>Ga0114958_10000186_pt1 | contig 52847 bp, 49 predicted proteins | sample C_130208_EF_Meta_FD_89577 | JGI IMG/M metagenome (GOLD analysis project Ga0114958, IMG submission 89577) | Freshwater microbial communities from Lake Croche, Canada to study carbon cycling - C_130208_EF_MetaG | ecosystem: Environmental > Aquatic > Freshwater > Lake | place: Lake Croche, Canada... | reverse complement strand
GTTTTGCTATTAATATTAAGTTTTGCTATTAATATTAAGTTTTGCTATTAATATTAAGTTTTGCTATTAATATTAAGTTTTGCTATTAATATTAAGTTTTGCTACTAATATTAAATTTTGCTATTAATATTAAGTTTTGGTATTAATAATTAAATTTACTTGAATTTGTTATTATCAGGTGTTGGGACGAGGCTTTAGAATTCTGCATATACTAATAATGACACAAACTGCGCTGCAATAGTGGGGTCTACTGCTGACAGGTCGCCACTTAAATTGATTCGATAATGATCTGTGATTTTTGCAAGCACTGGTGCAGCCGTTGCTAATAGCTCTGCATCAAGATTTACTGTTGGCTTTTCTTCGTCAGTGAGACGCACAGCATTGAGTATGCCTTTACGCACTAACTCTTCAAGAACCGTTAGATGTGAAACGATTTCACTGGCTAGATCCGAAATTTGTATTGCTTGTATAACACTACCGCCGTGGAAGTTTGCGGTGGATACATGCGTAGCCTCTCCGGCTGTTACATCAGTGACAGTTAATTTTGCTGATTTGATTTTGTGAAGGGCGTTGATGTCAGAACTTAGTTGACCGGCTGTAATTGTGAGACTGCCTGAAGTGATAGTGATGGTGTTGATTTTTGTTGCCATTACTTGTAACGGCCCCAGTGAGTCTTGCACTTCGGTTGCTGTGCCTTGTATTGCAAGGGTGTTGTCTGCGTAATTGCTCGTGAACTGCGCGCCAACCGTAGCGTGGATTGCCAGTAATGTGCCTTTTAGATGAAGCAAGTAATGATTGGAAATTCGTGTTAGCACTGGAGCTGCTGAAATTAACTGCGCCGCTTCAATCTCTAATGTTGGGCAGTCAGTATGCGCTAAGTGCACAGCATCTAAAATATTTGCATGAGCTAGTTCAGATAGTGTGTCCAAGTTCTGTAGGATGGCATCAACTTCATCAGTTACTATAATTGAAGTGACCGTACTTCCGCTTAAAAACTGGTATCCAGCGAGTACTTTTGCATCTTTAGCCTTAACTCCAGTTACAGTTAAGTCGGCATGCTCGATTTTATTGAGGGTTTCTGCATCGGAGGTTAATTGGCCAGACGTAATCGTCATTGCTCCAGTTTCTGGGCGAATCACATTGAGCACATTGGCTCGCGCAAGCATTTGCAACACACCCATCGCGTCTTGTATTTCAGTCGCAGTGCCGACGACTGAGAACGTTTTTTCAGTAGATAAGTGTGTAACGAATTGGGTAGCAATTGCTGCTTGTGTTGCTGGCAAATCACCGGTTAGTGTGAGTTTGTAATCATCGGTGATTTCGCATATAACTAGGGCGGCCGCTTCAAACTGGTCAGCTTCAATAGTTAGCGTTGCTACCCCATCATCTGTAAGGTAAATAGCGTCAAGTAATCCTGCATCGACTAAACCTTCAAGGTTGCTCAGATTAGCAACAATTTCCTCTGCCATATCTGAGACTAGGATCGATGAAATGCCGGATGCATTTTTAAGTGTCGCAGAGTCTTTTGCAGATACGTCTGTAACAATGACATTGATTCCCGACATTAGGCGCATGGCATTTGGTGCCGCGTAGAATTCCTCAGCTGTTACCGTAATGTGACTACCATGATTAATGTTGGTGACTGTGATCTTAGTTAGGTGTAAGCTTACAGTCTCAAGATCCTCGAGATGCCCGAGAATATGCACCAAGGTATCCGCTACTGCAAACTGGCCGTTCAGCGTCGTTAAGAACTGCAGTCCTGCAGCTTGTGCTGCTGTGGCTGCTTTAGATTGGCTATCAATATCCACGTTAGAAGCGCCAGCAACTACTGCACTCACAAGGTGTGAGACCAGTTGCTCAGGGGCATCAGTGATGTGGTAGCCACCAGGATAGCCCAGCTCCAGTAGAAACTCGATATCTTTGTATGTAGCGTTGATGCCGTTACCATCATTCACCAAAACCGCAGTAATTTGCTGGCTGGGGTTGGCATTGTCGGTTTGTCTTTTGCTGGCCAGCCCAAGTCCCGACTGTTGTTTCGTACTTTCAGGTAACTCAAGGAATAGCTGTTGAATAGTGGCTACCGTTGGATAAACTGCTAATGTTTCTGCTTTTTGAGCCAAATCAAAAATCGAAAAACCTGTCACATTTAAATTGTAGTTACTCACAATTTTTTCTAGATCCAGGGGCAGCTCTTGTCCAGAGTTGAACTGGGGTCCGAGGCCTAAGCAGACGTCAAAGGGGATGGCTAACAGTGCAGTTTCACTAATGGCTTGATTTACTTGTAAGCCTACGAATTGTCGCCATCCGCCTAAAATAAATTCGGGTTTAGATAAGTCTGCCGGGTTAATCGTGACCAATGTTGCCATTTGTCCGAGGTCGGTAGAGAGTGACTCTAGATCCTTAACCAGCAGCAATTTATCTAATTTAACACCGCTCCAAAATGCTTGCGCACTTTGGAAGTTCATTTGATGCTTGTTTTGATCAAATTGAACGATGTTATTGAGTATTCTCACAGATTCTTTCATGAAAACATCATGCTTCTAAACAAAGAGACTGCTGCAAACGGGCGCTTCCATAGAGCCTGCAATTGCAGAGGTGACTAATTGCAGTTTTACTTTTGTGGAAGTCATCTATGGTGGAGAGCTCTTTAGACATAATTTATCGATATATTGACCTATTTGCTTTTGATTTGCCTATAGGGAGTATTAATAATCAGTAAAGTTGCACTTTTAAACTATTAAAGTGTCGCTTCGAATGCTCTCAGAATAGCATTTTATGCTATGCCTTGCCATGATTTTGGGCCGTCATGAAATGCATTTAAGATTTTAAGTTACGCCAGACCTGACTGGCGTAGGCAGTTTTCTATCACGCTTACATTAGGAGCTACGGCATTAGCTCATAATTAATGCTGACCAGCTATTAGGTCGCCTAGTGCGTCTTAAGAAATTTAAATTAAATAACATTTAAATTCAATATGTTATGTAAATTCGTGAGACGTTTAACGCTTTACAGCTTCTATTTTCACATAGACTCTTTGAGTTTGTGCGCGCATCTCTCGGGAGGAAGCGGTTTCAATATTGGAGGTGTTACTCCAAGGACCTCGTCCACTGACTTCGACCCAAATTCCAAGCGGCACATTGATTGTTGTGCCGACTTGTTGGGACTGTGCAGAACCTGGACTTACCGATCCCCGCTGTTGGGTAAAGAGCTGCAAGGTGACGCTGTCGCCATTAAGTCGTGGTAGCACTTCAACCATAGATTGCGAGTATTGATTGTTTGGTGAACGATTTTGCATACTTATCCCTGCGCGCTCTCCATCCAAGACTTGAAAACGCTCCTCATAATTATCTGACCTGAGCTCTCGACTGCTACTCGTTACAGTATTTGAATTGCTATCGGGGTTGTTGGTGAAGCGTAAGGTGATTAGTAGCGGAGTTTTTGGATTAGAACCCGTATTTTTAACAGGTTCATTAGTCGTTAATTTATTGGGGTTCATAAAATCAGGTATAGAAGGTAATACTTGCGGTTTGTCACCGACATTCATCCCCATAAAGCCGGCTTCATTCTCTCCAATAACGACTCTACCATTGGGGCTGTCCATCACAGTTGCCCCCAGGAATACACGAGTATATGTTCCTGCGCGATTTTGGGCATCCCGCCCGACACTTAGAAAAACAGTTTCAAAATCAGTTCCGCGAATGCCAATGACGGTATTAGGCGTTTTTAATGCAAAATCCGCCTTATTTACTCGCCCTATTAAGCCCGTCACTGTGCGTAGGCCACCATTGACGAGTTGCAGGCTGCTACGTTGCTTTTCTTTAGGGTTAGTGCTGTAGGTATAGTCTTCTATTTTTAATTGGGAGTTAGGGCGAATTGAAATTGTAGCCTCATCAATCATGCGTATTTGCACTTGCGTAGCAGCACCTGCAGAAACGGTATCACCTATATAGAGCTGCACGCCTCTTTGAGCCGGACGGCTATGGCCATCGCGCTGCAGAACACTCGCATCCACACCAATTACATTGAGAATGATGCCGGCAGCAGCCCAGGTTGTTGTTGGCAGCGCGATCGCTAGTGTACAAATGAAAAGGCACAAAGCTTTGCGCAGATGCTGTTTAAATAATGCGGCCAATAAGGTTATAGGATTCATGTATTTGATAGCTTTAAAAGGAGTGATATTTGAAATAATTATCTTAAGTTGGTTTGGAGTGTGCTTCTATTGTTAATGGTTTGCAAGTTTGAGCAGTATTTGTATGGCTTTAAGGGATATATGAATAGATTATTTGGTTTCAAACTTGGTTACTCCATCCCAGTCTATGGGGGGCGGTTTGATTCGGTAAGCTGCAATACGTTCCAAGTAATAGGCGTATAGCTTTGTATCAGTGTCCAATATAAGTAATTCTTCAAGGATGCGCTGCGATTTGTCCCATTCCTGCAAGCGATAGCTTTGCAGAGCTGCATGCCATTGCGTTAATAGGTTTGTTTGTTCAACAGAGATTTCGTTTGCGATCGGTTCAAAAATAGCAATAGGTTGGTCTTTGCCTTTAACCCTGACCTTGTCGACTTCTCGGCAGATAATCTCTGGCACTTGTATGCGTGTCTGCTCGCCGATGAGGATGCCTACTCCATAGGTTTTAGTGAGTCCCTCAAGGCGCGAACTTAAATTTACTGCGTCACCCATGACGGTATAGGCCCGACGAATTTGTGATCCCATGTCGCCCACGCGCATTACGCCAGTATTGATTCCGATTCCAATTTTAAAGGGTGGCCAGCCTAACTGTTTAACTTTTTCGCTGATGGTAATGGTTGCAGCCTGCATTTTTAAAGCCGCGTTAACGGCATTGCGAGCGTGCTGTGTATCTGTTACGGGAGCGCCCCAAAATGCCATGATCGCATCGCCAATATATTTATCAAGAGTTCCATGATGGCCCTCGCGGATGATTAGGCTCATGCCGGTAAGATACTCATTGATATATTTTGCAAGATCTTGTGGAGCAAGGCTCTCTGAGATATGCGTGAAGTCGCGAACATCTGAAAATAAAACAGTGAGCTCTCGTGCTAGCGGTGCCATGCTGTAGTGTGAGGGTTCTTTGGCCATTTGCTCGACTAGCTCTGGGGGTACGTATTGTCCAAATAAATTGGCTATTTGCCTAGCGCCTCGCGACTCGATGAAGAACCCGTAAGCCATATTGCAAATGAATATGCAGGTAAGGCATGCCAGGTTGGTAGCGAGCGGCATAGCTAGCTGTAGTTGCTGATAAATTATCATATTAATAATGATGACTGCTATCAGACATGCCGTCGTAAGCGCTATACCACTCACTGGTCTCATCTTGGGTAGAGCGATACTTAATAACAGACCGAGTATGACCAGTTGTATGAGCTCAGCACCTATCAGATATGATGGTTGGTGAGGAACCTTTCCGTCTAGCATGCCAGTTATTAAGTTGGCATGAATTTCGACACCTGGGTATACAGGGTTTAGTGGTGTAGCATGCATATCAGATAATCCGTGCGCTGAGGTGCCAATAAGCACAATCCGATTTTTTAGTGCGTCTAATGGAATACTGCCCGATATGACATCTAGTGCTGAATAGTAAGCAAAGCTCTTGGCATTTCCACGATAGGGAATTAAGGTATTGAGTTGTGCATCTACCGGAACCTGTATGTCACCTACTTGAATAAACTCTGCTTGTTGCCCTGACGCATAATCAACCATAGCCACTTTGAGTTGGGACTCGCCAGTGAGTTGACGCACGACGGCAAGCGATAACGACTCATAATACCCTCCAGCATGCTCAACCAGAAGGGCCACTCTGCGAGTGACGCCGTCAATATCGCGAATGGGGTTGAGATGACCAGCGCTCGCTGCGGCTTGTTGTAGTTTTGGTAGTATGCCAATAGCGCTGTTATAGCTGTGGGCCTGTGGTGGGGTAGCAAATGAATCTTTAATGAGGACGGGGCTAGGCAGTGCGCCCGCGGTATGTTCTATAGACGCCGGGTCATTGAAAAAAGAATAGCCCAACACAACTTGACCCTTGCGTAATACGTTTGAGAGCGTTGTGTCATGATCCAGAATAGGCCGTAATTGCGCGAGTGACGCTTGGAACGCATTGTCGTTACGTAATGTATTGGCTGCCAGAAATTCTAAGGTGTTAATCCCAGAAGATTCATCGCGCTCTGCTAATAAAATATCAAGTGCTACTAGGCTGACATCATAGCGAATAATTAATTGATCGATCAGTTTTGCTAAACGATCGCGCGGCCAAGGCCAACGCCCTTCACCGCCGAACTCTTTTTCGCGAAGGCTATTCTCATCGATATCGATAATCGCTACGCGAGAATCGGTTGTATAAGGTGCGGTATATTGTAGTCGAGTATCGTAAGCGGTTAGCTCCAAGCGCTTAATTAATGGCAGCGTGTAAAACTGTAGGATATGACCCGTAAACAACCCTACAAAGAACAGACCAAATAAAACAATGAGTATTTTCTTGTGCATATAGATAAATTAAATGCTTAGCACGCATGATGTGCGTAGGCTATACCGATATATTAATAAATCGACCTTTGGTGGATATGTCGTTCTGAGTTGGCTCCGTGCTGCTCAGATTAACTTCGGCCTGGATGCGACTGAGTTTTTTCTGTGATTGATTCGCAACGCGTTGGGCTTGAAGTGATTGCTCTCGTAAGGCCTGCACTTTGCGTTGTGCTTGGTTGGCTTCATTGTTAGCTTGTTGAAGTCGTAATTGTAAGGCGCTGAGTTCCAGGCGAGCTGGCAGTGTATTGACAGAGAAAACGGTATTAACTGAGATGCTCAAGGGGCTTAGCTCTCAACTGATGGAAGATTTAGATTAGACTAGGCTTCAACATCAACATGTTGCCCTTTGTCTTTGCGTTCAGCGGCTCTTTCCGTTGCTTTGCTCTCTTGGGCCTTGGTAGGATGTGCTGCGTTGGTATGCGCCTGTTCGGTTTGTGCTCGCGCTTGAATCGCATTGGAGTGGGCTGGTGCTGCATGGCTAACATTTGAAACGTTCATGGGTATTATCCGATCAATTGTGTGGCAGACCTGTAGACCATTGATATTTAGGCTAGTCTAAGCCTTGTGGCTCTGGGTGACAAGGCTTGGTCGTTGTGTATCGTGCATAATTTCATTGGAAATGAATTCTGTAAGATGTTGATTTCATTAATTATTTTTATCTTTTCGGGGAAGCGCTTGATTTTATTATGTTTTCGCTTAGGCTTTAGCACTTTAATAATATTTGAGGAGAGGCTATGGAAGCGCATGAATCGTCTGAGTTGATCGAACATGAAGGCCATGGTGGTGATGGCGCAAAGAATCGCACGGCATTAACTATTTCAATTTTAGCCATGATTTTAGCTATCGCTAGCCTAGGTGGTTCCAATGCGATGAAAGAGGCTAACCATGAAAATGTCATGGCTGCAAACACATACGCCTTTTACCAAGCCAAAACGATTCGCCAAACCATGTTAAAGGTCGCCGCTTCTGATTTAGAGCTCACCATGTTGCGTGATGGCGCAATGAGCGTTACTGTCAAAGAGGCTTACCAGAAGAAAATTGATGACTATAAGAAAACCATTGATCGCTACGAATCGGAGCCTGAAACCCGCGACGGAAAGAAGGAGTTATTAGTCAAAGCTAAAGAGCACGAGGCGGTTCGTGATCATGCGATGAAGCAAGATCCTTGGTTTGATTACGCCGAGGGTATGTTACAAATTGCAATTGTGTTGCTGTCTGTGTCGATATTGGGATCTATTCCGGCGCTTTATTATGCTGGTGCAGCCTTGGGCTTTCTGGGTGCGACTTCAGCATTAAATGGTTTCTTCCTGTTTATTTAATAGCGCTGTTGAGTGACTCGCTGTGCGATGCGGTGAGTACTCGCCTTTCTTTATTTACTTCCAATCCGTACATGCCGATGAAATCTTGGATGATTAACAGCATTAAAGTTTGGTATATCTTTGTGATTGCGTGCTTCGGCTTTTTGGTGAATAGCCGCTTGGTTGGTGCAGAGCAGCCAATAGATTTGGACGCAGTGAGTTGGAAGCTAACTCCCAGTCTTTATAATGAAACCAAAGGACATCCCGCTACGGATTTGAATTTACGTGGCAATGTTGATGATCACGTGTTTTGGTTGGGCTATTACCATCGGGGGAGCGAGTTTCAGCAAACACGAGTAGGTTACGAGAGGCAGTTTGGGTTACCGTTTGGTAAGGTAACTTTATCAGGTCAGAATGCCTCAGGTGGTTTTTGGGGCGCCAGTAGCAATCTTGAGATTAGCGTCAGACCTGAAGCGCAGTTTTTTGGATTGTTAGGCTTTGGTCGAACCAATCTTAAGGATTATTACAATCTCAATTTTGACCCTAATGATGCAATTACTTTGGGTGGTGGATATCGACCGAACTCGAACACTACCGTGAGTGTATTCCAAGTCAAAGACGATCGCTTGAGTACCGATCAGCATGTGACTCATATGGTCTGGCGCAGTCAAGTGACGAAAGCTCAGCGTTGGACATTAGATTTATTTCGTCACTCTGGCCGCGTCGGGTTTGGGGAGCCGGTTTATTCGGGAACGGGTTTGAGTCTGACTTATGATGATATGCCATGGTTTGTGCGTCTCGCTTGGGACCCTAAGGCCAGTTTTACCAATAGCGATATGACTCGTTTGGCGATTGGTACCCGCTTCTAGATCCCTAGTTGGTGGGTATTGCTACAACCAACAAGAGACTCAAGATAGATCAAGGTGACTTTATTTGCCGAGGTCTACTTGAAAAAAGATAAATCGAACCTAATTTACAGGTTTAGAGCCTTGTTTGCTCAGCTCGGTAGCTAGTAGATATAAAAATTTGGCTTGTTAAAATTTATGTTTAGCTAATGTGAATTGTATTTTGATATGGGGAGGCGTCAGCAATGTTCAAACGATTGACCTTATTGATTATTACTAATTTTGCAATTATTGCCTTGTTAAGTTTCACAATGCAGTTGTTGGGCATTGATCGCATGTTGGCACAGCAAAGCGGCCTCAATTTGCAGGGCTTGCTATTATTTGCAGCTTTATTTGGTTTTGGTGGAGCATTCATCTCATTATTGATTTCTAAGTGGATGGCTAAGATGTCTACGGGGGCTACGGTCATTACTGTGCCGGCCAACCCTACTGAGCAATGGTTGGTCGATACTGTGCGTCGGCAAGCTACTCAAGCAGGTATTGGCATGCCTGAAGTCGCAATTTATGATGCGCCCGATATTAATGCATTTGCCACCGGCTGGAATCGCGATGATTCGTTAGTGGCAGTGAGTAGCGGTCTGTTAAATAACATGACTCAAGAAGAGGCGGAGGCAGTGCTTGGTCATGAGATTAGTCATGTCGCTAACGGTGATATGGTTACCTTAACGCTAATACAGGGCGTGATGAATACCTTTGTCATATTCTTGTCGCGGGTGATTGGTTATGTCGTTGATCGAATCATTTTAAAAAATGAACGCGAGGAGGGAGTAGGTTACTTTGTCGCTTCCATGATAAGCCAAATCGTACTGGGCTTGGCGGCAAGTATGGTGGTTGCTTGGTTTAGTCGGCGTCGGGAGTTTTATGCAGACGCTGGGGGCGCCCATCTCGCAGGGCGCAATAAAATGATTGCTGCGCTTGAACGCTTAAAGGCGAATCAAGGCGAGTCTGGGTTGCCTCAGCAAATGACCGCTTTTGGTATTTCTGGGGGTGGTAGCATCATGTCTTTGTTTATGTCGCATCCGCCACTGGAGGAACGAATTGAAGCGTTACGCCAGCAATAGCTGATATTTTCTGTAAAGTTTTTTGGCTAAAATTTTTTCGTATTAATAAACCGCGCAAATAGCGCGGTTTATTTTTTGCACATTAGTAATTTGATACTTAATTTTTAATCGAGCAGTTTAAATTTATTATTTTGAATATGACTGTTTCTATTTTTTAAATAAAGATCAAAATAAAATGTATTGAGCTTGGAGCTAAATCAGACTGGGTATTGCATATTATCCACCACATCCATCACAATCTAATTTGCAATATTTTCTGTAAAGAATGAATGGCACATGAAGAAGGCTGATCTTAGATGCTGGATATGAAATTATTTTTTCGAATTTTTTTCGCTATTTGTATTGTGCTAGGCTTTTTGGCATTCACTCAAAAAGGTGACGCATTATCCGTGCGGCAACATCAAGACTTTGCCGAAAGGATTGTGATTAAACCAGAGTATGACAGTGCCACTGTTTTCTCTGAAGGGTTTGCCGCGGTGCGTGTTAAGACAGAGCGCGGCGCGAAATGGGGCTATATCAATAAGCACGGAAAAATACTGATCGATGCAGTTTTCGAAGGAGCTAATCCTTTTTCTAACGGGTTAGCCGCTGTGCAAGTGGGACGTGGCTCAGATGCGAAATGGGGTTATATCGATTATTCTGGGCGATTCAAAATACCTTTAAAATTTCTTTCAGCATCTCCCTTTTTGGATGATGTTGCTAGAGTCCAAGTCGATTTGCCGCAGGGCGCGATGTGGGGCTTTATTAATACCCGTGGCGCCTGGGTGGTAGAACCAAAGTTTCACGATGCAGGTCAGTTTTCTCAAGGTATGGCAGCGGTTAGCGTGGCTACTGACGTAAATGTATATGGGTATATTGATACCCAAGGGAAGCTGCTAATACCTTATCGATTCGAGCGGGCGGAGCCATTTAGCGAGGGTTTAGCCGCAATACAATTTAATCATGATGCCAAGAATAAGTGGGGCTTTATTGATCAGTCTGGTCGAATTGCTGTTCACCCGCAATTTGATTTTGCACAAAGTTTTAGTGAGGGACTTGCTGCTGTACGTATTGGTGATTTTGCGTTTAGTAAGTGGGGTTATATTGATCGCTTAGGTGAGATGAAAATCAAACCGCAATTTGACTTGGCAGATAGTTTTTCTGAAGGTCTTGCGGCGGTGCGAGTTGGTGAACCTGATCTCGGTCGTGTTGGATTTATTGACAGGAAAGGTGGATACGTTATTCCTCCACAGTTTGGTGCTGCAGATCGGTTTGTCAGCGATCGAGCAGCAGCCCGGCAAGGGAGTGCAATGGATGGACGTTGGGGATTTATAGATCGTAAGGGTGCTTGGGTTGTTGAGCCTAAATTTGGACCCGGCGCGTATGTGATGGGTATGTTTCAGGAGGATCTTGCGCCAGTGCGAATTGGGAGCCAGTTGTCGGGACGATGGGGCTTTATCAGTCGTTAATTAAGCCTTAGTTGATGTGATGAGGGTTGACGGCGCTAGTGGTTTTGCATATTGTTGGCCGCAAGCGCTGAATGACTGTCTATGACTTTGCTTCGGCATCTCTAATTGCAACAATGTGGGACTTAATCATTGTCAGACACCCTAGTTATCATCTCTATATATTTGATATTTTTGCTTGGTACTTTGGTTTTTAAGAGTCGGATTATCTCTGGACCTTGGTTGTTTCTATTCCGTAGTTTTTTGCCGAATTGGCGTTTTTATCATCGCGTTGGTCCATTGCCGCAAATATATGTGCGTTATTGCGTATCGCAGATTTGGAATGAATGGCAACTGATCCAACCGCGCGCAGTTCGCCGTTATGTTGATTTATTTCATAACCCAGAAAATAATTTGGCACTTGCCATGCAAAATTTGGTCGAGCATTTGGCTGCAGATTTGCGCCAGATTGATAACCCTGAGCACATTAGGACTTTGGTGACTTATCGTTTAGTGTTGCGATTCGCGCGCTTGGCTGCACAAAAGCGGTGTCCGGACTCGACAATACAGCAATATCAATTTCAGCTTCGAATGGCACCACCATTCGGAGTGGCTACTCTAGATGCTGTGGTGCTTGAGTCTGCCCCCGTGAATTACTAAGCGATGCTTACGCTCCCCCAGACCCAGTATGCTTTGCAAATATTGCTTGGCATCAGTTTATTGATTCAAACGTTGGAATTCTGGCGTCTTTCCGAGCCACAATTTGCCACTGGAGTGTGGAGCTGGCAGATTCAAAAATATGATTTAGGTCATGCTAGTCCATGGTTGCGGCATTACTTTACGATGATATATGGCGATCGTTTGTGGCGATTGCATTTGGTATTACGTGTAGGCCTAATTTTGAGTGTGCTGCTATTGGGCTTTAACTTATTGAATGTTGGTTTGTTATTTATGGGCACGCTTTATCTGTTAATCCGCTGGCGAGGTGCTTTTAATGGCGGTAGTGATTTTATGACCATTGTGGTTTTAACAGGTCTAGTAGTGGTTCAGTTAGCGCAGTTCTGGGTTGATCCCGCTGTCGCTTGGACCGCCGGCTTGTGGTACATCACCATTCACGCTATTTCTTCGTATTTTTTATCGGGTGCTGTGAAGTTGTTCTACGATGGTTGGCGCGATGGTCGAGCAATTATTGCATTTTTAGATGGTGCAATTTACGGACCTTTGGCGGCAGATTCAGTAATGCGTAAACCAGTGGTCGCTGTGATGTGTTCGTGGGCATTTATTTTATGGGAATGTAGTTTTCCGATGGTGCTGTTGGGTGCTGATTGGGCAGTGGTTTGGTGTGCAATTGCCCTCTTATTTCATTTTTTGGTATTTTGGTTTTTTGGCTTAAATCGTTTTTTTTGGGCCTGGTGTGTGACTTTCCCAGCAGTCATCTATTGTGCAGGTCAGCTATCACTGGTCTATTTTGGGGCGACCTAGCAAGCGTAGCAAAATGGTGCGCCCCAAAGTCAGCGGTCTGTACAGCAAACGCGCGATTAAGGGATGTTTAAATACTGTTGCAAATAGTCGATTAAACCAGTTGTCTTGACTGGAGCAGGTGGCAATTAGATGCATTGCTTGCGCGCCCACGTAAATATGTCCGTTATATTGTACCAGCAGTGTTTGATCCAGTTTGTAACCAGCAGCAATGAATTGTATGATCCTGGAGTCTGTGCTCCGAGCGTCGAGCAACTCGACTACACCGACTGCGCATTGTAGATGCACACGTTTGGAGAATTGATTACATAAAGGGCAGAGTCCATCGTAGATGATCAGCATATGTGCAATTGTCTATGGAATTGGAAATGGAATCAATCGCTTAAGTTGGTTAGTATGTGGACGCCCAATTAAATAGTGGTGTTATATTGGTGTTATTGAACGGAATGTGAGTCAGAATACATTTCAAATGACAGTGCGACGTTGTGCGTCGGGATGATAACCATATAATGTGTATAGAAAATGAATGATCAATAAGGGACATAGGGATGAGCGTAGAGCGAACACTAGCTGATCAATTTGCTGATTTTGTCATTAATCAACGATTTGAGGAAATCCCAGAGGTAGTTTTAATGCGGGCAAAGCTTTTGATGCTGGATGCGGTAGGTATTGCCTATGCCTCATCTCAACAGGAGTTTGCGCAGCGCACACTCAATGCTTTAGCCACTTTTGGTGATGGTGATGGGCGCGTTATTGGGATGCCCGCAAAACTAGCGTTGCGTGATGCAGTATTAATTAATGGTTTATTAATTCATGGTCTTGATTATGATGACACCTATTTGCCAGGTTCGGTTCATCTGAGCTCGAGTTGTGCTTCTACTGCGCTGGGTATGGCAGCTTCAGTGGGTGCCAGCGGTAGGGCATTGTTGGTCGCCTACGTACTAGGCTTAGAGATTGGCGCGCGTCTGGGTGCTGCAGGTAGCGGTGCTTTTTTACGCGCTGGTTTCCATGCAACGAGTATGGCGGGTACTTTTGCAAGCACATTGATTGCATCGCGTTTGATGGATATGACACGTGCCCAAGCAGTGATGGCACAAGGTGTGGCATTGAGCACAGTCTCGGGCACTATGCAGCCGATGCAAGATGGCTCTTGGACAAAGCGTATGCATCCTGGTTGGTCGGGCGTTTGCGGAATTACTGCAGCCACGCTCGCAAAGCAAGGTTTTGTGGGGCCGACCGAGCCTTATGAGGGGCGCTTTGGATTGTTTACTTGCTTCTTAGGTGAACATACAGCGCTCGCGGATTTATCAATGGCGACGAACCGCTTGGCTGAACATTGGGAGTTTCAACGCACGTCGATCAAACTCTTCCCTGTCTGTCATCAATCTCATGCTTTTATGAATGCGGCAATTAAAATTGGACGTGCCCATGCTATTGACGCCGCTCAGGTGGCTAGTATTCACGTGCTGGTTGCTGCCCCTGCAGTGCCTTTGATTTGTGAGCCGCTAGCCGAAAAGCGTAGGCCAGATAGTAGTTATGCCGCACAATTTAGTTTGCCCTATAACATTGCTTGTTGCTTGATGCGCGGACGCTTTGGCATGGCGGAGCTTGCGGAGTCCTCTTACGGCAATCCACAAATGCGTGATTTGGCAAGCAAAATGACTTATGCGATAGATCCGAATTCAGGGTTCCCCAAGACCCGTAGTGGTGAGGTTTTGGTGACCATGAAGAATGGTGAGGTTTATCAATGCAGAGAAGAGATTAATCCGGATGAGCCGGCTGATGCCGAGTCGATTATCACTAAGTTTATGGATAACGCTGCAATGGCGATTGCTCCGGCCCGTGCAAAGACTGTGCGTGATTTGATCTTGGGCTTAGAAGAAGTTGCCGACGCACGCGCAGTCATGCGGCTGTTAAGTGGGGGGCTTTGATTAACTTACCCTTGTAGTTAACTTACCCCTGTGGTTAACTCATACCCACTTGTAAAAGTATTTTACCAGTATGCTGACCAGACTCCATGAGCGCATGGGCTTTGGCTGCTTCTGCTAAGGGCAATATGGTATGAGTCACAATTTTGATTTGACCATTAGCGATTTTAGGCCAGACTTGAGCTTCTAATTCGCGTGCGATCCGCGTCTTGAAAGCGTCGGGGCGGGTACGCAGGGTGGACCCGGTATAGATGAGTCGTTTCAGCATGACTGGCATGAGATTGACTTCTACCTTGGAGCCGGAGGCAAACGCGAGCTGAATGATTCGCGCATCGTGATTAGCTGCTTTAAAGTTTTTTTCAACATTAGCGCCACCAACAATATCTAGAATCACGTTCGCGCCGCCTTCTTTGCGAACTACTTCCACAAAATCTTCGTTGCGGTAGTCGATGACACGATCCGCCCCGAGCTGGGTGCATATTGCGCAACGCTCTGCGGGGCTATCAGTAGCAATCACTTTTGCGCCAAATGCTTTGCCCAACTGAATACAGGTAGTGCCTATGCCACCAGCACCGCCATGCACTAAAAAAGTTTCGCCTGCAGTGAGTCCTGCGCCGATAAAAACATTGCTCCATACCGTGAAGAATGTTTCAGGTAGCCCCGCAGCATCAGTGAGGTTAATCCCCTGTGGCACGGTTAAGCAGTGGTTAGCATCAACGGCTACATACTCAGCATAGCCACCACCGTTAGTTAATGCCACCACATGTCCACCGATCTGCCAGCGCTCAACTTGTTCACCCATAGCCACAATTTCACCAGAGACCTCAAGCCCTGGCAAATCGGATGCCCCAGCAGGTGCTGGATATAGACCTTTACGTTGCATCAGATCTGGTCCGTTGATACCTGTTGCGGTGACTTTGATCAGCACCTCATGCGCTTTATAGGTCGGCAGGGGGCGGATGGTGGCTTGTAGTGCTTCGGGGCCGCCAGGACTGCTAATGGCGATGGCATGCATGGTGTTGGGTAAGGATGAGCTCATAGTCTTCTTTAAGAGAGTTTAGGTCGTAGGGGTGGACGCAATCTGTTGGCGCACAATCGTTGAGCGATCCCACAAATTAGGCGTTTGTGAGTTGGAGTATCCCGACACAAAGGATTTAATCGTGCTGGTGAGTGGGTCAAATACTTCGCGGGAGACTGCACCAATATTAGCACCGTATATATGCACGCTAATGGAGACTCGATCGGTGAAGGCGTTAGCCACTTCATGAATATCGCCAACGTTCGGCGAGACGCAGTCAATCTGACCAGGGCAGAGAGAGTCTTTACTTGTCACAATCATCGCTTCCCCAGGCGTGCTCAGACTATAGCGGCGGCAGGTTTCAGCGCCACGTAACATGCCAATAAGCCCCCATGTCTGATGGTTATGCACTGGAGTTTTTTGACCCGGCCCCCATACAAAGCTCACCATGGAGAAGCGCTCTAACGGATCGCAATGGATTAAATATTGTTGGTAATACTGGGGGTGAGGTTGGGCACAGATCTCCGGTAACCAGTCGTCTTGGGCGACCAAAGTTTTGAGTAACTCACCGCCTTGCTCCAGCATGGTTGCCTCAGCATCGCCATGGCGCGCGACGAGTTGCGTGAACTCGACAATAAATTGACGTAAGCGATCGATGTTATGCATGATGAGATTGTAGCTCCTCTAGAATTTCTTGGGTATGAGCGCCTAGCGCGGGTGGTGGGCTACGCACACCTAACCGTTGCCCAGATATTTGTTGCGGTGAGATTACCGTTCTGGTCGCCACTCCATTGGGTAGAATCATCGGCTGGACCCACTGCATATGTTCAACTTGCGGATCAGCAATTACTTGCGAATAGCTATATAAGGGGGCACAGGGCACGCCTTGGGTATTCAAGCGCGTCAGTAAATCTTGCGCATCGTATTTTATAAACTCAGCCTCGAGTAATTCGCGTAAGTCCTCTTGGTGTGAACTACGCGCAGTGGGCGAGGCAAAACGGGGGTCGGCAATTAAATCAGGGCGGTGAATGACCTGACAAGTTGCTTCCCAGAGTTTGTTGGTTCCTGCAGCCAGTGCAAAATAGCCGTCTTTACAGATAAAGGCAGCATAAGGTGCATTCATGGGATGGGCGGAACCTAGTCGCACCGGATCACGATTCATGGCAAAAAGTTCGCTGGTTTGAAGGTTGGCAATGCCTAGCATACTGCCTAGCATAGCAACGTCGATGTAGTCACCTTCGCCGGTAGTGCGCGCTTTGTGGAGGGCGGCGCTGACACTAAAGGCGGCATACAGACCAGTTGAGAAATCGGCTATGGGGATGCCGCATTTGGCAGGGCGACCATCGCGGTCTCCAGTGACACTCATGACACCACTTATGGCCTGTACGGTCATATCAAATCCGCCTTCACTGGCTCGTGGACCGCTTTGACCAAAGGCAGAGACTGAGCAGTAAATTAATGAAGGTTTTATTTTTTTTAAACTCGGGTAGTCCAAGCTAAACTTGGCCATCACTCCTGGACGAAAGTTCTCTAAGACAATATCAGCGGTGCATGCAAGTTCTTGTGCCTTTAGGCGAGCGTTGGCATCCTTGAGGTCGAGCACTATTGAGCGTTTATTGCGATTCACCGACGCAAAATACTGGCTGTAGCCGTCAAGAATTGGGGGCCACTGGCGCATCAGATCTCCTTCTGGCGATTCTACTTTGATGACTTCAGCGCCCATATCTGCTAATAAACAGCCAGCAAAAGGACCTGCCAATACTTGGCAGAACTCAACGACGCGGATACCGGATAAGGGCAACATAAGTGCGATGCTTTCGTAATTAAGCTAGGGCTTGGTAGCAGAGGAACGCGGCCGAGGCGTTATTTGAGGCCTTGGATATCGTAGCATGGCTAGGGGGGGCGAATCCCCATACCTGCTCATCGCAAGGTTTATTTCTACGCTTGGGTTGTTAAACAGTGAGCAATTAAAAACTATATATTTATCAGTAGGTTATAAATAAACTTTAGAAGTTGCGCTGTAAATTGACGCTGTCAGCTGTTGGCGGCTGTCACGACTTAGGCTATAAGCTAAGCTCTATGATGCCGGTTTGCTGCAAATAGCAGCGCTTGGGCTTAGATGAGCTGGTGGCCTCGCCATCATGGTGAGTGCCCGAAGCTGGTCATTAAGTAAGATGACCTCTGGCAACATCGGCAGCATCCCCAAGTAATCGGTAGAATTTTTTTAATTTAAGTAAGTGATAACTTTTAGATTGGAGTCGATGATGAAAATTACCGTACTAGATGATTACCAGGATGTGGTGAAGTCCTTAGATTGTTTTAGCAAACTCAAAGGCCATGAGGTTGAGATTTGGAACGACCATACTAAAGATGTAGATTTGTTAGCGGAGCGCTTAAAAGATACCGAAGCTTTGGTCATGATTCGAGAGCGCACTCCGATTCGGGCACCACTGATTGCACGCCTGCCCAAGCTCAAAATGCTCAGCCACCGTAGCGTATATCCTCATGTGGATGTTGATGCACTCACCCAACACGGTATTATTTTATGTAGTGATATGCATCCAGACCAACCCTCCTACGCGACAGCTGAGTTAACTTGGGCCTTGGTATTGGCGGCAATGCGTAAGATTCCTCAGGAGGTTGCAGCGCTCAAAGCGGGGCGTTGGCAGTCTACGGTGGGTTATGGTTTGCGCGGTAAGACTTTAGGAATCTATGGCTACGGTCGGATCGGCCGATTAGTGGCTGCTTATGGCAAGGCTTTTGGGATGCAAGTGGTCATTTTGGCGCGTGAAGAAGCAATGGCCCGGGCGCGTGCTGACGGGTATGAGACAGCGACTAGTAAAGCCGCTTTCTTTGAGCAATGCGATGTGATTTCGCTACATTTGCGCTACATTGAGCCCACCCGCGGCATTGTGTCTGCTGCAGATTTGGCGCGTATGAAGCCTACCGCTCTCTTAGTCAATACCAGTCGTGCTGGTTTGGTGGCGGAGGGTGCGCTAGCTGCTGCATTACAGCTAGGACGGCCAGGGATGGCGGCGGTTGATGTCTATGAGGCAGAGCCAGTGCTCAATGCAGATCACGCCTTACTACATTTGGATAATGCAGTGTGTACGCCACACCTAGGTTATGTCGAGTATGCTGGCTATGAGAAAATTTTTGGTGCGATTTTTGATCAAATTATTGCTTATGCCAATGGAAAGCCAGTGAATATTATGAACCCGGAAGCCCTGCAACGGACAATGCACTAAGGTGAACTAGGGTATTAAAAGAGGATTAACATTGAATGGATAGTAATTGGGGTATGCGTATGATTCAACGTAATAGTTTATCGATGTTGGTGAAATTAATCGTATGTTCTATCAGCATGTCGGCTGTAATGAGCGCGGGTGCAGCGCAGCTGGCTGCTGACGGCGCGTATCCGAATAGACCTGTGCGCTGGATTGTACCGTTCGCGCCTGGCGCATCCAACGACCTGACGGCGCGCTTGTTTGCTAGCAAGATGTCTGATGCGCTTGGTCAGCAGTTTGTGATTGATAATCGCGGGGGCGCTGGAGGGTCGATAGGTGCGCAATTGGCAGCCGAAGCTGCGCCTGACGGATATACCTTGCTGCATGCTAATCCAGGCCCTAGTGTAAATAATGTCATCATGCGCCGCAAATCCCCATATCAAGTGACTGACTTTACGCCAGTAATGGCTATTGGTTACACCCCATTATGGCTTTTTGCAGCACCTAAGTTTCCTGCGAATAGTGCACGTGAGCTATTGGCTTATGCAAAGAGTAATCCCGGTAAGTTAACTTGGGGCTCTTCAGGCAACGGGAGTAGCTTGCACATTGGCTTAGCATTATTTGCTGCGGCAACGGGGTTGGATATTGTGCATGTTCCGTATAAAGGCACTGCGCCAGCGCTCACCGATGTTATGAGCGGTCGCGTCGATGTCATGCATACCACCATAGTGAGTGCAGAGTCACAAATTAAATCGGGACGTATCAAAGTGCTCGCCGTTGCAGCGCCGCAACGCCAAGCGATTATGCCTAATGTACCAACTCTTGCCGAAGAGGGAATCAAGAATGCAGAGGCAACAGTATGGTTTGGTGTGCAAGTGGCGGCCAAGACACCGCGATCGATTGTGAATCTATTAAATATGCACTTAAATCGTATTCAACAAACGCCTGAAGTGCAGGTTCGTCTTGATCAGTTGGGTTTGGTAAAAATGGGTGGGTCACCCGAGGAGTTTGGACAGTTTATAAAAGTGGAAACAGACAAATTAAAAATGCTGATTAAGACCAAGCGTATCGAGATGATGGATTAATAATACTTGATGCAATGCAGTGAGTATTTTTATAACAGTGTATTGCGTTGTTAATTGTTTTTTTAATGTAAGTAAGTTGTAAGCCGCGTTATCTATAGTGCGCTTGCTCTTTCTGGTTATTCGCTCACACTGAATGGTTGACTTAGATATAGCTTGGATCACTGAGGTCTGCTGACTGTTGATTTTGTTAATAAAAAGAGTTTTTGTTGTGCAGCGCAACATTGGAATTGTAAAAATTTCTTTGTGACTTGCTGTGCTTCGTGTAAAGTGCCACACCGAAACAGTACAGAGTAGATGTAAATTTCATTTTTAATCGGGCTTGTTTTAGTTTGCCGTTGCTTGTTACTCATGATTGCTTTATTGTTCTTTCTTGCTATAAGTTATCGTGTTTGATTTGTGACAAACCGATTAGCTTTTACCGGCTAATCTTTGTTTTTGAATTAATTGAGGAGGCTGTCAGTTGAGAATCAAAAATCATGAAGACTTTTGGTCCGGCGTGATGTTTCTGGTCATAGGCGCGCTGGCCATGTGGGAGTCAACAAACTATCCGTTCGGCACTGCGAGCCGTATGGGTCCGGGTTATTTTCCGACTTGCTTAGGTGGCATGATGGCAGTATTAGGTGCACTCGTCGCACTGAAAGCAGTCGAGTCCTCAAGCGGTGAGCATGCCAAACCAGCAGAGGGTTCGCCGTTTGCTTGGAAAGCCTTGATCATGTTAAGTCTAGGCTTTGTGTTCTTTGGCTGGGGTGTGGACCATATTGGCTTTATACCTTCCTTGTTTGGACTCTCGGTGATTACTGCACTAGCTGGCTCGACGTTTAACATCAAAGAAGTATTGATCATGACCGTGTTGTTGATTGCCGGTTCTGTAGGTGTGTTCATCTACGGTGTTGAGTTGCCTATTCCTTTGTTCTGGTGGAGATAGCATGGACTTTTCAAATATTCTTCAAAATCTAGGTCTAGGGTTTTCAACCGCACTTTCACTGATTAACCTGACTTATTGCTTTTTAGGTGTGTTAGTCGGCACCTTGATTGGTGTGCTGCCAGGTATTGGACCGGTAGCCGCAGTTGCGATGTTGTTGCCCCTAACTTTTAACTTGGATCCAGTAGGCGCCATTATTATGTTGTCGGGTATTTACTACGGCACTCAATATGGTGGTTCTACTACTGCTATTTTGGTTAATTTGCCTGGTGAATCCTCGTCAGTGATTACCTGTATGGACGGTTACGCTATGGCGCGTAATGGCCGTGCGGGTCCAGCCTTAGCGATTGCTGCGATTGGTTCGTTCTTTGCGGGCACAGTCGGCACCATTATGGTGGCTTTTCTTGGACCACCCTTGGCAGAAATCGCTCTCAAGTTTGGTGCACCTGAGTACTTTTCCTTAATGGTTATGTCCCTAGTTGCAGCTTCTGTGCTCTCTAGTGGTTCAATGATGAAAACAATCTGTATGATTGTTTTGGGCTTGTTGGTAGGTATTGTGGGTACAGACGTGAACTCCGGCATGTCACGCTTTACCTTCGGCATGTCTGGTCTTGCTGATGGCGTGAACTTCGCTGTGGTGGCGATGGGCTTGTTCGGTTTCGCAGAGATTATGTCTAACCTCGCGGACAAGGCTGATATAGCCGATCGTAGTGTGTTAAACCAAAAAATCACTGGTTTGATGCCATCACTTGAAGATATGAAAGCAGCTTCTGGCGCGATCTTGCGCGGTACCGCAATCGGCGCATTCTTCGGTACCTTACCTGGCGGTGGCCCAACCATCAGCGCATTCTCAGCTTATGCGCTCGAGAAAAAGCTTGCTAAAGATCCCTCGCGCTTTGGTAAAGGTGCGATTGAGGGCGTAGCAGCACCGGAGTCGGCAAATAATGCAGCTGTGCAGTGCGCATTTATTACGACCTTGACTTTGGGTATTCCTCATGGTGCCACTATGGCTTTGATCTTAGGCGCGTTGACGATTCAAGGTATTGCTCCAGGTCCTCAGGTCATGACTCAGCGTCCAGATTTATTCTGGGGCTTGATAGCTAGCATGTGGATTGGTAATGCGATGTTGGTGGTCTTGAATCTCCCCCTAGTTGGCTTGTGGGTGAAGTTACTCAAAGTGCCGTATCGCTTTATGCACCCAGCCATTATGGTGTTTATGGCAATTGGCGTGTATAGCGTGAACAATTTGGATTTAGATGTCTATATGACCATCTTGTTTGGTGTCATGGGTTATGTATTCCTAAAGCTGAATTGCCAACCGGCACCATTGATTTTGGCTTTTGTCTTGGGTCCGTTGATGGAAGAAAACTTGCGTCGCGCATTATTGATTTCTCGTGGTGATCCAATGGTTTTCGTGCAACGTCCAATTAGCGCTGCATTCTTGATCGCTGCGATAGCTTTATTAACGATAATGATTATTCCTTCATTTAAAAAGAAGCGTGAAGAAGCAGTAGCTAGTTCAGAGGTCTTGTAATACTCAACTACTTGATAAAGTACCAACGTAGCATTGATATGAGTTGCGTTGGTGCTGATCAGTCAGAAGAAACTGTTATTTTAGTTTGAAGGGGGAGAATAAAACGTCAGCTACACTGGCGAGCAATGTTGAAACTTAGAAACGCGGCGAAAGCCGCGTTTTTTTTGCTTTAGAAGCACTCACAGAAATTATTAAAAGGACTGCAGATCATGTTCATGAAGATGCGAATGTTGGTGCTGGGTTTGTGTGTAGGTTGCTCATCACTTTGGGCAGCGGGTGTGTCTTATCCAAACAAACCCATACGATTAATTGTGGCTTTCCCGCCCGGAGGCTCTACCGATATTATTGCACGCCTTGTCGCGCAGCGCTTGGGTGAGCAGTTGGGCCAGCAGGTGATTGTCGATAATCGGGGTGGTGCAGGCGGCACTCTAGGCACTGAAATTGCAGCACGCGCAGCGCCTGATGGTCACACCTTAACCATGGGCACGACCAGCACACATGTGATTGCGCCTGCTGCATACACTACGGTTAAATATGACCCTTTGAAAGATTTTGAGCCGATCACTTTGGTAGCTTCAACGCCTTACTTACTGGTGGTTCACCCTGGCGTCAAAGCCAGCAACGTGAAAGAGTTTGTCGCTGTAGCTAAATCGCAGCCTGGTAAATTAAATTACGCTTCGGCTGGAACAGGTTCTACAACGCATCTTGCAATGGAGATGCTCAATGCAGCGGCTGGAATGAATGTCGTGCATGTGCCTTATGGTGGTAACGGACCAGCAGGCACTGCGGTGTTGGGTGGGCAGGTGCAGGCATTGTTTGGCAGTATGCCGGCAGTGTTGCCGCACGCGCAAGCAGCTCGAGTTAGACCGCTCGCCGTAGGCACCGATAAGCGTTCTCCCGCGTTACCTAATGTGCCCACAGTGGCAGAGTCTGGTTATCCTGGCTTTGAAGTATCACTGTGGTTGGGGTTTTTTGCACCTAAGGGCACAGCAAAACTAATTTTGGCACGCCTAGAGAAGGAGTTAACAGCTATCGCAAACTCACCAGAAATGGGCGCATTGTTTGAGAAAAATGGGGCGAGTCCGTTGACGACCACACCAACTGAGTTAACTCAATTAATGGGTAGAGAGTTGCAAAAATACGGCAAAGTAATCAAGGCTGCAGGTATACAGCTGAAATAAGCTATTGTTCTAGCTTATCGTCTAACTGTATTTATTGTGTTGCGATTAACTAAGTGTTTATAGTGTTGTAGCGGGTGGTAATGCAGGCTCTTGTTCGCGATGAGATAGCCATCCGCTGATACCTAAAATTGCTGCGCTTGTCCAAAACACAGGTGCGATACCTAATATAGCCCCGACTGATCCCGCAGCCAATGGCACAATAATATGCGTAATATTATTGATAGTGAGGCGTAGCCCTGTGACCTCTCCAGATCGGCCTGGAGGAGAGCGGTTATAGGTTAAGTTAAGCGTGAGCGGTTGACTAACACCTAGGGTGAGACCAATCCCAAATGAGAGCGCCATCAAGGCCGGCACATAACGAATATAGGTAAAAGGGATGAGGAGCAATGCCGCTATGGCCATGGCCCAAGCAAGCACCATCTCTACGCTAAAGCGTTGCGTCAGTTTAGGTAAGATGACGCGTACTATAAAACTGGCTGCAGCAAAAGCACCCAAAATACTGCCAATAGTTGATGCATTGAGCCCAATCGAGTGACCGTAAATGGGCACATAAAATGTATATAAATCCCAGCCAGTAGTGACTAGGCCGCTAACAATAATCATGCGGCGTAGTGGAATAACGCGCAATAAGGTGAAGGCGCTTGATTGGGTGGGGCTGCTGCGAGTGCCTGAGTTACCCATTGTCGATGAAAGCAATGCGACTATCGGTAACAAAGTGAGAATTGCAAAAGTGGCGTAAGCTGAACCGTAGCCGTAGTGGTCAATCATTAAGCCGGCTAATACTGGGCCAATAATATGACCGCTAGAGTAACCAAGTGCTAGGTTTGAAAAGTTGCGCGTGCGATCATCAACAGTGCCAATGGTGCCTGCTAAGGTTTGGACGGATACATTAAAGAACACAAACCCTGCACCAACCAGTGGTGCAGAGATGAAGAGTACGGGTAACCCAGGTATTAGGGCTGGAATGATCAAGCCGATGGTAAAGACAATGACGCCGCCAAGCATTGGCCAACGCGAGCCGTAGCGATCAGCCAGTTGCCCAACTAAGAGTGCGCAGGCTAATTGAAATACCGAATAAGAGGCAATTAGTACCCCAATTAACATGGAGCCTGCACCTAGATGTAGTGCATAGAGCGATGTGACGACGCGCCCACCCATATAACCACCCTGTATTGCCATGGTAAGCAGTGTGAGTTTGGTAATGGGGGAGAGCATATTAGAGGCCGCATTCACTTCATCAACCCCATGTTAAGGGTTGATGAAGTAATGCAACGGATCTTATGAAGCGTAATCGGGGGACTCTTTATCTAGTTTGCGAAGTAGTGCCGACCACAATAGTTTGCCGCCTTCGCCGCGACCCCCTTTGTTATAAATCTCTTTACCTTGCTCTAGAGTGTGATTAACGATTTCATCAGGGATGCGATTGAGCTCAGCACCACCAGTCATTGCAGTGATTTGAAATTTGCAGGCGCGCTCTAGGCGTTGCATGCGGGCAAACATTTCTGCAATGGTCGCGCCAACTGTTAGTGTGCCATGATTACGCAGTATGAGCATGCCACCATCGCCTAAATCTTTCACTAAGCGCTCACGCTCATCTAAATTTTGTGCAACGCCTTCAAAGTCGTGATAACGCACTAGGGATAATGCGGTGAGCGCCATTTGAGTAAGTGGCAATAACCCATCTTTTTGAGAGGCTACAGCAACACCGTATTGAGTGTGGCAGTGCATCACAGCATCTGCATTGAGACTGTTCATATGAATGGCGCTATGAATTGTGAAGCCGGCTTCGTTAACTTCGTAGGGTGATTCGGAAAGTTTGCGGCCTTCAACATCACACTTGATTAAGTCGGACGCAGTCATCTCCTCAAACAATACGCCGTAGGGGTTGATTAAGAATTGATCATGAGTGCCAGGGACGCGACAAGAGATGTGCGTGCCGAGCATATCGCTCCAGCCCATCATTGCGGTGAGGCGGTAAGCGGCAGCTAATTCGACGCGGGCTTGCCATTCTGCGGGATCCATGCCACGTGGCATGTGCGAGGGACGTTTGCGGGTAGTAGCGGCACGATGTTTACTGGTTTTGCTGGTGCTGGTTGTTCTCTTCATGATATGGATTCCTGTGTAAATATGGTTGAGAACCGCTGTTAAAGGTTATGATTCAAAATATCGTGATATGAGGATATATTAATGAATAACTATCGCTTAGCATACTGCAAAATACGCTTTAAGATTGTATAGTTAAAGAGAATAATATTCTCTAGTTTTTAAAATTCATTCAATCATATGTTGGTAAATACGGTTTGGTAATCGTATATAAAATTATGCTTGAATTTTATATGGTGTCTAGCAGTTGATTTTTTAAGTTGTATGATTTTTTGAAGTCTGCATTATGGCAAACTGAAGCTAACGCAGTATTTATAATGAACTTAAATGAAGAAAGTTTTTTGTGATGTCTTGGGAAAATGCATGCAATATTGACGATTTACGGCGTTTGGCCAAGCAGCGTTTACCGCGCGTAGCATGGGATTACTTAGAGCGAGGTGCAGAAGATGATCTAACTTTGCAGTCGAATCGACGTCGGTTGGATCGTTTGCAATTCTTGCCACGCACCTTGGTTGATGTTTCCAAACGAACGTTACGGCATCGCTTATTCGGTAAAACCTATGACGCACCATTTGGAATAGGTCCTACAGGTGTTGCAGGATTGTATTGTTTTGAGGCAGATCTGGAGTTAGCGCGAGCTGCCAGTGCCGCTAATATTCCATTTACATTGTCGACGGCATCGTTTATCGCTATGGAGCGGGTGGTTAAAGAGGTCAGCGGTGAGCAATGGTTTCAATTGTATATGTCAAAAGATCGTGATGCTGCTGAGTGTCTGGTGCGTCGTGCTGAGCAAGCAGGTTTTGGTGCGCTGGTGATCACTACGGATGTTCCGGTTGGTGGTAATCGTGAGTATAACCGGCGTAATGGTTTTGAAATTCCATTTCGCCTAAACTCAAGAAATATTATTGATGGAATTTGCCACCCTCGGTGGTTATCTGAAGTATTTTTACGTACGTTGTTAAGCAATGGAGTGCCGCGTTTTCAAAACGTAGACAGTAATGTGGGTGGGCGTATTATTGCGCAAGATCTATCCGCCTTTCGTGCCCGTCGTGATGCACTCGATTGGAGTGATATCGCATGGTTACGAACAATCTGGCCGCGACCTTTAATGGTTAAAGGGATATTAACTGCCGAGGATGCATTATTGGCCATTGAGCATGGTGTCGATGCGATTGTGGTCTCGAATCATGGTGGTCGTCAGTTAGATGGTGCAATTGCAGCAATTGATGCACTACCTACGATTGCAACTGCGGTTGCGGGTCGAGTGCCGGTATTGTTTGATAGCGGTATACGCCGCGGTATGGATGTAGTGAAAGCGCTGGCTATGGGGGCGGATTTTGTGTTGTTGGGCCGCGCTACTTTATATGGGGCAACAGTGGGCGGTGCAGCTGGCGTCAAGCATGCAATTGAAATACTAAAAGCAGAAACTGATCGTGTGATGGCGCTGATTGGCTGTGCTTCGGCTGCTGAACTTGATCAGCGGTTTATTGTGAAAGAGTCGTCAGTTTAAGATCGGTTGTTAATAATGCTGGTTTTTAAAAATCAAGAGCTGGAGTTTAAATGAAGCAACGTAAGTTACCTGCAGTATTTATGCGTGGCGGCACAAGTAACGCTATAGTTTTTAAAACGCAAGATTTACCCAAAGATCGCGGGCAATGGGATGCTATTTTTATGGCCGCTATTGGTAGCCCTGATCCTAATGGACGCCAATTAGACGGTATGGGTGGAGGGGTGTCATCATTATCAAAGGTGTGTGTGGTTGGCCCTGCGACGCGTCCTGATGCTGATATTGATTATACGTTTGCGCAAGTACAGGTCAAAGAGGCGAGGGTGGATTATGGTGCAAACTGCGGCAATATGTCTTCAGCAATGGGGCCATTTGCAGTAGATGAGGGTATGGTTGATATTGATAGCTCTGAGGCGCTTATCCGCATTCATAACACCAATACTAAAAAAATCATTCACGCACGATTTAGTATGGACCAAGGCTTGTCTGCTGTTGATGGTGATTTAGCTATTCCAGGTGTTGCAGGAACTGGTTCGCCAGTAAAATTAGAATTCCGAGATCCAGGCGGCGCGACCACCGGACGTTTACTCCCGACTGGCAATGTGGTTGATATATTAGACGTGCCTGGGGTCGGTAAGATAAGAGCCTCATTGGTTGATGCGGCAAATGCTTCTGCATGGATATTGGCGACCGATATTGGGCTCAATGGTGTGGAGTTGCCAGATGCACTTGAGGCTAATGCAGAAGTGATGCAAAAGCTGTCTGCCATAAGGATTGCTGCTTCAGTGGCGATGGGAATTGCTGCCAACGCAACTGAGGCTGCACAGAAAAAATCAGTTCCATTTATTGGTATTGTGGCACCACCGCTTGCAGCCTCAATGCTCTCTGGTGAACAGATTGCGCCTGAGACGGTAGATTTAACTGGACGGGTGATCTCTAATGGGCAACCGCACCGCGCGCTGCCGCTCACGGTGTCATTGTGTATGGCGGTTGCAGCTCGAATTGAAGGTAGCGTAGTGCATGAAGTGTGTCGTCCCAGTCAGGGAGTGTCAGCACCGATTCGTATTGGGATGCCGTCGGGCATTTTGACGGTCGATGCAACAGTCGGGCTGGTCGACGGTGCTTGGCATGCCGAGCAAGGTGCGTTCTACCGCACCCAGCGTCGACTATTTGAAGGGCAAGTGTTGGTGCGTGCAGCACAATTACCGGTAGATGTGTTGAATGTGCTGAAATGATTGCTTTCTACTACGCCTAGTTCGACTTCTTTCGCGCCCAGTAATCAGGTGATGATTTAGTGTTAGCGAGTGCTTCGGCAGTTTCAAATCCGGGCGCCATCGATGCGACAGTGCCGGCCATGACCTGATGATGGTCAATGTTCAGTAGTCGTAGCCAACTTTGTTGACCTAGTGTGAGCCCGATAGCGCAACCGAGTTCGACTAACTCGGGTTCGTTAAAATGCTCGTGCATCCTTGCCCAAAATAAGTCATCGGTGTCAGTTCGCCAGACGATAGCTTCAGCATAGGCGAGAGCTGCTTTCTGGCGTGAATTGTAATGCGTTGATTTTTCAAAGTTCATTAAGTCGTCAACTTGATTCTCGTTGACGCCGGTTTGTTGCCCTTTAATTGAGCGTTGATTGCCGCAAAATTCACATACTACGGCTCTTGACACGTAGATGCGGCAAAGCTCTTTAATTGCGTGATCTAGTATGCCGTTACGGAATACATCATTCCATGAATTCGCAAAAAACCAAAAACATGCTGGAACATGTGCCCTAACTGCTGAACTCTCCGGTCTAGGTGTGCCTTCAATCGCGCAGCGTTCCATCTCCTTGCGCATATCTGGGGGCATGTTCTCTAGAGGGATATAACTAATGCGTTGATTAGACATAATATTCTTTCTGAAATATATTTATTATTCAAGAGAGTTTTAGGATGCTTTTAGGACGCTATGAGAGGTTTGGTGTAAAAGTGTTCTGTAAGCACATTCAAAAAACACTCGATAGAAAACCAACTGATCGTTCTAATATTATAAAACATTCGGTTTCAAGACGCTAAAATTTTTCTGTAATTTGATTGAATAGAAAGTATCGAATGGGTAAACATACCTAGTTTAATTTATATGTTCTCGCGATTATTTTCGATCTTGTTTTCGATCTTGTCTTTACGATCTTATCTTTCTAATCTTGTATTTGGGGCTACGATTGCTTAGAGCTGAACTCAGTCTCTGTGAACCTAGTTAAGGTTGTATTTGTATATTTACTGGTCTAAACAAGCTATACCTGAGTTACGTCTATCAATATCCCATAGGTGACATTAAGTTGTTTGTGTAATTGAGTGTTGTATTAATATAGGATTGCAAATGGCCGCTCTGTCAACCAAATGCCAATGCAGCCGTTATTAGTAAAACATACAGCATTCAATTTGAGTTTGCTGTAGTGAACTGGTTTCTTAATGATGGTCTTCATAAATGAGGTATTACCATGAGTCAATTTATTGCAATTATTGTAGCCAGTGTTTTTGCGACTGTGTCGGTAGCTGGATTTGCGCAGGATAAGACGCAAGCGTCCGCTAAGACAGAGGGAACTAAGGCGGGTGCGCAAAAGAAAGATGCAAATACAGTAGCAGAATCAGCTGCGGCAAAAAAAGAAAAAGATGAGAAAGCCGCTGCTGCTAAACAAGAGCGTGCCGATAAAGCTGCGGCTTCAAAAAAAGAGCGTGAAGATAAAGCAGCAGCTGCAAAATCTGAGCGTGATGTTAAGGCTGCCGCCGCGAAACAAGCTAGGGCCGATAAAGCTGCCGCAGCCAAGAAGGAGCGTGAAGATAAAGCGGCTACCGCTAAAGCAGAAAAAGCTGCTAAGACTGCGCCTTCATCTGCACCAAAAGCAGAAGCAAAACCTGCAGATATTACTAAGAAGTAAATTACTAAATACTAATTACTATATCGACAAAACCGGGCTTAGGCCCGGTTTTTTTATGTGCCTAATTTCATTAGCGCTTGCTGTTTGAGTTCCAACCGTCGTTTAGGGTGTGTAGAAAAGCAATAACGTCTTCAATTTCAGAGGCATTTAGTGCTGGATTGTCTCCGCGCTTACGGTCATAGGGAACCTCTTTGGTGTTCACATTGTTTCGTAATTCAAGAGGTAAATCGTTGAATTGATTAACCGTGCCATCGCGTCGTTTGGGATACCATTTTTCTGGATGCGTATCTCGCTCTACATAGAAGTGCATTGCCTCCTCTAATGTCTTAAAGTGACCGTTATGGAATAGTGCACGGCGCAGGCTAACATTACGCAAAGAGGGCACTCGAAATGCGCCACATAAATCTTTACGATGTTTAAGATCAGGTCGGTCGCATAATCCCAAATCAAAATAATGAGGGTTAGCGTTTTCATTGATATCGAAATTGCGTGGCAGCCCAAGATTGTCGTAGCTGAAATCTGTAAATAAGGGGTGGCTGCCATCTGGATTTTTGGTTGAGGTATGACAGGCAGCACAATTACCTTTTTGAGGATCGTTAAATAAATCAAGGCCACGTTGTTCTTGTGCAGATAGAGTCGCCGCTTTACGCAATACTGCATCATATTTACTGGTGAACCCATTAAATTGAGCATCTTCAAGTTGGTAGCGCTCTAGCGCTTGGTTGAGTTTGGCAAGCGCTTGATTGCTATCGTTAAGAATATTAGGGCCGTAGAGTGTTTTGAATTCGTTGACCCAAGCAGCTTGAGCAATTTTTTGAGCAACAGTCGCAGCATTAATATTTGCCATTTCACGTGCACCAAGGAGCGGGCCTGCCGCTTGGGCGGCGAGCGTGTCGGCGCGACCATCCCAGAAAAAGCCGCCGCTAGCCTTGCTATCGGCGTCGAAGTGGAAGCGGGTATTCGTTTTTAAGTATCGAAGTGCTTGTGCTGTGCGTAGGCCACGGGCTTCTAGCTGAGGTCCGCCAGGCTGGACTGCGAGTGCATTAGGTGCGCCGTGCCCTTGTTCGACGGCATGACAGCTAGCGCAGGACTGTCGGCCAGAGGCAGACAGACTGGGGTCGTTAAATGCACGCTCACCTAATGCTGCCTCGCGGCTAAGTTGTGGAGGCTGATTCTTTTGGCAAGCAATCAGCAGCGTTAAGCTCAGGGCGGCCAGCAGCAAGTATGATGAGATTTTTATGAGCATCCATTGTTGAGGCAAAAGATTTTTAGGTATATTCATGAAAACTGTCCTTTTCTTTTGTATTATCCCTGGCTTGATTCTACGATGTAATCGGTCTGGGCGTTAAGCTATTGTCATTAATGATCAAAATGTGGAGGATCGAGTGGTGGGCTATTCGTATGTGCGCTTGGGGATGTAATGCGAATTGGTATTGATCTTGGGGGCACAAAAATAGAAGTGTTGGCACTCAGTGGCCAACAAACCGAGCTATGGCGAAAGCGAGTCGCCACGCCCCAGGGTAACTATCGTGCAATTTTGACGAGTATCGCTGACTTGGTGGGTGATTGCGAGCGGCAGCTCGGTCGTCGCGGCACGGTAGGAATTGGTATCCCGGGTGCTGAATCTAGAGTCAGTGGTTTGATTAAAAATGCCAATTCAACTTGTTTGATTGGCCGACCATTGCGCCGTGACTTAAGGGAGTTGCTTGGGCGCGATGTGCGGATTGCAAACGATGCCAACTGTTTTGCATTATCAGAAGCAACTGATGGTGCGGCGGTTGGAGCTAAAGTTGTGTTTGGGGTCATTTTAGGCACTGGTGTTGGCGGAGGTGTTGTTGTTGATGGGCAGGCACTCAATGGGGCTAATGTCATTGCTGGTGAGTGGGGGCACAATCAATTGCCTAACACGCATGCAAGCAATGGGACAGGTGATTTATCCCCGCCCTGTTATTGTGGGCGCACAGCATGTATTGAGTTATATTTGTCTGGCCCTGGCTTGCAACGTGATCATGCAGGTGTTACGGGTGAGCAACTTGCACCAAGTGATATTGATGCGCGTGCTAACGCAGGATGCCTGCAATCTGAGTCTACATTGCAACGCTATGAACGGCGGTTAGCCCAATCCTTAGCGCAAGTCATTAATATCCTTGATCCGGATGTGATTGTGCTCGGTGGTGGCCTGTCGAATATTGGTCGTTGGTATACTACGGTACCCCGTTTGTGGGGCGAATGGGTCTTCTCAGATATCATCAGCACGCGCTTAGTTAAAAATCGCCATGGTGACTCTTCGGGGGTGCGTGGTGCTGCTTGGTTATGGCCTTTATGATGGATTTTTGTGGTGGATGATTAAGAGGCACTATTTAAGGGTGCTTGGTTCATAGTAGGTGTTAAGGGGTGGGAGGTAAAGGATATGTGGTGAGGGTTGTCTGATACAGGTTATCTACTTAAGGGTGGCAAGAGCCAGTAGGCTACATGTGTAACTTTAATTTTATTATAATTTGATTATGCTACTTACATTTGTTATTTCATATTGGGTTATTTCTGTTGCTATTGGCCTGTGGGCTGCGCGACGCGTTAAAAATGCGACAGATTATGCAGTTGCTGGGCGTAGCCTTCCCTTGGTTGTGGTAACAGCCACTGTTTTTGCCACTTGGTTTGGATCTGAAACGGTTCTGGGTATTCCTGCGACTTTCCTCAGAGAAGGTCTTGGTGGGGTGATTGCAGATCCCTTTGGTTCGTCCATTTGCCTAATCTTAGTAGGAATTTTTTTTGCAAAACCGCTGTATCGTATGCGCTTGTTGACCATTGGTGATTATTACCGTGATCGATATGGTCGCAGTGTTGAGGCATTGACCACTATCTGTATTGTGATTTCATATTTAGGGTGGGTTGCCGCACAGATCTCGGCGTTAGGTTTAGTGTTTAATGTGGTATCAAACGGTGCGATGTCGCACTCAATGGGTATGATTGTGGGTGCAGCGACAGTCCTGATTTATACCGTTTGGGGTGGAATGTGGGCGGTTGCAATCACCGACTTTTTACAAATGATCATTATTGTTTTGGGGATGCTGTACATTGGCTGGGATGTGAGTCAAATGGCTGGTGGCGTGTCTGTTGTGGTCAATCATGCATGGGATGCTGGCAAGATCACTAATTTCTGGCCTGATTGGAATTTGGCTGCGGTACTTGGCTTTATCGCTGCAGCAGTGACCATGATGCTGGGGTCTATTCCGCAGCAAGACGTTTTCCAACGTATTGCATCAGCAAAAGACGAGAATACTGCAGCGAAGGCCTCTGTCTTAGGCGGTGTTATTTATTTCTTCTTTGCATTTATTCCGATGTTTTTGGCCTATGCCGCTACTATAATCGACCCAAATTTAGTAGCACGCTTAATCGAGGGGGATAAGCAGGCACAGCATATTCTACCCAGCATGATCTTGACCCATGCTCCATTGTTTGCTCAGGTAATGTTCTTTGGCGCATTGCTATCCGCGATTAAGAGCTGCGCGAGTGCTACTTTGCTTGCGCCATCGGTCACTTTTACTGAAAATATTTTGAAACCCGCGTATGGTCATTTGGGCGATCGACAGTTGTTACGACTGATGCGTATTGTTGTGCTGTGCTTTACTGTGCTCGTGACAATATTTGCGCTCAACTCAGATTTGTCTATTTATAAGATGGTTGAAAATGCGTATAAAGTATCTTTGGTTTCTGCGTTTGTTCCCTTGGTTTTTGGTTTGTATTGGAAGCACGCTAACCGTTTAGGCGCTTTGGCAGCAATTATTTTAGGCTTGTCGACTTGGATTTGGTTGGAGGTGCTTGCCCCAGATGCGACTTGCCCACCGCAGTTGGCTGGCTTATTGGCTGCATTGGTAGGGATGGTAGTGGTGTCTTTAGCCTCGTCTGCTATTAGGCCCAATAGTCATCATGCACATTCAAAGTAAACAGTGCATATATGAGTTCTTTATGCCGCTGAGCCCTGGCTGTGTGTAAATATTTGCCCATAGCGGCACTGATTGATCGAGTCAGTGCCGCTATGGGCAGAGTTGCCGAATACTTGGTAATTTTGGCTTGTACGATCAGTGCGGCTAATGCCTTTTCTCGTTATGCATTTAGTATAAGCTCGAACGCGTGGCTAGAGATTCAATGGTATTGCTTTGGTGCCTTAGTAATGTTGGGTGCTGCAGAAACGCTCAAAAAAAATGCCCATGTGAGAGTGGATGTTTTTTTGAGTAATATGACAACCCGCCAGCAAATCAAAGTGGATATTATCGGTGGTTTATTATTTTTATTACCTGCGACCTTGATATTGGCGTATTTATCTTGGCCAGTGTTTTGGAATGCATGGCAACTAGGGGAGGTCTCTAATAATGCCGGTGGGCTTATGCGCTGGCCCATCAAATTGTGTTTGCCATTAGGTTTTTTATTGTTGGCTTTGCAGGGCATTTCAGAGCTGATCAAGCGATTCGCAATGTTGAGCGGTGATTTAACAGCAGACTTGCATTACGAAAGACCCTTGCAATGATTGGGCGTGAAGTATTAGCGCCACTGATGTTTGGTGGCCTTGTGCTTTTTATGTTGATTGGCTATCCGGTTGCATTTTCTTTAGCGGCGGTGGGTTTGTTTTTTGGACTGATTGCGATTGCAGTCGGTTTGTTTGATTTTAGTTTTATGCAAGCCTTACCAGAGCGTGTCTTTGGCATTATGGCAAATGAAGTTTTATTAGCTATCCCATTTTTCACCTTAATGGGTGCAATATTAGAACGCTGTGGTCTGGCAGAGGATTTGCTTGACAGCTTAGGCCAGTTGTTTGGACCTGTTCGTGGCGGTCTTGGTTATGCAGTGATTCTGGTGGGCGCCATTTTGGGTGCAATTACTGGAACCGTTGCCGCCTCGGTGATTGCGATGGGATTGATTTCTTTACCAATCATGATGCGATATGGCTACGATATGCGCTTCGCTACTGGGGTAATTGCGGCCTCTGGTACGATTACTCAGCTCATTCCACCTTCCCTGGTTTTAATTGTATTGGCAGATCAATTGGGGCGCCCTGTCAGTGAAATGTATGCGGGAGCATGGGGACCTAGCTTGATTCAGATCCTGCTCTTCTGCGCCTATGTATTATTCATCAGCATTGTGCGACCGCAATGGGTGCCGGCCTTACCACTTAGCGCGCGTACTTTGTCCGGTTGGCAATTAATAAAAAAATGTCTGCGTGGAATTGTGCCTTCGATTGCGCTGATCTTTTTAGTCTTAGGTACTATTTTATTGGGGCTGGCAACGCCGACTGAAGGTGGTGCAATGGGGGTGGTTGGCGCTGTTGTGCTTGCCGTTTTACAACGACAAGAGTTTTCTAGTCATGGTCTGTTAGCCACTTGGGTAGGGGTGACGGCAACGCTGTTGGTCATGTTACCTGAGCTGATTGCGCAGGGTGCGCAATCGGTACCCGGCATGGCATCGCTTGGTGTATTTATAAACTCTTTTCGAGTTGAATTATTGGTGTTGGCCTATGCGTGCCTGTTGGTGGTGTTGGCTGAGGCGCTATGGATTGCCGAGTTGCGAAAAATGATACAGGCGGCTGGTCGCTCTACGATGTTAATTACTAGTATGGTGATTTATATTTTAATCGGTTCAACGATATTCACCTTAGTCTTTAGAGGGGTTGATGGCGATTTGTGGATAGAGCACATGCTCGCCGTGCTGCCCGGAGGCCAGGTTGGCTTTTTGGTGTTTGTGAACGCGTTTGTGTTTGTATTAGCGTTCTTTCTAGATTTCTTTGAGATTGCTTTTATCATTGTGCCCTTACTCGCGCCGGCGGCTATCAAGTTAGGCATTGATCCGGTTTGGTTTGGGGTGTTATTGTGCGTGAACATGCAGACCTCATTTATGCATCCACCCTTTGGTTTTGCATTATTTTATCTGCGGGGGATTGCCCCCAAAGAGATTAAAAGCTCGGCTATTTATTGGGGTGCCATCCCGTGGGTCATGTTGCAAATGCTGATGGTGGGTATTGTCATTGCATGGCCAGAGCTGGTGACTAAACCGCTTGGGCAGTTACACACGCCGGATACTTCTGGCGTGCAGATTGAGATTCCAGCTGCAGATTGGACTTTGTCTGAGCCGGTGAAGCCTGAATCGCAATAATTGCCGAGGTTCACCGGCTTAATGGCCAGCTTATGATGCGTTGCTGTGCGGGGTTTTGAGTTCTGAGATCAGATGTGGCGCTAAAGTGCTGAGTAATTGACCAAATATTCGTGGGTTACCAGCAACAATGTTGCCACTGTCAAGATATCCATCGTTACCCTCGAGGTCGCCAATTAAGCCGCCAGCTTCAGTCACAAGCAGTGTGCCAGCAGCAATATCCCATTTGCTAAGACCGATTTCCCAGAAACCATCCAGTCGACCTGCAGCTACGTAGGCTAAATCTAAAGCTGCAGAGCCTGGTCGTCGCAGGCCCGCGCTACTTTGAATGACATCTCGCATCATGTTCAAATAAACACCTAGGTGCTTGAATTCACTATACGGGAAGCCAGTGCCGATTAAAGCGGTTTTTAGGCTGGGGCGTTTGCTCACACGTAAACGAGATTCGTTTAGAAATGCACCACGACCACGAGTGGCAGTAAACAAGTCGTTACGGGTTGGATCGTAGATGACGGATTGGGTGATGATCCCTTTGTGTGCTAGGGCTATTGATACCGCGTATTGCGGAAAGCCGTGCAAGAAATTGGTGGTGCCATCGAGAGGATCAATAATCCATTGGTATTCAGATTGACCTGAAGCGCCAGATTCCTCTGCTAGAATTGCATGAGTAGGATAAGCTTCGCGCAGCGTGCGGATGATGTCTTGCTCGGCTTCGCGGTCTACTTCCGAGACGAAGTCGTTTGCCGCTTTCTCTTTGACCACAATGACATCAAGGTTGCGAGAAGCTCGATTGATGATGGCGCCGGCGCGGCGTGCTGCCTTGACCGCTATAGTAAGCATGGGATGCATAGGGTTCTTCTGGGTATCTATAAAATTCAGGGGAGCGGTGCGGTGTTTGTTGCAGAATTAGATGCTGTATGTAGTCGGATTATAAAGTAAAGGGTTTTTCCACAATGTTTTCCACGGTAAATGGACAGATTAGTGTAATAGCGCGTGGCCGTTTGGGTCGGTTGTTCAACAGGGGCTATTTTACGTGAACCCTATCGATACGCTCAAAAATATTCGCATTGTGATGTGCGGCACCTCCCACCCGGGTAATATTGGTGCTGCAGCGCGTGCCATGCGCACCATGGGGCTTACTGATTTGACTTTAGTGCGGCCACAGCGTTTCCCTGATCCTCAGGCGATGTGGATGTCGGCCGGAGCAACTGATGTGCTGGAATCGGCAAAGATTTGCGCTAGCTTGCCCGAAGCGCTCTCTGGTGTAGTGTTTGCTGTTGCCTGTTCTGCCCGGCGCCGTGATGTGGCAGTGCCGATGGTTGATGCTCGCTCGGCAGCGCTTGAGGTTGTTAGGGTTGCGCAAAATCGACCAGTAGCTGTTGTCTTTGGCAACGAGAGTTCAGGTCTGAGCAACGCTGAATTAGCTTCTTGTGGCTTAATTGCCAGCATTCCAGTTGATCCGAGCTTTTCATCACTTAATGTAGCCGCGGCAATACAGGTGATGTGCTATGAATTGCGGATGTCTGTTGGCGCCAGCTTGCCGGCCTCAGTTGACCAAGCATTGGCAACGATTGAAGAAGTTGAGGCGTTTTACGTCCATTTAGAGCAAACTTTGATCGCTACTGGGTTTTTAAATCCTGCGCAACCTCGTAAGCTAATGCAACGTTTAAGGCGTTTATTCTCGCGTGCGCATTTACAGGTTGAAGAGGTGAATATTCTGCGCGGCATCGCGCGCAGTTATGTTGCGCCTAAGCGACGAGATTAGGTCAATTTCGGTTGGGATCTTTTGGATCTCTTGGGTTTCTGTAACTTATTGAATTTATTGGGTATTTAAATTGATTCGCTGCGATGTACAATAAACGTACTCGTAGCGACTGAGTAGCTCGGAATATTTGGGCAGTCATTGTTAATCGCGAATAATTTCGGCGGCATAGAAAGATATAGTCAGATGATCATTTGGCAGCGTATAAAAGAAGAGATTGCCGTGGTATTCGAGCGCGACCCTGCTGCTCGTAATGCTTGGGAAGTGGTGACTTGTTATCCGGGTTTTCATGCGATGCTGCTCCACCGACTTGCTCATTTTTTGTGGGGCTGGCGGGCGTTTTGGCTAGCACGTTGGATTGCTTATTGCTCGCGGTTATTGACCGGTATAGAAATTCATCCCGGTGCAAGAATTGGTCGTCGTTTTTTTATTGATCATGGCATGGGTGTAGTCATCGGTGAGACCTCTGAAATTGGTGACGATTGCACGATCTACCATGGCGTCACTCTAGGCGGCACCACCTGGAATAAAGGAAAACGACACCCCACTTTATTGCAAGGGGTTGTGATCGGTGCGGGGGCCAAGATCCTTGGGCCGTTGACGGTAGGTGCTTTCGCCAAAATTGGATCCAATGCGGTCGTCGTTAAAGACGTACCAGACCATGCAACGGCTATCGGTATTCCGGCGCGCTTATTAGATGATGTGCAAGAAAAATCTGGTCGGTTTTCTGCTTATGCGCTAGGACCTGATATTGACGATCCGCAGGCTCAGGCAATTCGCGCCCTCATTGATGACCAGCAACGTACGGAGTTGCAGCTCAAATTTTTGAGCGAAGCCCTGCAGCAGCACGGGATCGTGGTGCCTGATAGGAATGCTGAAGGAAACATCGAAGGAAACACCGAAGGGGCAGCTGATGGTGCTCCACAAAGGCGGGGCGATAAAAAGGGTGGGTAAGAGTAGTTGACTGAAGAGATCGGATATTTTAAACTTGACTAAATTGATTGGGTATTGCGCTTTTTAAGACAGTGTAGCCATCAACTAGGTTTAGATATAGGGCTGAGTGTAGATGCCAATATTTATTTTAACTTATTGATTTTAAACGTTAAAGGAATTTAATGAGACTGACAACCAAAGGTCGTTTCGCAGTAACTGCGATGGTTGATTTGGCCCTACGCCATGGATCAGGTCCGGTTACTTTAGCTGAAATTAGCGGTAGACAAAAAATTTCTCTGTCTTATTTAGAGCAATTGTTTGGCAAGTTGCGGCGTCAGCACATTGTAGATTCTGTCAGAGGGCCAGGAGGCGGCTATTGTTTGGGACGGGATATGTCCGAGTTGACAGTGGCAGAAATCATCTTGGCGGTCGATGAGCCTATTGATGCAACGCAGTGCGGTGGCAAAGAGAATTGCAAGGATGAGGGTAAATGCCTTACCCATGATTTATGGGCTACTTTAAATGCTCGAATATTTGATTACCTAGGATCCGTGACTTTGCGCCAGTTGGTAGAAAATCAGCGGGCTAAAGAAGCTGGTGTGGCACCGGTTCATGATATGCGTTTGGCTAGCGCTCGGCGCGAAGCCCCATCAGCGTAAGTCTAAATTATGCCGCTCACTTACCTAGACCATAATGCTACGACGCCTATTGATGAGCGCGTGTTGGCAGTCATGTTGCCCTTTTTAAGGGAGCATTATGGTAACGCGTCTAGCCGTCATGAACTGGGTACGCGCTCTCGACAAGCGATAGCCCAGGCGCGGGCGCAAGTCGCTGAGTTGGTAGGTGCGCACCCGTCGCAAGTCATTTTTACTAGTGGTGGCACTGAGGCTAATAATTTAGTGATTAAAGGGGTGGCGGCAAGTCTCGCTCCTAGCCAGATTGTGATCGGTGCCACGGAACATCTGTGCGTGATGCATCCTGCTCAGGCTTTAGCGCGTAACGGGTGGCAGTGTCGTCAGTTACCGGTGAGTAGCGCAGGACTGATTTCTGCGCAAGCCCTAACTGAGGCGATGCGCGAACCCACAGCGATGCTCTCTGTGATGCTGGCCAACAATGAGACTGGCGTGATTCAGGATGTGGCCCAATTGGCACATCTGGCGCGTGAACAAGGGGTGATTGTGCATACCGATGCCGTACAGGCCTTAGGTAAAATTGCGGTAGATTTTGCCGCGCTTGAAGTGCACGCAATGACGCTTTCAGGTCATAAGATCAATGGTCCCAAAGGGATAGGGGCTTTGGTGGTGGACAAGCGCCTTGATCTGCAGGCGCAACTCGCTGGCGGTGGACAAGAACGTGGGTTTCGCGGCGGCACGGAAAACGTTGCAGCGATTGTTGGCTTTGGTGCAGCTTGTGAGCTTGCCAAAGCACGCTTGGCGGCAGCTCATACACATGCCATTACCTTGCGCCAACATCTAGAAACAGGACTAATTGCGCTTGGCGCATATATTTTTGGCGCTGATGCTACGCGTTTGCCGAATACGGTGTATTTTGCATTGCCTCGGATTCATGGTGAGGCACTGGTCATTGCTTTGGATAATTTGGGATTTGCACTGAGTTCTGGTGCGGCATGTTCTAGCAATCACAGTGGTATATCGACCACCTTGATGGCGATGGGAGTTGCTCCTGAATTAGCACATGGAGCAGTGCGTTGTTCGCTGGGTATAACTAACACTGCTATAGAAGTGGATGCGTTGTTGCAAGCTATTCGCACTACTGTTGAGCGCATGCAACTTATGAAAGCAGTCGCAGCTTGACTTTGGAGAGAAGATAAAATGTCGATACAGATGACTGAGAGTGCAGCGCGTCAAATTAGGACGCAGTTGGCTAAACGCGGTAGAGGTTTGGGCTTGCGAGTCGGTGTTAAGAAGGTAGGGTGTTCAGGTTGGGCTTACACCTATGATTATGCTGATGACCTGAGTGATACTGATCAAGTTTTTGAAATGCACTCTGTGAAAATAGTGGTCGATACCGAGAGTCTTTCAGTATTGCAAGGCGCTACATTGGATTTTGTGAAAGAAGGTTTGAAGCAAACCTTTAAGTTTAACAATCCCAATGTTGATGCTACCTGTGGATGCGGTGAGAGTTTTAGCGTCAAATCAGAATAAGGTTTTGACATTCAGTATAGTTTAACGGATGGTCATTGTAGTGTGACTTAATGGATAGATAAGAATGAGTACTGTTTTAGATAATCTAGTCAGCCAACCCTATCAGCACGGATTTGTCACAGATATTGAATCTGAGACTGCACCAAAGGGCTTGAGTGAAGATACGATTCGCATGATCTCGGCTAAAAAAAATGAGCCCGAGTGGTTGCTTAAGTTTCGGTTGGATGCGTATCAGCATTGGTTGCAGATGACAGAGCCGCAATGGCCAAATGTAAAATACCCCCAGATTGATTTTCAAGCGATTAGCTATTATGCGGCGCCTAAACCAAAGCTCAAGAAAAGCATGGATGAGGTAGATCCTGAGTTGCTACGCACGTTTGAGAAGCTGGGTGTACCTATGCATGAGCGCGCTGCACTAGCTGGTGTTGCAGTAGATGTTATTTTTGATTCGGTATCGGTAACCACAACTTATAGAGAGAAGTTAGCTGAAGTTGGTATTATTTTTTGTTCGATATCAGAAGCCGTCCAGCATCATCCGGACTTGGTGCGTCAATACATGGGTTCGGTGGTTCCTGTGACTGACAACTACTACGCAGCCTTGAACTCCGCAGTGTTTACTGATGGTTCCTTTTGTTTTATTCCTAAGGGTGTGAAATGCCCGATGGAGTTGTCGACATACTTTCGCATCAATACCCAAGACTCTGGCCAGTTTGAGCGTACATTAATAATCGCTGAGGATGATGCCACGGTCTCTTATTTGGAAGGCTGCACAGCACCCAAATTCGATACCAATCAACTGCATGCTGCAGTTGTAGAGTTGGTTGCACTAGAGCGCGCTGATATTAAATACTCAACTGTACAAAATTGGTATGCGGGTGATGAGAATGGAATTGGCGGGATATATAACTTTGTGACTAAGCGCGGCCTGTGTAAAGGTAATCACTCTAAGATATCATGGACACAAGTGGAGACCGGTTCTGCAATTACATGGAAGTATCCTTCTTGTGTGCTATTGGGTGACCATTCGATAGGTGAGTTCTATTCAGTCGCTTTAACCAATCATCGGCAACAGGCCGATACTGGTACAAAAATGATCCATGTCGGGCGGCATACCCGCAGCACGATTATCAGCAAAGGAATTTCTGCCGGCCACTCTCACAACAGTTATCGCGGCTTAGTGAAAGTTGGACCTAAGGCGGCGGGTGCGCGTAATTTCTCGCAGTGCGACTCTATGCTGATTGGGCAGCAATGTAGTGCGAATACGTTTCCGTATATTCAAGTGCAAAATCCGACGGCTCAAATTGAGCATGAGGCAACAACTTCAAAAATTGGTGAAGACCAGTTGTTTTATTTTCAAAGTCGAGGTATCAGCACGGAAGAAGCAGTGTCTATGATTATTAATGGCTTCTGTAAAGAAGTGTTCCAACAATTGCCTATGGAGTTTGCTGTGGAAGCCACAAAACTCTTGGGCTTGAAACTTGAGGGTAGTGTAGGATGATTAATCCGCAGGCAAGAGTAATTCTCGAAGTGCGTGACTTAACCGCTTCGGTCGCAGGTGTAGATATTCTTAAAGGTATCAACCTTACCATCCGGGCAGGAGAGGTACATGCCATCATGGGGCCTAACGGTTCGGGTAAGAGCACTCTCGCTAAAGTGCTCGCTGGCCATCCGGCATATACAGTACAAGGGGGTAGTTCGACGTACCTTGGCAACGATTTATTTGCTAGCAGTTCTGATGAACGTGCCCGTGCAGGTTTGTTTTTGGGTTTTCAGTACCCCGTTGAGATTCCAGGTGTGACAAATAGCGCATTTCTGCGCCTCGCTTACAATACGGTGCAGTCGGGACGCGGAAAGGATGAGCTCGATCCCTTGGAGTTTGATGATCTTGTGAGGGAGAAGATGCGGTTACTGGAAATGGCGCCGGCGTTTTTAAGCCGCAGCGTCAATGATGGGTTCTCGGGTGGTGAGAAAAAACGTAACGAAATACTGCAGATGGCGCTTTTAGAGCCCACCTTGTCCTTGTTGGATGAGACAGACTCTGGTCTAGATATTGATGCCTTAAGAGTGGTTGCTGGTGGCGTGAATCATTTGTTGTCAGCAGATAATGCTTGCGTGTTAGTCACGCACTATCAACGCTTACTCAATTACATAACGCCGGACTATGTGCATGTGATGGCAGCAGGGCGAATTATTAAATCCGGCGGAAAGGATCTAGCGCTGGCATTAGAGGAGCGTGGTTATGACTGGTTATTGGTTGACCAAGCGAATGGGGTATCTGTGTAATGGCGATTGCAAGTTCTATTGATTGGATTGCCCAGTTAATTGCTAATCATACTGTGCCGGTAGTGCAGTCGAGTCATTTCCAACAGTTGCGTGCCCAAGCCTTGGAGCAGGCGCATCGCTTAATGTTACCCACAACTGCGCAAGAAGAGTGGCGCTTTACTGATTTATCGCCTTTGTTAAGGTTGCATTTTAAACAAGCACATACCCAGCCTGATGCAAGTGTGCTTGATGTATCGTCTTGGCAGATACCAGAGGCGACGTTAAGAGTAACACTGATCGATGGAGTGTTTTCGCCAGAGCATTCATCAATTAACCAATTGCCTGCAGGTTTGACAATACTGCCCCTGGTACAGGCCTTGGATACACATGGTGCTGCGATTGAAGCGCATCTGGGTAAGCACTCAAAAGATGATGATTTATTTGTCGCCTTAAATAATGCATTTTTACAGCATGGATTGTTTATTCATGTTGCTGCTGGTGTGAAGCTGACAGCACCCATCCATTTGTTGTGTGTGGCGCGAACCGATGCTGTGGTGACTCATCCGCGAATCATATTGATTGCAGATCGAGAGAGCGCATGTTGCGTGATTGAAGATTATGTCAGTGCGTCTGCATCTGACTATTTGACAAACGTAATGGGGGATGTCAGCCTTGCCCAAGGTGCTGAGCTCAGGCATATCAAAGTGCAGCGAGAAAGCATAGATGCATTTCATGTTGCAAATTATGCTGTCGATGTGGCGCGTGAAGCGCACTATATATCACAGACTATGTCTTTTGGTGCGCGACTGTCCCGTCATAAGCAGGTGGTCACTCAGAACGGAGAGGCTGCAAAAATCACAATCGATGGCCTCGCGTGGATAGAGGGTCGGCAGTTAGCTGATACGCATACTGTGATGGATCATTCGAAGGGCTACGGGCAGTGTAACCAAGCGCATAAAACGATTGTTGGCGGTGCAGCTCATGCTGTATTTAACGGCAAAATTTTTGTTAGAACGGGTGCGCAATTAACGGATTCATCGCAGCAGAGTCGAAATTTATTGTTGTCACCGCGCGCGCATGTCGATACTCAACCGCAATTGGAAATATTCGCTGATGATGTGAAGTGTGCCCATGGCGCCACCGTCGGCCAGTTGGACGAAGAGTCTTTGTTTTATTTAATAAGTCGCGGCCTGCCAGAACTGCAAGCGCGTAATTTGTTGACTTATGCCTTTGCCGCTGATCTGATCGATCGTATTCCAGTGCCGTCTCTAGTTTCACAATTGTCACAGAGTGTGATGGCGAGAACAGGAGCTGCCTCATGAGCAATGCAGTGGCAGCGCTTAGCGCTCAAGAAGTTCAGGCTATCCGTCAGGATTTTCCAATTCTTGATTTACAAGTTAATCACAAGCCTTTGGTGTTTTTAGATAATGCCGCCTCTAGTCAAATGCCCAGTGCAGTGATGGCGCGTTGGCAACACTATCATTCAGCACAACATGCTAACATTCATCGGGCTGTGCATTATTTATCAGAGACTGCAACTGCTGAATATGAAGCTGCTCGCCAAAAAGTGCAGCAATTTATAGGTGCTGCTGAAGCTCGAGAAATTATTTTTACTAGCGGCACCACTGAGTCTATTAATTTAGTGGCCCATAGTTATGGCCGCAGTACATTGCAGGCGGGTGATGAGATTATCTTAACTACGCTGGAGCATCATTCTAATATCGTCCCTTGGCAGATGGTGGCTGAAGCCTGTGGTGCAAAAATTCGTGTTGTGCCGATTAATGATCACGGTGAAGTGGATGTCGATGCTTATCGTTGCTTATTTAATGCTAAGACGCGTATCGTTGGCTTAACCCATGTTTCAAATGCGCTAGGTACAATCAATCCAGTACGAGAGATGGTTGCGATAGCGCATCAACACGGTGCAGTCGTGTTGGTGGATGGTGCGCAAGCTGCACCGCATTTAGCGCTAAATGTGCAAGAGTTAGATTGTGATTTCTATGTGTTTTCAGGCCATAAGTTGTGTGGCCCTACCGGTGTAGGTGTGCTCTATGGTCGGGCTGCATTGTTAGAGGCAATGCCACCTTATAAAGGGGGTGGCGATATGATTTTGACCGTAACTTTTGAGCGTACGACTTACGCGCCTATCCCCGCAAAATTTGAAGCAGGTACACCCGCGATTGGTGCAGTGATCACCCTAGGAGCAGCGCTGGATTATTTGTCTAATATTGGGATGGATAGGATTGCAGCTTATGAAGCACAGTTGCTACGCTATGCCACTAATCGGCTGGCAGCAATGCCAGGCGTGCGTTTGATAGGTACCGCTACTCATAAAGCAGCAGTATTGTCGTTTACCGTGGATGGAGTGCATCCACATGACTTGGGGTCTTTGCTGAACGATGATGGTGTGGCCATTCGAACTGGGCATCATTGCGCTCAGCCGGTCATGCAGCGCTATGGTGTAGCGGCGACTTGCCGAGCATCTTTTGCGTTTTATAATACGGAAGCTGAAATTGATGTGCTGGCTGAATCTGTGGCCAGAGTTCAGCAGTTATTTTCTTGAACGGGTATTGCAGTTTATTAGTTTCTTGAAATGAGATTGATTTATGGATAGTCGGCAGTTGTATCAGGAAATGATTCTCGAACATAATAAAAAACCCCGAAACTGGGGTTTGCTCGAGCTGTCAACGCATCGCTCTGAAGGGGTAAACCCTCTGTGTGGCGATCACATTTTTTTGTCGCTACGCATGGCAGATGATCGCGTAGAGGCTGTTGGATTTAGTGGTGAGTCTTGTGCAATTTGTAAGGCCTCGGCGTCGATGATGACAACCTTGATTAAGGGGCGGCAACGTCATGAAGCTGAACAAATGGTGCAAGAGTTTAGAGATATGACGACTGGTAAATTAGACCCTGCAGCACCGCATCATCTGGGTCGATTAACCGTGTTTGCGGGCGTGCGTGATCTGCCGACCCGTGTGAAATGTGCGGTACTTCCTTGGCATACACTGCATGCTGCTTTGGCAGGAGCTGATGTGACCTCTACTGAATGATTTTATAGCGATACTTGATATGCCTAAAATTGCAGATATTGAAACTACCCCTAATCCCAATGCGATGAAGTTTATATTGCGTGAGCCTCTGACCTGGGGCGTCACGCGATCCTACGATAATCCAGAGCAAGCGGTAGGTGACCCATTAGCGTCGGCATTGTTTGATATCGAGTATGTCACTAATGTATTTTATGTCGACCATTGGATTACAGTCACACAAAATGGGCGAGCTGACTGGGAGACGCTCAAGCGTGAATTGGCGGTGCCAATACGTGAGGCGGCGTCAGCAGACGCACATTCAGCCACGCTGGCAGAGCAAGCGGCTGATATGCTTGACCCAGAGCTGTTGAGTGAAGAGGATAGAATTAAACTGGATCAGATTAACGCGGTACTCGATGAGCAGGTTAGACCATTTTTACAAAATGATGGCGGCGATCTGTATGTGACTGGCTTATCTGGTCAAGTGCTGTCAGTCCATTATCAGGGTGCATGCGGTAGCTGTCCGAGCTCATTGTCAGGCACTTTGGCAGGTATTGAAAGTTTGGTGCGACAAATTGATCCTGAAATGCAGGTTGTAGCGGTGTAGTCATGGCCGATTGGGTAACGGTAGCACAGGCTGATGAAATTGCCCCTGGTGCAGTCAAAGTGGTTGACCTTGATGGTGCAAATGTTGCCATTTTTAATATCGATGGCGAGTACCTAGCGCTCGAAGATGTCTGTAGCCATGATGGTGGTGAATTGGCGAGCGGCAGAGTTGACGGTGATCAAATTATATGTGCTCGTCATGGTGCGCGGTTTTGTTTGCGCACTGGTGAAGCCTTGTGCGCACCGGCCTATGAGCCTACGGCAGTATTCCCTGTGCAAATGCTAGGTAGTGCAATTCAAATCAAAGATGAGCGTTGGGATTGACAGTAATGCAACACCTAAAAAATTATTTAAAATCATTAACTTAATTGATAACTTCAAGACTTTCATAGTATATGGCGTTGCCCCAGAGTTCATTTAACTGTTAATGCGATTAGAGCGTTTATAGTGCTTGGCGGCATCATTTTTTACTAAACCTAAACCAAATGAGTTTGGTAACTATGTCAGAGGGGTAGCGTGAACAGGCTTCATGATCTAAATAAATGTAGTCATGCTGACGCCTGCATAGTCTGAACAAGTGTTTTTCTAAGAAAACCACGGATCCACTTAATGTAGTGAATATAGCGGTTAGTTAATGACTAATTTAAATCACGCACATCATTTACAAGTTGTCGTTCGTGAAATCACTCGAGATTTATTATCACTAATACGCTTAAAGCACTTAGCAATCTTGCGGAAGGTAAAATATCGCTGAGTTGATTTCTGTTCTAGCCCACCATAATACACAATCTAGTATTTCTGCTTTTGAACATATAAGTATTGAACTGATGATTAAAGAAGCTTTTTTTATAATGTTATGCTTTGCTTCTCAGGTATTTGCGCAAAGCACTTTGAACAGTGCAGATTCACCATATGCATTTATACCTAAGGGGTATGTGATTACCGAAACAATTCGGGGTGATTTAAATAAAGACGGGCTTGAAGATTATGTATTCATAACTAAGGGTACACTCAGCACTGGAATCGTTAAAGATGAAATGCGGGGCTTACTAGATCGTAACCGACGCGGCATTGTGGTGGTATTCAATCAAAAAACTAAATACGAGCTAGCACTTGGATTTCAAAACTGTTTTTCATCAGAAAACGAAGATGGCGGTCTTTATATGCCACCTTATCTGAATATTTACATCCAAAAGGGTAGCTTGTTTGTTCACTATGCACACGGGCGATATGGTTACTGGAGGTATATATTTCGCTATATAAACTCTGAATTTGTGCTGATCGGCTACGATAGAGAAGAGGCTCATGGCCCTGACATATTGAGCGCAATCAGCATCAACTTACTGACAAAAAGAATGAGTATTAAAGAAAATATTAATCCTAATTACACCCCTATAAAGTTGAAACAGAAATGGATGAAATTTTTGATCAAAAAGCCGATTAGACTGGTTGACTTTTCGGATTTTGATGAATGTAAATCTACGCTGTTTGAATGCTAAATGCCATAAGAAGTTGTTTGGTGTATAAGCTTTATGTTTGGCTCTTAGACTTGGACTTAAACTCGGACTTAAACTCGTAGTCTTTAGATGAATATCCAATTATTTTATGGCTTAAGTTTTATAGCTTAAGTTGATGTCGTCAAAGATCTTGCATCTTTGATATGATGTGACTGGTCAAGAATAAATCCATTGATGGATACAATTACAAACAAGCAATCAATCCGCTTGTTTTTGAGAGGGCTTCGCTATGGTAACTATGTCAAATCCAATGTTCCAACGACTAAGTAGGCGCCAATGGTTGTCGAATACCGCGCAATTCAGTGGTGGCCTATTGCTGAGTGCAGCGACCCCACTGTATGCCCAAAGCAGCGATCATGCGGTAGTGGAGATTATTTCGGGTAGAGTACGCGGACTGCGTACCAACGGTATCTACAGCTTCAAAGGTATTCATTATGGTGCGAATACCGGAGGCACTAATCGCTGGTTGCCGCCGCAAGCAGTTGCACCGTGGTCTGGGATCAAAGACGCCATCGCGTATGGTCCTCGTGCCCCTCAAAATGAGCGCCCTGCATTAGAGCCGCATTTGGCATGGATTCGTGATGGCCGCCCGCTTAGTGAAGACTGTTTGGTATTGAATGTATTTACCCCTGCCATTCATGATCAGGGTCGTCGACCAGTTTTGGTCTACATTCATGGGGGTGGTTTTGTTTCGGGCGCGAGCAGTGCGCCTGGTCTTGATGGACATCACTTTGCGCAGCGTGGTGATGTGGTGATGGTATCGCTAAATCACAGATTGAATGTGTTCGGTCATCTATCCCTTGCCTTAGATGCTGGTGAGGCCTACAGAGATGCCGGTAATGTTGGTATGTTAGATATCATTCAAGCCTTGCAATGGGTGCATCAACACATTAGTCAATTTGGTGGAGACCCAAATAATGTCACCATCTCTGGTCAATCAGGCGGCGCATCTAAAGTCGCAGTGTTAATGGCGATGCCGCAGGCTCGTGGATTATTTCATAAGGCCATTGTGCAAAGTGCATCATCACTATTACGTATGGCGACCCCCGATGAAGCACAGCGTAATACTTATTATTTACTCAAACAATTGAATCTAGATGAGTCGCATATCAAGGTTTTGCGTGAGGTGCCCGTTGCTACATTGTTAGCAGCGATGCAAAAGGCAGTTGCTGCAGCAGGGCGAGTGGATAATTATCGGCCGGTTGTTGATGGTCGTGCACTACCTACTCACCCGTTTGATCCCAGCGCTGCGAGTATATCCCGCGATATTCCGATGATGATTGGATCATGTGAGAATGAAATGACATTCCCATATTCGCAGGTCATGGAAAATTTCCAATATAATGAATCGCAAGCCTTAGCTAAGGTGCAAGACTTCGTCGGTATGGATGAGGCCCAAGCGCGTCAACTCATGCAACTATATCGTAGTTCACGGCCCCAAGCGTCTGCCAGTGATTTGTGGGTTGCCATTAGTACTGATCATCAGTATCGGCGCAATGTGATTAAAGCCTCGGAGCTGAAGTCTGATTTGTCAGCCGCCCCTTCTTGGCATTATTTGTTTACTTGGAAGACTCCGGTATTGAATGGGTTATTAAAGTCTCCTCATACGATTTGCATACCGTTTTCGTTCGGTAATGTTGATATTGCGAGTGGTATTACCGGCAGCAGTCCAGAGAGATATGCGCTGCAACATGCGATGATGGATGCTTGGTATGCGTTTATGCGTACAGGTAATCCGAATCATGCGGGCATTCCGAAATGGCAACCGTATCAAGTGCAACAACATCCCACTATGCTTTGGGATAACACTTGTCGTGTGGTAGATGACCCTGCGCGTGAAGAGAGAATGGCGATGAGTGCCATGCCTGCATACCGTGCAGATGGTAGTCGGGTTAAGTCTAGCTAGAGTTTTAACCGAGTCTCACTGCATTTTCACTATAGGCTCACCAAGTTCGCGTAAAAGCCCTACTAATTTGATTGGGTGTTAGGCGATCATATCTAGCATATAGGGCTAAACGATTACGGAGCATTGATTTAGAGCGCCGTAATCGTTTTCAGGCTTTATGAATAGTTTTAGATGAATAATTACTAATCAACTGTGGGTGCAATACCATTTTTGCGTTTTAAACAACGATCAGCACAGATCTAGTGCTATTGTTGCCGCGACTCTTTAATCAGTTCATCAAAGCAATCTGGAATGGCAATCTCGCGCCCTAAAACTGCCGGGCTATAAGCTTGCATCCATAAGGCGTGACTTGAGTGTCCGCCACCCGCAACAATCAGTCCAATATTGTCAGCGTTAGAAGTAATTGGCCAGGGGTCGTGCTTGATACTGTCGCGACCTATGGCAGTAGAGGCAATTTTCATAAAAGCAGTGCCACCACTTTTGTTCATCTCAGACATGGGAACTTTGGAGTGCAGTAATAGAAACTCACGCACATCTTTTTTAGTCCAACCTAAATCACCAAGCCCTGCAGCGACAACCTTAGAGATTACGACTAAGCCTGGAGTACCTTTGTCGTAACCCCAAAGGTAATGCACGTCAGGCACTCGCATGTAGCCCGCAATACGGTGAAGACCTTGAACTGCATCCTCCTCTTTAGTCTCTTCTTTAGCGCCTCGACGAAATACGTTGGTCGCGCCATTGCCAAAGGCTAAGGACAGACAGTTGCTACCTCCTGCAAATCCATGACGTTCGTTCACATACGGAGTCCAACCAGCGGGGAGTCCGTCTTCATCTTCAGCAAATACCACATTGGTGTTACGCATCATGCCAAAGACCGCCATGGTGCCTACTCCGGGTAAGGCGCCACCTAAATTTTGTTGCATCAGCCGCAGTGCGCGGCCGATGCTAGCGCCTGCGGGATGTTGCGGGTCTGGTCCTAAAATACCAAAACCTGAATTCAGACGAATTTTTTTTGCGATAGGGCCGTTCACGACAATCATGGGGAATGGGCTGCCTGAGGTGGCTTGGAGAAGATCACCGGTCGTTAAGGGGTCAAGAAAGGCATCGACCGCAGCAACTAACACTGGCAGATACTCGGGTCGCCCACCTGCCATCGCGAGTGCAATGGCACAGGATTCAATGGTGACCATGCCGCCGCGCGGTGGGAAGCGTCCAATGATGTGGTCACGCGGTAGCGTGGCGCCGCGTAGAATCCATTGTGTGCGAGTTTCTGTAGCTGGCCATAATGGTAGCCCGTCCCCCCAATGGCGAGCGAGTAGTAAGTCATTGAATTTAATGAGTGCAGTTTCATAATCGGTAGCGCTGACTTCTAGCTGAGGACTACTGTTGGCAGCGGATTGGCGCGGTTGCCATTGAGTGAGACCATCATAGAATTCTTGTTTGCGCTCGGAGAGTGCAGATAGATCCGCATCTGGTAGAAAATTATCTATAGGAAATACAACCATAGCAGCTTCAGGTGTAAACCCAACACCACCAACTGCATTATTGACAACGCCGATAAATTCTTTACGAGTTAGTATGACCGTTGGGATACCAAGCGCTTCGAGTTGGGCGGCAGCACGGCCGCATCCTGTTGAGCAGGCCCCTCAGGCAGCGTTACCAATAATGACTGCATCGACCCCACTATCTTTGACCATTTGGACAGTTGCGGCTTGACCGATAATACTTGTGCCTTGAGGGAATTGATCATCTCCAATCACAGTGGCATCAGGAAAATCAGCCTCAATCAGCTGCTTTAAAAGGGGTAGCATGCGATAGGCTTGCCATTGACCGTTAGATAGGATGCCGATTTTTTTGCCGGCTAAAGTGTCTAAGCGTGGCGCATGTTGATGCATTATTTTTAAAGCGCCAGATGGATCATAAAATTGCAGATTAATCATAAAGTGGGCTTTCTTGAATGGAGTGATGTGATTGAGTATTTCATTGTGCATACGCTGCGTCAAGTCTCGCTACATCAATGATATGATTGGATCATCGCTTGGAAGTGTTCATATCGGATCTGGTGCGGTAATTAATATTAATGATGTGATATTAATCAAGTGATTGGTCTATCATGATTTACGGTTGATGTACTCGAAGATCAGTGATACAGGTAGTGTGATTTTTTTAATGTTATTTAGTTAATTTTATTTAGTTATTTTATTTTCTTAATGTGACATCGCCAATTGTTTGACAAGTAATGTTACAGAGATCGTTTGATTTAGACTATTTTTGATAATCAGAATAAGTTTCAGAGGTGAGGTTTAAATGCACCAACTGCATAGAGATTTAGGGATTATATTCGCTTTAGTGTTAAGCGTTATTGGATCGCAAAGCCATTTGTTGGCGCAAGGCTACCC
>Ga0114958_10000185_pt1 | contig 53186 bp, 42 predicted proteins | sample C_130208_EF_Meta_FD_89577 | JGI IMG/M metagenome (GOLD analysis project Ga0114958, IMG submission 89577) | Freshwater microbial communities from Lake Croche, Canada to study carbon cycling - C_130208_EF_MetaG | ecosystem: Environmental > Aquatic > Freshwater > Lake | place: Lake Croche, Canada... | reverse complement strand
GAGCGTGCGGTCATGGGCGAGGGCACCTTGCGCGACTTTCAACACGGCGCGCGCCTTGTCCGTCTCTTCCATCAACTCCAACTCGCGCGTTTCCAAGTCATCGACGTCTTTTTCGTAGCGCGTGATTTCGTGGCCAATGGCCTGATACTCCTCGTTCTTGCGGGTTTCAAATTGTTGGAGCTTGAGCCGCTGGATGGTGGTGCGGCGGGTCCCCACGTCAAGTTCGAGGCGTTTCATGCGCAATTCGCAGGCGACCACGGCATCGTGGGCGCGGGCCACCGCCGCCTCCTGGCCGGCGAGCTTGGCTTTCGCCCGGCTTTCATCCAGGGGGAGTCTTTCGAGGTCCTTGGTCAGCGCCAGCAATCGGCGGTCACGGTCCTGGAGAATCAACAATGCGCGAACTTCAGCTAGCATTCCTGATGGGTAGCGGCCCGTCGCACCGACCGCAAGCCCCGTGTGGGGATTTCAAATTTGAAATTTTAGATTTCAGATTTCAGATTGTAAATCCATGGGTCCGGGCCCTACTCCACCGTCCAGGTCGATTTGCCGTGGAGGAGCTCCTTCCAAGTGCCTGTCCCGCGTTTGGCTTGGGCGGTCTCGACTTGGCTGGTGATGAGCGACTCGTAGGTCGGGCGTTCGATCTGGCGGATGACACCCATCGGGGTGGGGAACTCTGGCAGCCCGAGCGTGGCGAGCATTTGGGCATACAATGGGCTTGGATGGCCCGGCTGATGGATGAGGATTTCACCCGGCGCGGCGGTGGCGGCATCGACGACCTCGGGCATCAGGCCGTTGAGGCGGATGCCTTTTTCCTTGTTCTTACCGAAGAGCAGCGGCTTGCCCGTTTCCAGGAACAGCATCTGCTCGGCGCGGTTGTCCTTGCCGTAAACGGGATCCCAGGTGGCATCGTTGAAGATCACGCAGTTTTGGAAAATCTCGACGAACGAGACTCCCTGATGGGCGTAGGCGGCCTTGAAGGTTTCCACCATGTGCTTGGGATTGTTGTCCACGGTGCGCGCAATGAAGGTCGCTTCCGCGCCCAGCGCGAAGAGCACCGGATTGAGCGGGTTGTCAATCGAACCGGTGGGAGAGGTTTTCGTCTTGGTGCCAATCGCCGAGGTCGGGCTATACTGGCCCTTGGTTAGACCGTAGATCCGGTTGTTAAATAACAGAACGTTGATGTTCAGGTTGCGCCGCAACAGGTGCAGCATGTGATTGCCGCCGATGCTTAGGCCGTCGCCATCGCCGGTGATGACCCAGACCGAGAGGTCCGGGTTGGCGATCTTGACGCCGGTGGCCACCGTGGGGGCCCGGCCATGGATGGTGTGAAACCCGTAGGTCTCCATGTAAAACGGGAACCGGCTTGAGCAACCGATGCCGCTGACCATCACGAAGTTTTCGCGCGGCTCGCCGAGTTCAGCGAACGTGCGTTGCAGGGAATTGAGAATCGCGTAATCACCGCAACCCGGGCACCAACGAACGTCGTTGGTGGTGACGAAGTCTTTGCGGCTGAGCTCCGGGATTTTCGGGACGTTGAGAATTTCAGTGGCCATGCGGATCAGTCGTTGAGGAGTTGAAGAATGTGTTCGCGAATTTCGCTCACTTTGAAGGGGCGTCCTTGGACTTTCGAGAGCGAAAGCGCATCAACAAGATAGCGGGCCCTCACAATCATGCTGAGCTGCCCGGCGTTGAGTTCTGGAATGAGCACCTTGTCGAAACTCTTGAGCAGCTCGCCGAGGTCGGGCGGCAGGGGATTCAGGTACCGCAGGTGCGTGCTGCTCACCTCGTGGCCTTCGGCAATCAGAGCCTGGGTGGCGGCGGTGATCGCGCCATAGGTGCCGCCCCAGCCGAGAACGAGGAGTTTTCCCTTGCGTTGGCCGGTGATGGTGAGTGGCGGGCAACTGTTGGCCACGGCCTCCACCTTGGCGGCGCGCACCGAGGTCATGTGGCTATGATTTTCCGGTTCGTAGCTGATGCCGCCCTTGGTATCCTTTTCGAGCCCGCCGATGCGGTGTTCGAGTCCCACTTGGCCGGGGATGGCTTGGGTGCGGGCCAAGGTTTCAGGGTCGCGGGTGTAGGCCACATACGGCTGGGCCGCGTCGGCAAACGGGATTGAAATTTCCGGCAGATCGGCCTCATCGGGCAGATTCCACGGCTCAGAGCCATTGGCCAGATATCCATCGCTGAGCAGAATCACGGGCATCGAGTAAGTTAGCGCAATCTGCACCGCCTCGAAGGCCGCGCGGAAACAATCGGAGGGCGAGTTGGCCGCGATGACGGGCATCGGGCTTTCGCCGTGACGACCGTAGAGCGCTTGCAGCAGGTCGGATTGCTCGGTCTTGGTCGGCAAGCCGGTGCTGGGGCCGCCGCGCTGGATGTTGATGATGACGAGCGGAAGTTCCGCGGTGATCGCCAGGCCCATGAACTCGCTCTTCAAGCACATCCCCGGCCCGCTGGTAGCTGTGGCACCGATTTTGCCCGCAAAGCTGGCCCCGAGCGCCACGCCGATGGCTGCGAGTTCATCCTCCGCCTGCACGGTTTTGACCCCGAAGTGCGGATACATTGCCAGCGTTTCGAGAACCGAGGTGGCTGGCGTGATCGGATAACCTGAAAACAACAACTCGCGCCCGGATTTTTTCGCTCCGGCGATGAGTCCCAGGGCGAGCGCCTCGTTGCCGCTGATTTTGCGGTAGGTGCCGGGTGCCACATCCGCCTGTGCGACCATGTAGCGGTTGCGGGTGACTTCCGTGGTCTCACCGAGGAAATACCCGGATTTCAGCACCTTGATATTGGCCTCGGCCAGATTCGGTGCCTTGGCGGCCCACTTGGCATTGATGTAATCGATGGTCGGCTGAAGCGGCCTACTATAAACCCAGTAGCTGAACCCGAGAGCAAAGAAGTTCTTGGTGCGGAGTTTCTCGCGCTGGGTCAGGGGGCTCTCCTTGAGCGCCTCGACTGCCAGGCCGGTGATGTCCAGTGCAATGATCTCGTATTTCCGCTGAAGCTCCAGGTCCTCGAGCGGATTGGTCGCGTACCCGGCCATCGCCAGGTTGTCCGGGGTGAAGGCGGCGGAATTGACGATCAACAGTCCGCCCTCGACGAGATCCGGCAGGTGGACTTTCAGGGCGGCTGGGTTCATCGCCACCAGTGCGTCGGGCTCGTCGCCCGGAGTGAGCACGACCTTGCTGCCAAAGTGGACCTGAAAGGCCGACACTCCCGCGATGGTGCCGATCGGGGCGCGGATTTCCGCCGGGTAATCGGGAAACGTGGCAATCGCGTTGGGAACCGTGACGCTGGTATCGGTGAAACGTTCACCAACAATTTGCATGCCGTCGCCGGAGTCGCCGGCAAAGCGGACTACCACGGATTGCATCTCACGAAAACCGGAGGTGGATGGGGTCGGGGAATTCGATATCATTGGAACTGGCGGAAGCTAGGGGCGACCCTCTAGGGCGTCAATGACGGAGACATCAAGTGAAGAATTTTTTTTCACCCCAGCGGGCTGGGATCCTGCTTGGCGAAGGCTGACCCGGTGTGCATGCTGCGTCACCGCCACAAGGTATGAAAGTTCTCAGCCATCTCGACTCCAAATTTGCGCCGTTCGTCCGCCGCCTCAACCGCCGTGCCGTACCTGAACCGGGGGTCCGTGATCTGATCGCCGAAATCATCGCCCATGTGGCCGCCAAGGGCGATGAGGCCTTGGTTACCTTTACCAAGCGCTTCGATGGCGCGGTGCTCACGCCCAAGACCCTGTTTGTGACTCAGGCCGAGTTCGCCGCCGCCAAAAAGGCCGTCACCCCGGCCACCCGCATGGCCGTTGCGCGCAGCCTGGCGAATATCCACGCCTTCGCGCAACATGGCCTGCGCAAGGATTGGTCCGCTAAAAATGCCGAAGGCGCCACGGTCGGCGAGCGCTTCAGCCCGTTCGACCGGGTGGGCGTCTATGTTCCGGGCGGCAAGGCCCCCTTGGTTTCCACCGCCTTGATGACCGCCGGATTCGGCCAGGCCGCCGGCGTGCCTGAAATCATCGCCGCAACACCCTGCGGACCCGATGGCTCGGTGAACCCCGCCTTGCTCTACGCGCTGCAGGCCGCCGGCGTCACCGAAGTGATCAAGGTCGGCGGCGCCCAGGCGATTGCCGCGCTCGCCCTTGGTACCAAGTCGATCCGCCCGGTGGACCGCATCTTCGGTCCCGGCAACCGCTTCGTCGTCGAAGCCAAACGCCAACTCGTCGGCGCGGTTTCCATCGACCTGCTGCCCGGACCGAGCGAAATCCTGATTCTAGCGGACAAATCGGGCAATCCGGATTTCATCGCGGCGGACATGCTCGCGCAGGCCGAACATGGCGGCGACAGCGTAGTGGGCTTTGCCACGGACTCGAAAGCATTGCTCGGTCAGGTGATCAAATCCATCGCCAAGCAAGTTCCCGCGCTGTCGCGAGGCAAAATCATCGGCGACGTGTTGAAATCCGGCACCTTCCTGTTGCACCTCAAATCGTTCGCGGATGGGGTCGCCCTATCCAATGCCTTCTGCCCGGAACACTTGTCGCTCATCACCGCCGACGAAAAACGCTGGTTACCCAAGATCCGCACCGCCGGCGCCATCTACCTGGGCTCGTATTCCCCGGTCGCCGTCGGCGATTTCCTCGCCGGCCCCAGCCACACCCTGCCCACCGGCGGCGCGGGGCGCTCGTTTTCCGGCCTGCGCGCCGACCAGTTCCAGCGCCGCACCAGCATCGTGCGCCTTGATCCAAAGTCCGTTAGAGCGTCGCTTGCGGTGGTTGAGGAATTCGCCCGCATCGAGGGTCTCGACGCCCACGGGCGCTCCACCGCCATCCGCTTGGAACAATAAACCAGGCTCGTATCATTCCATCACCGACCGCCGCCATCCGCCAGCAGCGGGTAGCGTCCGAGCGCGCGCCCTGGGATTGGCGCATTCAGGTCATTGGACTGGGTGGCCAAATCCTCTATCAACGCGGCGCCATCGACCCATCCCTGCCATTCGCCGCACTCAAACAACTCCCCCATATCAACGAGCTCGCCCAGGCGACCGACGAGGCCCGGGATGTTTCCGCCCGCATTCGAGTGGGGCTGCCCCGGATGCCGCCGGGCCGTTAGCGGGTGCGGGTGCGGGTGCGGGTGCGGGTGGGGCAATGAGCATGGCGCGGAGGCGGGCCAGGGCGCAAGCCGTGTGGTGCCACCCCCATCTGTTACGCTGCCAGCGTCTGAGTTGCTCCCGGGGGCGGCGGTTGGCGATTTTTGCGCGGGTCAACGAATTGCTAAAAACAGCGCATTTCCTGCGGTTGAGCCGGCGGGAGTTGACGATTTGGGTTGAGCATGCATCCTTCATGCCCGCCGGGCGGAAAAGCCGCCCCGGCACTCTTCAAATACCGCTATGACCACCATTGCTATCAACGGATTCGGCCGGATTGGCCGCCTTGTGTTCCGCGCCCTTGTTGAACAAGGTCTCCTCGGAACGACCTTCAACGTCGTCGCTGTTGGCGACATCGTTCCCGCCGACAACCTCGCCTACCTGCTCAAATACGACTCCACTCAGGGACGTTTTACCGGCACGGTTTCCTCGAAGAAGTCCTCCCCGGAACTTGCCGAAGACGACATCATCGTCGTCAACGGCTACGACATCAAGGTGGTCAGCGCCCGCACTCCGGACGGTTTGCCATGGAAGGAACTCGGCGTGGAAGTCGTCATCGAGTCCACCGGCCTGTTCACCGACGCGGAAAAAGCCAAGGGTCACCTTGCCGCGGGTGCCAAGAAGGTCATCATCTCGGCTCCGGCCAAGGGGGAAGACGCCACCTTCGTCATCGGCGTCAACGACCACCTTTACGATCCGGCCAAGCATCACATCATCTCCAACGCGAGCTGCACCACCAACTGCCTGGCGCCGATCGTTCACGTGCTGCTCAAGGAAGGATTCGGCGTCGCCGAAGGCCTGATGACCACGATCCACTCGTACACCGCCACGCAAAAAACCGTGGATGGTCCGTCCAAGAAGGATTGGAAGGGTGGCCGCAGCGCCGCGATCAACATCATCCCGTCCACCACCGGTGCCGCCAAGGCCGTCGCTCTGGTTTGCCCGGAAGTCAAAGGCAAGCTCACTGGCATGTCCCTGCGCGTCCCTACTCCTACGGTTTCCGTCGTCGACCTCACGGTCAAGACCGTCAAGGAAACCTCACTGGCCGAGATCAAGGCGGCCCTCAAGAAGGCCTCCGAAACCTATCTGAAAGGCATCCTCGCCTACACCGAAGACGAAGTGGTTTCCACCGACTTCATCCACGATGCGTCCTCCTCGATCTTCGATGCCCATTCCTCGATCGAACTCAACTCGACGTTCTTCAAGCTCATCAGCTGGTATGACAACGAGTGGGGCTACTCGAACCGCGTGATCGACCTCCTCACCGATGTCGTCAAGAAGGGGATCTGATCCCTGAACCACGGTTCTAACGAATCATTCGCGACGGCGGCCCCCACCAGGGCCGCCGTTTTTTTGCGTTCAGGCATCCAGATTGACCGCAGAGATGCGGAGATCGCAAAGCGCCGCAAAGGAGGATGGTGGATCACGCAAGCCCTCCATCGCTTTGCGTTGCTTTGCGCCCTGTGCGGCTCTGCGGCGAGTGGGTTGAAGTTCCTGGCCTGGTCACCTTGGCCTTTGGTGGTGACGATTTTCGTTTCAGGATAAAAGGGGTTGCCCGGGGCGGTCGGATGGGGTGAAATCCCACATCGGACGGGTTCACCCCGCCGCGCAGTGGATCGCTTTCGCTTTCGGGCGGAGAGGGTCTTATTCAACCAGCCAACCTATCGCACTGATTTCTTCATGTTTCGCACTGTTCTGGAAAAGATCCACCCGGCGGTCTTCCTCAAGGCCGCGCAGGCGGAACTTGCCAAAGTTTCAGAGCAACAACAGCAACTCGCCGAGATCTGCGGCCTGACGGCCGACGAGGCGTTGCAGCGACTGGCGGTTACGGAGGCCGGTCTGAACGAGGAGCAGGTGGAAACCGCCCGCGACTTGCACGGGCTCAATGATTTGGGTGCCAAGCAACAGGTGGGGCTTTGGCGGGAGCTCGCCGAGCGCTGCCGCAATCCGCTGGTCATCCAGCTGTTAGTTATCTGCGTGGTTTCCCTGCTGATGGGCGATGTGCGCTCCGGGGTGGTGGTGGGAGCCATGATCGTGCTGAGCGTGGTGCTCGCCTACGTGCAGGAGCACCGCTCAAGCAAGGCGGTGGAACGCCTGCAGGCCATGGTCAGCGCCAACTGCCTGGTGATGCGCGATGGCGTGGAGACGGAGTTGCCGATTTCCGCGGTGGTGCCCGGCGACATCGTGGTGTTGCAGGCCGGTTCGCTCATACCGGCGGACCTGCGGCTGATCCTCGCCAAGGATTTCTTCGTCAGCCAGTCGTCGCTGACCGGCGAGTCGATGCCCATCGAGAAGCATGCCGACCCGGTCAATGCGCCGGGCCATGGGGTCATCGAATTGCAGAACGCCTGCTTTCAGGGCAGCAACGTTCTGAGCGGCACCGCCCGCGGGTTGGTGGTCAACACCGGGCGCATGACCCAGTTCGGCTCGATTTCGGAAAAGCTCTCCGGCCAGCGCGTGCAGACGAGCTTTGACAAGGGGATCTCGGGCTTCACTTGGCTGATGATCCGCTTCATGGTGGTGATGGTCACCGTGGTGTTCTTCATCGTCGGCTTCCATTCCCACAACTGGGCCGAGGCCCTGCTCTTCGCGCTTTCCGTGGCCGTCGGCCTCACGCCCGAAATGCTGCCCATGATCGTCACGGTCAACCTCTCTAAAGGGGCCATCGCCATGTCGCGCAAGAAGGTCATCGTCAAGCGCCTCAGCGCGATCCAGAACTTCGGCGCCATCGACATCCTGTGCACGGACAAGACCGGCACGCTCACCCAGGACCGGGTCATTCTCGAGGAGCATGTGGACGTGACCAACCGCAGCAGCGAGGACGTCCTGCGCTACGCCTACATGAACAGCTACTACCAGACAGGGCTGCACAACCTGCTGGACCGTTCGATCCTGCAGCACACCGAGCTGGAGGTGGAGCGCGGCTGCCGCAAGGTGGATGAAATCCCCTTCGACTTCCAGCGCAAGCGCATGTCGGTGGTCGTCGATTATGAGGAGGACCACGTGCTCATCTGCAAGGGCGCGGTGGAGGACATCTTCAGCGTCTGCACCCATTACCAGATCGACGACGAAATCCACCTCATCATCGATCTGATCAAGAACGATTTGCTAGAGGAATACGAGACGCTCAGTCGCGACGGCTACCGCGTGCTGGCCATCGCCTACCGCGAGTTCCCGCAGAGCCAGCAGGTGTTTTCAGTGGCCGACGAGAGCGACCTGATCCTGCTCGGTTATCTGGCGTTCCTCGATCCGCCCAAAGACTCGGCGGCCAAGGCCATCGCGCTGCTCAAGCAGGTCGGGGTGTCCACCAAGATCCTCACCGGCGACAACGCCTTGGTGACACGCAAGATCTGCCACGATGTGGGCCTTGTGACCGAGGAAGTCATCACCGGCGACCAGCTGATAGGGCTTGACGAGGATGCGCTTGGCGAGTTGGCGGAAAAGCACAACGTGTTCGCGCGGCTCTCGCCCAGCCAGAAAGAATCCCTGATTCTCGCGCTGCAGAAGCGCGGCCATGTCATCGGTTACATGGGCGACGGCATTAACGACGCGCCCTCGATGCGAGTGGCTGATGTGGGCATCTCGGTGGACACGGCAGTGGACGTGGCCAAGGAGTCGGCCGACGTGATTCTCTTGGAAAAGAGCCTGGTGGTGCTCGAGGAGGGAATCCTCGAGGGGCGCAAGGTGTTTGGCAACATCATCAAATACGTGCGGATGGGCGCGAGCTCGAACTTCGGCAACATGTTCAGCGTGGTGGGCGGCAGTTGGTTTCTGCCGTTCCTGCCGATGGCTCCCATCCAGGTGCTGCTCAACAACCTGCTCTATGACGCGTCGCAGGTCGGGATCCCGTCCGACAAGGTGGACGAGGAGTATCTCATGACTCCGCGCAAGTGGAACATCGGCAACATCCGCCGCTTCATGATGGTCATCGGACCGATGAGCTCGATCTTCGACTACGCCACGTTTTTCCTGATGTTGTATGTCTTCAAGTGCCATCTGTTCAGCGCGGCGGGCACCAGCGCGGCGGACAAGACCTATTACGAGAACCTGTTTCACACCGGCTGGTTCGTCGAGTCGATCCTCACCCAGACGCTGATCGTGCACATCATCCGCACCCGCAAAATCCCGTTTTTCCAGAGTTGTGCGAGCCCGTTTTTGCTAGTGACCACCATCGTGGTGATGGCGGCCGGGGTGTTCCTGCCGTATTCGCCATTCGCGTCCTACTTCGGATTCGTGCCATTGCCTGTGAGTTATTGGTATTGGATCGTCGGGTTCCTGATTTCTTATTCGATCATGACCCACTATGTTAAGGTTTGGTTTCACAACAAATACGGAATAGATTGACATGAAAAGCCTGCTAACCGCGCTTCAGGAGGGCCGTCTGATCGAGTTGCCCGACAGCAACAAGGAGAAATCTCTGGAATATCTCGCGACATTGATCGAGGCGATCCCCGACATCGGCGGCGAGAGCGGCATCACCGAAACCGTGCTCGAGCGCGAGCGCCTCCACAACACCGGCATCGGCAACGGCTGGGCCTGCCCGCATGCCAGGTCCGATTGGGATGGAGAGCTGCTGTGCTCGGTGGGCTGGAGCCCGCTGGGCATCGACTACGGCTCGCCGGACGGTAATCCGGTGCACTTGGTGGTGATGTATTTTGTGCCCGACGGCCAAAAGAACTCCTATCTCAAGGAAATTTCCTCGCTGGCCAAGGCGATCCAATCGATGCCCTCGATGCAGGCGCTGGCCTCGCTGACGGACTTGTCCGAGGTGCGCCACAGGCTGTTAGACGCGATCAACTCGGCCCTTGAGTCGATGGCGCCCGACGCGCGGGCCCGGATGATCCAGCTGGAGGTGAAGCATGCGGCGGCCGAGCACGTGCCGACCTCGGTGCCCATCGAGATCGCCTCGCATCTGGTGCCCATGATGATCGTTTCAATGCCGGGCCAGAAGCCGCTGATGCTCGGCCAGGAGTTGGATATGGTGCGCCTGATTGACGGAGAGGAGCACATCCCCGCCGATTTGGAACTGCACGGCCGCTCCGAGCACAAGGGCATGCAGATCCTGATGCGCTCGTGCGCAAAGTATCAGCCCGACCGCACCGTCTATGATTGCCTGGTGCTGCGGCAGAGCCAGTAGCTGATAGTGGCGGCCTGGCTTGCCCTCCCAAGGAACTTGGCCGTTTGGCGACGGAGCGCGGGCTTCAGCCCGCGCTCCATGGTGGAGCCCAAGTTAGTCAGCGTTGCGCTGGGTGAGGAAAATCGAGGAACTCGGCCTGTAACGCGGGTTCTCGCCGAGCGGGGGCTCAGAGTTCCCAGGGCGGGTTTACCAATCCACGGCGAGTCCCGTATAAAAGCCGGTGCCCGCGCCTTGAACCACCGAGCCCCAGTCGCTGGAATTAAACAGATAGTAGGATTCGTTGAAGGCGTTTTCGAGACGCGCATGGACTTTGATCCTGTCCGTGATCTGATAAGAGCCATAGATCCGTGAAATGGTATAAGCGTTGATGGTGTCGCCGCCCCACGTGTGATCGGCCAGATAGCTGGCTCCGACGCCGATGAGGGTTTTGGCGGTGGGCTTCCAATCGAGCGAGGCGGTGGTGGCATTGCGCGGTTGGCCGATGTTTTTCAGGCTCTCGTGGAGATAGGTCCAGGCGACGCGGTAGCTCAGCGCTTGGTCGAACCAACTGCCGCGCATGCCGAGCTCGAGACCATCGGTGGTGGAGTTCCCCTGTTGGTTATACGGCAGCGTGGCCGGATAGGTGTATGGGGAAACGATTTGATCGGTGATGCGGTTGTTGAACCAGGTCAGCCCGAGCGTGTGGTGGCTGCCGATTTTTTGTTCGATGCCGAGGTCCCAGCCGGTTGAGGATTCCGCATGGAGCTGAGGGTTGCCCACGCTATAGCTTGAACCATAAAGTTCCATGTAGGTGGGGGCGCGGAACGAAGTGCCGATCCCGCCGCGCAATGAGGTGCCGGTGGCGGCGAGGGTGTAGATCGAGCCCAGGCGCCAGGTGAGTTCGTCGCCGAAGGCGTCGTAGTCCTCCCAGCGCAGCGAGGCCGTGGTGGTTAGATTGTGGATGACGTCCCACTCGAGCGTGGCGTGCGCGCCGTAGCGGTCGCCGTTTTGGCGGTCGCTGATTGAGCTTTCGTAGCTGTCCTGATAGACGAACGCGCCGGCCAGCAGCCGGAGGTTGTCGGCGAGGGTGATTTCATGGTCGGTGGTGAGGCTGCCGGCATGCAGGTCCGAGAAATAGCTGTAGGGGAATCCGAAAGACTTGTAGTTATTGTCGTAGAATTCCTGATAGTATCCGACGTGGAAGCGTGCGGTCCAGCGGTCGGAGATTTTGCCCACGGCGTAAACGGTGCTCAGCGCGTTGGTCACCGAGCTTTCACTGTCATTACTGTAGAGGGTGTCCAGGTCCTGGCCGGATGAATCGAGCCCGCGGTAGGTGGTGCCGAAGGTCCAGGTGGAATTGACTTTGCCCTCGACGCGCAAGGCGGCGCTGGCCTGCTCGAAGCGGTTGTGAGGGGCGTCGTTGTCGGTGGACTCATAGCCGCCGGTGAGGTAATAGGAAAGGTTCCCGGTCTGGCCCTGGAACATGCTATAGGTGTTGAACGAATTGAAGGACCCGGCTTCGATGCTGGTGGCCCCGTGCGGGCTGCCCGAGCCATACGGGGTTTCCATCCACAACACGCCGCCAATGGACTCGCCGCCGTAAATGGCCCCTTGCGGGCCGCGCAGCACCTCGATGGTGCCAACGTCATAAGTGCGGGCCCCGCCCAGGATGTTGCCGAGCTGGTTGTTGGAATTGCCGAGGCGCATGCCATCGACGACCACCTGGGCATATTGGGTGGAGGTGCCGCGGATGAAGAAGCTGGCCGGGGCACCGGTTTGGGCGCTGGTGGACGTCGAGATCACCCCGGGCGATTCGTTCAGGGCGTCGCGCAGTTGATAGATTCCCTGCCCGATGAGTTTTTCGGGGTCGAGCACGGTCACGGCGGAGGTGACGGTGGTGGGGTCGCGCGGGACCTGCAGCGCCGAGACAATCAGCGGCTCGAGCGGGTCCTTGGCATCCGGCGGCGTGGCCGCGGATTGAGCAATGGCGGAGTTGCAAATCAGGGTGGCCATTGCCGCGCATGCGGCAATCCAACAGGTAGTATGTTTCATGGGGATCTCTTCAGTGTGCGATGAATCACGAAGAGCAGGCCACACGACTGGAAGGGTGTCGCCATCTCTCGTCGGCCCTCTTTCGCGGAGGGCCACGGGACCCGCGGCGCCGGGTAACCCCGGTGGGCGGGTGACGAGCAACGAAAGCGCAAGTATTCGGGCTCCCGGTTATAGCCTCTCCCGCCTTCACCGCGGATGGACCGCGATTGGACTGATGGGATTGGCAACCGGATACCGCAGCGCGACTGCTCCGGATTTTCACCGGATTCCATAACGCTTTCGTGGTTGGTCGAGGTCAAGCTGGCGGATCGCCGCCACGGGCACAAGCAGAATGCGCGCGCCGGCGTGCGCCGCGGAGGAATTGCGGCAAGTCTGCGCAAATCGGCCAAGTGCGTGTCAAACATGGGTTGCCGCTTGACGCGCGGGGTTGGCGGGCCTTTGCTGCCGCGCCATGTTACGCGAGATCCTGAAGTCCAAACTCCACCGAGCGATGATCACCGACGCGGATGTCGCCTACGAAGGCAGCATCGAGATTCCCTCGGATCTGATGGCGGCGGCTGACCTGTGGCCGGGCGAGAAAGTGCTCGTGGCATCGATCACCACCGGCGCTCGGTTGGAAACCTATGTGCTGGAAGGCCCGCCAGGCACCGGTAAGATTCTGATCAATGGCGGTGCCGCCCATTTGATCAAGGCGGGCGAGCGTGCCACCATCATGGCCTTCGCCCTGTCGGAAACGCCGGTCCGCCCCACTGTGCTGGTGCTCGACGAGCACAACCAGGTCCTCCGCGGCGGCCATTGAGCGCAGGGCCACCGGCCCGGCCTCGGTGCGTGCCACGCCTCCCTGGAATGAGATTGACTGCGGATCGGTTGGATGTTAGCTGTCTTGCCTATGAAACGCACTTCGGCTTTTTGTGCGGTCATCGTGGTGACTCTTACAGCCTGCGACACGATGAACCGAACCCTCACCCGCGGCGATTTTGATCCGTTGTCCAAGCCGGGAGGCGCAACGCCCGCCCTCTCCAACCCCGGCGTGGTTTTTGCCGCGGGTCACTTCGTGAGGGCGATCATGGATCACACGGCGTTTTTTAAAACCCGGCCACAGGGCGATACGGATGCCGACAAACTGTTGACGCGAGGCACCTCCATGAAGGTGATTTCCCACAGCGATACCTATGTGAAGGTGGAGTTGGACAGCGGCGAGGTCGGCTTCGTGCCGGAGGTCATGCTGGAGGATCCCGACGCCATTCCGCAAGGCGAGTCGCTCAACCATCCGGGAGAATTCCAGGTTTACCCGCCGCTCAATGGGGCCGGCCAGGTGATGCCGCCCGCCCTCCCTCTGGCGCATCCGCCGGATGGGACCATTCCCACGGTGATCGATCCCGAGGCCCCTGCCGGGACCGCGCCGTTTGCCGCGCCGCTGGAACCGAAGACCGGACCCGCGCCGCTGCCGCCCAATGGCAAGGAATAAGCTTAGAAAGAGAATTCAAACCGCAGATGGACGCAGGAAGAGGGCTGGGTGTGGAATGCAGAGTCACTTTGGCTGCACCATGGAGCGCGGGCTTCAGCCCGGCGAGTCTGGGCGGGCTGAAGCCCGCGCTCCGTAGCCAAACGACCAAGTTACTCGGGATCATTGGTAGCGGCACGCGTGCGTGCTGTTCAAGTTGACGTTGCTTTCGCTAGGCGACTTGTTCATTCTCATTGCGCCGATGGCTGATCCTCCACCTCCTGCCGTAGAAATCCGCAACCTGGTCAAAGACTTCAAAACGTCTTTCCGTCGGCAACCGTTGCGCGCCGTGGACCATGTTTCGATCCGAATCGAAGCGGGTGAGGTGTACGGGCTGATCGGTCCTAACGGCTCAGGGAAATCCACCACCATGAAGGCGTTGCTGGGGTTGGTCGCGCCCACCTCGGGCCACTGTGCGATTTTCGGCAAGGATTCGCTGCAGGTGGATTCACGCAACGACGTGGGCTTCCTGCCGGAAAATCCCTATTTTTACAAACATCTGAGCGGCGCGGAAACCTTGCGCTTTTACGGCAAACTCTGCGGCCTGGGCGGCCGACGACTGGAAGCGCGGGTGAGTGAATTGTTGGCACTGGTGGATCTCGAAGGCGCGCGCGACCGCCGGCTTGGCGGTTACTCGAAAGGCATGCTCCAGCGCATCGGCCTTGCCCAGGCGCTGGTGCAGGAACCTCGTCTGGTTATTCTCGACGAACCCACCGCCGGCGTGGACCCGGTGGGCTCACGCCAGATCCGCGACCTGATTGTCACGCTGCGCGAGCGCGGCATCACGGTGTTCCTGTGCTCGCATCTGTTAGAGCAGGTGCAGGAGGTTTGCGACCAGGTGGGGATCATTTTCCAAGGCCGCATGATCAAGGAAGGCCGCCTCGAGGATCTCATCGCCATCGAGGACCAAACCGAAATCGTCCTGCGTGACGCCAGCCCCGAGTTGCTCGCGCGCATCACCACCCTGGTCGAAGAGACCCCGGGCACGGCCCTCGTGCGAACCGGCAAACCCCGCACCACGCTGGAGCGCTTGTTCCTGCGCGAAATCCGCGAAGAAGAACGATGAGCACCGCCGCCCCATCCATCCCCCAGCAAGGCTCCCACGCGGGCCGCATCCTCGTCATCGCGACGCATGCCTTCACCCAGCTCGCGCGCATGAAGGTATTCTATTTCCTGGCCATCTTTGCCGTGCTCGCCATCGCCAGCAATTTTTTCGACCTGCCGCAGCATGAAGGCCCGGAGTCGGTGGGTGCCAACCTGCTGCACCTGATCAAGAGTTGGTCACTCGGGGCGATGACCTTGTTTTCCGTGGTGCTGTCCATCGTGGCCACCGCGTTGTTGCTGCCCAAGGACGTCGAGGACCGCACCCTCTACACCATCCTGGCCAAACCGGTGCCGCGCTTCGACTACCTGGCTGGAAAGTTGTTAGGTGTGCTGCTGCTGGTGTTCGTGTCGCTGGCCTTCATGGATCTGCTCATGACCGTGGTGCTGCAAATCCGCACCTCGATGGTGTTGGCCCAACAGCAGGACATGGCCGCCGCCATGGGCTACACCCCGGATGCGATCGCCTCGCTGCGCGCCGAAACCCTCGCCAACGGCGCCAATGGAGCGCTGCAAAGCGCGGTGTTCGCGGTGTTCCTGCGCGCCTCGATCATGGCCTCGCTCGCGCTGCTTATTTCCACCTTTTCCACCAGCACCTTGTTCACCACCATCGTGAGTTTCATGGTGTATTTCATCGGCCACTTCCAGGCGGATGCCCGTGATTTCTACCTGCATTCCGGCCAGGCCGGCGAGAGCGCCTTGGCGCATTGGTCCGCGCTGGGTGTGTCGCTGGTGTTGCCGGATTTCCAACTGTTCAATGTGATCGACGCGGTGATCGAAGGGCAGGCCTTTCCGTTGCTTTTGCTGGGCAAGCTCACCCTCATCGGAATTTATTACGCGCTGTTTTTCACCCTCGCGTCGTGGTTCATCTTCGCCGACAAGGAATTCTAAGCGCGTGAAACTTTGGCTCAAATCCGCGATAGTCGCCGGCGCGTTGCTCGTCTTGGGTGCCGCGCGCCTGTCCTACGAGGCCGGCCTGAGTGGCGAGCTGCAGGCCGCCGGGCTGGCCCCGCCCCGGTTGCCAATCGACCTCCGCGACAAGATCGGCCAAACCAGTTCGGTGGTGGCGCTGGGCGGCCTGCGCACGTTGGTGGCCACGTTTCTCAACCTGCGCGCCTACACCGCATTCTCGGAACAACGCTGGGAAGCCATCGAGAAAACCTTCCACACCATCGTCGCCCTCGCGCCACACACCCGCTATTATTGGGAAACGGGCTCTTGGCACCTGGCCTACAACGCCGCGTCTTATTTCCTCAACGATTCCCAACTCCCGCCTCTGCGCCGCCGCGAGGCCTGGCGCTTGTATGTCCTGAAAGGCCGGGCGTTCCTCGAGCGCGGCGTGCGCAACAACCCGGCCGACTGGGGCCTGCTGACCAATCTGGGAATGCTGCTCTCCGATCCTAACAAGTTTGCCGCGTTTCGTGACCCCAACGCCACTTTCGCCGCCGCCGCCGAGGCCTACCGGCAAGCCGCCGCCACCGGCAAGGCGCTCGACTATGTGGCGCGCGCCCAGCTCTACTCGCTGGCGCGCGTCGAAGGTCAGGAACGGGAGGCCCTCGCGTTGGCCCGCAGGTTGTATGCCGCGGGCCCCAGAAACCACACGCCCACCCTGTTGATGCTGCTCTTGGTGCTGGAAGCCCACGACAATCCGGCCCTCGATGGCGCCCAGCGGGCCGTCGAGTTGTTCGGATCGCCTCAAAAAGCCTACGACACGCTCTGTGGTCACTGGCAGCGCACGCGCGAGCGCTTCCCGGTTTTTGGCCTGTCTGCAGCCCTGCAGGCGCTGGAACCCACATTGGCCATCCCCCAGGAAAAAAGTATTCTGCGCAAAGCGCTGCCGCCGCCGCCGGCGCCCGACGATTGGTTCCACAAATGAAGTCTGCGGGTTTGCGCTCGACAGCCCGGTCACAATCGGCAGAGTAACGCCAATATTCCCTGTTTTCCATGCGGATCGCTCTTTTCGGTGACATTCATGCCAATCTGGAAGCCCTCGAGGCTGTGCTCGAAGATGCCGCCAAGCAGGAGGTCACCCACTATGTGTGCATGGGCGATATCGTCGGCTACAACGCCGATCCGTCTGCCTGCCTGGAACGCGTGCGGGCCATGGATTGTCCCACCGTGAAAGGCAATCACGACGAGGACGCGTCGGGCAACCATTCCCTCGACAGCATGAACCCGGTGGCCGCCGATGCCCTCGAATGGACCCGCCTCCAACTCACCGCCGAGCAACGCCAATGGCTCAGCCGGCTGCGCATGGTGCGCCAGGTGTCGGACTTCACCGTGGTCCACAGCACCCTCGACCAGCCAGCCCGTTGGAATTACGTCACCAACCGCTTCGACGCGATGTCGAATTTCTCCTATCAGTTCACTCAGATCTGTTTTCACGGCCACACCCATGTCCCGCGCGTTTACGTCAAGAGCGACCGCGTCCGGGAAGTGCCCGCCGAGTCCGTGGCCATCGAGGACGGTGCCAAGTATTTCATCAATGCCGGCTCGGTCGGCCAACCGCGCGACGGCGACTGGCGTGCTTGTTATGCCATCTACGACATCGAGCACCAGCTCGTCGTCTTCCGGCGCATTGAATATGACATCGCCACCACCCAAGCAAAAATCCTCGCCGCCGGCCTGCCGCCCATGCTCGCCAAACGCATCGAGGAAGGCAGGTAGCGGGGGGGATGCTGGGTCCTACCGCGTTTCTGCCCATTGCACGACGGCCTCGCCGATCAGGTGGGCGACCACGGGCGGCGGGATGCGACCGGTGTTGATGATCAGGTCGTATTGGAGGGGGTCGTCGATGTCGGTGTGGAAGTGAGCCTTCAGGTAGCGCGCACGGCCGCCATCCGACTGCTGGACCCATTTCAGAGCGGCCGGGTGGTCGAGTGGGTTGCGCACCATGATGTGTTGCACCCGGGTTTCCAGCGGCGCGATCAGGCGGACGTTGAAAACATTGCTCATCTCCTGGGTGATGACGGCTGCGCCGCGTCCAATCAGGATCACCTGGCCGAGTTCCGCCAAGTGCCGGATGGTCGCCGCGGTATGCTGCCACAGGGTGAGGGTGGGCGGGTGCAGGCCGAGGATTTCCTCCACTGCGTCCTGAATGGCTGAGACATGGTCCTCGGTCATGAACTTGGCAATCGTCTGGGGCAGCTTGTGCTCGTCGAGGACTTGGGCCACGAGGTTCTTGTCAAAGACCGTCCAGTGACTCTGGGCCGGAGCGCGTGCTTGCAGGAATGCGGCGAGGTCCGTGGCAATGGCCATGGCCCCGCAGCCGCATTGGCGCGAGAGGGTGACGGTCGGCCGGAGTTTGAGCGGCGGCAGCGGATGCTTGGTCCCGGGGTCCAGCTGGCTGTGGATGAATGAGAGGCATTGGTCCGAATGAGTGGCGATTTTCATAGTCATTCCTTTCCTGTTGCAGTGTTCACTTGCTCCCACCGGATCGAAGCCGCGGCCGGTGCCGGAAGAGTTCATTGCGAATGGGCATCCGCAAGAATGAGCCGCCCCAATACCCGCAGCGCTTGTGCCGGTTTGCACCACGTAATCTAGCACACAAGGGTGGATGATCCAAGATTTTCCTATGCTGATGACAGCGATCATGGCTGGAGTCCGGTGAAAACGATGGGAGACTCCAAAAGTCGAAAGGTGTGCTTGCGGTGGATTGCTGCCTAACTGGGACTAGGCAATCGGATGTGAGCCCGATGATGGGTCCGTATGGGTGGCCACGCCCTGCGCCGTTCGTTCTGGCCCGGCGGGGTGTGGGGTGCTAGCTTGCGCGCATGAACGCCTTGATTGAGCAACTTGAAGGGAAGCGGGCACTCGCGCCGCAGCAAGTGGCGGCTGCGGCGGTGCTGCTGCTCGATCCGGTCATGGCGGATGGGCACAAGGCCCGTCTACTCGAAGCGCTGGCGCGCAAGGGCGAAACGCCGGAGGAAATCGCGGGATTCGTCGAGGCGTTTCTGGGCCACGCGGTCGATCCGCACCTCGGTCTTCTTGATCTGGCAGGGCCGACGTTGGACGTCTGTGGCACGGGTGGGGACCAGTTGGACATGTTCAATGTTTCCACCACCGCGATGTTCATCGCCGCCGCGGCGGGGGCCGTGCTCGTCAAGCACGGCAACCGCGGCATCACCTCGAAAAGCGGTGGGGCGGACGTGCTGGAAGCACTGGGGATCCGGATCGATTTGCCCCCCGACGGGTTCCGCCGGTGCCTCGAACAAGCCGGGGTGGGCTTCATGTTCGCACCGCTTTATCATCCGGCGTTCCAGGCGGTGGCCGGGGTGCGCAAAACCCTCGCGGCCCGGGGCGTGAAAACCATCTTCAATCTCATCGGCCCGTTGCTCAATCCCGCAAAGCCACAGTGCCAACTGGTGGGCGTGTTTGCCGGCGAGTGGTGCCCGGTCTTTGCCGAGATCCTCCAGCGCCTGGGGCGCGACCGGGCGTGGGTGGTTTACGGCACCACCGGCGACGGCCGCGCGGTCGATGAGGTCAGCCTGATGGGTGCCACGCGCATTTGCAAAACCGGGCGCGAGCCGGGCATTGCTGATGAGGAGGTTCATCCGCACGACTTCGGACTGCATCCCGCGGAGGTGGCAGCGCTGCGCGGTGGCGATGCGCAAACCAATGCCGCGATCCTGGAAGCCATCCTTGCGGGCCGCGAGACCGGCCCGAAACGCGACATGGTGTTGTTGAACGCGGGAGCTGCTGTTGCGTGTGCCGGCCTGGCCGCTGATATCGGACAGGGGATTGAAATTTCCCGCGAGATGATCACCAGCGGTGCCGCACTGGAACGCCTGCGGTTGCTGCGCCGAGCCGCGCGCTGAGATCCCATGTGTGCGTGCGAACGCAAAAACACCGATCTTTTTTCTGTTGCGCTTGGGCCGCTCCGGGCTATTCTCCACCTGACTGCTGTGTGCGTCTAAATTTGGTAGCTGGCCCGAACCGATATGATAGAACCGGGGTCATCATCCGAGGTCCGATGTCATGCCTGATAAGGGAAGACAGACAGACTCTGGACGACCCCACTTATAGAGTTTACGGAACGTGGCTCACAGCGCCAATGACGGCACAGCGGTTTTCTTTTTTCAGGCGAGGCTGGCGCGCTTCAGGACGAGACGAGGCGTCCCTGCTCCTGAGAAAATGTGCAACCCCCATCGCGGTGCATCGGCAGTATCACTCCTGGGTCGGCGAGTTACGAAACTTTTACGCTGTTAGGCATCCCCCCACCGTCCTGCTGACAGAGGTGCCGATTTGCCGCGTATAACCTCACTGCAACAATATGGAAACCATGAGCAAGACCATCAGCCGAAGCGCCGTGTGCGCGGCGTGCCACATCCTTGCCCTGAGCGCGTGGGCGGCGGAACCCGGTGCCGTCAACGCGCCTGCAGCCGTCCACGAGAGCTCGGGCAAGAGCCTTAAAGGCGAGATGCCAGCCATCGCGCATTCGCAATGGCAGGGGTATGAGCGGCTTGACTTGCGGGTTGCCGGGCGCGCGTGCCTGCTGGTCGTGCCCAAGTCTCCCGCCGCCGGCAAGCCATGGATTTGGCGCACCGAGTTCTTCGGCGCTTTTCCCGCCGCCGATCTGGCACTGCTGGGCAAGGGCTATCACGTCGCCTATATGAATGTGGAAAATATGTATGGCGCGCCCGTGGCCATGGCGCTGATGGATCAATTTTACGCCTACCTAACAAACACCTGCCAGTTGTCGCGCAAGGCCGTGGTGGAGGGCTTCAGCCGCGGCGGCTTGTTCGCCTTCAACTGGGCGGCGCTCAACCCGGCCAAGGTGGCCAGCCTGTATGTGGACGCCCCGGTCTGCGACTTCAAGAGTTGGCCGGGCGGCAAGGGCACAGGCAAGGGGTCCCCGGTCAACTGGGACCAGTGCAAGAAGGTTTACGGACTCACCGAGGAGCAGGCGCTGGCCTATCAGCTCAACCCGGTCGATCATCTCCAACCTCTCGCTGCCGCCAAAGTCCCCGTCATCGCGGTCTGCGGCGACGCGGATGACGCGGTGCCCATCGCTGAAAACATCCAGGTCGTGGAACAACGCTATCGCGAAATGGGCGGCGAGATCCAGGTCATCGTCAAGCCCGGCGTGGGCCATCATCCGCACAGTCTGAGCGATCCGCAACCCATCGTGGATTTCATCCTCGCTCATTGACACCCACCCATTCAGCGAGTTCCAATTCGATGGTTTTCATAGGATGGCTTTCTGGTTTGGAAGAGGGCCAGAGTGGAATTTTGCTAGCCCCTGGCCCCTCCGTCCGCCCGTCCAAGCGGTCACCTTCAATTGGAGCGATCCACCACCGGTCGGCGGCGGCCAGTTCAGCCGGCGGAGCACGCCTGCAGACCGCGGGTGGCGGCGAGTTTGACCGGCTTGGTGGGATTGCCTGCCAAGAGTCGCTGGTAAGTGGCTTTGGCGTCGGTCTTTCGGCCATGGGCCAGCAGGCTTTCCGCGCAGGCCAGCGAGGCATCGGCGATGGCCGCCTTGGTCGCGAGCGTCGGCTTGGCTTCCGCCAGCGCTTGATTCGCCTCCGGGTGCCCGATGGCGCCCAAGGCGTAGGCGGCGCTTTGGGCAACGCTAGGATCCGTTGAGGCAAGCAGGATTTGCAGCGCGGGGATGGCCGAGGCTTCGCGGCGGGCTTCTAACGATGAAATCAGGCCAATTTTGATTTTGGGGGCGACTTTTGGGATAGCGGAGAGCAAGGCTTGAGCGGCTTCCGGTCCGGGGATTCGCTCCAATGCGTAACGGGCCATGTGCGAGAGTTTCTCATCGGGCAGCAAAGCTGCCAGAGTCGGAATCGAGGCAACCGTGCCGATGGTTCTGAGCACACGGCACACGGCGTCCTTGGCGTCGCGCGAGGCATCGGTCCTGAGCACCGCGAGCAGGCGGTCTTCGAGCGCCTTGCGCGCAGCGGCATCACCGTGGGTGGACACGACCGCTTCGTCGAGCGGGAGGATGGCCTTGGGATCCATGCCCCAGTCATAGCTCTTCAGGGCGTCAAAAGTTTCGTCTAACATAATAGGTTGTGTTCCAGATGGAGATTTGTGGTTGAGAAATCGGAGTGGAGGGGATCACAGCTGCCATGGTTCGCGGCGGGCCTTGTCGAGGAATCGGTTGGCCTCTTCGTCGCCGGGAAAGAGCTGTTGGGCGGCGTCCCACTTCAGCGAGCGCCGCACCGTGTAGGCGAGCATCGCCAGATGGCTGAGCAGAGAGGAGTTGACAGCGAGCTCGATGTCGCGAAACGGCTTTTCACGGGTCTTCACGCAGTTCAGGAAATCGGCGTAGATGCCGCCCTTGGCGCTGTATCCGGGAATCGGCTTGGCGGGACGGTTTGCCCCCGGCGTGGCCACCACTGCCGGTTTGATTTCGCCGGCCTTCGCGTCGGCGACGTGCAAATACGACCCGGCGGTGCCCACCACTTCCAGGTTGCCTTTGCCGGGCATGTTATGGGTGAGCAGTAGTCCGTTGGGATAGGTGAAGGTCAGGAACTTTTTCCCGCCCTCGTCGTGATAGGTGATGTCGGTCGGTTGCAGTTCGCGCACGTCCACCGCATAGGTGGCACCGCCGAAGTGGTGCGCGCCCCAGTCGGTCAGGCCGCCGCTGGAATAATCGCTGTAGGAGCGCCAGCTATTGCCGGCGGTGGAGAAACTCCCGGAGCAGCGCTTGGAGTTGTAGGGTGCCCACGGCGCCGGGCCGAGCCACATGTCCCAGTCGATGTCCTCGGGGACCGTCTCGGCGGGCAGGTTGCAGGCCGCCTGAGGCAGCGGCCCCACGTTGACGTTGATGGATTTGATCTGGCCAAGTTCGCCGCTCCAACATTTTTGGACCGTGTCGCGGTAGTCCTGGAACACCCGCTGGCTGCCGCCGGAAACCACGCGACCATAGCGGCGGGCGGCTTCGATCATGCGCGGCCCCTCGGCCAGGTTGCGCGTTTCGGGTTTCTGGCAATAGACGTCCTTACCGGCGCGGCAGGCGGCGATGACCATCTGGGCATGCCAATGGTCCGGGGTGGCGATGTGCACGGCATCGATGTCCTCGCGCGCGAGCAGTTCCCGGAAGTCGTTGTAGGCGACGCAGTCCTTGGTCTTGTATTGGTCGTCCACCTTGCCCTTGCGCTGGTCACGGACGCTTTTGCGCACGTCGCACACCGCGACATACTGCACGTTCTTGTTGCCGAGGAAGCCGCCCAGGTCGTTGCCGCCTTGGTTGCCCAAGCCGATGCCGCCCATGACGATGCGCTCGCTCGGTGGCAGGGTTTCTGCGTTGCCGAGGGCGGAGGATGGGATGATGGTGGGAAATCCGAAGGCGGCGGCGGTCAGGCCGGTGGTTTTCAGGAAATCGCGGCGGGTGGCTTTGGGGTGGTTCATGGATTGTTAGATCGAGGGTGTGGGTAAGGTTACTTGGCCTGTGGTGTGGCATCGCCAGGAGCGAGGCCGAGAGCCCACAGGATACCGCCGAGGACGTGTGCCTGATAGGCTTGGCTCACTTCGACGGAGTTCTTGCGGTTCTTGAGGGCGGGATCGGCGTCGATGATGTCCTCGCGGTGGCCCAGCGAGGAGTAGAACACCTTGCCCTTGCCATAAAGATGGCACCAGGCCACCGGATAGAAGCCGGGTTGTGCATCGGCCGCCACGGGTTTCTTGTCGAGCGAGAGCAGTTCATGCTCCTTGGAGCGGTCGTGGTTTTTGATCTGATACATCTCCTCGAGCGCTATGTCGAAGGACTTGCCCACATGCTGGTTGGCCGGGTGGTTGGGGTCCTCGTTGATGCAGCTCACCGAGAGCTGGGGGCCGTGACCGGCGAATTCCCCGCCGATGAATTCCTTGTACTCGGGCCAGCCGTGGAAGGTGTCGGTGGCGGCATGGAGCCCGATGAACGCCTTGCCCGATTTGAGCCATGTCAGGAACCCTACGCGATCCGGGATGGGCAGATCGCCAGTGGTGTTGGCAAAGATTACGGCATCATAGTTCTTGAGCGACTCCGCGCTGAGCTTCATCATCGACTCTTTGAACACTCCGTTCCATTTGGCCTGGGCCTCCTTGACGGCGGGAAGATCCGCGTCGTATTTGGACTGGGCCTCTTGGAATCGGGTTTTGTCGGCGTCAGAGGCGTCCGCTTTGAGCGGCTTGGGCGGGTGGATTTCGTTGGGTTTGCCAGGAGGTTGCTCCAGATAGTCCACGGTGAAGGCCTTGCTGCGTTCGGCCAGCTGGCCGATGACCTTGTTCATCGTCGCAATGGAGGAATGGCGGAAGCCTGTGGTGACGCTCACGACGAGCACTTTCTTGGGTGCCTCCATGGCGGTGACGGGAAGCCAAAGTGCAGCGGCCAGAATCGCCCCGACGGGGAATGGCATGGATGGAATTTTCATGTGGTTGGAATACAGGTTTTTGAGCTAGAGATCTTTCATTGATTTTCAATCGCGGGAATGTTCAGCAATGACTGCAGCGCCAGGGATTCAAATTCAGCAAACGCGGCCATGTGGTCCGAGTGAATGCGCGCGGCCTCCGCGCGCGGCAGGATGGTTCGGGTAGGCGGGCAGAAGGCACCGGCCAGGGAGGCATAACTGACGCCGCCAGCCACGTGTGCCGCGATCATGGCCGCGCCGAGGGCGGCGGAATCCGCGGTGGCAATCGTCTCGACGGTGGCGTCAAACACATCGGCCAGCGTCTGGAGGATGCCTTCGCTGTGAGATCCGCCGCCGGTCACGCGCAGTATTTGGAAATCCCCGATCCATTTGGAATGGCGGCGCAGGGTCATGGCCTGGCCCTCGACCACGGCGCGGATTTGGACGTCGGGCGCGGCGGCGGCGAAATCGAAGTTGGCGCGCAGCCCCGCGCGGGTGACCCGCGGGGTGATTTCGGGCTCAAACCACGGCAGCGCCCAGCGGCCCTGGTTGCCGGGCGTGGTGGTTTCGAAGGCCTCGACATCGAAGCCCCTCCAGTCCACGCCAGCCTCGCTGCGTACCCGGTCGCGGGCGAGCGAGCCGTTCTTGAAACAGGTCAGGCACATGAAACCGCCCGAGGGCAGGCCGAAGACATGTCCGAACCCGTCGGGATCGACCCGGTAGGGATTGATGGCAGCGAAAAACGTGTCGCTGGTGCCCAGGCTCACCACCGCCGTGGACTCGCTGAATGCGCCCGACCCGACTAGGCTGGCCGGATTGTCGCCGGTCCAGGTGGCCACCGGAATCCCGGCGGTCAGACCGTATTTCACAAAATAGGGTGCCAGCGCGCCGGTGACCGAGGGCGTGGCGTCGATGGCGGGCAGCTTGTCTAACAACCCTGGCGCGGTGGCGGCGGCGATTGGCTCATCCCAGCGCATGGTGCTGAGATCGAGTAGGTTCATGCCGGCACCGTCGCCGCTGTCGATGGGCGCGTCGCCGCCGATGAGCACGGAGCAAAGGAACGAGGACACCAGGTGAATGCGCGCGGTGTGGCGGTAGGCGTCCGGCTCGGTCCGGGCAAACTTGCAGATCTGCGGCCCGCTGAACCGCTCGATGGCTGGCGAGCCGGTGAGTAACTGCAGCCGCGAGCCGACCGCTTCGGTGAGCTCGGCGCACTCGCCGCCGGTCGAGCTGTCCATCCAGATCGGCGAGGATTGGCGCGCCAGCGCGGGGGATATCTGGGCGGCCAAATCCAGCGCGGGGTCCAAGGCGGCGACGATCCGCGGGAATTGGTCATTCAGATAGACCGAGCCGTGTTGTTGGCCAGCGCCGCCGATGGCCGACACCTGGCCGAGTGGGGCCCCGTCAGCCTGGAGGCGCTGCAGGATCAGGTCGAGCGCGGCCAGCCACAGCAGCGGGTCGGCATGCTTGACTAACGGATCCGGGTTTTCCAGCACGCCGCCCGGACAGTGGTAGGACGGCAGGTCCTTGGTGAAATTGACGGCTTGGGAGCAGACGATTTCGCCGCGGTCCGGGTTGATGATAATCGCCTTCACCCCTTGGGTGCTGCTATCAAAGCCGAGATAGAGAGACATGGCGGGGTGGTTTGGAATGACTCAGCCCAGGATGTAATCGTTGAGGACGATTTCGAGCATTTCCTGGCGGCCGCTTTGGGGTGTGGGCTCTCCGTTGGCCAGCACCCATTGCTCGAGCGAGGCGTAGTCGGCCTTGCCGGCGAGGATCTCAGCACCCAGCGGCGATTGCCACGAGCTGTAACGTTCCCCGACAAATGACGCGAGCGCCTGGTCCTCGATGATCTTGTCGGCGACGAGCAAGCCGCGTGCAAACGCGTCCATCCCGCCGATGTGGGCATAGAACAGGTCGAGTTCGTCGATTGAGCCGCGGCGGCACTTGGCGTCGAAATTGAAGCCGCCGGCACCGATGCCGCCATCCTGCTTCAACACCACCAGCATGGCGGCGGTGGTGGAGTAGAGGTCGCTGGGGAACTGGTCGGTATCCCAGCCGAGTAACAGGTCGCCGGTGTTGGCGTCGATGCTGCCGAGCATGTTTTCCGAGGCGGCCACCGTCAGTTCGTGTTCGAAGGTATGGCCGGCGAGGGTCGCGTGGTTGGCTTCGATGTTGATTTTGAAGTGGTCATACAACCCGTGGGCGCGCAGGAATCCCAGCACCGTGGCGGTGTCGAAATCATACTGGTGCTTGGTCGGTTCCTTGGGTTTGGGTTCGATCAGAAACTGGCCCGTGAAGCCGATCTTTTTCTTGTGATCGACGGCCAACTGCAGGAAGCGTGCGAGGTGTTCTTGTTCCGCCTTGAAGTCGGTGTTGAGGAGGGTTTCGTAGCCTTCGCGGCCACCCCAGAACACATAGTTTTCGCCGCCCAGCTCGTGGGTCGCCTCCAGCGCGTGCTTCACCTGCGCCGCCGCATAGGCGAACACGTGGACGTCGGGATTGGTGCCCGCACCGTGGGTGAAGCGCGGGTTGGAAAACAGATTGGCCGTGCCCCACAACAACTTGATGCCGGTGTCGGCCTGCAATTGTTTGGCTTGGGCGACAATGGCTTCCAGGTTCTTGACCGACTCGGTGAAGGTCGCGCCCTCGGGGGCGATATCGCGGTCGTGGAAGCAATAGTAAGGAACGCCCAGCTTCTGGCAGAACTCAAAATTCGCCCGCAGCGCGTGTTCCGCGGTCTGCATCGGCGTGCCGGTGTTCCACGAGCGGGTCCAGGCCGCCGGGCCGAACATGTCGGTACCGTTGCCCTTGAAGGTATGCCAGAAGGCCACCGCAAAGCGGAAATGCTCGGCCATGGTCTTGCCGCGCACCACGCGCTTGGCATCATACCATTTATAGGCGAGCGGCGAACGGCTCTTGGATCCTTCATAAGCGATCGGGGCTTTGATCAGCGGGAAATAGGTGTTCATGATTCAGGTGGTTGCAATATCGGGGTTGGGAACAAGGCGGCGTTCGTGGGTCTCGCCAAGCGCTCATCCCATCATTTAAGAAAAGGCAAAGCCATGTCCTTTTTTTTGAATTGATGGTTTTTTTTCGTAACCCTGAGGGATGCCGCTGCATTGGCCGCCGGCGGTCTTGGCGCTCCGCCCCCAGCGGGCTGTAAAACGTGCAGCGGGCGATCTCGATTCCAACCCAGCCAAGCGGCTCCTTGGAATATGACGAACGAACCAGGAGTTCCTCAGGAAGATAAAATCATTGAAAAAACGGCAAGCTCAGGTCCTTTCTTTGTGACGGACACGCCCTCAAGGACTCCCCTGCAATGAAAGCCCCCACCCACATCGGACTGCTCGTCGATGCGTCGCGTGCATACGGGCGCGGGATTTACCGCGGGGTGGCGAATTTCGCCGAGTCGCGAGAGGACTGGATCGTGCTCGCCCACGAGCGCCCGGAATTGGACGAATTGCCCGACTGGCTGACGAAATCGCGCTTGGATGCCATCATCGCCTACATCCCCAACCGCACGCTGTATAAGAAAATCTGCGCGCTGGGAGTGCCGGTGGTGGATGTGCACGGGCGCTGCCGCACCCCGGCGATTCCGGTGATCGAATCCGACGACCAGGTCATCGTGCGCCTGGCGTGCGACTTTTTCCTCAAGTCGGGGTTCCGGCACCTGGCGTATTGCGGCTATCCGAGCGTGTTTTTCTCGGATCAACGCCAGGAGGCGTTCCGCATGCAGGCGGGCGAGCTCAGCGCGGTGCACATCTACACACCGGCCGCCCACCCGCGGGTGGGCGAGGATCTCTATCGGTTTGAGAAGGGCCTCACCGCCCAGGACGCCGACTTCACCCAGTGGCTGCGCGCCCTGCCCAAGCCGGTGGCGATCCTGGCCTGCAATGACATCCGCGGCCAGCAGGTCATCAACGCCTGCCGCGAGGCGGGCATCCACATGCCCGCTGAGGTCGCGGTGCTCGGCGTCGATAACGACACCATGATTTGCCGGCTGTGCCGCCCGACCCTCTCGAGCATCGAACCGGATGTGGAGAAAATCGGGTTTCTAGCTGCGCAATGGATCGCCGCGCAGCTGGCGGGGGAGCCGGTGGTGGCGCGCCATCTGGTGGTGCCGCGCCAGATTGTGCAGCGCCAGTCCACCGACACGGTGGGTGCGCAACACCCGCTGGTGGTCCAAGCCGCGCGGATCATCCGGGATCAGGATGCCACCAAGGCCTCCGTCGAGCAAATCTGCCAGGCCACCGGGGTCTCTCGCTCGACCCTTGACCATCTGTTTCTGGAACATTTGGGCCGCACCGTGGCCGAGGAAATCACCCGCGTCCACCTCCAGCGCAGCCAGCACCTGCTTCGCAACTCCAACCTGTCATTGGCCGCCATCGCCGCTCGCTGCCGGTTCGCCTCCGCCACCTGCTTCTGCCGGTTTTTCAAGCGCGAAACCGGCCAGACCCCCGACTCCTATCGGAAGTCCTAGCGTGGGTCACGGCCACCCGCCGCGCTCGGCTCGCGCTGGCCGGGGGGTGGGTATGTCGTGGGCCCGCTCCCGCAGAATCGGGCACACATCGGGCGTATCTGCTAGAACTGTGGGTTGAAATCCGCCAGTTGGATTGCCGCAAGTTTCTTGTTTTCAAGGAGATACCGAGAACAGGACTCGAACCTGCACAGATTGCTCTACTTGATCCTAAATCAAGCGCGTCTACCAATTCCGCCATCCCGGCATGCGCCGCGACTTTAACGGCGCGAGCGGCCAGGGCAAGAGCGCAATGCGGAGGACCGGTGAAATTTTCACGGCGAGGTTGCGAACAAGTGGCGGGCGAGGGCGGGGGGATCGAGCGGGGTGGCGGCCGGGTGCCATGCGAGTTCGAGAATATGGAAGCAGGCGCCGAGATGGGCTGGGTGGGTGAGGGTTTGGAACTGGCGCGCGAAGGCGGGTTGTGGGTTGCCGTCCTGCTCTAACAACCAGTTGCGGGCGGTGGCGGTGAGCCAGGCCGCCTGGTTGCGGAACTCGGTGGGCCGCCCGCCGAGCGCCAGCGCCGCCTCGGCCACGGCGGTGAAATCGACGTGCGCGGTGATGTCGGCACCCCCCGGGTTTTCTAACGGGCTGGTGCCCGCCCGGTGGTTGGCGAAGGTGCGCAGGGTGCCCTCGGTGCGGTCCGGGTGGTAATAGTCGGGGCGGGCAAACCCGTAGTCGATCCAGAGCATCAGCCCGGCTGGCAAGGCGAGGGCCAGCGGCTGGAGAAACGCGTGATAACAGGTGCGCACTTCGGTCCGGTAGCCGTCCGGGAAATGGGTGCCCAAGGGAGCGAGCGCGGCTAACAGCAGCGGGTCGTCGATGGCTGCGGTTTGCCACGCGAAGCCGCCAGCGGGCGCGAGCGCCACCCGGCATTCCAGCCACGCGCCGGCGCGCCACTCGACGACGTGAAAGGGCAAGGCATCGAGCAATTCGTTGCCAAAGGCGATGCCGGGCAGCGGGTCGGCGGAGAGTTCCAGCGGGTGGGCTACCCAGCTGAGGCGCTCAGGGTAGCGGCTGAGGGTGGCGCATTGGGCGGCTTGGAGCCGGGGCAGAGGTTCGCAAATCACGTATTCGAGGGCCGCGAACGCCCGTCCATCCAGGGTCGCGAGCGCGCCGAGCACATCGCCGGCGAGCGTGCCGTCATGGGCGCCGCACTCGATGATCCGCCAGCGGCCCGGGGATCCGGATTGCTGCCACTCGCGCAGCATGCGCCGCGCGAGGATTTCACCAAAGAGCGGGCCCACGCTCACACTGGTGAAAAAATCCCCGCCGCGGCCGATTTGGCGGGTTTCGCGGGCGTAATATCCGCAGTCCGGCTCGTAGAGCGCGGCGGTCATGAAGTCGGAAAAGCGCATCGGGCCCAGGCGTTCGATGCGCTCACCGAGGATTCCGGGCAACGAAGGGGTTGCGCAGGGCGCGCCGTGCGGATATGCTGGTCGGCACATTGCGGCCTGTGCAGGGGGTGATGGATCCAGATCTGGCATGGCGATCACTCGGAAAACGAACCAAAGCAAGGCCCGCAAATCGCGCTTCTACAAGCGCAAAGGCTTCTGGGTGGTCGTCTTGTTGCTCGGGGCGGCGGTGGCCTGGACCGCTTGGGGGAGGCTCGACGACTACACCCGGCCGTACCGCGAGCGGGCGATGACCTACGATTTGGAGCGGATCAACGATCTGGAAATCCCGAGTTTGATCGTGGACCGCAACAACCGGGAGATCGGGCGGATCTTCGTGCAAAACCGCAGCGTGATTCCCATCGCCAAGGTCCCCGGGATTTTCATCAAGGCCTTGCGCGCGGGCGAGGATTCCAGGTTTCTAACGCACAACGGGGTGGACGTCATCGGCATCATGCGGGCCGGCAAGTTGAACGCGATGGGAAAAAAACAGGGTGCCAGCACCATCACCCAGCAACTCGCTCGCAATGCCTACAACCTCAGGAATGAGGCCAAGCAACGCAAGGAAACCACCATCCAGCGCAAGCTCGTCGAGGGGTTTTTGGCGATGCGCATCGAAAAACATTACTCCAAATCCGACATCCTCGAGTTCTATCTGAACCGGATTTACTTCGGCAGTGGCTTCTACGGGATTCGGTCCGCAGCGCTGGGCTACTTCGGCAAGGAGCCCATGGAGTTGGCTGTCGAGGAGTGCGCGTCGCTGGTCACTCTGATCAAGAATCCCACCGAGCGCTCGCCGCTCAACAATCCGGAGATCAACCGTGAAGGCCGCAATTACGTGCTGATGCGCATGCGCGAGGAGGGGATGATTTCCTCTGCAGAACTCACCCGCCTCAGGGCGTTGCCCTTGGTCCTCAATCCCAAGCCGCTGCGCCGCGGCACCACTCACCTCTACGAGCGCGTTGCCGAGGCAGTGGGCGATGCCTTGGGCGAGGACGCGATGGCCTCGGGTGGCTTCACGGTCCATACCACGATCCTGCGCGAGGCGCAGGAGGCCGCGCAGAAGGCGTTGTTAGAAAGCCTGGCCCGCGCCGAGGCCAAGCCCGGTTACCGCCGCCAGAAGTACGAGGACTATCGTAAAAACAGTGCCAAGCCAGCCGAGTATTTGCAGGGTGCCGTGCTGATGGTGGATCATGAGACGGGCGAAGTGCTGGCCCACGTCGGCGGGCGCGATTACGCCCAGGTCCCGTTTGACTTCATCGAGCAGGGCAAGCGCCCGCTGGGCACGGCGTTTTTCCCGTTCATTTACGCCGCAGGCTTGGACGCCGGGCTGACTCCGGGCACGGTGGTGGAGGACGCGCCGATGGACAACCGCTCGGTGATGGTCGGTGGCCGCGAGGGCATTCTGGGCGAATGGGGCATGGAGGTGGCCGCGCCGGTCTATGCGGGCAACATCACCGCGCGCGAATCGTTAGAGCACTCGAAGATTGCCGCCACGGTGCACTTCGCCGATCTGGCCGGACTGCCGAAGGTGGTGGGCACCGCCTGTGCCTTCGGGCTGCCGCTGCGCAAGGCGGAGTTGTTGCGCCGCCTGGCGGTGGGCTTCGAGGAGGTGTCCATGAAGCAAGTCGTGCGCGCCATGGCGGCGTTTGCCGAGGGCGGCAAGCTGGGACCAGAGCAGCTCGTTTATGTGGACCGGGTGGAGAATCCGGCGGGGCAGGTGATCTATCGGCGTGTGCGCGAGCCGCTCACCCGCAGCCAGGTGATCGATCCGGCCACGGCCTGGCAGGTGCACAGCATGATGGCCGGGTCGCTGTATCGGGGCAGTTCCAAGGGCGTGCTCGACGGCTTGCTCGAAAAGCCGTTCAACGGCGCCGGCAAGGGCGGCACCACCCATGACTTCGGCGATTGCTGGTTCATCGGCTATAACAAGCGCGTGACCTGCGGGGTGTGGACCGGGTTTCTAAGCGCCAATGGCGAGCCGATCTATCCGGGGGCCTTCAGCCGTGACCTGGCCATACCGGTGTGGCAGGCGGCGCTCAATGCCGCAACCCCGTCCTTTGGCGGCGGCCAGCTGGTGGCGCCACCCAACGTGGTGGAGGTGCAGGTGTGCGCGCGCTCAGGCCAGCGGGCAACCCAGTTTTGCCAGGAATACGCCGCAGCGCCCGGAGCCGGTGTGGTGCGGTCCCGTTCCACCGCCGTGGTTGAGTATTTCCGCAAGGGCACCGAGCAGTTGCCGTTCTGCACCGTCCACTCCGGCACCAGCGGCGAGGGCGGCACCGCGGCCATCGACTTGCTCAACTCGCCCGTGCTGGATGCCGTGCCGGTCCGTCCGAAAGCGCCTGTTCTGTTAGGTAACGACCCTTATCACACCGAGCTACCGAGTCTCGCAGCCACCTCCGAGGAAACCGGCCTGGTGCGCCACCGCACCAATGTGTTGGATAGCCTCGACCTGGGCGACCTTGAGGAGGCCATCCCGCTCAAGCGACCGAAACGCCTGGAAATCGAGGACGAGTGAACGGCCGTCTCTCGGAATGAACGCAGCGACGACACTCCTGTCGTCGGGCGGAAGGGCACTCCATGTGCAAGCGCATCAGGCGCCACTCATGGTTCGCTCTTCCTCGCCCACCACAGCACTCTCCCTTCGCGCACCACAGGAGTGTGGTGTCTCCGAAGCGTACCCATGGGCCTCCGCCGGCCGCTCAGGCGGTGCCGGCGAGGCGGTGGTTGAGGGCGATCGACCGGCGCAGCGCCCGCATCACATCGACGAGGCCGTGGTAGTGGGCGGCGGCGGTGGCGCAGGCGGCGTCCTGATTGGCTTGGCGGCTGACATAGCGGCCGATGTCGCCGTAGAGTTGGTGCATCCGGGTGTCGAGCAAGCCGCTTTCGGCGCGCATGATGGAGATTTCGCGGTTGCCTTCACCGATCACCTGGAAGGCAGCGGAGGCCAGCACCCGTCGTTCCTGACGCTGGGCCTTGAGCTTGTCATCGACGAGAGCGATTTGTTGGTCGCCGGCGGTGATTTTCTCGCCGATGCGGATCCGGTCTTGTTTGAGATCGGCGAATTGGCTGCTGAGTTCGACGAGTCGCTCGTTGAGCTTGAGGATTTCTGCCGGGTCGGGCGCGGGAGTGTCGGATTCCTTGGTCAGCACCTCGAGTTTCATTTTGAGGCCGACGTAGGCGCGGCGGACCTCGCGGGCGTCAACGACGACTTGATCGCGCTGGTGGGAGAGATGTTCCAGGTCGTTGAGCAAAGCGGTGCGTTCATCGAATAAGACCTGCTGGTTTTCAGGGGTGCTGTTGAGCAGCGTGGAGCGTTCCTCGTGCGCTTGGTTGAGGTGCTCCTGGCAGGCGATGAGTTTGGCCCGCACTAACTCGCGTTCCTTGATCAATTTTCGGAGATTCCAGTACTCGACGGACAGCGCTTCGATGTCTTCAACGTTTTGCCAAATCATGGCACCGAGTTGGGCTTCGGACTCGCGCAGCAGGTGCATTTCACTCGCGGCGTCGCCCATGCGGTGGCTTCGCCGGACATAGCCGAAGGTCTTGGCAAAGAGCGCGATGAAGTATCGGGAAGAGGTCATTCAGGTGAAAGTCTAGGCGGGGAATCGGGGGTCGGCAAGCCGTCAAAATAGGTTAACCCGGTCTTGGGTTCCGCGCCCGGGCCGCGGGCGCGGTTGCGGGGGCCGGCGGGCCCAGCAACATGGCGATTTCCGTGCGGTTGAGGATGGCCCAGCGGCCGGGCTCCAGATCGCCTAGCCACAGGCCGCCGATGCGAACCCGCAGCAATTTGGTGACCTGATAGCCCAGGCTTTCGAACATGACGCGGATCTGGCGTTTGGCACCGTGATCGAGCACGACGCTGAGCCGGCGCGGTGAGAGTCGCTCGATGGCTTTGGCCTTGAGTTTGCCTTCGGTGGTGAACACGCCTTCGAGGAATTGGTCGAGGTGGGCGTTTTCGAACGCCTGGTTGGAGGTGACGAGGTATTCCTTTTCGACCGATTTCGACGGGTGCATGAGTTGCTGCGAGAGATCGCCGTCGTTGGTGAGGATCAGCAAGCCTTCGGAATCGCGGTCGAGGCGCCCGACATGGTGGAGGGCGCGCAGGGTTTCGGGGAGCAACGCGTAAATGGTTTCACGCCCGAGTTCATCTTCGCGCGTGCAGACATAGCCGCGCGGCTTGTGGAACGCCACAATCATCGGCTCGCGCGCCACCATGCGTTTGCCATCGACGCGGACGTGATCGCCCGGGACAATGCGGGTGCCCATGTTGAGGCACGGGCTGCCATTGACCTCCACCCGACCGGCTTGAATGAGTTCGTCGCATTTGCGGCGTGATCCCACGGCGCAGGAGGCGAGGTATTTGTTGAGGCGGGTGCCGTCTTTCATGGCGAAGTAAGTCAAATGCAAAACGCGCGCAACCCGGAGGGTCCGCGCATTGGAAAAAACACACCGGACCAGGGCTTAACTCTCGTGTTTGGTCTTGGGCAGGCCCACGGGTGAACGGCCGGCTTGCCACTCGCCGCGCTCGCGCAGCAGTTTGACGCGCTCGAAACGCTTGAGGACGGAACGCTTGCCGCCGACGGAGGCGCTGGACTTGAGACTGTTATGCTTGGACATCGCGTGAGGTTGGTTGGAAAATGGCGGGAGGCGCAAGCTAGGAGCCGCGCGCGCCGATGGCAACCCGAAATACGGGAAAATTTCGGCGCTGGGGTGCGGCGGTCCGCCGCGCCGACTTTACTGCATGATATGGAGGTCCCTTTGGGGGGCGGTTTTGCCTTGCTGGGCGAGCAAATGGAACACCGGTAGCGGCACGTAGCGGCGCACGGTGTCTTCCCAGCCCTTGGGGCCGATGAGGCTTTTGATCATGTTGGAGGAAACCTCGGCGATGTCGCGCGGCGGCATCAGAAATACGGTGGTGATTTCCGGAGCCATGTCGGCATTGATGTGGCGCATGACCCGTTCGTATTCGTAATCATGCGGCGAGCGGATGCCGCGCAGCACGTATTTGGCGTCTTTCTTTTTGGCGTAATCCACCAGATAGCGGTTGTCAAAATGGGTGATGATCAGGCTGTCGCAGGCCACCGTGGAGGCTTTCAGCAAGTGCAGGCGCTCATCCACGGTGAACGAATAGCGCTTCGAGGGATTGTCGCCAATGGCCACGATCAGCCGGTCGAACATTTCCAGCCCCTGTTCAATCATCCACAGGTGACCGTTGGTGGGTGGGTCGAAAGATCCAGCGTAAACCGCAGTGCGCATGGGCCAACCCTAAGCCGTGCTCGCCCGGACGGAAACCGCAAATTGCCGCCAACCCGAAATCATTTGCCCGCCGCGCCACGCGGCTTTTGACAGCGCCGCGCCGAACTGCTAATCCTCCGGTGTGTTTGCGCCTGTAGCTCAGTTGGATAGAGCACCCGCCTTCTAAGCGGGCGGTCACTGGTTCGAGTCCAGTCAGGCGCGCCATAAGTCGTTGTTTTTCAATGGTCGCTTTTAGGCTTCCGAAACACTTCCGATGGCGTGAGTTTCTAGAACGCCTTGGCGTCGGCTTCTGACACCGCTTCCCGGTAGTGCTCCTCGATCATAGGAACCCATTTCCATCGTCCACGCCTTATCACCCTCGCTCAAGGCCGAGTCAGCCACCGGGGATTGGCGGGCAGCGCCCGGGCCTGACAGGCATGCCCCCCGCCTTGGCAAGGCCTCGGAGCGGGACGCCGCAGCCACTTGAAAAATAGGCGGTCCTCAATCCAGCGCCTAGATCCGCGCGAGCACGGCCTGGCCCATGGCGGCGGTGCCGACGCGGGTTTCGCCGTCGCGGCCGGTGGCGATGTCGCCGGTGCGCAAGCCCGCGGCGATGGTGGCGGCCACGGCGGCCTCGATGGCATCGGCGGCGGCGATTTCGCCCAGCGAGAAGCGCAGCAACATGGCCAGCGAGAGGATCTGGGCGATCGGGTTGGCGATGCCCTGGCCGGCGATGTCGGGGGCGGAGCCGCCGGACGGTTCATACATGCCGAAGTAAAGGCCGTTAGACTTTTGGCAGCCCAGCGACGCTGACGGCAGCATGCCGAGTGAGCCGGAGATCATCGCCATCTCGTCGGAGAGGATGTCGCCAAAAAGGTTTTCGGTGACCAGGACGTCGAATGAGGCGGGGCGGCGGATCAGTTGCATGGCGGCATTGTCGACGTACATGTGGGACAGCTCGACCTCGGGGAACTCATCGGCGATTTCGTTGAGCGTTTCGCGCCACAAGACTGAGGAGGCGAGCACGTTGGCCTTGTCCACCGAGAGCAGGCGCTTTTGGCGGCCCATGGCGGCGGTGAAGGCGACGCGCGCGATGCGCACGATCTCGCTTTTTTTGTAAATCATGGTGTCGAGGGCGACGGTTTCGCCGTTTTCCTCGTGGCGGCCCTTGGGTGAGCCGAAATAGATTCCGCCGGTGAGTTCGCGCACGCACAGCACGTCAAAGCCCTCGGCAATGAGTTCCTGTTTGACGGGTGAGGCGTGGGTCAGCGCGGGCAGGCAGACGCCGGGGCGAAGGTTGGCGAACAATCCGAAGTGCTTGCGCAGCGGCAGCAGCGCGCCGCGCTCGGGCTGGAGGTCGGGCGGCAAGTTTTCCCATTTCGGGCCGCCGACCGAGCCAAACAGGATCGCGTCGGCTTGTTCGCAGGCCGCCACGGTGGCCGGTGGCAACGGGTGGCCGGTGGCATCGATGGCCGCGCCGCCCACCAGGTGTTCGGTGCGCGCCACGGTGAACCCGAATTTGGCTTCGAGGGCGTCGAGGATGTGGACGGCCTCGGCCATGACTTCCGTGCCGATGCCGTCGCCGGCGAGGAGGGTGATGCGGTGCTGGCGTGACATGCGCGGGAAAATGGCGGGCACGCCCGGCGATGGCAAGACTTGTTGGAGGTGAACCGTGGCGAACGTCGAGTCCCCAGGTCTCAAGCCATCGGTGGCGCGCTCTCGACGAGAGCGCCTGCAACTGCCTAGCCGAAGATCGGCCCATGCCAGGACCTTGCGGGATGGCTTGGGCTTATCTTGCTCACCCATTGGCCGCGGCCTCGTCGAGTCCGCGCCACCCTTGGGATTCAACGCAAGAACCTGGAGTGGGCGCGAGGTGAACGCGGGCTTGCCCAACACCGCCACCCGGGTCATGCTTGTCTCATGGAACCGGTCACCGAACGATTGAGGAATTTTCTCCAGTATGTCGCCGTGAAGCTCATCGACGAACCGGCGCAAGCGCAGTTGAAGGTGGCGGAGCTCACGCCCACCAAGCTGCGCTTCAAGCTGGTGCTCGCGCAAGCGGATGTGGCGATGCTTATCGGGCGCAATGGCTTCACCGCCTCGGCGATCCGCAACGTGCTCAAAGCCGCCGCCGAGCAGGAGGGGGTGCAGGTTTCGCTGCAGATCCACTCGCACGAGGAGGAGGCCGAGTTGCTGGCCCGCGGCGACGGCCCGTGAGCCTAGAAACCACAACCGAGCGCAGCGAGATGGCCGAACAGTGGATTCAAAAACATGAGGCAAATGAACCGGATTGACGCAGATCAAGAATAGGTCATTACCTACGTGCAGATCACCTGCCGTTCCCGCAACGGGTGAGGCGTATTATTTTCGTAAATCTCTTACAATCTGTGTCTATCCTGTTCATTTGACTCGTCATTAGAAATGAGGGCTCGGTCACCTCGCTGCGCTCGGTTGGGGTTCTATGTTCCTCGCTAGAGTGAGCCGGGGGCTCACTCTAGCGGCCGTCCTCGTGAACCTGGATGTGCTTGCGGAACAGCACCGCCCCTATCGGAGTGAGCAGGGCGATGCCCCCGATGATCAGCCACATCATGGCCGAATGGCGCGGGCCCTCGGCCGGGCAAAATGCCTCTAACAGCGGGCCGGAAATCCCGCCCACCAGCAGCTTGGCCCCGAAAAATGGCAACATCGACAACGCCATGTAGGACGCCTCCTGGCCGTGCGGGGCGATCGCCGCCGAGTATTCGTAGAGCCGCGGCGACCACAACGCCTCGCCCAGCGACAGGAAGACGGTGAAGAGGAAAATCGAGAGATAGAGCGGATTGACCGGGCCGGCCACGCCCAGCCAGGTGTGGGCGATGGCGTGGCCCATCCAGCCATTGGCCAGCGGCGCGAACCATTGCGGCGGCAGGGCGATGAAGAACACCGACAGCGCCGACACCGTGCTGCCGAGGGTGACCATCCGATAGGCCGTGATCTTTTGGGTGAGCACGCCGCAGATGGGCACCAGCCCCACGATGAGCAGCGAGTTGAGCATGCCGGTGAGCCGGGCAAACGGCGCGCCATCGCCCAACTCGCGGATGGCATACTTGGGAAAGGTGTAGTTGAGGTGGAAGAAGATCATTTTCACGCCCACGACGAGCGTCATGAACAGCAGAAACCGATAGAACGACGGCTGCCCCCACAGCCCGGCGAAGATTTGCCCGGTCTTGAGCGCGGTGGCTCGGGTATTGGCTAACAGGGTGACCAGCCAGTTGCGCCCGGACGCGGCGGCGGCCTGGCGCGGGGTGACGACCACCCCGGCTTCGGTCATTTCCACGCCGTCGCGCAAGCACCACCAGACGATGAGCAGGCCGGGCACGGTGAAGACCACGCTCAGTAGGATCAGCACCCGGTAGGTGCTCAACTCGATGCCCAGCCAGGGCATGATCCACGAGCCGTGTTCGCCAAGGCCCACCGGCGGCTTGGCGCGGAAGCGGTCGAGGGTCCAATCGCCGCAGGCGAATCCGAGATTCATCAGGGCGTAGTACAGCGAGAAGGCAACCGAGCGCTGGGCAGCATTGGAGTAGCGCTTGACTGCGGCGATCATCACCGGGACCATCAGCGCTAAGCCGAGGGCCTGTAGATAGAGGCCGCCGGGCAGGGCGACCCAGTGGTTCACGCTTGAGGTCATGATGATCCGCGAGATGAGGCAGACCGTGAAGCCGAGCAGGAAGGTGCGGCGGATGCCCAAGGCATCGGTGAGCGACCCGACAAACACGGTGATCAAGGTCATGATGGCCGACCACCCCGCGACGATGGCACCAGCCTTGATGTCGTCAAATCCGAGATCCGACGACAGCCACAGCGGCAGCACGCTGGCGGCACCGACTTTGTAGGCCAGGTTTTCGAGAATGTAGGCCAGGTAAATGATCCACAGTTCCCGCGGCGCGGTGCGCAGGCAGAGGAATTTCTGCCAGAAACCCGATAATCCGGTGGCGGGGGTGGATGGGTTCATGAGGTGCGGCTGCGGCCGCACAGGGATTTGAGGCCTGCCCGCCGAATGCGCGAGTTTTTTCCTCATTCCACGGCCCGAGGTCCATCTTGTTGCGCTCGGTTGCGGTTTCAATTCTCATTCTAGGATGAGCACCCACCGGAAGCGCAGCTCTCTTGCGGGTCTCGGGTCTCGGGTCTCGGGTCTCGGGTCTCGGGTCTCGGGTCTCGGGCTCACCGCTTGGCCGCGTCCTTGAGTTGCTGGCAGGCGAGGCAGAGCGAGACGGCCGGCTTGGCGAGCAGGCGTTCGAGCGGGATCGGCTGGCCGCAATGGGCGCACTGCTCATAGGTGCCAGCGGTGAGTCGCTGGATGGCCAATTCCACCTTGCGCAGGAGGCGTAAGTCGTCATGGGTGATGCGCTGATCGACGGCATCGGTGGTGATCCGGGTCGCTTGTTCCTCGAGATCCTGAAGGTCCCAGTCATTGTCAGTGGCGGCATCTCCGCCGTGGTTTTTCCATTCCGCAAAGATACGTTCCCGCTCGGCGAGCAGGTACTGGTGGATTTGTGCGGTTTGTGTGGCATTCATGACGGATAGTATAAGCCAGTTATGGGAAAAGTGGCGGGATTTTTGCTGAGAGAGCACGCGCCGGAGACGGGGTCCGGCGCGCGACGGGGGCTGGAATTTGAGCTGGGCGATGCGGGGTTGCGTCGGTGAGGGGATTGTGCCAGCGTGGGGGCGCTTGGCGGAAGCATGGATCCTATGACAGCCTATCTCATCAGTTGTGAAAATGCGACGTGCGCGGTGCCGGAGGCGTATCGCGAGATTTTCCGCGGGTCGGAAGAGGTGGTGGCGTCCCCCGAAGGCTGGGAGCCCGGCGCGTTGAATCTGGCCCAGGGATTTGCCATGAGGTTCCGCACGCCGCTGGTGCACGGCGACGTGACGCGCCTGCTCATGGATTTCGAAGAGGATGGCGACGCGCGGTGGAGCCGCTTTGCCCTCCAGCTGCCCGAGGCCACGCGGCTTAAACTCGTGGATCGCCACGAGCGGCCGTACCGGACTCAGATCACCCAGCGGATAGCTGAGGATCTGCGGCGTCATGCGGCGGTGTTGCATCTGATCGTGCACACCGAGGCGGCGACCGACGGGAAGGTGACGCTGGAGACGCCGCCAGGCGCGGTGCTCGCCGAGCCCATCGCCGCAGCCTGGCAGGCTCGGCTCCACACGAGTGATTTTGAGGTGCACCACCACCGGAATGCGCCGGCCCATGCCTTTGCGGCATCGTTGTGCCGGAATTTTCCGCCCGACCAATACGCTCAGCTGCGCCTCGGGGTATCCCAAACGTTTTTCCTTGAAGGACGGCCGTGGCGCTGGGAAACAATCAAGAAGCTGCTGTTGGAATCGCTTGGCCAGGTCGTCGCCGAGGTCACGGAGCTTAGCGACCGAGAATCCCCTTCGACTGATCCACGCTGAGCGAGCGCTGCTCCTTCCAATCGATGACCGCCGGGACAGGGTAAACTTTGCGGCGGGTGTCGGTTGGGGCGTCGGAGGGCTTGGAGAGGTCGTGCTTGGCGGCCTCGCGGGCGTCGTGGGTGGCGTAGCTGCCGGTTTTATAGGCGGCGGGAAGGTGGGCGGTGGTCGTGGTGGCTTCGTGCGCGCTCTTGCCGCTCAGGGCGGAGTCTTTTTGGAAGTGGCTGCCATCCGTGTTGCCGGTGTATTTCTGATGGTCGTATGGTTTGGTGCCCCACCAGGATTTTCTGGCGACCTCCTTGGTTGGATAGTCCTTGGTGTGGTATGGGTTTTGGAAGTAGCGGGACTTGCCTTTGGATTCGAAGGAGCTGCGCTGATCATTGGCCGGCACCCAGTTGCCCTTGGCGTCCTGCTTGTAGCCGTTTTTTTGCTCGATGCGCTGGCTCAGGGACTGGTGGGCGGCGGGCGTAGCGGTGGGGGTGGTGGCGGCACTTGACGACGAGGAGACGCCCTTGCCGGAGTCCGGAGCGCAGGAAACCGCCAGCACAACGAACACCCAGAGGATGGGACGCAATGATTTCACGGGCGGTCGAGGCGTGATTCCAGCGCCGGATCGGGCAGGGCACCGCGCTCCAGGGCTTGTTGATAGTAGGTGCGCGCGGCCTCCAAGCGCCGGTTGCGCGAACACAGCAGCGCGAGATTGTAATAGGGTTCGCTGGGCATCGGGTCGGCGCTGATGGCCGCCTTGAAGTAGGACTCGGCCTCGCTGGCGCGGCCCAGGCGATAGCACAACGTGGCGAGCAGCATTTGGCTCTTGGCGTCGTTGGGTGCCAGATCCACCGCATGGTGGACTGCTTGTTCTGCGGCGGGCAGATCGCCGGTTTTCATCAGCGCAAACCCTAACATCCGCTGGGCATACGGGTTGTTGGCATCCATCTCGACGGCGCGGCGGAAGCTGTCCACCGCGGCGGTCGGTTCGTTGAGACGGAGGTGGACGACGCCCAGTTTGCACAGCGAGGGGGTGTGGCCCGGGTGCTGTTCGAGGATCATCTGATAGAGCTCGCGAGTCGGCAGCAGGCGGCCCGCGACGAAGGATTTCTCGGCGGTGCGCTCGAACACGGTGATGTCGCGGGTCAAGTCCGCGGTGGCCTGGCCGACGGTGGCGCGGTCCCGGGCAAACGGCGACACGAACTCGCCATCGACCTGTTTGTCGGCGACGAGTTTTTGCTCCTCGGGGGTGAGGGCGATTTCCTGGCCGTCGAAGAGCTCGATGGCCTTGGCCAGGCGTTCGTCCTTGGAGCCGAGGTCCTTGGCCGCCTCGACTAACAAATCGCGGGCCTGGCGGCGGCGTTCCTGAACGCGGAGTTGGCGTTGGATGATATCGCGCAGGACTTCGACTTCGGCGGGGTCGGCGGAGGGCTGGGATTTCGAGAGTGCTTGCTGCTCATTTTTGAGGCGGTTTTCCAACTCCGAGAGGCGTTGTTCCTGCTCTTGCTTGTCCTGGTGGAGCCGGTTGATTTGGGATTTGGCGATGGCCAGGTCGCGCAGCGCAGCGGTGGTGGCATCCTGGTCGGCGTTGCTGTCGCGATTGAGGCGATCGACTTTTTCGTTGGCTTCGCGCAGGTTTTTGGCCAGCGCCATGTTTTGTTCGATGAGATCCTGGATGCGCCCGGCGTCATTGAGCTTGAAGAGCGCCGCCATCTGGTCGCGCTCCTGGAGCAGTGAATCACGCTCGGTGCGCAGTTGGGCGAACGCCTGCTTGCTTTCGGTCAATTCATTGAGCAAGCCGCTGATGCGCTCGTTGGCTTTGCCGAGTTCGCTGTCCTTGCGTGCCAGTTGTTTTTCGAGGGCTTCGAGTTGGCGGCGTTGGCCGGCGACGACCGAGCTGGAGACTTGCTGTTCGGCCTTCAGGTCGCGTGCGAGGTCGGCGTGCTTTTGCTGCATGACTTGCAGGTCGGCTTGCAAGGTGGCGATCCGGCTTAAAGCCTCGGTGTGGGCGGCGCGGCTTTGGGTGAGGGCCATGGCCATCGCTTGGCGCTCTTGTTCGAGGGTTTCGATGCGCTGGTTGAGCGCCTTCATGTCCTTCTCCATCGGCGCGGCGGCGAGCCGGGAGCGCAGCGCCTCGACGTTGGTTTCCGCGGCGCGCAACTGGGCGGCCATGGCATCGCGCTGACGGGCCAAGTCGTCGCGCGAGCGGGAGGCGTCCTGAGCGGACCCTTGGGATTGGGCGGATAAATGGCGCAGTCGATTGACCTCGGCCTCGGCCTCGGTGAGGCGGCGCGCCGCGAGTGGGTCCACTTCGAGAATCGCGGGTGGCGTGGGAACTACGGCTTCGCGCTCTTGTTCGAGGGTTTTAATGCGCTGGTTGAGCGCCTTCACGTCCTTTTCCATCGGTGCGGCGGCCAGTCGGGAGCGCAGCGCCTCGACGTGGGTTTCCGCGGCGCGCAACTGGGCGGCCATGGCATCGCGTTGACGCGCGAGATCGTCGCGCGAGCGGGATGCGTCCTGGGCGGACCCTTGGGATTGGGCGGACAACTGGCGCAGTCGCTTGACCTCGGCCTCGGCCTCGGTGAGGCGGCGCGCCGCCAGTGGATCCACTTCCCGAATCTTGGATGGCGTGGAAACAGCGGCTTCGCGCTCTTGTTCGAGGGTTTTAATGCGCTGGTTGAGCGCCTTCACGTCCTTTTCCATCGGTGCCGCGGCCAGTCGCGAGCGCAGCGCCGCCACGTTGGTTTCTGCGGCGCGCAACTGGGCGGCCATGGCATCGCGTTGACGCGCGAGATCGTCGCGCGAGCGGGAGGCGTCCTGGGCGGACCCCTGGGATTGGGCGGACAACTGGCGCAGTCGCTTGACCTCGGCCTCGGCCTCGGTGAGGCGGCGAGCCGCCAGTGGGGCCGCTTCCAGAATCGCGGGTGGCGGAGGCGCCTCGGGTTTCGCCGGGTCCTTCAAGCGGCCGGATTTTGTGACCCCGCCCTCCAGTTCGGCCACCACGTTGCGGTTTTTCTCGAGTTGGGCGTTGGCTAGTGGGCCGACGCGGCCCAGCGACTCGGTGGTCTTGCCAATCCGCCCGCCGACCATTTCCGGCTTCCAGGCGGGATAATACTTGCGCACCGCGTCAAACAATTGGCTCGCCTTTCTGAGTTTTTCCAAGGCCCCGGCGAAATCGTTGGCCGCTTCCAGCTGCTCGGCGGCGCGGGTGGACAGATATCCTTGAAAATAGACGTCGGAGGGATCAAATTGCGCCGCTTGCGTTGGCGGTGGCGCTTGGCCGTGGACCGGCATGGCGAATAAAAGCACCAGTGATCCGGTCCATCCCGCCAGCACTTTCCGCAGTGTGTTTGCAATCCAATCCCGCATGCGCATTGAGCCTAGATCCCGGACCCGTCCGCGGCAAGCGGGATGTAGGCGCATTCGTCAGAATGCGTGCGGGGAGCGGCGGGTCGGGCTGCCCCCATAAGCGCTACTTAGCCCAGCCAGAACCGAAACCAAGTCCTCTGGAACCGGAACTCTCCACCATTGGCCCGTTTCTTGGCGCACTGGCTTCAATAAGCGCTTATGGGGGATGTCCTCGTGCGGTCGCCCGCGCCCAGACCACGTGGAAATTAGGCGTTTCATTTGGCAGCGGATCCGCTAGAGTGGTGGCATCGTCGGCGGCAGCTAGCCGACCGAGCCTCCCCAACCCGCCATGAACCCGCCTCCTCTCAACACCGTCACCTTTGCCAGTCCGAAGCTGAATTTTTCGCCGCGCTTGATGATTGGCGCACCGCTCCTCGGGCTGCTGCTCATCGGGAGCTTCTCCTCGTTCTATACCGTCGACCCCGAGGCTGTCGCTATCGTGCAACGCTTTGGTGCCTACCAGACCACCGCCGCTCCCGGCCTGCATTTCAAACTCCCGCTTGGCATCGACACCGCCACCATCGTGCCCGTTGGTCGGCAGCTCAAACTCGAGTTCGGTTTTGGCACTCCCGGCTCGACCAACCCGGACCAGATCGGCATGGAGCCGGACAAGGAGCGCGATATGGTCACCGGTGATCTCAATGCGGCCAATGTCGAGTGGATCGTGCAGTATAATATTTCCGAGCCCCGTGATTACCTGTTCCAGCTGCGCGACCCCGGACCCACCCTGCGCGACCTAACCGAAAGCGTGATGTGCGAGGTCATCGGCGACCGCACCGTGGACGAGGTGCTGACCATCGGGCGCAACAAGATCGAAGTGGAAGCCCTGATTCGCCTCAAAGCCATCATGGAGCCGCTCAACATCGGCCTGACCGTCGAGCAGATCCAGCTCAAGAATGTTCATCCGCCCGGCCCGGTCCAACGGTCGTTTGATGAGGTGAACCGCTCGCAACAGGAACGCGAGCAAGCGATCAACGAGGCCAACGGCGAATACAACCGCATCATCCCGAAGGCCAAGGGTCTCGCCGAGCAACGGATCTCTGGAGCTGAAGGCTTCGCCGTTCAACGCCTCAACCAAGCCGAGGGCGACGTGACGCGCTTCAAGCAATTGTTGGCCCAGTACGACAAGGCCCCCGCCATCACCAAACAGCGCCTCTATCTGGAAACCATGAATGAGGTGCTGCCCAAGCTCGGCGCTAAAATCATCATCGATCAGGACGCCAAGCAGTTCCTGCCCCTCATGAACCTCAACAAGTAAGCCCCGCGGCATCCTTCACTCTATTTTCCCCATGAAAAATCTCCTCCTTCTCATTGTTCTGGGCGTACTGCTCGTGTGCGTCGCCAGCAGCGTCTATACCGTGGACCAGCGCGAACAGGTCTTCATCACCGAGTTCGGCAAACCCGTGGGCATGATCAATGCCGACCCCGCCAACAACCAAGCCGGCCTGCATTGGAAAAAACCCTTCATTCAACAGGTCAACCGCATCGAAAAACGCATCCTCGCCTGGAACGGACCGGCCATTGAAATGCCGACCCGCGACAAGCTCTACATCACGGTGGATAACTTCGCCCGCTGGCGCATCGCCGACCCCCAGGTGTACTATGTGAAACTTCACGACGAGCGCAGCGCCCTGTCGCGCCTGGATGACATCATTGGCAGCGAAACGCGCAACGTGATCGCCGGCCACGATTTGATCGAGGTGATCCGCAGCGACAAGGGCCGGGTTCCGGATCGCGACGAGTCGCTGGTGGCCGCCAACTCCAACCTCGGTACCCTCCCGTCCATTCAATACGGGCGCGCCATCCTCAACACCCAGATCCTCAAAGCCGCCCAACCCAAGGTCGCCATCTGGGGCATCGAGTTGATCGACGTGCGGTTCAAGCGCATCAACTACAAGGCCGAGGTCATCAAGAAAATCTACGACCGGATGTCCTCGGAGCGCCTCCAGATCGCCGAACGCTTCCGCTCGGAAGGGGCGGGCGAGGCCGCCAAAATCATCGGCCGCAAGGAGCGTGACCTGTTATCCATCCAGAGCGGCGCCTACCGCCGGGAACAGGAAATCAAGGGCGAGGCGGATGCCAAGGCCACCGGCATCTACGCCGCCGCCTACAGCTCGAGCCCGGGCGCGGCGGATTTCTATCAGTTCACCAAGACCCTTGAGACCTATCAGAAGGCGCTCGACAAGACCAGCACCGTGATCCTGACCTCCGACAGCGACCTGTTCCGGCTGTTCAAGCGCATGGACCCGCCCGCGGCGCGGTGAGGGGGCGTGAGCCTTGGGGGATCCACATGCGGACCGATGCGGTTCCTTCTCCTCCCAGCGGCAGGGTGGGCTGTTAGCCTGCCGCCAAAGAATTCCTGATGCCCCACACCGCTCCCAAGCTTTCCCGCACGTGTTGGATAATAACAGCGGCTCCGCTATCCGGAGAGTGAGTCCCACTTGAGCCATGCAGACGGTGGCCGCTTTGCCAAATACGAGGATGCCCTCGCCGCCGAGCTGGAGGAGCGGGACTATGACATTAAGAAAAACGTCTTCTGGGTCAAGGCGTGCGGTCGCGCTTCCTTGGATCTGGCGGCGCGGGCGAATCTGGAGACTTGAGGTCCGGCCCGGGTGCGCGATCCCTCAGGAATCGAGGTGGCGTTCGATGTCCTCGAGGGTGCGGCCCTTGGTTTCGGGGACCATGGTTTTGACCCAGATGAGCTGGAGCACCATCATGCCGCAGAAAAACAGGAAGATCGTCCATGCCAGTCGCGGATCCTTTTCGGCACCCGAGAGAGCGACCATTTTAGGGAATGCGGTGGTCAGCAGAGCCGCAAAGATCCAATGCGTGGAGCTTCCCAGCGATTGGCCCTTGGCGCGGAATTTGCCTGGAAAGATCTCCGAAATGAGCACCCAGATCACCGTGCCCTGGCCCATCGCGTGAGCGGCGATGAAGGCGAAGATACACGCCGGCACCATGGCGAAGTGTTCGGTGCCAAAGGCCCACGCACACAGGCCCAGCGAGGCGATGTAACCGAACGAACCCAAGTAAAGCAGGGTGCGGCGTCCGAGGCGGTCGATCAGCCACAGGCCGACGAAGGTGAAAACCAGGTTGGTCACGCCGATACCCACGGTTTGCAGCAGGGCGGCCTTTTGGCCGAGGCCGGAGAGTTCAAAGATGCGCGGCGCGAAGTAGAGAATGGCATTGATGCCCGAGAGTTGGTTGAAGAAGGCCACGAGCATGGCGATGAGGATCGGCGTGCTCAATGACGCGCTCCAGAACCGCCCGGTGCTCGTCGCGGCGTGGGACACCGCCTCCATGTCGTCGGCCTTGGATTGGATTTCGGCATCCGAGGCGGCCGGATAGATTAGGCGGATGACGCGGATGCCCGCGGCGCGGTCGCCCTTGCGCCCGATCAACCAGCGCGGGCTTTCGGGAATGATCAGGCAGGCGAGGGTGTAAAGGATCGAGGGCACCGCCATCACCCCGAGCATCCAGCGCCAGGAATTTTCACCGAGCCGCGCTAACAGATAGTTGGACAGGAAGGCGACCAGAATCCCGAAGACGATGTTGAATTGGAACATGCCGGCGAGCCGACCGCGGTGCTCCGGTGGGGCGATTTCCGAGATGTAGAGCGGGGCCGCCACGGTGGAGATGCCGATGGCGATGCCGCCGATGAAGCGTGCGGCCATGAATAACTCGACGCCATGGGTCAACGCCGAGCCCACCGAGCCGAGCAGGAACAACGAGCCGATGCACAACAGCGTCTTCTTGCGTCCGAAATGGTCGGTCGGCCAGCTGCCGACCAATGAGCCAAGCACCGTGCCCCACAAGGCCGCACCCATCGCCAAGCCGTGCATCGCCGGGCTCAAGCCCCAGAGCGCCTGGATCGTCTTCTCCGCGCCGGAGATGACCACCGTGTCGAAACCAAACAAAAACCCCGCCAGCGCGGAGACCAGGGACCACAGAAAGAGGCGGGAGTTCATGATGAATTACTGAGCCGGCTTGGCTCACCCACGTATTCGTGGCCGGTGTTTCTGGGTTTGGCAATCCACAAATCACCTCCGGATACGCCCGCTATAGGTCGGCGTGCGGGTGACAGCACGCGGTGATGGGTTCGCGCCGCGTGTGGCTTCGCGCCGCGTGTGGGTGCTGCGGGTGCGCGAGGCCGACGCGATGATCTCCCCGAGTGAGTTCTATGCCAGCCTGATGGCCAGCGGGTTGGGGGCAGCGTTTCCTGTGATCGTGGGCCGGCCGTGTGAGCTAGGTGGTCGGCGCAATGTTCACGACGAAGCGGTGGCCATCGCTGATCTTGTGGTTCATGCCGCTGATTGCTGCGGTGAGCGCGGCGCTGCATAGGGGATGGTTCAGCCGCGGGTGAGGTCGCGCAGCGGCGGGCCGCCTCGCTCCATCGTTTGTCGCGCCAGCGGCTATTTCTCGAGCAGCTCGTCGGCGAGTTTCTGATAGGTTTCGCGGTTCAGCAGGAAGGGATAGTTGTCGGTGCTGAGGCGGCCGTAGTAGAGGGTGGGCCCGGGCCCGGGGGCCAAGGTGAGCTTGCGCGTGAGCAGGCCGGTGAACTCACCCTCGTCGTTGACGAGGTGCTCCATGACCGTGAGGGTGAGTGACGGCGTGGCCAGGGCGCTGGCGGCGGCTTCATCGCCGGGGGCGAGCCAGCGCGAGACCTTGAGGCCTTCCAGCACCGAGAGCATGAAATTGGTGCGCGCGGGATCGAGGGCGGCGCTGCGGTCCTGGCCGTTGACTTCGGCGTGCCACGATTCATCGATGAACTTGTATTTCAGGGTGAGCGGGGGGGCGGTGGCGGCTTGGCGCTCGATGGCGATGAGGTTGACGCGGTCCACCGACCAGAGGCGGGCATGCCGCCATTCGTAGGGGCGCACGGCGATGGCAGCGACGAGCGCCGGGTCCACGCGCATCACGCTGGGGGTGCCGAGGCGATTGACGAAAATGCCGCCTTGGTGATCCATGCCGAAATGGAGCGCCAAGCCTTGATTGTCCAATCCGAGCAGCCGCAAGGTGAGAAACGGGCGGTCCAGCCCCCAGGGAGTGAAGTCGGTGGCCGCATCGCTGGCGAATCCGATGGCCCGGTTGGTGGTGATGGCTTTGAGCAGCGCGTAGAGGGTTTCCTCGTTGGCCTCGCCGGAGATGCCATCACTCTCGGCCATCCACGGTTTGGGCGGATCGCGCGAAATGACAATTTCCGGGCTGGTGGCGGGCTGGATGGCGATGCCGCGCAGTGATTGGATGTTGAGGTGGGTGAGGGTGGGGTCGCGCAGGTCATTGACGGCGAGGGGCAGGTCGGCCAGCGAGACGAAGCCGGGCTCGGGTTTGAGCGGGAGGTCGAACACGGTGTTCGGGCGGTCGCTCACGGTGGCTTTGACCTCGTGGGCATCTGCCGCCTCGGGTGGAAATATCTCTAACAACGTGACGGTTGCGCTGCCAAATGCCTCAAGCGCGATCTGGCTGGTTTTCACCGCGCTGTCGTTGGCGGGCAGGGTGAGTGCCGCGCGTTCGGAGAGTTTCACCGCCTGCAACTCGAACATCCCCTCTAATAGCGATTTGATGGCTGCCGGATCGGTGGGCAAATCGAGCGGTTTGACAATACGCCACGGGCTTTTGGGGGTTTCGCGGCCGAGGGTGAGGTCGCCTTGTTGCGAGCGGATGCGGATGGTGCGCAGGGTGACCGGATTGAAATAAAACGGCCGGTAGTCGCGGAGAAATTTCAGGCCATCCTTGAACAGGGTGGTGATATCGCCGGTGCAGGCGTAGGTATAGCGTTTGTGTTTGCGGTCGCGCGGCTGCACGAACACCGTGGGGACCGCGTGCTCCAAGCCCTCGACTTCCGCTTTCCACGGGGTGACCCGGCCGAGTTTGTATTTGGCAAGCAGGTGGTGACTGGCGTCCTCCAGGCGGATGCCGATGGCGGCTTCGTTGAAGCCGGCTTTGCTGGCTTCGACCTTATCCTCCGGGGCGAAGTCTTCGACGCGCATGCCCAGGGTGAAGTTGATGATGCCCACGGCGGCGCGCGGGTCCATACGGTCGGCCCACGGCGCGGAGGCCTGCCAACCGTTGTCGCGCAGCGCGAACAAGGCGGTGGTGCCATTGCCGACCACCTCGATGTGTTTCACTTCGTCAGGCGTGAACGCGGTATAGATTCGTTGCCCCACCGGGGTGGGCGGGGCGCCGAAAATGGAGTCGAAATTCCCCTGGCGCCACTGCCAGCCGGCCACCACGCAGCAGAGGGTGGCGGCGAGCGCGAGCGCGAGAGTGGAGCGGAGCGATCGCATGGCGGGTCAGACGCGGCGCGTGGTCCAGATGCCGGCGCCGATCAAGGCGAGGAAGGCGGGCATGAAGAGCAGGTTCACCCGGTTGAGGAAGGAAACCTGCACGTCGAGCAGCGGCAGTTTGTAGGTGCCGAGCGAACGCGGGCCGATGCCGGCGAGCGCTTCGCGCCCGATGAGCCAATTGACCCCGCAGGCGAGGAAGTCGAGGTTTTCAGCGCGCGAGTTGTTAGGATCGAGGAAGGCGGTGTTGGAAATGACGAGCAGGCGCGATGTGTCGGCGGCGAAGCGGTCATCCGATTCGGCCCCGCGGGTGACGCTGGCGGCCAGGTGGATCGGCGGCGGGGTGTCTTCTTTTTCATCGAAGGCTTCGTTGCCTTGGCCGAATTTGGTTTCACCCCAAAATCCATCCAGCACCTGGATCAGCCCCATCGGGTAGAGCCGGCGGTTCAGCAGGTCGTCGGCGCCCTCGCGCACACTCAGCGATGAACTGGCGCCTTCGAACTCGGTGGTTTGGCCGGCGAGGTCGCGGGTGAAATCCACGCCCTTGGTGAAGATGCCCTTGGCGGAGGTGACCAGGATGTTGTGGTAGCGTCCGACGACCCGGTCCTTGTGCGGGGTGATGCCATTGCCGCGGAGGAAGGCGCGCAGCTTTGGCGGGGTCTCGCCGCCATCGATCAACACCAGGATGGCGGCACGCGGCTGGTTCCAATACTGCTCTAACACCGCGAGCTCCGTCTCGGTGAGGTCGTATTTGGGGGCGGCCAGGATGATCCCGGAGATGTCGGTGGGGATGGTCTGGATGCTCGAGAGTTGGAGTTCGCTGATTTCCACGTTTTGGAAGCGCAGGGTGTCTTCGAGTGCTTTGCGCGGCGAGCGGCCCTCGCCGTCCTGGATGCGGCTCTTGTCGGCGAGCAGCGCCATCTTGCGCGGGTGGCCCTCGATGGCTTCGACGAGGTGGGCGGTGAGGACGTCCTCGGCTTGGAAGCCGGTGAGCTTGCGTTGGCCCTCGGCGGTGGTGTAAACGCCCATGTCCTCGGCGACGACCAGTTTGACATGCGGATTGAGGACATGCGTTTTGTTGGCATCCTCGCGGGTGATGGCGGAGTCGTCGGTTCTGGCATCGATGAGGATCAAGTCGCGCACCAGCGTCAGGCTATAGGCGGCGGTGATTTCCTGCATGCGGTCGGAACTGCGCAGGGGGTCGACGATTTCGAGGGTGATTTTACCGTTGGAGAGCCGGGCATATTCCTCGGCGAGGGCGCGAACGCGTTCGTAGAACGGCGCGGTGCGGCGGAACGCCATGACCCACTTGACCGGTTGGTCACGCTTGGCCAGGGCGGCGGAGGTGAGGTAGCGCCGGGTCGAGGAGGAGAGCGAGTAGTCGGAGCCGCGGCTCAGATCGATGCGGGCGTAATGGTGGACTGCCAGATAGTTCAGGGTGATGAGGATGAGCGCCAGGAGTGCGGTTTGCAGCACGGAGAGCGTGCCGATTCCCCAGCGGTTGAGCGGGCGGGCAGGCTTGGAGATCGACGTGGACGAGGGCTCTGACATGAGGCGGGATCTTGGGCAGTCAGCGTTTCCAGCGGCGGTAGTCCACGACCTGATAGGTCAGGAACAGGACAAAGACCGCGACGCTGAGGAAATACACCACGGGCCGGGTGTCGAAGAGCCCGCTGGCGAAGTAATGCAGGTGCTGCTGGGAGGAGATGTAATGGAAAAACGGCGCGCCGGCGAAGGATTCGCCCCAGATGACGGTCACGAAGCCCAGGAAATACTGGATGACGAGCAGGCCGATGGTGAGGATGCCGGCGATGATTTGGCTGGAGGTAATGGCCGAGGCGAGACAGCCGACGGCGGTGAAGGCCGCGCCCATGAGCATCAGGGCGGTGAAGGTGCCGGCCAGGGCGCCGAGGGTCCAGGCGGGTGGCAAGTCGGTGGCCCACTCGAAGATCTTGAACTGGAAGAGGGCTGGAATCCACAGCATGGCGTAAAAGACCATCGCGGCGGCGTATTTGGACGACACCACCTGCCAGGTTTGCACCGGGGCGGTGAGCAGGGTTTCGAGCGTGCCCGAGCGTTCCTCCTCGGCGAAGAGCCGCATGGTAATGAGCGGGAAAATGAATAGAAAGTAGAACCAGAACAGCGGCGTGTGGAAGGTCACGTAAACCAGGCTGTCTTTGACCGGGGTGTCGCGGAAGCCCTTCATGGCCGTGGACAGCGAGATCCCCTGCATGACGGTGACAAACGCCAGCACCACCCAGCCGAAGGGGGTCAGGAAATACCCCTTGAGTTCTTTGAAAGTTAGGATGCGTAACAATCTCATGGTGGCGGGCGCTCTTGGTAGTCCATTCCCGCCACAAGGCAAAGGCAAAAGGCGGGGGTGCGGCTCAACCGCCGCAACCGGTGGCGCGTCAGGTGGCGCGGCCTCGTTGAGGCCGCAGCCAAAGGGCAGCCTGATGAATGCTGCAACGTCCACCATGGGGCGGGATCTTTGGCATCTCATTGGCCTGCGCTCTCGGCGAGAGCGCAGCCACCTTGCGAGGGGACAGCCACCTTGCGAGGGGACAGCCACCTTGCGAGAGAGCCGCCACCTTGCGAGAGAGCCGCCACCTTGCGAGAGAGCCGCCACCTTGCGAGAGAGCCGCCACCTT
>Ga0114958_10000184_pt1 | contig 53210 bp, 50 predicted proteins | sample C_130208_EF_Meta_FD_89577 | JGI IMG/M metagenome (GOLD analysis project Ga0114958, IMG submission 89577) | Freshwater microbial communities from Lake Croche, Canada to study carbon cycling - C_130208_EF_MetaG | ecosystem: Environmental > Aquatic > Freshwater > Lake | place: Lake Croche, Canada... | reverse complement strand
CGTTGCGTACACCGTTATGGTCAGACCAGTCATTGACTTGACGAAGATCGGGATGGGTGTAGACCCGTGGTTCGCTCCAGACGGAGCCAGGGACGCTTTCGCGTCGCCTGTAAAAGACACCATTGGTGTCCCATTCGAAAGAATGGTAGATGCTTGTGACATCCTAATTTTAACTAAAGAAGCTCATATATGTAATAATTTTCAATTTTTTAAAAAAATTAAACTATGAATAAAAACAAAGAATTAATAAATTAATTTTTTTGTTTTATTTGCCTTCATTAGGGCGAGGTTGGAGTTTAGCCACTGTCCTTGTTCAGTGGGGTTCAGGTACAACGTGATTTACCTGGATTTGCCTTTATCTAAGTGCTAACTCTTGGTCTATTTATTTACAATGCACTGACCAGTCCATTTTGCCTTTATATAAGGACGAACTATTGCTATTCCAAGCACTTGGCGGTATAGGAATTCCGTGTGTCGAGACTAATATGAGGTTTCCTAAGACCTGATATGATTTTACTGTTTACTCAGTTGCTTCTTTCCCGGGTGGCGTAGCGGCAGCAGCGGCAGCAGCAGTGGCAGCAGCAGCAGTGGCAGCAGCGGCAGCAGCAGCAGTGGCAGCAGTGGCAGCAGCGGCGGCATCAGCATTTGACTGCTCTCGCTGCTGCTGGCGGTCGCGCCATCCGCTGATACCTGCAGCAACTGCCTCAAAGGTCAAGCCGCGACGTCCTAGGTGAACGCTTGTAGTGCCCTGCGCTTGCGCCTGTTTGATGTTATCATACAGGTCGTCGAAGAACAGCATGTCCCGGAAGGCCACACCGCATGCTGCCTGAATGGCTGCAAAGTGCCGTGCCTTACCGCGCCCGTACCCTGCGGAGGAGTAGGCGTGGAACAAGTTGCGGTTGGGCAGTGCGTCCCACAGGCAGCGCACCTCTGGGCGTGTGCGTGGGGTAATTGCAATAGCACGCAGTAGAGCCTCCACTGGTCCTGCGCTAGGGTTGCGCGAGGCGTAGGCAATGGGCACCCCCGCATCCACTAGTGCTGCAAATATTGCGGGCACGTTTGGGAAAGCGTTAGAGGGGCGCCCGTACCGGTCTAGCACACCGCCAAATTGCGATGGGATGAAGGGTGCAATGACGTCCTTGTCGCAGTCAAAGGGCCATACCGTGTAGTCCAGGTCGAAAACCAGGAGTGCCGGGTTTGGGCCATCTGCCAATAACGCAGCCAGGCTCTCTGCAGAGTCCACTGAAGGTGCAGGCGCGGCACTTGCTCCACCGCCACCCACACTGCTACTGCCTGACGCTACGCTTCCTCCTCCACCCGCGCACATGTCCATGCCACCCAGAAGGCGGCCGGTCATGCGGAGTGTGGACTCGCTCTGGATGTTGTAGTCGCGGAGGGTGCGCTCGTCGGACAGGTCAGTGTAGCCCTTCAGCCGCATCTGGTGGACGGGGATGCCGGTGCGCGCAGCCACTTGCTCCTTGATCTGCAAGACCGTGTGGTACTCGTTCACCAAGAACTTGAGTGTACCACAGCATGTCATGACAAAAAGGGGCCAATAGTGATCACCCTCACTGGGGGGCAGACGAGAGACGCCTGAGCTCACGGGGTTGGTGGGGTTGAATGATGAATCTTGGATTGGGTTGAATGATGGAGTAACGTGGTAAAGATCATTCTGGGTGCGAGGTACGTTAGCCTCTGAAGCACACCCAGGGGAATCGTGTCGGTTGGTGCGGGGCTAGCGCATCACCACTCACGGTCAAGTATAGCTGAAGTCAAGTCGAATGACTGCTGCGAGGGTCCCCGCGAGCATATGGTCAGCTGATTAACCATAGTAGATATGTTATGTTAGTGGTCTTTATCCACTGATGGCCAACGTAGGTTGGCGATCCATCTCGCAGCTCTAAACCGCTAAAGACTCACATAAATATCCCACCCAGATGCCAGAGCACCAAACCGAGTAATCTCAGGAATGGCTCTTGGTCACGAAGGATTTTGTACTAGAAATAGGTGTGAGGGAGATCCCTCCATAGCATCGGTGTGCCACGACCAGTAAAAACTGGGTTAGAGTCATTGTTCTAACACAATGTCTGCATGTCGTTCTGCAGCGCCCACTCTGGGCCTCCTAGATGTTTTAAGGAAGTACAAATATAAAATAATTTTCAATTTTTTCATTAAAATAACTTAATAAAATAAGTTAATAAAATAAGTTAATGAAATAAGTTAATAAAATAAATAAAGAAAGAATAAAAACAAGAAAATTAATAAATTAATTTTTTTGTTTTTAACAGCAGTTTTTCTAAACTACCAAAATAGAAACCCCTTATCGTTAGGTAACATTGTCGGGGCCTTTTTCGAAGGCCGAACTCTTGGTCTATTTATTTCCCTTGCACTGACCAGTGCAATTGACCTTTATCTAAGGTCGAACTCTGGATAACACCCCTTACCCAAACCTGCGGAAGAAGCTCTCGGGCACCTGCATACCCACAGCCTTGTCCCACGCGCTGTCGTCCAGCTCGGCTGCAGCCTCAGCGCCACCACCACCCGCCGCACAGGCAATCGCCTCAGTGGGTGCAGTGACCACCTTCTCCTCCACCTGCTTGACCGTGATGATCATGTGGCGGAGGGGGAAGCCATTCAACCCTGCAAGTGCCGCCTGCGCATCCGGGATGCGGTCGAAGGTGACAAAGGCGAAGCCGCGGATCGCACCGGTGCGGTGGTCCTTGGGCAGCTTGACCCTGCAGCGCCCGTACGGACGGAAAAGCGCATGCAGGTCCTCGTCGACGGTCTCGTCCGAGAGGTTGGACACAAAGAGCGCCTCCGTTTGTGCAGCACGTGCGCGAGCCTCCTCTGCCGTAAGCACGCGGGCGTTGGGGAAGAGACTCTTGCGAACGGGCTCAGGCGCTGCAGCCTCAGGAAGCTCGTGACGCCAGCGAAGAAGCTCGGCGAAGGTAAGCACGCCGTCGCGCACAACCGTGGTGGCTGCGTGCGTGGCTGTGGGTGCGACCACTGCCTCCTTGACGGCGTACTTTGCCTCGATTGCCGCGCGCATCTTGGTGAGCGCGTCACGGTCCACGTCAGTCCAGCCATCCACCTCCGCCATTGGGGGGTTGGCCTCAAGCGCGATCAGCTCCTTCTCCTTGGCCTCGCGTGAGATGGAGGTGGCGGACTTGGGCTTGCGCAGCTCGATCACGTCAAACCCGTCATAGGTCGCGTGGTGCAGGTCGTCAGCCGCGCGCGCCTCGTAGACGTGGAGGTTGTCGAGCTGGATGCGCAGGACGTCTGCACGGACGTTGGCCTCACGGCACTTTGCGCGTAGTGCTGCCGCAGCAGTGACCTCCTGCTCGCGCACAGCGATCCGCTCGCGCATGTTGCGCTCAGGGATGTTGATGAAGTCAGCAAGGGCAGCCTCTGCCGCGGCAACACGCGCTTGTGCAGCCGGGATGGCTGCAGTAGCTGCAGTGCGCGCTGTCATGCCCTGTCGCCACCTGTTGAAGGCAGCCTGCGAGGATCCGTCAGCAGGCTTAGGCACGTTGGTCTGCGAGACCACCTGTGTCTGAGCCAGAGTGGCCTTCTCAGCCTTGAGAGCCGCAATTGGCACAGCGCAGCGCACCTTGCGCGCGTCCTCCGTCTCTGCTAAGATCGCCGGAAGGCTGACCTCGCGAAGGCGGTCAAGCGTGCTCACGCTCGCCTTGTAGGCAGCGTCCGCAGCCTCCCACTGCTCCTCAACGAGGCTCTGCTGCCCAGCGGCTGCACTCAGGTCAGCCTCCAGTCGCTCGCGAGTCTGGCGGATCCCCGCAAGGGCCTCCGTGCACTCGGCGATCTTGTCCTGGCGCTTGGCCTCGTCGTCAAACACGTCCGCCAGGTCGGCAGTCGTGATTGGCTTGGGCTTTACCGCGCAGGACCGGGGCGCCCACGCGGGTGCGCGGCGCTGTGCAGTGCGGAACTCCTCGAAGTCGTCGTCCGCCTCCTCCGTCCAGCCACCACCGTGCTTGCACTCCCAGACGCGGTCTGCCTCTGCCGCCTCGCGCGCCTCCTCCTCCAGTGCCGCCTCCTCCTCCTCAAAGGTGGGCACATCGCTCCAATCGTGGTCCTCCTCCTCCGAGACCTCGTACTGCACCTTGAAGCTGGTGTTTGGCTGGCACTTTGCCACACCCACGCGCCCATTGGCACGTGCAAAAAACGCCTTAAGCGCCCCACTCTTGAGAGTAGTAGATGAAATGTTGTCCATCGTACAGGTCTTTAATAGGATCCATATCTAAAATAATTTTCAATTTTTTATGGTCTATAAGAAGATAGCTATAATAAACAAGAATATTAATAAATTAATTTTTTTGTTTATTTGCCCTTTATCTAAGGACGAACTCGTAAAACTACCGTTTTGATCAGTAGTGCCCTTTATCTAAGGACGAACTCGTGCGTGACGGACTTACTTGTGGAAGTTGCTCGGAACCCGATTCCAAATGGCCTCATGTTTCGTCCCGTCTTCGTCACCAGTAGCACGTTCTGCCGCATTCTTGACCGTGATGATCATGTGGTTCAAGGGAAACCCGTTGAGACCAGCAAGTGCGGCTTGTGCGTTCTGGATGCGTTCGAAGGTAATGAAGGCGAAGCCCTGTGACAGACCCGTACGATAGTTCCTCGGTAGTTTGACTCTGCAGAGCCCGTACGGCCGAAAGAGACCCTGCAGATCCTCGTGCGTCGTGTCAGGCGAGAGGTTTTCTACGAAGAGATCGTGATTTGGCGCAACTCGAGTGCGCCCTTCTTCCATCGTTGGCACACGGGCATTGGGGAAGAGATTGCAACGAATCGGTTCCGGCGGTAAGGCTGGTCCGAGATTGTGGCGTGAACGGACTATTTCAGCAAAACTCGTCGTAGAGTCACGCATGACAGTCGCATTTCTTGGATCAGACATAGATGCAAGTGTCGGTGCAATGACTTTGGCGTATCTAGCCTTGATCTCCGCACGCAGCACGTCTCGTGTCTCCGAATCGATGTTTGTCCGAGCTTCCAGTTCTGCAAGCTTATTCTCGTACGCGATTGTTCTGGCCCTCGAAGAAGGAAAACTAATCGTCGTGAAACCGGCTTCCGTCTTTGCCTTTTCGAGATCCTCGATTGCCCGGCCGATATGTGCTTCGTGATTTCTACGTTGAATGCGCAGATCTTCTACACACATCTCAGCCTTGCGACACTTCGCAAGCGCAGCTACAGCCTCTTTGACCTCGACTTCACATGTTGCGATACGTGCGCGGATGCTACTTTCGGGAATGCCGATATAGTCAGCAAGAACAGCTTGTGCGGTTGCGATATTGGCCCGGCAAGTGGGTATCGCTTCCGTGGCCGCCGTGCGGCGTGTAAGCGCCTGCTTCCATGCTGCAAAGACCTTCTTTGGCGAGCTCTCTGCAGGCTTGGGCACCTTGGTCTCGGAGATGATTCGCGTCTCAGCTAGCTTGTTCTCGGCAGCCTGAAGAGCAGAGATTTGCTTAGCACAGCGAACATTGCGTGCCTCACTCGTCTCCAGAGTAACCTCGTCCAGGGTCTTGTGAAGAGCATCGAGGCGAGTAACAAGTGTGTCGTACGACTTCTTTGCTGCATTCGTCGCTACCGATAAAGATTGCGGATCGAAAACTGTGTTCGATTCAACCTCCGTGTTGGCTCGCAGAGCAGCTAAGCGTTTCTCGCAGTCTCTGATATCGGAAATACGGCGCTCGTACTCGCATTGGGCGCGATAAATCTCAGTCTGTGAAATTGGTTTGGGCCAACTATCGATACAGTCTCGTGATTCTCGCGCTTCTAGCTCCTCGTCCGAGAGATGCTCATCGACAGATGTATAATTCGAATTATCGAATTCTTCCATTGTCGGGATTAATGTTGATGATGTGGATGATGACGTGAATGACGACATTGTTATGAAGTGTTGTGAAGTGTTGTAAAGTGATGTGAAAGGTGGAGTGTTGTGAAAGATAGAATGAGTGAAAATTGACCTAAACCATCCAGATGAATTAAGGGTACATTTATATAAAATAATTTTCAATTTTTCCTACCATTAATATAAAGATTAAACCTTCGTAAGATATAAAATTTATAAATATAAATTATTTATAATTTTTCTCAAAAATCTTAAGTTACTACTTTCAAATCATCAAATACATTTATACCGGTCATTAAAGACATATATATGATATAAGGGGTTGTAAAATATGACTTAAACTTTTTCTTTGATTCTTCTTCTAATTCTTTCATAAACACGTCTCTTTCTGATTGTAATTCTAGTTTCATCATAGCTTTATTCATGTGTGTTTTCCAATCAGCTATTTCTTTTTCAATAGTTTTCATATACTTTGTTAAAAAATTATAAAATTTTAATTTTTCAGTTTCCATATTATTTAGAATATATGGGGGACTTTTAACATCTGGAATTTGTGATGAACTTTTCATTGCTTCAATAAACCAGTCTTTCATTACTTTAGTAACTCTAGGATCAGTTTCAATTAATTTACGATCTGCTTTAATCTCTTTTTCCAATTTTTGTTTTTCTTTTTTTGGCATTTGAAATTGTTGTATTTTACGGTCATTCATTGTCTGTTTTAATTTTGCCTTTAATTCTACACGTCTTTGTTCTTTTGATTCCATAAATATATTAATATATATCTTTTTATATAAATTATTTTTTATCTAAATTATTGTATGTTCTTAACTATAGATAATAAAGATTATATTAAAAATATAATTAAAAATATATTATATAATCTAAATACGATAGAATTTAATTTGATTCATAATAAGTGTTGTGACTTAATTGATTATATACATCTTAAATATTTGGTTAACTCTAAAAATATTCCTCAAAAAGATGAAGATTTTTTTAATCAATTAAAAAGAAATAATAATCGAGAGATAATTTCAATCCTATATTTATTATTACCATTTATTGAAGATTCAAATAATTATGAAAAATTTAAATTAATAAGAAATCTTTCTGATATAACATTATTAAAAGAGGGTAATAAATATAAAATATCAAATTTTCAATATAGTCGTGGATATAATAATTCTAACGATAAATTTAAAGAATATAGTATGTCAGTTGAAGATATTAATATTAATTTTGAATTATTAAAACAGACAATCGAAAGATTACGTATGAAGATGTATGTGAATTGGGTAAATATTATACCTGTCTTAATTGAAAAATATCATGAAACTGAATTATATAAAAATAGTTCAGATTATTATTATAAAGGAATTGAAACTAATAAAGAGATTGCATTACCAATAAGTGAATATTATGATACAATTATAAATGATTTATATTATAATACACTTGAATTTAAATGGTTATTGTTTGAAAAATATGAGAATAATAAATTAATCACATATATAGATATTCTTAATGAGATATACCCAGTTTATTTAATTTTAAATAATAAGATTACAAGTAAATGGATTTTATTAGATGATATAAATAAAAATTTATTTACAAAAAATATAGATTTATTCTTTTATAAATCACAAAATAAAGAATCATATGGTGGATTTTCTGGCCAATTATTATATGATTTTTTTGTTTATTTATTAACATTCTTTGATACTAAATATAAATTTAAAAAAGATATTAAAGAATATCGTAAAGTATTCAATATAGACGAGGATGAAAATGATTATAATGATGATCAAGCTATTCCAGAAAGTGAATCAATAAGATTATTAAGAAATTATTCTATAATTGATAAATTTTATTTATATGACTTCATTAGAGGACAAATATTAAAATTAAGCAGAACCTGGTATGGTTATAAAATGTTTAATAATAATAAAATAGTACAATTACACGAATATAGAATGATTGAAAATCCAGACTATTCAAAAAAGCAACATATGTATTCAACAAATAATAATAATATTAATGATTATTCTACAAGTATAGATATTAATTACACTACAGATGCAAAAGAAAATATATCTTATAAAAATATATATAATTTTGCAAAATCATTATTTTTATTAAATGCACCAATAGCTAATAAAAAAATACAACAATATCTAGATATTACAAATACATTATATTATGATAATAAAAATGAATCTCAAAAAAAATTAATATATGATATGACTATTGGTTTACAACAAATAAGCACAGATGATCTAAAAATAAAAGTTCAAGATACAATATTTAAAAGTTTTAATATCTCACAGAATTTAAAAAAGAAATATATTGAATATAATTTACCACATGATGTTATAAAACAATTAAATATTAAAATTGTTCGTCGAATAAATAATATATTGTTACATATTGTATTTGAATGTTTATGTAAAAAAGGAATATTATCTGAATACATAATTAGAGATGAAAAATTTGAAAAAAATAAATTATTTACAAGTGATGAAAATAAAAAAGCATTTGGTAAACATATAAAAAAATATGAAGACGCATATTATTATATTAATGATGATCGATATAAAAACCTAAATAAGATAGTTAATGAAAAAAATATGAAAGAAGAAACATATTTTGATAGATTAGAAAAGAGTGAAAAATGGTATACATTTTATGCAATGGACTGGGTAAGTCAAATAAATTTTTATCATCATTACATAAATCAACGTATTGTTATGTTAACTGGCGGAACCGGAGTTGGTAAATCTACACAAACCCCAAAATTACTATTATATGGATTGAAAGCTTTTGATAAGAAATTTGATGGTAAAGTTATATGTACACAACCACGTATCGCACCTACTGTAAATAATGCTTCAAGAATATCTGCTGAACTTGGGGTAAATATTCAAGAATATAATAAAGTGTATAAAAAAGTAGTTAAAACAACTAATGGTATAATTCAATATAAATATGAGAAAGATGATCATATAGATGAGGACTTAGATTTTTATTTAAGAATTGTTACAGATGGATCATTATTAGTTGAATTACAAAAATCTCCATTATTAAAACAGGAAGTTGCTAAAAAAAGATCTGATTTTGAGACAGATTTTGATAAGTCAATCTCATTGAAGAATATATACGATATAGTAATTGTTGATGAATCTCACGAACATAATGCTAACATGGATTTAATTTTATCAATAGTTAGAGGAAGTGTATTTTTAAATAATCAATTGAGATTATATATTATATCTGCAACTATGGATGCAGATGATCCAATATATCGTAAATATTATAGATCTATAAATGATAACCTAAAATATCCAATACGTGATTTATATAATCAGTCTACAAATTCATTTGAACCATTATTAGATCGAATCGTAATTGATAGAAGAATACATATTTCTCCACCTGGTGAAACAACTCAATATAAAATTAATGAAATATATCATGATAAAGATTTTAAAGAAGGTGAAGAGCAGGATGCATATAATTTAGCAATAAAATATGCACAAGAAATATGTATTAATAATGTTCCATCTGCAAATAGTGATATATTATTATTTTGTACAACATCAAATAAAATTATAAAATTAGTGGATGAACTAAATAATATACTACCTCTTAATACGCTTGCAATACCTTTTTATAAGGATTTGCCAGAAGAATCAAAAAATTTAATAACAACAAATTTATATCAAATTAAGAAAAATTTCAAGTTTGAAAGAAAGTATATTCACGAAGTATTAAATTTAAAAAAAAAACCAGAAAATATTAATACTGTTTATAAGTATGATAGAATATTAATAGTTAGTACTAATATCGCAGAGGCATCGATTACAATTGATTCATTAAAATATGTTATTGATACTGGGTTTAATTTAGATGTCTCATATAATTATGATTCTGACACAACTAATATACAAGTAATCAAAATATCTGAAGCTTCAAGATTACAAAGAAAGGGTCGAGTTGGAAGAGTTGGTGATGGAGCAGTATATTATACATATCCTAAAGATAGTCGTTTGAATATAATGCCAACCTATAATATTTGTAAAATTAACTTTAGAGATAACTTCTTACAGCTTCTAGAAGAATTTAGAGAACCTCATATTTATGATCATTCATTTTATCCATATCTAGATATCATAAATATGGATGTACCTCAAAGTTTATATGATATAATTATCGATTTAAATAATTTAGAAGATAATAATAAATATGATGATTCATCTTATAAAACTTTTAAAGGACTATTTAAAAAATTTATTATTAATCAATATGCAACAACACTTTTTATATCGGATAAATTAATTTATAGTAATTCTTTATATAATACAAATATATTATCTGATTTATACTATCAAGATATTGTTGCCTTTAATCGTACAGGTTTTAGTAATTATCAATTAATTGATCCAAATTTGAGATTCTATTTAATACATCCATTTGAATATGATTTATTAAAGTATAGAGATGAAAATACAAGAATAATTAAAGATATCAGTATCTCATCATATAATAGCGGAATTGCTAAAATAATTCAAGATACAGTTAGTAGAAAATTAATAAATCCTTTAATTAATAATTTATATGTATATGAAGATAAAGATAGAAGCATAAATAAGATAAAAATAGTTAAAAATTTATATCAATTAAGACAAAAAACTGATAAATTAATGGAATTAAATTTATTTTATCCAATTATCGCAGGATATAAATTAGGTATTTTTGAAAATATCTTATTTATTGCATATTTCTTAAGTATTACAAAATATAATTTAATGTCAATTGTTGATAATATTGAGATATTCACAAAGTTTTTTATAAGTAAAGAATCTGATTTATTAGTTATTAATAAAATATTTGAATTATTTAAATCAACTTATAGACATATACTATTTGAATCAGATATAAATAAATATATTAATAATAAAGAAAATGAATTTAAAAGAAATTATTATTATTTTATAAATAATTATTATTATAATATTAATAATACACAATATGATGATTTTATTAAAATTTTATTAAAAAATGACGATGTTGAAAAACATTTAGAATCGTTAAATGCAATACATATACCTGAAGAAATACCAGATTATATTGAAACCGAGATTAAGAATTGGTGTAAAATGTATGGTATTAATTTTAGAAGTTTTATGAGTATAATTAAGAATTACAGATCACAATATTGTCAATATAAATTTATTCTTGATAATAATACATATAATAGATATATTCGTAAGAGTTTAATTGATGATGAATTAAATGTTGATAAAAATATTATTAAATCATTTTTACATGGGAATATAAATAATATATTTATCTATGATAAAGGCATTTATAGTAATTTTAAAACATTTGGATTACCTTATATTTATAAAAAAAATGCATTTTATAAAAAATGGATAACAGAAGTAAATGAAACACATTTTATGTTAATTTTAAATAAAGAAAATGAAGTAAAGATAAGTCCTAGTTCAACAGATCCTACTAAAATAGATGAAGAACAAGAAACTGATAACAAAATTATAATATTAAATATATTAAGTTCTATAAGTAGTAAAATGTATTCTAATATTATTTATTTTAGAGATAATCCAATTAATAAAAATTACTATCAATTAGATGATATAAACCATAATTTTATTTGTAATAATCCAATAAATATAGATAACAATAAACATCCAGATGATCCAAGATTTAATGAATATATTAATTTATTAAAAACATCAATGAAAGAATATATTGATAGAAATTGTTAAATAAAACTAAGGATGTATAAAACTAAGGATGTATAAAACTAAGGGATGTATAAAACTAAGGATATATAAAATTAAGGATTTATAAAAATCATATAATAAAAATTGATTTATTTATTAATTATACTTATTTAATGATATGTATAATAAATATGAAGATATTACAATTAGTAATAGAAACTAATGAAAATTATCAGGAAACTTCATTATTTCCGTGGTTGCCTAAATCACATACCAATGTAACTGTTAGATATGATGCAATTCCTATTAAATATCTTGATAAACAATATATTATTACTCTTGCATTTCCATATAAATATAATTTTATTCATCTTGAAAATACTTCTGACTCATCATTTGAACATACATCATCTCAAAACAATAAAGAAATTTTTAAGATAAATTTAATTCATTCATCTAATGAATTAAATCTTGCAATTTATTCATGTGATAAGTATGAAGGTTTTTCATATACAATAAATGACTTAAAGTATAAAATTCCTGCAAATAAATTCAATGATTATTATTTTAAGAATAATGATAAATTAATATCAGTTGAACATATTGATTATTATTTTGCAAACTTAGATGCTTTAAATCTACCAGCTCTTGCTTATTTGAAATGTCAAGCTGATCCAACTTTTATTGGATCTGTTTTATTTAATCTTTCGAATCAATCAATTTACGGAATTCTTCAAACTACTACAGATCATCATATTGTGATACCCTCTGTTACAATTAAACGATTACTTGATGGTATCAATACAGGATTTCAATATTCTAATTTTTATTGTGATTATAAATTATATAATAGCCTAATACAAAATGGTATAAAGATTATAAAATCTGAATATCCTAATCTGCATAAAAATGATGTTGTACTCGATATTAATAATAATATGATTATTCGTGGAAATATTAGATATCCAAAAATTAATGAATGGGTGCCAATTGAAGTATATATGTGGTATGAATGGTTGCCAAATATATCTATTAAATTAAAATTATATAAAAATGGTGATTATCATGGACTTTCACTTCCATTTATAAATTATAGTAAAATTATGATTATTCCAACTTATGCAAATAATTATATTGAAAGAGCTGATTCTACAACAAAAGTAATACAAATTACATTTCAACTAATTAAATATTTCATTAATAATAATATAATTTTACGAAATAATTTATTAGACGAATATTTATTGAATCCATATAATTCAAACACTAATGAATATAAGCAATTATATATCGAATTAGACGAAAAAACACTTGGAAAAAAATATTTAGAACCAACAGAATGTGCCGATTTTCTGATTATAAATAACATATTTAGAACCAACTAAAAAATAACATATAATATAATTTCTTTTATAAAAATAATATTTATTAACTATATATGAATAATAAACGCATAAATATTGATGCAACAACCTGGGGTCCTAAAGGATGGTTTTTTATAGATACTATCATAACTTCATATCCAAATAATCCAACAAATGAAGATATGCGATTATTTAAAAAATTTCTTGTATCATTAAAAGATGTTTTACCTTGTGAAAAATGTAGATATCATTATAATGATTTTCTAGAGAAAAATCCATTAGATTCGGATGTCTTAAGTTCGAGAGATTTACTTGTAGAATGGATATTAAAATGTCATAATAATGTAAGAAAGATACAAAATAAATCAGAGATTACTCTCGATGACTTTTATGATTATTATATAAAAGAAAATAATCTTAATGTTAATAAAGAAATAAAAGGTAGAAAAGATAGTAATAAGAAAAATATAAAAGAAGGTATGGTTAATATGAGTTCCCCTTTTCGTATTCCTAGTTATGTTTCTTTAATGGCGCTAATCTGTATATTTATTGTATTGATCTTATTAACAATGGTTAAATATAAACACTTTGGTTGACTACCGTGAAGTCCTAAAGTTTCGACACTTTATGTTAGCGCCAAACACTAAAGTAACTCCCTTCGGGAGTTCTTAACTTTAGTTTTTGACGGTACTGATTGATTATTAAATAAAATTGATATATTTATATATTAAATATATAAATATATACTACATTATAAAATATAAATGAATACTAATAATTTTAAACCATTATGGATGAATAAAGGAGCAATTTGGATGAAACCGTGCAAGGGAACACAAACTAATGAAGAACGTTTGCAGAAACTAAGAGATGATTTTGCAGAAACACTTATTAATTCATGTCCTAAAAGACTGCCTGATAATTATTATTCAGATTTATCTGTAGAGATTGAAGAAAATATGGAATACATAAATAAGTTTATTGAAAATGATAATATTCGACTAAGAGACCAGTATCTAACGAATGAAATTATTAGACTTGAAAAACTTATAACTACTCCAGATGTTAACTATGCTGAAGAAATAAAAAAGTGTAAACAAGATATTAAAAATAATGAAAAGAAAATTAACTTTCTATTAGATCAGATACCTATACTATCAGAAGAATTAAATCAAATTAAATCAAATAAACCATATGTTGTAAAAAGTAAACAACGTGATACTCCTGAAGAAATTAAAATTAAAGAACAAATCGCATCAATCCCAAATGAAAAAAATAAACTTGAGGAAACAAATGAAAGACTTGCTAAGAATATTGTTGAATATGAATCATTTGAAGAATCATATAATGCGACATGTATTGCAAATAATCTACAAATTGAATATATTCGGAAAAATTGGAATAAATATTCAGTAGATGGATGTCATATTATTCTACCAAGAGATTAAAAATTTGATTTTCAATCTTACTTACTACGAAGTGCAAAAAAACTAAAGTACCGTCAAAAACTAAAGTTAAGTACTCCCACGAAGGGGAGTACTTAACTACGGCACTTCACGGTAACTCCAGAAGGGAGTTCCTAACTTTAGTTTTTGACGGTACACTAATTTTTATAATTAGCATTAATAAAAAATGTTCTGTCATTTTATTCCCACCAATTTTTATTAATAAAAATTGAAATTATAAATTATTTTTCCTTTATATAAAAATGTATATCTAGTATATAATATATACTAAAAATGCAACCAAATACAATTATTCGAGCAATTAATTCATTGAATTATCGAACAGTTGTTAGTTTTAACTTTGATAAAGTTACTAATCAACAATTTTGGGATAAGAGAATCTTAAAACTATATGATCTTATTATGACAATAAAAATTGATCCAATTTTTATAGGTCTTCGAATTAATGTAAATGATGATGATGAATTTATGTTAAAACTTAATGTAATGGAAATTAATTTTGAAAAAATGAAATCATTTTATGAAACAATAAAAAAATTTGCAGATATAATTTCATTTTATTATGAATACAAAGAAAAGATATTTCATCTGTATGGAACTGATTCGTTGACTATTTTTATCAATAAACTTGGAATTGAGATTATACCAAATTCATTCATTCAAGCAAATCATGAAATGGGTAACATTCTATATTCAACAATAAATACCCGTGTGGATCCAAATGAAAAACTAATTGTATATGGTAGAAATAGTTTTCACATTGCACTAGGACTCAATACAAAGTTTAAACAAATTACATGTATTAATCCATGCGAAATTGCATATAATGATGGATTAAAGCTAATAAAAACTCATAAGTTAAAATGGAATACAATCCTTTCAAAGGAAGCATTTGTTGACTCTATTAATGAATCAGATGATAAAACTACAATTGTGATGAGTCCAGGCCGTAGTGGATATGCGTACTTTGATAAGATTAATCTTAAACAACTAAAAAAAAAACAAGTGTTATATATTACTTGTAATGAACAATCTTTAAAAAGTGATATTAAAGATAATTTTATTATAAAAAATAATATTATGATTGAGTTATTCCCAGGAACCCAATTTAATGAACATATTATTGAACTAGAATCATGCTAGATTTTTATTTCTATAGTTTTTATTTATTTTCTAGAATCTCTATTTATTTTCTAGAATCTCTATTTATTTTCTAGCCCAAGACCAGCAGCTTTTTGATTCTGCTTTTACAACTACTTCATTAACAATAGTTGCACTTCTTACAATTTGATTAATTTCCTTTGTTACTTCTTTTGCTGCATCTTTTGTAACACCTTCTGAAGTACTAATAACTGTCACTAATCTACTAGCGTCTTCTGATTTTTGATCATTAACTTTCTTTATACAACCATTCCAATTTAGTGGTAAGCAACTAGATTTGATAGTTGAAATTACATCAGTTACATTTATACTTGTTTCAAGTAGATTTAATGATATATCAAGCATTTCAAATATCTTTTTCTTATCATCTACTTGCACAAATTCAAGTTCAACTATAGAATGAACTAAAAATTTTATAAATTCAATTACATCTTTTTGTGATATACCCTTAAATGTTTCTAATTTACTAAACTCTGTATTATGTAAAGTACTAATTAACAATATTAATTTTGGGATATCATTATAATTTAATACACCATCACTTACAATCTCTTCTAAAGTTTTAGAAATTGATAGAAGAGATTTTGGCGAGTTTTGTATAATTAATTTTGTAATGTTTAACACGTTGTCTTTAATTTCAAATGATAATCTAATTTTTAATTCATTTAGTTTTTGTTTTACATCAAAGATATCTGATAAAAATCGTGTAATATCGTATTTACTAGAAAGTACATTAGTAGTTCTATTATTTGTAGAATCAGTAATACTTACTACAGGATCCGTATCTCTTAAATTAAGAGAGGAATCATTTACTATTTGATTTGGGAGGCTATCATCAATTTTTAAGTTTTTTGATTCAACAATTGTTTTCATTATTATAAATAAAATATAATTATATTTCTATATTATATAATGTTACTAATTATTTTATATATTTTATGTTTATTTTTATTTTATCTTTTTGTAGCTCCTTTAAAGAAAGAGAGTAAACTAACAAACTTACCTGAACGTGAAAATAGAGAATTAAGTAGACTAACAAATAAACAAATAAATGAAAAATTTGTTGATTCTGTTGAAGAAAAAAAATATGGTGCAGGATTTATGATTCCAGAACCTGCATATAAAGTAAATACAAATGCGGCAGACCGTTTTGGATTTAATATTCATGGATTAATAAAAGAATCAAATGCAAAGAATACATATCAATTATTTAATGAAGTTGCAAATGATAATTATGCATTATTTAATAATTTAAATAATATAGTTCCAAATAATTCATCAAAGAAAGCACTATATCAAACACATTTTTATGATGCTAAGACTGAAAGAAGATATCAATTTGATACAGGATTACCAAATACTGGTTATAAAGTAATGAAATATCCAAAGATATCTAAAACAAAAAAACAATCTCCTCTTAGAAAACATTCACCTAGAAGAAAACAATCTCCTACTAGAAAACAATCTCCTACTAGAAAATATTCACCCAGAAAATATTCACCCAGAAGACAATCCTCTCCTAGAAGATATTCACCAAAAAGAAAACCATCCCCTCTTAAAAAACAGTCACCCTCAAGGAAATATTCATCTAAAAGAAAACATAAGTTATATAAAACAAAATATATAAACACTATAAAAAGACCATCAACCCAATCAATCTCTCATATAATTAAAGAATCTAGTAAAAAATCTAGTAAAAAAAGATATCAAAAGTTAAATAGATCATCTGAAGATATATACACTATAAGAAATAAACCTGCAGAAACAATTGCAAGTTTAATTAAAAAATTAAAAAATTGATAAATAAATATATAAATACAAAACAATAAGAATATTATTCAGATGAACGTAAACACTTCTAATGTTCTTAATTTAGGTTATTTCAAATCTAAATTAATAACCGATGTTACACTTAAAAACTATATAATTAATTTAATATATTCTAATATTAATGTTTATAATTTTAGGTATAAAATTATTGATTCTGATGATATATTAGATTCGATTAATAAAAATAAGGAGAATTTTTATGTTATACCTCATTTTCAAGGATATAATTTTTATCTAATCTTTACAAAGTTTAATGATTTTAATACATGTGTATTAGTTGATAAGAAGAATATAAAATATAAGAAGGAACAAATTAATTTTAGAGATATAAATATGTATCAAATGAATGTAAAATGTAATCCATCTATATTTAAGAATACATTAATTGAAGGACGTATTATTAGAAAAAATGAAGATAATATATTTCTAATTCATGATTGTTATATGTTAGAGAACGAAAAGCTATTAACTGAACGAATGCAATCAAAATTAGAGTCTCTTGATAAATATATTACTGATAAATTTTATGATCATAATATGAAACTAAATGTAATTAAACTATATACAATTGATCAAATTGCAACAGTTGCTGAAAAAATGAAGACAACCGAATATATCATTAATGGATTTATATTTTTACCATCTAGAAGTGGAATGAATTATATATATGTAAATAATCACGAGGTTGAAGAACTAAAAAATGAACTACCAAAGACTGATATAAAAAATGATAAAAATACTTTTATAATTAAGAAGACTTTAATGAAAGAAGTATTTGATGTAATTGATATTGAAACAGAAAAAAGATTAGGTATCTGTTATATATCTACTATAACTCAAAGTCATAATATGAGACAATTGTTTAAAGACAAAATTTATCATAAAATGAAATGTCGATTTAATGAAAAGTTTAAGAAATATGAACCACTAGAATTGGTTAGTTAATCTATTTTAATACACACATTTATTTTTAATATATATTTTTATTTTTAATATATATTTTTAATTAAACAATGTAAGTTACCACCTGCAGCACCAACTTCATTATGATATTCAAGTGTATTTATTACATTAGCTTTAAAATTTTTAGTACCACTTATACTTCCAATTAATTTTAATTCTTCATTAACCTTTGGTAAAATAGTTTTATCTATTGGACCTGAAAATATAACTCTACATTCTGTATCTGTTTCATACCAAACTCTATTAAATATTGGTGGATTAATTATCTTAAAATTATTATTTTTGTCAATGTTTAAATCAATTGGAAGTTCAACAAATTTATCTATATTGAATTCATAATTTGATCCAAATAATTCAATAGATATCAAGTTTAAGTTATGTTGTCTTTCTTCTTCTAAAATTTTCTTTATTTCTGGAATATTGCATGTATCTAATATTTCTTCAGATATATTTCTTATACAATAAATCCAAACTTTATATTTATCCTTATATGGCATAAAACACATACATTCATCAATATGTCTCTCATTATTATATCTAAAAGTACATTTTAATTCTATTACATTTTGATCTAAATTAACACTTAAATAATCCTTTAACTCAGGATTTATTTGATTAAAACAAAATATAGAACCATATTTATGAAGATGATTTGGAGGAGATGATATAAAATTACCACCATAATCGTTTCCAGATATATATGGTATAATCTTTATATTTTCTTTTCTAAAAGCTGATAAATCAAACCCTTCTTTAACTTTAATTATAAAGTCTTCATCAGATACCTTAGATTTTAAAAATATTATGGGATCTTGTATAAAGCGTCGATGAACTTCATTATTAGATACACTAATTCTTCTACTTGATATAAGATCAATATCCCATAACAATACAATTAATTCATTCTCAAAGTATGTTTTTTTTACATTACATAATATTTCACATGGTAAATATAATTCTTTAGCTCCTCCAATTTGATTTTTTAAATTTAAATATTTCTGTCTATATTTTAGGTATTTATTTTTATAATCTATCTTATAATCCATAGTATATATTATATATTATAAATTATTCTAAAAAAATAATATCATACAACTGATATTATCTGTACTGCCTCTTTCAATTGCTTTTGTTGCTAATTTTTTTGCAATATTATTTTTTAAACTATTAGTTACTATATTATATTTATAGTCATTTTTCATTTCATTTAATACAAAGTTCACTGCTCCTTGATTATCAAATACATCCCATAATCCGTCGCATCCAACTATTAAAAATTTATCTAAAGGATCAAGTTCATAATCAAATATTTCTGGTGAATGTGATACATAAGGTTTAGTATCAATATCTCCAACTGATCTAGATACAGATAATCCTCCAATTCTAGGGTCATCATTTGGTAATTGTGTTATATTACCACCCATTCCAGTAATACGATCAAATTCTTCCAATGAATTTGGTTTGTGATCTTTTGTTAATGGAACACCAATATTATATTTACTGCATAATACTGCTCGACAATCACCAATATTAATTATTTGTAATTTCTTTTTATTTGTAGTTGATTTATATATTTGTGCTATTAAAGCAGTTGAACCCATCATTTTAGATTCCTTAATTTCATTTCTAATTTTTTCTTGAATAAAATCAAAAAGTTTTTTTATATATTTGTGATATTTTGAAGAATTTAATTTTATATCTGTTGGAACAATTGATTTATCATAAAAATATGGTGGAAGTTTTTCACTTAAATATTTACTAACTAATGGTCCGCCATGTCCATCAAAAATTCCCAATAAATTAATATTTTTTTTATGTTTATCACTATTATCTAAATTTAATAAAAAAAATTCAGCATCTTCATTTGTTGGTCTAAGACCTATTAAACTAATTGTATGTAAGTACATATATATTTATATATATAATAAATCTTATATATATAAATCTTAAATAAATCTTATACAATATATATATATGAGCAAAGAAATTGAATTAAGATTTTTTTCATTCGATCGAAAAATATTAAATGAAAAGATTAAAGAATTAGGTGGTGTCAAAAAAGGAATGTATCATTTTAAAGTTGTTAATTTTTTTCCACCAGCACCATATAATACTTTAAGAGTTAGAGATGAAGGCCATCGTATAACTTTTACTATTAAAGAAAAACAAAAACAAATAGGAGATACAAGATCATATGATATAGAAAATGAAGTTAATCTATCAAATTATGCAGAAATGAGAATAATGTTAAATAAATTAGGATTTAAAGAAAATTATTCATTAGAAAAAATTAGAGAGATATACGATATTGGTGAATCTGAATTAGTATTTGATCATTATCCAGGATTACCGAGTTTTATTGAGATTGAATCAACGAGTGAAGAAGAACTATTTAATTTAGCAAACAAATTAGGATTAATATTGGGAGAAAAACAAATGGATGCAGGTGATTTATATTTAGAAGTATATGGAATTACTAAAGATAGACCTATAAATATACCTTTAAATTTTGATAGTGTATATGATTTAATGAAACAATATATAACTAAAAATGAAGATCAAATGTTAGTAATTATTGATGGTCAGAAAAGATTACTTGAAAAAGTTGATAATAAATAGAATAAATATTTTATAATATATAATATATATACAAATTATATGAGTAAGGAAATTGAAAGAAGATTTTTTAATTTTGATAGACTAGAAATAGAAAGAAGATTAAGAGAATTTAATGCTGTTAAAAAAGGTATATTTTTCTTTAAGATAATACAATATGAACGTAATGCACCAATAAAAAGAATAAGACTAAGAGATGAAGGGTTTCGTGTAACATTTACAATCAAAGAACAAACAAATGATTATGATCTAGAAAATGAAGTAGTTGTCAGTGATTTTAAAGAGATGCGTACTATGTTAAAAAAAATAGGATTAAAAGAGAAATTTATAAATGAAAAGGTAAGAGAAATTTATAAAATTGGAGAAGCTGAATTAATATTTGATCACTATCCTGGATTACCGGGTTATATTGAAATAGAAGCACCAACAGAAGATGAATTATTTAAATTGGCAGAAGACTTTGGATTAGATTTAACTGAAGGGCATAAAGATTTTTCAACAATGTATAAAGAAATATATAAGACTGAACAGGATATACAAAATATAACATTTGATAATGTAGTTGAAAAAGTAAAACCATTTATAAAAGAAAATATGGATATATTTGAAAAAATAGTAGATGGTCAAAAAAAATTAGTTGAGAAAGCAAGTTAAACTTCTACGTAGTATTAATTATGCATAAATAAAATGATAAATAAAATGATAAATATAATAAAATATAAAATAATTCTAAATTCTACATAAATTTCTCCTCAAATTCCTCCTTAGTTACAATTTCTATTTCTAATCCCTTAGCTTTTACAACTTTACTATTTGATCCTTCATCTCTTTCTTTTTTAGTTGTAATTAAATAAGATGTATTTTTAGATACACTACTACTTAGTTCTCCTCCATTTTCAGTAATAAATTCTTCCCATTCTTTATTTCTAAATCCAGAAAATACAAATTTCTTACCTTTAAATTTATCAGATACTTCTTTAACCTCTGAATTATCAATAATATTCTTTTGATATTTTTTAGGAATCTTTTCAAAAACTTTTATAAATTCATGAATATATTCACTAAATTGTTTAGAAGTAATTTCATCAAAACCATCTATTTTGATAACCTCTTTACTAATTTCTTCTTTAGTATGATCTTTCATAAATTTAATAAAATTATTACCATATTGTTTCCATATTTTTTCTAATCTTTTATGTCCAAAATTATGACCAAAAATATTAGTAGCATTCATAAATTGTACAAGAGTTGCATTTTCCATAGCAGTTTGAATATTATCATAGATCTTATTAACTAGTTTATCTTTAAATCCATCTAATTTTAAAAGATCAGCTTTACTAATATTTATAATCTTGAAGATATCATCAATGTCATTCTCAACAAAATTCTTAATTAATCCTTCACTTAAATTTGCAATATCCATCTTATCTGCAAAAAATGTTAATTCTTTTATAATTTGATTATCAGTCTTATCACCTACTGCAATTAGATCTACTTCAGTTTCATTCCATTCATATTCTACATCTGGCATTTTAACTTTTGCGGTCTTAAGAACTTCTAAAACATGCGGAATTACATCACCAGATCTAATAATTTTTACAACTGATCCTGGACCAATTTTGTTATCAATAATATATTTTGCATTGAATGCGGTTGCATTAGAAATTACAACTCCTGATAATTTAGTTGGTTCTAGGATTAGTTTAGGTTTAATATAACCATCTTTTGAAATATTCCATTCTACATCTTTTACAACTACATCAGCAGTTAATTTTTCAGAAGCATCTTTAAATGCAAATGCAAACTCTGGATTACCTTCATAATTTACTTCATTTAGACTATCATCCATAATAATAATTCCATCAACTTCGTATGTAGAATCCTCACGTCGATCTATTAATATTTCATCTAACATTTCAAAATCAAGATCTTTTTTATCAAGAATCTCATTATAAACTGTATTAATTTTGTTTTTTTCGAGATATTTAATTTGTTCTGACATTCTCATACGTGGTTCCATAATTTCATAAACTACAAAATCAATATCTTTCATTATATTTGTGTTAATTGATTTAGAATTAACTAGACCTGAAACCATATTACGCGCATTACTGAATTCTTTTTCATATTTTAACCATTTTTTCTTTGAAATAATGATTTCACCACGTATAACAATATCTTCTTTAAGTTTAGATATTTTTTTTAGATCTGGAACTGTATTAATCAAGTAAGTAATATCTTGACCAACTGTACCATTACCTCTAGTATAGAATTTAGTTTCGTTACCTTCTTTTACAAAAAGACCAGATATACCATCAAGTTTGTCCATAATTACATAATCATATTTATTAAATTTCTTAGACCATTTATTTAATTTGTCTAATTCAGATGTCTTTAATTTGTCCATACTACCCATATAATATGGTAATTCTACTTTATTCTTAGTTGCTTCAAATCCAACTTTCTTAAAGAATTCATTTTTAGGATCTCTTTTTTTAATTTCATCATAGAGTTCATCAAATAATTTATCACTTATAACACTTTCTCCTGCATGATATTGATTTGCACTATATGTTGCAAATTCAATTAAAATAATTGTAGATTGAGTATCAATAAACTTATTGTGATCTTTTAAAAAATCTTTTAAATATTTGCTCATTTATGATATTATAAGTATATTAGTATATATTTATATTGTCATAATTTCATTTTTTTATTCATCTTATTAAAATTTATTCTTCTTGAATCTCAATTTCGTAATATTCTAGAAAGTCCATAAAAGTTGCATTAGGTAAGAAAGCAAATCTTCTTTTCTTTTTTATTTTTTTAATTGCATCTTTTAAACTTAAATCTTTATATTTCATTAAATAACATGCAACAACTAATGCACTTCTTTGTTGTCCCATATGACAATGCACTAAAACGCCTTCATTAGATGTTAAATATATATCTATAATTTCTATAATTTTATCAATATTTGCTGTAATAATAATATTATTTTCAGGAGAATTAAAATCAGTTATATTTAATCGAATTAATTGTAGTTCGTCTGGTATTGGATATTCATAAGTTTTTGTACAATTTACAACTAACTTTATATTATTATCATTAATAAAATCATTATCAACTGCTGATTGATGATTACCTATATATAAATTATCTATTATTTTATTATATTTGTCAGTTATATTTAATAACTTCATATAGTATATTTATATATTATTATATTATTATAATATTTTATAAACGAAGAGGATTGAAAAAATAAAAGAATTAATAAATTAATTTTTTTATTTTTTGACGCAGATGACCCTGATGCGAATGGGGAATAGTTTGATAGGATCTTTTTTTGTCCCACACCAATCACTACTATTCAAGCGTACACTCAATTTACCTACCCTTGCGGGGAACCTGCGTTCACGGAAAACTTTGTATACTAAGGCAACAAACAACTTCCTAGAAGTCACGGACAATCCGTTAGCCGTTCGCCATCTAGTTCCGTATAACCTAGACAGCTCGCACCGAGTTCAACATCTGACTAAACTCACCACATAACACATCCATATTGTGTTTGTAGCACAGGTCTACGCCTGTTTGCCGATCGACCACGTCATGGTCTCGCACTTACATTATTTATTTTAGGGGATACTACGCCCCTCGGTAAGGTTGTAAAACCTCTTTAAGCAAGGCATTTAGTCCTTACTACATCGACCGTTAAACGATGGTAACTTTGTCATGTTGACTGGCTTTTCAAAAGTTACAAATTTCACATACTTCAAGCGACTTCATGAACGGGGGTCCAAGAGTCGTCATATCAGTATACGGTGTTCCCGTTAGTTCTTGTAGTAGAACCTGGATGGCAAATCCTGTGTCATATAACAAATCTTCTCGTTGAAATATCCTGTGGATACTTTTCAAGTTGACTGCTGACCCTTTCTCTCCTGGAGACACGCCTAAAATTCCTTAATAGATCAAACATATAAAAATATTTTCAATTTTTTATATTTTAACAGATTAAAAATTTACATGTTGACTATTTAACAGATAGACTAATTCACAAGTTAATTAGACAAAATTTATAGATGAAAAATAAACGAATTAATAAATTAATTTTTTTATTTTTTAATGCAGCTGACCCTGATGCAAGTGGGAAATAGTTTGATTAGGTTTCTTTAACCTGCCAAATCACTACTATTCGAAGCGTACTTCAACCAACCTACCCGTGAGGGGAACTTTCGTTCGCGGGTGACATTCATACTAAAGACATAACAACTTCCTCGAAGTCACGGATCCTCCGTTAGCCGTTCGCTGAAATTACATTCAAAACTAATTTAGCTCGTACCGAGTTCAACATCTAACAAACTCACCATTCCAACGTGGCACAGGTCTACGCCTGTTTGCCGATCAACCATATGTCATGGTCTCGCACTTACATTATTTATTTTCTGGGCTACTACGCCCGCCGCGGTAAGGTTGTAAAACCTTTTTAAGATAGGTCCACAAAACCCTTCTTCATCGACCGTTAAACGATGGTAACTTTATGTTGAATGGAATTTAAAAGTTACAAAATTATACAAGTACATAAGGCACGAATGCCTTACACGGTTTCCCGTTACATAAACCCTCGCAGGCTTACACGGTGTCCCTGAGAGAAACCCGTTAGTTCTCATAGTAGAACCTGGGTGGCAAATCCTGTACTCAAAAGAACCCAGAAGATTCAGATAGCACTCGCCTAATTAATTAAAAAAGGAACTCATATTTAAAAATATTTTCAATTTTTTTATATCATAATGCTATAAAAATTGATTTATATATATTATATAAAAATATGTTTAGTTTATATATACAATGTCTACAGAAACTAACAATTATCTTCCAGAACCATTATTGGATCCAACTGAACAGCGTTTTACACTATTTCCAATTAGACATACTGATATTTGGAAATGTTATAAAAAACAACAAGCTTCAGTTTGGACTGCGGAAGAAATAGACTTATCTAAAGATAGAAATGATTGGGAAAATAAATTAAATGATAACGAAAGATATTTTATTAAAAATGTACTAGCATTTTTTGCTGGATCTGATGGTATTGTGAATATGAATATTCTTGATAGATTTACAACTGACGTACAAGTACTCGAAGCGCAAGTTGCATATTCATTTCAAGCATACATGGAAAATATTCATTCAGAAACTTATTCTTTACTAATAGATACATATGTTACAGATCCTATTGAAAAAGGTAGATTATTTAATGCAATTGTAACTATTCCATGTGTTAAGAAAAAGGCAGATTGGGCATTAAATTGGATTAAAAGCGATGATCTTTTCTCAAAAAGATTAATTGCATTTGCTATTGTTGAGGGAATCTTTTTTAGTGGATCATTTTGTGCAATATATTGGCTTAAATCAAGAAAATTAATGCCAGGATTAACAAAATCAAATGAATTTATTGCAAGAGATGAAGGATCGCATTGTGATTTTGCATGTTTATTATATTCTAAAATTGTAAATAGATTAGATGAAACAGTTGTTAAAGCAATTATGAAAGATGCAGTTGATATTGAAAAAGAATTTATTAATGAAAGTCTACCATGTAGACTAATTGGAATGAATGCTGATGAGATGTCAACCTATATTGAATTTGTTGCAAATAGATTATTAAATCAACTTGGGTATTCTAAATTATATGAAAATGTAAAGAATCCATTTGATTTTATGGAAAAAATATCATTGTCTGGTAAGGCTAATTTCTTTGAAGAGAGAGATAGTGGATATCAAAATGCTTATACTCAAAATAAAACAAAAAGTGATTTTACACTTTCTGCAGATTTAGATTTTTAGATTCATTTATAGAAACTTTTATTTATAAGATATATAAAATGATATTATTATTAATACTATGAATCCAATTAATGTATCATTATGTGATGTATATACCTTATATAATGTATATACATATGTACCGATTGGTGCATTTTGTATTTTATTAATATGTTTTATTCCTGAACTTTGTAGATTTTCGAATTGGCAGATAAAAAGAAGGAATTTAGCAATTTAAATTTATTTAATTTCTAAACTATTGCATAGAGGAAATGAATTATAATTTAAGACCTAAGCCTAAATTAATAGATCCTATGTTATTAACTAGATTAAATAAAGTATATATTGCTAAACATAATGGAAACCACTGGATATTAGAATGGTTATATAATACAATATATCCATATTTTAGAGATAATCTATTATTTAGTATAATTGTAATTGGATTAATTGGATATTTACTTTATAGATATTTTGAAACTATAAAAAAGAAAAATAAAATTATGCAAAATATTAATGATGATCAACCAATAGAAGTAAAATTGAATAAACCAATTAATTATGATGATAATCCAAAGGAGAAAGAAAAATTTGAACATACAGATCAAGAAAATAATCAACATGATAACAAAAATAATAACAAAAATGATAACAAAAATAATAATGAACAAAGAAATCAACAATCTAAGAAACATTCCAATGAATCTTCTAATAAACAATCCAATAAACAGTCTAATAAATCATCTAATAGGTCATCAAATAAAGAAATAAATGAAGAACATAAATCAGATGAATTATCAGATTTATCAAATCTATCTGAAATTTCAGATTTAACTAATGTTACAATAGATAAATCTCCAAAACAAGGAGATTTTGAAAAAGATATTGAAAGAAATTTACAAATGGGTAATAATAATTCAAAGAAACTAAATAAGATGCCTCCAGAATTAATAAGACAAGCAATATTACAAGAGCAACAACAGCAAGATGAACAACAACAAACTGGACAACAACAACAAAATGAACAACAACAAGTACAACAATTTAGACAATCGCAACAATTTGGACAACCACAGCAATTTGGACAACCACAACAAGAGATATTTGCACACAATTTAATGACACCAAACATGCCAATGAGTATTTTAGAACAAAATATGAATCAATTAAAAAGTATGGGACAACAAACATGTTCTAATTATAAAACATCTAGCTTACGAGAACCTACTGCACTAAATGCATTTAGTGATAACTTTATGAATTTTGAAGAAATGTAAATTGACTTAATATATCAATAAAATAGTTAATAGTTAATATTCAACTATTCAACTATTTAGAATATAAAGATTTAATTATTATTAATTTTATAATAATAATGACATCTAATGAAAATAAATTTATTCCATATGAAAAAACTCATTTTTCAAACTTTAATGGAGGTAATTCAATAAATATTCCAAAATGGGATGCAACTGGTGAATATTTTGACGCAATTCCATCAAGTAAACTACCAGGAGGTATTCGATTATTAAAAAATAGTAGCTTCAATAAGATAGGTTCAGTTTTTAGTACATTGATGGAAGACACTAATTTAAATATTAAAGGTTTAATTAAAGTCAGATATGGTAATAATAACGTTTTAGTAGGTACTGAATCTAGTTCACCTCATGAAATTAAAATCAATTCACCAATCATTAATTTTAATGGATTTAGTGTAGAAACAATTGGTGATTACCTAATTGAATTAAGTAATAATTCGATTATAAAAGTAGCTAAAGGAGAAACAATTTTATTAGAGGGATTAAATAATAGTTATTTAAAAGTTAAATTAGAGGAAGAATTTATTGGTAATTTTATAGAAAAGATGGAAGTAAAAAAAGAAGTTGAAAAAGAAGTTGAAGTAAAACATGAAAAAGTAATATTAACAAAAGATATATTTAATAAATTAACGAATAATTTAGTTCAATAAAAATGTATCTTTATTACATATATCTCCATTACATCGTATTCTACAAAATTTAAAATTTATTCTATTTATATTTATTTTATTTTCATATAATATTTTTCCATAAATTGTTTCTGAATGAAGAGGCATTATTTTACTTAAATCTAATAATTTATTAAATATATTACCATATAATTGATAATTATTGTTTGTACATATAGCAAATCTATCATTAAATTTATATGAACTATATAAATGAAAATTTGGAATACAAATTGTATCATTATTTACATTTTTTAAAAATTCAATATTAAAATTATCAATGTATTTTACATCCGGTCTAAGATATATAATATAATCAAATATTATATTTGAATCCTTAACCATATTTGTTACCTTAGATTTAGAATACATTGCTAATATAAAATTATCAACTGAATTATATTGTGTATTCCATGGATCTGGGTGTGTTCTATAAGAAATTAAATTTAATTTATTTTTAATTTCATCTTGACTATCAATTTCAATAAAATCTGGATTTAATAATTTATATTCATTGTTATTTATCTCCTTTTTATCTTCACTCGTTCGTATATTCTTATAACTATTTAATTTATAAGTATGCATAAATATAGTATACTCAATTTTATTACCTTTTAGAATATTAAATATTTTATCTTTTATTGAATCTATCGTATATGTTAAACTTCGAGTTATTCCCCAGAAGCATAATGCAATTTTCATATAATATAATATAATCTTATATAATATTATAATCTTAACCTAACAATTTTTTAAACTCTTGGAATTTAATAATATTAAATTTCAAATCACATTTATTCAAATATCTTGCATTTGTACAATTAAATATATTATCTATATTAATTTTACCACCATCAGTTTCTACATTTATATTTTTAATTTCTGGTAATTGTATTTTCATTAATTTATATAATTTATTTGCAATTGATCTATTCATATCTTGTTTTTTAACATATTCGGATACATCAATTGGTGATATAAAACATAATTGATCGATAGGCATAATTATAGTTGTTTTATAATTTAATATAACTTTATCAAATTCCTTAAAATCAATTAATGAATCAATCGATGGTGCATTATCATATTGATAATAATAATCATTATTTGATTCGTCGTCTAAAAAATAATAATTATACTTCCATAACATTGCTTTATAATAATCTACTGCAGGAACAGTTTGTTCTTCAATCTCATATGTAGGTTGATATTTTCTTGCTAAACTATTAATATCATTTATCTCATTATAATATTTAAACGATTTATAATTAACACATGTTTCAAAGTTATCAAATGGATTCCTTGATGGTTGAAATTGATGTTCATATTTCTTAAGACTTTTAAAAAATAATTGTAAATGCTTTAAATTTACTTTTCCATTTTCTATTATTTGAATACTTAATTTTTTATATTCTTCTAATATTTTTGTGAGATGCTTTGTTACATTAATCCATTCTATTTTTGGTATAAAATCATCCCCAAATACTGAAAATATATACGCTATATCTTCAACAGGATAAAATTCTTTTCGTATACTTTGAATATCAATAATGTCATCTCTTGAATCAGATTGTTCGTGACGTAATATGTGTATATGATGTGGTAATATCATTGACATAATTATTACATCAGCATCAGGTGAATATATAATAATATGATCATCCTTAGTGTTATATTTCTTTATATACTTAACAATTTTTTTTTCACCTTCTCCTATTTCATCAAATCCAGATATTACGGTCGTTGTTGTTTCTCCACCAAAATTTTGTTTCTCTAATTCTTTTATGAAATCAATCATAAAATCAGTTTGAGGAGATATTAAACTTTTATCAAATGAAAATTTTAAATTAAGATATTCTAATTCATTGTAAATATTTGAATAATCGAAATTATTATTATTTAATTGAAATTCATATTTCTTTTTAACTACCTTATTAATTTGACCCATTAAATGTCCTTTATATCTACGATCTTGTTGTTCAATCATTTTACCAACACTTGGTACTCCATCAATACCAATATATAATAATTTACAATTTGGATAAAATGTTAGATAATTGTTTATATCTAAGAATATAAGATCAAATATTATTTTATTTAGATTAATTTCCTTTATATGTAAATAAAAATCATTTATAGAATATTTAAATTTATATATACTATTAATTTTCTTATATTCATCAGTTGCAATATCATGATTCATGCCAGATTTATCTGCATATTTATATACAAGTGAATATAATAATAAGTCATTTAATTGATTTGTAACTTTATTTGAAATCTTATGAATAACTGAATTAAAATCAAAATAAAAATGAGTAACTGAATTATTAACATATATTGGTTTAATTATTTGATTTGCATATAATGAATTTATAGATTTAAAAAATCTCTCGATTCCCATATATAGATATTTATATAAATTTTGAATTAAAATATATAAGAAATTAAATATATATTATTTATGTCTGAAGAAAAATATAATTACCATGTATTATTAGCGACACCTTGTTATGGAGGACAAATGATGCGTGGTTATACACAAAGTATTTTAAATTTACAAAGATTGTGTGATTCAAATGGAATTAAATTAGATATATTAACAATTGGAAATGAAAGTTTGATTACTCGTGCAAGAAATTTTTATGTTTCATTAGTTTTAGCTAAAAAAGAATATACACACTTATTTTTTGTAGATAGTGATGTTTCATTTAATCCATTAAATGTAGTTAGAATGTTAACTGCAAATAAAGATGTTGTTGGTGGATGTTATCCAAAAAAAGGTATTAATTGGGAAAAAGTTGTAAGTACAATTAAAGAAGGAATTGTCGAGACAGAATTCATTGAACCAGCTTGTTATGACTATGCAGTAAATATAATTACTGAACATACACATGATGCACATAAAATTCCAATTCAAAATGGGTTTATGAAGGTTGCATATGCTGCTACAGGATTTATGTTAATTAAAAGAGAAGTACTTGAAAAGATGGCTCGTGAATTTAGCCATCTTAAGTATATAAATGATGTTGGTGGCTATGATCAACATGGAAATAAAGATTATTTCTATGCATTATTTGATTGTGTAATTGATCCCAAATCTAAAAGATATCTATCAGAAGATTATGCATTTTGTCAAAGATGGCTTGGCATGGATGGTGAAATTTGGATAGATTTAAGTTGTAATTTAACACATAGTGGTACATATGATTTTAAAGGAGCATTTATTAAGAGTATTGAACGTGGAATAAAGGGTGATGAAAAACAAGCACAACAACAAGCACAACCAGTTCAACCAGTGCAACCAGAACTTGTACAACAAGTTGAAAATAAACTAACAGCAAAAAAAATAGATAGTTCGTTAGATGATCGATTAGCAAAATTATTAGCTAAAGATTCTTCAAAAGTAAAAGGCCAAATGATTTAAAAAATTGATTAAAAATTATTGTATTATAATTTTTAATTATATAATTATAAATGGAAAAATTATGTTTAATTGAAAAAGATTCATCCATAATTGAAGAAACAGTATGTTTAATTAAAGAAAAATCGTGTTTAATTAAAGTTGAATCAATTAAACGAAGGATTGAAACAGAATTAATCCGTGGATCTTTAGCAGATGATTTATATATTTCATATAATAAAGAAACTGGTGAATTTAAAAAAAATATATCAACATTTGATTTAAAATTTAAGATTAATGTTATAAATAATTATGAACATGCATATCAAATAGGATCATTTATTAGGACAATTGTTAGTCTTTTAACTAAGATTAATCCTACAAAGATATTAATTATAATAGATATGAGTTCATATAAAGGTTCTGACTCATTAAATATTAAAAGAATTATTGATCAAATAATATATGTTTCAACATCTTCTGCTATACTTCCAACTATTCTTGTAGTATTATCTAAATGTATATTAAATGATAAACTATATAAGAAACAAGTTAATCAAGGTCTATTATCAAAATCATCATATATTAACATATGTACACAAGAAGATGTACACTTAAAATTAATTAATTATACACCTATCTATATTTATCAAAGTAAGAATAATTCTAATTTATTTAATAATTTTAATTCTACAAAAAATTACATATTAATAAATTATGAAAACCTTGATTTTGTGAATGTATATTCACCATTAATTTACCAATTAGGATCGTATGATCTAGATTATTTACAATCAAATAAGGATAAACTATTTATTGTTTGTATTGAAAAAGTACCAAATGTACATAGAATAAATCAATTAATTGAAAATTATAAATTAGATAATTTAATAATTTGTTTACCAGATTCATATAATAATAACAAGAAGATTGATTATATTAATATCAAAAAATTATGTAAAGAATATAATATTAAGAATCATGATCTTAAGGATATTATAGATATTATAAATAGTAATATTTATGAAGATAAAAGTAAGAATATAGTTGGTATTGATATGCATAAAGATGCAATTATGTTTGACTATAATAAACGTATAAATGAATTAAATAATAGTATTTTAGTATTTGGATTTGAACTATCTGGAATACCAAAAGAGATTATAAGTTTGTGTAACATATTTGTACAATTTGAAGCAAGAAAATCAGTTAATGTTTCTGTTGCAGTATCACTTATATTGTCTCAAATTTACTAACAATTCACTAACAGGTCATTTAGAACTGGAACAATTGCTGGATGTTGCCATTCTTTTATTTTTTCTGTATCTAGATAAACTCTAATCTTTGAATTTAATCCCGTTAGATCAAATTGTAATTTTGATGTATTAATAATTAAGATTAGTTGATTATTTAAATTATATTTACAAAGTTCGTCATATAATTTATTATAAACTGGAATATCAACTGTATTAAACTTTATTTCATCTCTAATAAAAATAGATGGAGTCTTTATAAGTTCATAAAATCGTTTGATTCTTCGTTGATATTTTTCATTGACATCTTTAAGAGTAATATCATCTTTAAAGTCATGATAAAATCCAATAGATAATAGATTATTATAATAAATCTTTGTTTGTTTATCAGAAATATTATCAAAATTATCAAGTGTATCATCTATAAAAGGAAACTTAGTTTCATCTTTTAGATAAGTAAGATTCGCAAGAAATCCACAAAAATTCATTGAAATTAGTTGCAATACTGATAAAATATTCGGACATCTAATCCAGTCAAAAGGAAGTGACTCTTTTTTGAGCCCAAGCTTTTGCAATTGATAAGCTACAGAACATGTTGATCCAAGCGATATATAATTCATTATATATCAATTATTTAATGTTATTATATGGTAAAGTAAATTCAATTTTTTAATTTATATTTAATATTTACATTATATATATACATGTCAGATTTTTCTAAATCAGAATCGATCGCACCTATTAAAAATGCAGTTACTAGTACTGCAACCAAATTTGATAAGAATTCTGGTTTAAAATTCAAGTATTCTCTTTATAGTGCATTAGCATTTTTTCTATTAGCATCACCTCAAGTATTTTCATTTGTAAATTCTTTAATTGGATCATTTGCAAAAGTTTCTGATTTAAATGGATGTCCAACATCATTCGGTTTAATACTTCATACAATAATATTTCTTGGTTTATTATATTTAATGATGAGTTTACCAAGGGATAAAGACTAATTTATAAAGAATAATATAATAATAATATTATAATAATATAATAATATAATATTATAATAATGTTAAATCAAGATCTATTAAAAACACCAGATGAATTAGAAAAAGAATTAATTATATTACTAGAAAGATTTAATTATATATATGATAAACCTTCAGATATTTCTATGATTCGAAAAATATATGCATTATATAAATATAATAAAATTGATCATTTTTGTAAGGATAGTGACTATTTAACATACTTAGCGTGGTACTATGGTACTGTTAAAAATAATTTTATTCTACAATACAAGTATTATAAAAAGGCAATTAAAAGAGGTAATGTTCATGCAATGTATAATCTTGCATCTAATTATAATGTGTCTCAGAAATATAATAAAAAAATAAAATATCTTAAAATGGCAATTGAATTGAATGACTCAGAATCAATGAATTGTTTGGGCTATCACTTTTTATATATAGATAATGATGTGGGTCTTGCTAAAAAATATTTTAATATGGCAATAAAAAATAATTATTTTAATGGTTATCTAGAATTAGCTTATTATTATTATGAAAATAAATTTAATTATGAAAAATGTAAGCAAAATATTATGTTATTTTTAGATAGTTATGAAGATGAAAAACAAATATATTCATCTAAGTACCTTATGAAGAAAAGAGATACTGCATTAATAACTCTGTTAAGTATAATTTTCAAATATGAGAAAGAAGATAATCTGGATCTTTTAATTCCTTATTGTAATAAATTTTTAAAGTTAAATAACTTTAATACAAGCGAAGCTATATTAAATATAGAAGCATATAATTCTAAAATGAATTTGAAGAATCAATTCATGATTAATAAAGAAAAATATTCAATTGTAGGTGATTGTGTAATATGTTATGAAAATAAGAAATTAATTTTATTTGACTGTATAGGTCATCATATTTGTAACAAATGTTATGATCATCCATCTCTTTTGAAATGTCCATTTTGTCTTATTGCAAAACATCCATTAATGATCAAAAAAATACATCCAAGTGAATTAAATGAAGAACAAATAGATCCACTTCTAGAAGAAACTGAAGAAATAGAAGAACCTGAAGAAATTTATGATGATATAGATGATGAAAGTTCTGATGAAGGAGAAGATAGTTCTGATGAAGAAGATGAATTAGTAATACATGATTCAAATATAGTTATATTACTACATGATTTATAATCTAAATCCATGACCATAAATATACAATTAATATCGATATAATTGATCCAAATAAATTTTCAAATCCTTCTTTTTGATGAAGGTGTAAAGTCATACTCTGAACATATGCATAAACTGCAAATAATGAAAATATTACTATTTTTAAATCATCTTTTGATAACATTTGAAATATTCTATTAGTAATAATTATTATTATTGAAATATACCATAAATATATAAAACTTACAGATACCATATTAAATTAATTTGGATTTTAATACATATTTTAATTTATTAATAAATAAATTAAAATTCATTTTTATTTTCTATCACTTCTTAGTTAATTTATACCATTCATCTTTTCTCTCTTTAAAATCAACTATTGGACCTGGATATTTAACATTTGGATATTTTTTATAATTTGTATACCATTTATATACATCTTTATCTGGTACATCTTTTAGTTCAGGAATATATTTACGAACATATTCTAATTTTGGATCCCATTTTTTATAATCAGTTGGATTAATTAAACGACCTCCTTTAGTACCAGCTTTTCCAAATCTATATCCACCTAAATCATATGGCCCAATTGTAAAATTCCAATTTCCATAATTATTTGCATAACAATTATCATATAATAGTCTACTAAAAACATGTTGACCGCCATAATTTTTCCATTCATGTGGATCTTGATGTAATATTTTAACTGCAAAACTAGACACAATCAACCTTCCACGATTGTGCATATAGCCTTCATCTTGAAGTTGTCTAACTGCTGCATCTACTACTGGATAACCAGTCGCTGCATCTTCCCATAGAGCTCTTGCTTCTTTAATATCATTTCGCCATTTAACATGAGAAAAGAACTCATCAACGTGTCCATATTGATTATAGTTAAATCTAGCTAAGATGAAGAAGAATTGTCTCCAATATAATTGTTTTAATAAGTCTGGAATCTTAGATTCTTTCATTGCATTATAACATTCTACTATTGAAACAGCACCAAATTTTAAATATCCTGATAGATGTGTTGTTTGATAAACTAAATCATCTCTATCTTTAGCATACGATTTAAAATCTTTTATATGATTCAAGATTTTTAATGCTTCCTTTCTACCTCCTTTAATTATAATGCTTGTATCTTTATCATAAAACTTTGAGATGTCTGAAGTATATTGTCCAGCAACTGACGTAGTTGATCCCATAAAATTATTCGGTTTATTTACTTCATTTCTAACTTTAACTTTCACGGCATGTTTTAAATAAGCTCCAAATACCTTATAAGGTTTATCTTTATTTAAAAACTCTTCCATCTTACTTAAAGTTAAATCATCCATAAATTTTATTAATTCGATCTTATGATGTTTACATACTGCATCCATATCTTTGTCTCTTTTGATTGCATATTTACTAAAATCTGCATTATAAGAAACTACAAACGGCTTAATTGATTTTATTAATTTATCTAGTACACTTGATGGATCTCCATAAAAATAAAATAGTTTTGATTTTTCTTTATGTAATGCATCATTTAAATCATCAAGTGATTCTATCATTAGTTTTACAGCTGGATCTGAACGATATGACGAATTTTCAGTAGTTTGATTAATTTGAAATGGATCAAAAATAAAGATTGGTAAAATTTTATCAACTTCTTTACTTAATAAATGTAGAGCAACATTATCTTGTAAACGTAGATCTCTGCGAAATATATGTATTCCTATTTTAGTCATAAATATGTTTATGTTATATATATAGATATTATATAATAATTATTTATATAACAATAATTTTATATAATATTATATGGATAATAAAGCTATAGAAAATACAATAAAATCTGAATATATTGAACCTATTGAACCTATTGAAGAAAAAGAAACTAAGGATACAGAAAATAAGAAAACAGAAATTAAAGAAACAGAAAAAAAGCAAACAGAAACTAAGGATACAGAAAAAGAAAATCAAAAAATAGATAAGATTGAAAAAAAATTAATATCTGTATTATTAAAATATGATTATAATTATGATGTGCCAAAAGATCGTAATATGATTATAAAAATATATAAATTATTTCGAAGGAATATAATTGATGAAGAATGTGAAGATGATGATTATTTAACATATAAGGGATTTTATTATAATTCTTGTGAATATGATGAAAAATTGTCAAAAAAATATTATAAACAAGCAATTAAAAAAGGTAATGTTCATGCAATGTATAATTTAGCATTAATATATGATAATTTAGAAACATATGATAAAAAGAAAAAATATTTATTAATGGCTGCTAAAAAAGATGATATTGAAGCGATGGTAGCATTAGGATATCATTATTATGAAGATGAAAAAGATATTGATAAAATGAAAAAATATTATTTAATGGCAATCAAAAAAGAGAGTACTGATGCAATGTTATCAATGGGAAATTATCATCTTGAGAATAATGAAATTGAGGAAGCAACAAAATATTTTAATATGTCAATTGCTCATAAAAAATTCATAGTTTATCTAAATTTAGCACTATATTATGATACAAATAAAAATTATAAAGAATGTAGAAAAAATTATTTATTGTATTTAGAAAATGAAGAAAATGATAAGCAAAAAATTTTGGCATTAATAAATCTAATAAATGTTGTAATTGAGAATGATGAAGATTCTGATTTTTTATTACCATATTGTACTAAGTATTCAATTGATGATCAAATATTAATTGATTATAATATAAAAAAAAAATTAAGATTACAATTTATGATTAATAAACGTAAATTTACGAAAAATGAGCAATGTACAATATGTTATATAGTTAAAGATTTAATAATATTTGACTGTTTTGGATCCGAACATTATACATGTGAAGATTGTTATAATGAATTAGAAAAATGTCCATATTGTTTTATCGAAAAACATCAAATTATGACTAAAGAAATGGTATCAACAACTAAATATAGTAATGAACATATAATTAATGAAGCAAATGAAATACTAGATAATCTTGAAATAGAAATAGAAGGAGAATTAGATGGAGAACTAGATGAACAGATTGATGATGTATTTGATGAGATAAATACAACGTCTGATTCATCATCAGATGGTTCGAAAGAATCAGAAGGATCAGAAGGATCAGAAGGATCAGAAGAATCAGAAGGATCAGAAGAATCAGAAGAATCAGAAGAATCAAAAGAATCAAAAGGATCAGAAGGATCAAATGATTCTGATACGGAAGACAATGAAAATATAAATGGTTTAAATATTATAGATAACTACACATTCGATAATCAAAATGATAATAAGAACGATGAAATTTAATAAAATAAAAATATATATTAATATATATACAATTATAAGATGAAATTATATATATATTCATTACTTTTCTGTCCCTATAGTATTAAATCTGAAAGTATGTTAGAACCATATGATCCTCAAATAATTAAAGTTGAACAAAATGAAAAAAATAAGTATAAAAAGATGAATAATATGGATACATTTCCACAAATATTTTTAGTTAATGAAGATACTGATCATCGTATTAAGATTGGAGGACTTGATAATACAGTCGAATTATTAAGTAATATTTTTAATAAAAAATCAATAAATTATTCAAGTAGTGATGCAAAAGAATTAAAAAAATTTTTCTTAAATAAAAATAACTAATTTAATAAGTTAATTAATTTAATAAATTAATTTGATAAATATAAATATATATTTATAAATTATTCAAAGAATGAATAATTTATTAAATACAATAATTGGACCGTGGCAAGTTATTAATGTATTAGAATCTACAAGAGATACTTATATTGTAGATGTTAAGATTAATAACAAAAATATGTTAGGTAAACTAGATGATTATACAGAATGGGTTATGAAATTATCAAATTCAAAGTATATAAACTGTGAATCTGATATCATATTAAAATATAATTTAAATGTATATACAACTGGTTTAAAATTCCCAACTAACAATATTCTTTTTAGAGGTATTTATAATGGTTATAATTGGTATGTAATGGAAAAATGTGATGGTGATTGTAATAATTATATATTAAATATAAGACCCCATATTGAATCATTTAAAAACGACGTATGTAATTTCCTACGATTTATACATACTGAAAGAAGAATAATACATGGAGATTTAAAATTAAAAAATATATTAATTAAGAATAATAAATTTAAAGTATGTGATTATGAATCTGTTGCTCATCAAGACTTAAAATATGTTTGTAATTATCGAGATCATGTAGGATATTATTATTTCTTTTTAGGTTGTAAAGAAAATAAACCATATTATTCATATCGAATGGATTTAGAAGCATTAGGTATTATGTTATGGGCAATATTAAATATGAATGATATTAATAATAATAATTTAAAAGAAATGATGGATTGGCAAAATGATTCAATCTATTATTATAATCATAAAATAAAATATAATTATTATTATGAACTAAATGAGTCAAAAAAGAATGAAAAAATGCCAGATTTTATAAAAGATTATTTTAAAATAATTGAAACTGTAGATTGGAATTCTATATTCCCGCCATCAAATGATATATATGATAAAATAATTAATTTAAAAGAATCAGTTAAATCGGATGACCCTACTAAATCAGATGATCCGACTAAATCAAATGAACTTACCAAATCAAATGAATCTACTATAAAAATTAAATTTAGGGTACTAAATACAATAAGTGAAAAAGTAATTAATATTAAAAAAACTAGTAAAAGAAGAAGTAAAAGACTAAGTGAACAAATAAAAAAGTCTAGTAAAAAATTAAGTAAAAAGGTAATAAAAAAGGTAAAAAGACTAAATGATGTAAATAATATAGATATATATGAAAAAATACACAATTCATATATAAATTCTGAAATGAATCGGATTGATATATTTGATAAATTAAATATTGGTAACACATTATGTATAAACTAATTGTTTTTACTAATCTTAGATTAAACTATGCACCGTCAAAAACTAAAGTAACTCTAGAAGGGAGTTCCTAACTTTAGTCTTTGACGACCCCTTTTAAAATCTTTAATTATATTTAATTATTTTTATTATTATAGAATATATAGTATATTCAAATATATATGAGTATTTTAAAAGTTGTAGTTCATGCGTTTTTATTTTTACTATTATCACCTGGTGTAATTTTAACATTATATCCGGGTGAAAAAGGAATGTTTTTTTCAAGCGAAACAAATTATATGTCTATGATAATACATGCATTCTTACTGGCATTTCTATTAGTATGTTTTGAAGAAAAAAGATATTTAGATCCATCTACTACTATTCAAACACAATTAACAAGAATTGAAACTAGAGATATTGTACCTATCATTACAGTGTTATTATTTGTGATATTAACACCAGGCTTATTGTTTACATTACCAGACAATAATATGGGTGTTTTCTTTTCAAAGAAAACTAATATTATCGCAGTAATTGTACATACATTATTATTTATATTTTTATTCGGTATGTTGACATTTTCACTTGAAAAGAATAAAGCTCTATTTAATATAAACACCGATACTAAATCAAAGGTTATTGCAAAATAAAAATATATAGCTTAACTATTTTTAAATATAATTTATATTTATATATATATATATTATATAATGTCTTTATTTTATACAATTGGTTGGGTTATTAGTATAACAATTTTATTTGTTGCATTAATTCCTGGATTACTTATAACTATTCCAAATGGTGAAAATTCAGTAATTACAATTAAAGAAAATATATACGAAAGTAATGTATGGCAACCAATTGCTGTACATGCACTTATATTCTTAATTTTGTATATAATCGGTACTGCACTAACATTTGTTTTCTTTAAATATAATCCACCTGAAAAACCATCTTCATCTGCATCTCCTAGTGCACCATCTCCTACAACACCATCACCTGCTGCAACATTAGTAACACCTGTAACACCTGTAATAGCAACAACAACTGCAACAGCAACAACAGCAACAACAGCAACAACCGCAACACCTGTGACACCTGTGACACCTGTGACACCTGTGACACCTGTGACACCTGTAACACCAGTAACAGTTACAACACCTGTAACAACAACTGCATCATCTACTGCACCATCTACTGCACCATCTACTGCACCATCTACTGCATCATCTACTACACCAGTCCCAGTATCTCCATCAACAATGTTATCCATGCCAGTTCCAGTAGTTAGAAAATAAATTAAAATTAATATTATAAAGAATTATTTATATTTTTATTTAATGAATAAAAATATAGAAAGATCTAATATTATAAGAGATTATAATGGTAATTTTAAAATTACAAAAAGAGATAGTATAATGATTGCATTAATTATATTTATAATGTCATCAATTATACTTTTTGATATTTATATATTAACTAGTAATATGCTATCACTGAAAGCATATTAATCTAAAAAATTGATATTTATAAATTATAATTATAAAGATATATAATTACATTTTATATAGTATGTTATACCAATTAGTGCTTGTAGATTCAGATAACTATCTTCAGACATACCAATCTGAAGATATTCAAATAATAAATACACAAACTTCATTAAAAGGTGACTCATATACAGTCGTATATAAGGAATTAAGACATCCATTCATAATTGTACAAAAAATGATTTCTAATCAAACTGATAAAAAAATAAATTTATCAAAAAATCTTACAATTTACGACCATTATGTATCTCCAACTAATATTTATTATAAATTCTTATTATCTACTGAGGTTAATTCAGAGTCGGACTCTGAAAGACCTAACTTAAAACAAACTAACTTAAAACAAACTAACTTGGAAGAATTAAATTATTTACGATTAATGGAAGATTCAATAATTAAAGGCGACTATAGATCAACACGAAATGGAAATACTTATTCATTATTTGGCAAATCATTAGAATTTAATATTCAAGATTCTTTTCCTTTACTTACTACAAAGAAAGTTTTTTTTCGTGGAATTATTGAAGAATTACTCTTCTTTTTACATGGTAAAACTGATAGTAAAATATTAGAACAAAAAAGTATTAATATTTGGAAAGGAAACACTACAAAAGAATTTATAGCATCAAGAAATTTAAATTATAGAGAAGGTGATATGGGTCCGATGTATGGTTTTAATTGGTTACACTTTGGTGCAAAATATGAAGGTTGTGATTCTAACTATACCGGAGTAGGATTTAATCAACTTGATATGGTATTAAAATTACTTAAAGAAGATCCAACATCTCGAAGAATTATGATGACAACATATAATCCATTGAATGCTGAAGAAGGTGTACTATATCCATGCCATGGAATTGTAGTTCAATTCTACGTTAATATTAAAAATAGTCTAGATAATATTCCAATACATCATGTTAGTTGTAGTATGATGCAACGTTCAGCCGATATAGCATGTGGAATACCATATAATATTGCATCGTATGCTGTCTTAGTATGTATAATATGTAAATATCTTGGCCCAAATTATAAACCAGATCGATTAATAATTAATTTTGGTGATGTACATTTGTATGAAGAACATATAAAAGAAGCATTAATACAAATTAAAAGAGAACCAAAAGAATTTCCAAAATTAGAGATAAATAAATTTGAAAAAATAGAAGAATTAACATATGAGCATTTTAATTTAATTGAATATAATTGTCACGAACCTATAAAGTTTGTTATGAAAGCATAACTCTTTATAAAATAGCAACTTGTTGATTATCAATAGTTCTATGTATATCTTTTAATGCATCTTTAAATTCATTAGCACATAGTCGTGGATGGATATTTAATTTATTACTAATTATAGTTTCAATATTTACCCAATCAATTGTTCTTGGAATGTTATCATGTAATTCTTTGTCTCCAAAACATTCTTTAGTTAATCCAGATTCATATATATTTGCACGAATAAAATATAATATATATTTACCGTGTGCAATATAGATACACTTATTATTGACATCTTGTAATTGTTGTTTAATTATTTGTTCATCTATGATCCGATTTGTTTCTTCATTTACTTCACGAGATACAGTATCTAATTCAGTATCATCATTGTAGTCAGTTTTTCCACCAATATCTTCATATCTATCAGTGTCTTTATATGATGTCTTAATCATTAAGACCTTTATTTGTTTATTGCATTTTTTGTAAATTAAAACTCCCCCCGCTTTTATTGGTTTAGTAATCTCATTATTAAATAAAAATGTAGGTCTAGTAAATATTTTATTTTTTCTTTCAGATTGATCAATGTGATCAATCTGATTAGTTAGATCAATATTATTATTCATAATATATGATATATTAGAGATATTAATATCTATTTATATATTATTTATTTAATATTTAATTATCAATTTTTATATTTCTTCTTTTTCCCATCTACCAGTATATCCAGAATCACCATATTTAAGATTAAAATAACCAAATGATTTTATATCAGTTAAAAGTTGTTCAGATATATAATTAGATGCACCATTCTCATTATAATAATAAAACGGATTATTTAAATGTTGATATAAATTTATTTCAATATTCATAAGATATGATTTAAATGAAATATATTCTTCAACTAAAAATTGATTACATAGTATTTTATTATAATTTGATACAAAATTATATAAACTATTATAATCTTTATTAAACATAAGTGTTATATATATAATACTATTAAAGTTTTCTGGTTTATAAGATAACATAAAGACTTCTAATTTAAATTCTGGTTCAACTTTTTTATAATTATCGACAATTCCCAATATGTATTCTCCATAATTAATTAATTCACTTTCTGTAATTACTTCATTTGAATCTAACTTCCAATAGTCTTTATTTCTTATTTCATTTGTACCAAATTTCATGATTGGTATTAAATCGTATGAACTACATAATTTTGTGCATTCTTTATCATAATATATTTTTAAATAAGACATAATTATAAATATAAATATATTTATAATTATCAAAGTAAACAAATTTTTATCTTTTCTTTATTTTCGCGGATTGTCTTCTTAAAGAAATAATACGTTGATTTAAGTTTTGTTCACTTGCATTTATATATTCATCTTCATTTTCAGTTTTATCTTTATCTATTTTTTCTATTGGTTTAATATCATCTAATATATCCATAACATTATGTTGAATATTTGGTACAGTTACTGATGTATTTATTGATACATTTGTCGATTCATTTGTCGATACATTTGTCGATTTATTATTTGAATTACTTGATTTAATGTTATTTTTAATAGACTTGTGTGAAGATTTACGTGAAGATTCTCTTAAAATATTTTTTAATGAAGGATTTAATTGAGAGTCAACCTTTGGTGTAGGTAATTTTGTAGTCTCACCTTTTGATAATTTACTCGATGTATCTATTGGTACTGGTGATGCTAGTGTATAATCTAATTTTAAGAAACTAGTAGTTGATTTTATATAAATATCATGTAATAGTTTATATTCTGAATTAGTCATAATATTATTTTTTAGTTCATTTAAATTAATTAAAAGATCTTCTAGGAAATTTTGATTTAAATCGTTAATAAATAGTATATCTGGTAGATTACTAATTATTTCAATAATTTCATAATAAATTAAAGGTATATTTAGATCATAATCAAGTGGATCATATTTTATTATATTATTAATATAATCATTTGGTAAGCCAACTTCTGACAAATTTAATAATTCTATTAATTTTGATAAAGATACATCCTCGTTAAATAATGAATAAGTATACATATCTTTTGGATCAACTGTAGCAAAAATAAAATAAAAATAGGGTTCAATGTTATAAGAAGCTTTAAATATATTTGATAATATCCTTTTAATACCACTATTAGTATCAACAATAAGATATTTTGTTGTTTTATTAAATTGTTTAATAATTTTTTGTAGATATTTTTTATTCTGTAGTAATTTAATAGAAATTGTTAATTCAGTAATTACAATATTAATTGGCTTTACTGAATTAACAATATCAAATATCTGTTTAATTAATGTACAATTACGATTAATAAATATAAGTTCTTGTATACCTTTATTAATACAAAAATCATGTAACATATTTGTAAATAATAAAAGTAGTGGTATATTATAATATAATTGAGTATTCCAAATATGTTCGTATTCAGTTTTAGAACAACTACACTCAATCATACGAAAATAATCAATTGTATATGATGATAATTTATTTTGTAACTTCAATATAATTGGATTATATTTATAATCAAAATGAACTGAATTAATTTTTAAAGATTGTGGTATTTGATAATCTTGAATAAAATTAGAACCAGTATGTAGTGTAATTTTATAATTTTTTTTAAGATGGATATATATAGAACCATCCGATTTAGATGCAATTAGTTCATTCGATGTATATATTGGAATATCAATAATATTATACTTTGAAAGTAATTTCTTTAATTGTTCAGATGAATAATGCGTTTCACTAACAAGTATATAGTCATTTGTAATCTTATTGATATTCGTATAGATCGGGTATATATTATTATACTCAGTATTAAATTCAAGATTCATATATTGTATTGTTTTAGTATAACTAAGTCTATAATGTAGTTGAATATATTTATAAATGTTCATAAGAGTATAAAAATTATTTTCTAGTTTTGCTTTTTCTTCCGATTGAATACGAACATTTATAAAATCTATTAAATTATTTAATTGCATACATTTTTTAAAGAATTCAGTTGAATTATTAACGGTTCTTCCAATTATAGTGTCAAAAATATCAAAACTTTTAACAAATTTCATATATAATAATATATGAAATCTTTTATATATAAAAAAAATATTTTATATATCAAGAAAATAAAAATATTTATATTGAATAATATATTATATATTATATATTATAAATGGATAGAGTATTATTAAGTTTTTTAGTAGGTTTAACAACATATTTTGTTTTAAATGTTTCAGAACATCCTGAAAAATTTTTACAGACTGGTGGATTTTTTCAATCAGGTACATGTACTGATGGATATCCCGATTGTTTTGAAATTTCCAAAAGTGCAAAAAATATACTTGATTACTTAAAAAGTATTAATAAATGTGGAACTGATGAATATAATCATATTGGTAAGATATATTCTCGTATCTTTTGTTTAGAAATTTATTTAGGAAATAATTCTACAAAAACAATTGAAGTTGAAAAAAGCAAAAATGAAATAAGTAAATTATCATCTGAATTTCCTGCACTAAGTGTTAATACAACAATTAATAATTTTATAAATGAATCACTCTTAAAATCAAATTCATTATTAGTAAAATTAAATGTATCTGCAGAAATATTAAATAAAAATAAATTAGTTCATGAAAACTCTAAAGAGAATTTAATGATTTTAATTGAAAATTTTCAAAAAAATGTTTAAAATTAACTTCTGCATTTAGTGGTAATCCTCAAAGTGTGTTATTAACTTTAGTTTTAATGTAAATAAAAGATTTACATATTCAAAAAAATTAAAATATAATTAATTATAATTAATGCTAAAATTAATTATAAGTATATTAGTTGGAATAATATGTTATATAATGTTAATGCAAAAGAAAACAGTTGAAGGTCTTGGAGCACCAAATCCAAGTAAACCTGAAAAATGCTTCTTTGATTATGAATTAATTGGACTTCATCAAACTTTTGTAGATGCACTGGGAAATGATCCAGCACAATTAAAAAAAATTAAAGGTAAAATACTACCAGCAATATGTATCTTAGATATGGTAACTAATAAAAAAACAGGATGGGATAAGTTTTTAGACTCACAAGGAAATAGATTTGGATCATCTGATCGCACAAATACATTACAATTATATTTAACTGAACAATATGATGGTGCATATGCAGCAGTAATAGCTGCGGGTTTAGAATTTATGGTTAAACCATATAAATTAAAACAATTAAAAGCTGGTATAGTTAAATCAACAGATCCGGCAGTTCCTAATAAACCAGAGGATATGGAAGAGATTGAAATAAATATTATGCAAAAACTAAAAGATATAATATTAAAGAAAGCTAAAGAAGCTGGGACTTAAACTTTATGAAAATATATTAGTTATAATTTTTTCATTAAAGGAATCGTCGTTACTTTTTTCATTGGTACCTTTATTTTCATCTTTAATTCCTAACATTTTTGTAAATTTCTCATACAAATATTTATGAATCCATAAAGTAAAAATAACTATAAAAAATATCTTAAACCCAAGATATGTATATCTCGTCGGTTTATGTATTTCCATTAACATATGAAAACCAACGGTAATTAGTACTGCAAGAAGAATTAATGTGATATAAACCATGTAGATAGAAGGCTCTGGCATTTTGCTTATAATATAAAGAGATATAATTTATATTATAAATATAAATGGAAGAAATTAAAAAACTACATTTGGAAAAAATAAAAGATACTGAAGAACTTGCCAAGAATTTAGATTCTTCAACAATCGGTTTATTCTTATTAAAAACTCACGAAGAGATATTTGATAATTTAGAAAATTTAAATATAATAATAAATGATATGGCTAGTCAAACTATAAAAAGATATTTAATGTTATCTGGAGAAAGTGAAGGTATTGACTTAATACAGAAAATTGGCGGCGATGAGCTTTATAAAAATAATGAATTTAAATTATTTATCGTAAAAATAAATGAATATTTTGATAAAATAAGATCTAATGATTCTTATATAAGTACAGACGAATATGCTGAGGCCGAGCAACTAATTTATAATAAGTTTAAGGATATTGAAAAAAAATTGATTAATCAATAATTAATACATAAACAGATAATAACATAAATATTATGTTAAAATCTATATTATTATCTATATTAGGGTTTTCCTTTTTTAACGATTGTTGTGCAAAGACTATTGTATTATCTACTAATAACTTTGTATCATTAACTGGTCCAGTTACAAGTAGTTCTGTTGATGATGTTATTAAATCGTTTAATTCAAAAAATATATATGAATATATTCAAGAAAATAAGAATATCAATTTATACATTAATAGTCCTGGAGGATCTGTTTTTGCAGGTAATCATCTTGTTCAATATATAAAAACTCTTCAAGCATCAAATGTATCAGTTGATTGTATTGGTCATAATTTCATGAGTATGGGATTCGTAATTATGCAATCATGTACAACTCGTTATGGACTATTTGATTCTATTGGAATGCAACATCAAATGAGTTTAGGTATGAAGGGTAGTATTGAAAATTTTAAAAATCATTTTGGGCTAATTGAAAGAGTCAATAATATATTGATTGATATGGAGATTAAAAAAATTGGAATGGATCGACAAGTATATCTATCTAAGATTCTAAGCGATTGGTGGTTGTATGGTGACGAAAATCTAAAAAGTGGAGTTGTAGATGAGATGATTACAGTTAGATGTATTCCAAGTGTTATGATTGAGAAAGTTAAGAAGTTAGAATCATTCTTTGGATTTGAAATTGAAATTGAGATGAGTAAATGCCCTATTTTGACAGATATTAAGATAACTGAAAAAAGCAGTAAATATTCAAATACCACTGAAGTACACGATATAACACATACTAATATTAATAAATTTTATGATTCTGTAAATTACCCTATTAATATAAAAGATATATTGATAGAATTTAAAATAACTAGTATTTAGTTCAGAATGATTAACTTTTTAAGATCTCAAATTTAATGTATTTACTTTATTATTTAATATATTAAAATTTATATTTTCTAGTAATTGTACAATATATTCACGATTTGTTACACTTATTGAAATATCTAATTTTTCATTATCTTTAAAAGATACCTTATATTTAGGAACTTCCTCATCACGATTTTCTTCGGAACGAATATTATTTTGATTGTTAAATTTATTTAATAAAACTATTTCTGTAAAATCCTTTTGTAATTGTGAGTATATTTCAAAAGATGGAATATCATATATATATTCATTTATCGATATGATGTATTTATCATTTAGAATCTTTTGTTGATCTGGGGTAAAAAGAGCGTTAAAAAATTTAAGCATTACTATTATAATATAATTATTATAATTATAATTCTTTATGTTACTCTAATAATTATAGAAAAAATTGATTAATTAAAAAAATTGATATTTTAATATTATGGTACAATAACCTATTGATTATATAATTACAAATGGCTTCTTTCAATACTTTCAATCCAAATTTTAACAATCTTGATTTTACAAGTGATTTTACGAAGGACTTTCTTGAATCTGATCAAATGATTAGACTACGTGATTTTATGATTGTAAATCAAAAGATCCTTATGACCCTCCTAGTAGGTAGTATTGTATTTCTACTTCAACTTTTTACAAATAGATCTCAAGAAGTTAAAATTAACATACTTTGTGAAGAAATAAATGAACAAGTTGAAAAGAATGATACATTAGCAACTGAAAATGAAAATCTTACAACTGAAAACAGTGAGCTTGAAGGACAACTTGAAACTCTACAAAAAGAAGTAGAAGAACTTAAGAAGGAAACTGAAATGCTTCATGGCAAAGTTAACAAACTTCAACAGCGTAATGTTGTACTTTGTGAAACTCTAGAAGAATTTCTAAGTCTACGTGTAAAACGCCGCAAGATTGAATCTCCGCTAGATAAACCAATTGTTCATGAACATAATCTTCGCCCAAATACACGTGTAAATTATGCAGGTATGGATTCTACAAAAGAAGAAGAAACATCTGATGAAGAATACACTGGAGTATCAAATCATAAATCTACTGCATAGATAATGTCTATTTAATGTCAACATAATCTATTTTTAATTTATAAAATTATTTTTTTAATAAATTCTTATCTAAATTAGAAGAATTTGAAGAATTGGAAGAATTAGAAGATTCTGAATCAATGTGTACCTCTACATAAACTTGGGTATGTTCCAACTGTCCACATATATCTGGTATATCAAAATTAGTTATTTTATTAAATTTTTCAAAACATTCATCTCTTATTTTTTGTGAAATTAAAGAGTTACCATCAATTGAGTACTGATTAATATCTGCTTTAATCATCTTAAGAAATGTCTTACAATCTCGTCTTGCAGAAGGAGGAAGTACAAGCATTTCTTCAATCTTATTACGAATAATTCCCCATTGACTAGCCAATCTTCTGTGGACTTCTGCATTTTGACCATATCCTAATTTATCTTGTAACATATTAAGCGATGAAACAATTATAGACATCCCGCCAAATACCCATGAAATTTGAAATCCATTAACACTATATCCACCTGCAATAACATTACTTAATCCCGATAATGCAGTTAATAAATTAATTGATACCATAAATGAACGTGCTTTTTTTGATGTATAATCATATGATTCAGCATGCATCCATTCAAAACATTTTGCTTGATCGCACCATTTTGCGAGTAGTTTATCAATATTAGAATTCCAATTTAAAATCGAAGATTCTAAATCTTGAGTAGATTCTTTTTCAGTTTTATCCTGATCAGTCATAATATATAATTACAAATTAAAAATACCTGAATTATTCTTCTTAACGGAGAAATTTCCAGGATTTGGAATATTCATTGTACTAAGTGATAAATTTGAACCAATTGAACTAAGTCCAGATTTAATACTGTTTTGAAGAAATCCTGATAATTTCTCAATGGTACTTCTTTCCTTTATTCCGGCAGGAAGAGGAAGCTCATAGTCAACTTCATCAAAGAAGAAATCATCAACATCAATAGTTGGCTTTGGAGAATTGGCCCGACGAGTTTTCTCATCATTAAGTTCTGTCATTGTTTTTAGAACTGTCTTACACTTTTCGACACTAATCCAGTAGTCTTGCTTAACAAGAGACTCAATATCACGATTATCGCGATTAACAATAGTCTGATCCATAATAATAGTGGCGGACATTTTATATACTTTTAGTAGATATAATAATATTAATATTATAAATTCAATTTTTTTTATAGTGAATTAAAAAATTGATTATATAGATAATTAGATATAGAATAATTATATTAATCATTTTATATGTTAATAATTTTTATATTAAATATATTAAGTATATTAGGTATATCAGCACAAAATAGTGCAACAACAAGTCCATCTGCCTCTTTACCAGGTACTTTTGATTATAATATGTGTGCGACTGATGTAAATGGTAAAACATTTAATTTACCATTAATAAGTAATATATTTATTCATACAAACACTGCACTTAAGTATACAAATAGTCAAATTTGTAGTTTTTACATTAGTGGAGGCAATATTTACACTAGATATGTGGTACAATTTATTGCATTTCAAACAGAACTAAATTTTGATTATTTCTATGTTTATGATAATAATAACGTTTTATTATATACTTATCATGGTGCTAGTCTACCAGGTACCCTTATATTAAATTATCCCTCAATTAAATTTCGATTTACTAGCGATACATCAAATATATACAAGGGCGTACATCTTAATGTATCATATTATTTTCCAACACAATCTGTAACTTTATCAGCAAGTAATAGTCCTATTAATACATTGTCAATGTTTAATACAATTAGTTCAAATCAGTCACTATCAATTTCTAATACAATAAGTTCAAGTCAGTCACTATCAATTTCTAATACAATTAGGTCTAGTATATCATCAACTATTAGTAGAACATCTATGAATTCAATATCGCTAACAACTACAATTAGTCCAACTCAATTACCAACTAACAGTAAAACATCTGTAATTTCGCAATCAATATTTGGTACAATTAGTCCTAGGCAGTCATTAACTAAAGGTGAAACATTAACTAACACTCCATCAACTTTTACTACAGTTGAACCTAGTCAGGTTCCAACTAAAAGTGGAACATTAACTAATTCACAATCAATGTTTACTACGATTAATCCAAGCCAAGTACCAACTAAAAGTAGTACATTAATTAATTCAGCATCATTATTATACACAATCAGTCCAAGTTCATTACCAACCATTAGTCGAACATCAATTAATTCATTTTCTGTATCTAGTATTCTTAGCCTAAGTCAATCACCAACTAATAGTCAAACATTAATTAATCAATTGTCAGTATCTAATACAATAAGTCCAAGTTCATTACCAACTAATAGTCGCACATTAATTAATTCATTCTCAGTATCTAATACATTAACTAATACGCAATCAAAACTTAGTCCAAGTCAGTCTCCAACTAATAGTCTAACAACGTCATCATTCATTTCAAGTACAAATTGTGTTAGTAGTTCAAGTATTCCGACTAATACACAAACAACATTATTAATTATCTTACCAACTGAATCATCAAGTAGTGTAATAAGTATTTCTGAAACTGGATCAACAACTGGATCAACAACTGGATCAACAACTGGATCAACAACTGGATCAACAACTGGATCAAATAGTAGATCAAATAGTGGATCAAATAGTGGATCAAATAGTGGATCAAATAGTGGATCAAATAGTGGATCAAATAGTGGATCAAATAGTGGATCAAATAGTGGATCAAATAGTGGATCAAATAGTGGAT
>Ga0114958_10000182_pt1 | contig 53364 bp, 49 predicted proteins | sample C_130208_EF_Meta_FD_89577 | JGI IMG/M metagenome (GOLD analysis project Ga0114958, IMG submission 89577) | Freshwater microbial communities from Lake Croche, Canada to study carbon cycling - C_130208_EF_MetaG | ecosystem: Environmental > Aquatic > Freshwater > Lake | place: Lake Croche, Canada... | reverse complement strand
CCATGTTGACGAGCGCCTTGACCTGCGCCGCCTGGCCGGTGGGCCCGATGTAGCGGAGGGCAGTGCTGAGCTTGTCGAGGATGGGCTTGATCTTGTCGAAGGTAGCCTTGTCACCGCCGCACATGAGATAGAGCGTGCCGTTGCGGGCCTGGGGAATGGACGAGGCCATGCAGCCTTCGAGGGAGATGGCGCCGGCCTGCTTCGCCCGCTTCTCCACCTCGACGTGGACCTTGGGCGTGAGCGTGGCGCAGTTGATGAAGATCCTGCCCTTGGCCCCGGTGAGGAGGGAGTCGCCGCTCTCGGCGAACACAGCCAGCTGGGCGGCGTCGTCAGTGACGACGGTGAAGATGATGTCGGCGGCGGCGGTGACGTCGGCGAGCTTGGCGGCGTGCGTGGCACCGATTTCCTTGGCGAGCTCGGCCGCGCTGGGCGCGTGCACGTCATAAACCGCGGTGACCGTGTGGCCGGTATCCTTGAGGCGGCGGGCCATGTTAGCGCCCATGCGACCGACTCCGACGAAGGCAATTTTCTGCGACATATGTTTGGTGGGATGGGTTAGGTTTATTTGGACGTGAAAAAGGGATTGTGGCGTTTTTCCTGGCCGAGCGTGGTCAGCGGGCCGTGGCCGCAGGCGAGGACGGTGTCGTTGGGGAGGGTCAGAATCTTCTCCTTGTTGTTGCGGTACTGCTCGGCGAAATGCGTCGGGCTGCCGCCCATCGAGCTGGCGAAGACGGAGTCGCCGACGATGGCGAGCGGCCAGCTGAGGCCGGTGATGTAGAACGTCGTCATGCCGGGCGAGTGGCCCCAGGTGAAGAGCGTCTTGATCGCGAGCTTCCCAATGTGGAAGTGGGCGTTCTCCTTGAAGGTCTTGGCGCCGGGGAAGTCCACGGGCTCGAGTTCGCCGGCCCAGACCTCGGCCTTGGTCCCGGCGGCGAGCTTCGGCAGGTCGGCGATGTGGTCGTCGTGGGTGTGGGTGAGGAAGATGTATTCCACCTTCAGCTTCTCGGCGTGGATGGTGTCGAGCATCGCGTCGCAATTGGCTCCGGTGTCGAAGGCGGCGGCGAGCTTCGTGCGGGAGTCCCACACGAGATAGCTGTTCACCGTCATGTCCTCGAACGCCGTGTTGAACGCCGCGAAGCCCGAGGGAAAGTTCGGCTGCTCGGGGTACCAGGACTTGGCGGTGAGGACCTCAAGGGCGTCCGGGCCGAGGTGGAGATGGCGGGCGACGCGGCGGATGACGGCGACGATGGGCTGGCCACCCTTGACGGCGGCCAGGTCGGTGACGGAGACCTCGGCCCGCTTGGCGAGATCCTCGTCGGAGATCTTCAGGCCGCGCTGGGTCTTGTTGATGACGTCGTTGAAATTATCTTCGAGGGGAATGCGGGCCATGCGCAGCCAGTAAAGCTGGGCGCGCAAGCGGCGCGCAAGCTGGAACCGCGGTAAAAATCGCGGCGGGGGATTTCACCGCGGTGGCGATGGGTGAGGGGCGATCGGCGGAGGGGAGGAAGCAAAACCCGGCGGAGTGAGCTGAGCTTTCCCTCGCCCCTCACCCGCGGCGGCCACCGGCCTCCGCTCACATCGGTTTCGGCGAGCGGGGCGGACAGGTGGTGGCGTTGGTCAGCGGCTTCGCCTGCCGGATGCGGCCGAGCAGGTCCTGATAGAAATCGTAAGGCGCGTGGCCTGGCGTCCGGATGAGTTTTTTGGCCAGGTCGGCGGAGACCTCGTTGTGCCGCTGCTGGTATTCGGCGCGAACCTGGGCGCCGCGTTCGCGGTAGTTGGCGTTGTCGATGCCGGCAAATTCGGCGAGCAGGGGCAGCCACTTGTGGGCATACTGGACGTGCGCGGTCTCGTCGATGATGTCGAAGAGCATCATCTCGGCGGACTCGAGGTCGTGGCCCTCCTTGAAGTCCTGGTAGCCCTCCTGCTTGACGATGAAGTGGCCGGTCTCGGCGACGAGGCCGATCATGAAGACATGCTCATACATTTGGGCGCGGGTGATGTGCGTGTCGGAGCGGATGCCGTCGAGGTACTTCGGGTAGTCGCGATAGGCCTGTTCAAGGGGAATGCCCTGCTCCTTGGCGGCGGCCTCGAGGATCGTGACGCGCGCCGTCTGGTCGTAATCGGGGAACCCGGTATCGCTGAAATCAATGCCCAAGTCCCGCATGCGGGAGTAGCCCGAATCGCCGTGGCGGGATTCGTCCCACAGGTGCCGGGAGATGTCGTGATGCCACTCCCACGGCATGTAGTGTCCGTCGTACAGCCAGAGCAACTGGTCGTCGGGGATGTTTTTCTCCATCATGTACGCGTAGGCCCAGAACAGACGGCGGGCCTCGATGCTCGTGGGGAAGTCGACGCGGACATACTGCATGAAGTCGTGCTTGGGCCACATGGGGGTGTCGCGGGCGCCGAAGCGGGGGTACTTGAAATCGGTGCGGGCCCCGGCGGGCTGGGCGCCCGCGTCACCCGCGGCAACGGGCAGCGCCGCGTGGAAGCCGCCGCCTTCGGCGATCGCGCGCTCGACGGCCTCACGGTAGGCGAGGGTGGTGGTGTGCGGGTGGCGGCGGCGGTAGTCCCGGTACCAGAGAAATTCCTGGCTCTTGATCTGGTTGATCTCGTGGAGCAGGGCGACCGTGGGCGCATCGTGCACGGGGTGCGCGTGGGTCGAGTATTCGCCGTAGGCGGTGAGCAGGGCCTTGAGGAGAATCTCATAGATGCCGTCGAGGGCATCGTTGTGGTTCGTGGCGAGCAGGACGGTGTTGGCGATGTGTTCGAGGCGGCTGGAGACAGGGGCGTCGGGTTTGCCGCCCGGGAACTGGGCGACGCGCTCGCGGAGGCGGCGGACGCACTCGGCCTGGTCCCAGACGTGGCGATGGATGACGCTCTTGTCGGACCACGGCGCGACGGCGCGACCCCAGCCGCAGATGAGCCGGTGCGTGGCTTTTTCCAGGTACTGCCAGTCGTTGAGCAGGTCCACGATCGTGGGCTTCTGCTTGGACTCGGGCGTGACGACAACGCGGCGGGGAGGGGTGGCGACGGGGGCGGCGGCGACAGGACTCATAGTGTTACCCTAGCATTAACGCTTGCCATCTGGCAATGTCTGCAAGGGTTTTATTTGTGCCTAAAACTGACCATCACCTCTGGCATAACCCCTTTACGCCGCATGGCCTGAAGCCGCCGGTGGGGGAGGGGGGCGACAGTTTCCAGATCCATGAATGCGGGCTGCTGCGGCTGGGGGCCGGATGGAATTACCGGGATGTGTGCAGCCCGTACTGGCGCCTCTATTACGACCGGACCCCGGGCGCGTGGATCGAGTCGGCCGGCCGGCGGTATCCGCTGACGCCGGCCCGGTTCCTGCTCGTGCCGGACGGGGTGGCGTTCAATTGCGGCAGCCGGCCGGGGGCGGAGCACATGTGGGTGCATTTCTCCTTGTATCCATCCCTGACCGAGGCGAGCGCGGGGATCGTGGAAATTCCGGCCACGCGCCTCGGGCGCGCGCTGGCGCGCGAGTTACAGCGGCGGATTGAAAAAGGCCAGGCGGTCGCGGCGGCGCACGCGGGGGCGGGGCTGCTGCACCTGGTGTTGGCCGAGTTGGGGCCGGAATGGTTCACGGCGATCCCGCCGCGCCTGCGCAAGCTTTACAGCTGGATCCAGCATCAGCTGGGCGGGGAGATTTCGAACGGGCTGCTTGCGGCGCAGGCGGGTCTGAGCGTCGAGGCGTTCATCCGCTGGTTCAAGGCGGCGACCGGCCGGACGCCGGCGGCGTTCGTGGCGGAGCGGCGGATCCGCGAGGCGTGCCGGCGGCTGGCGTTTTCCACCGACTCGATCGAGCAGGTGGCGGAGGCGGTGGGGTTCGCGAACCGCCACCATTTCAGCCGCGTGTTCAAGCAGCACGCGGGATGCGGCCCGGCGCAGTTCCGGCGCGGGCGGGCGTGAGTCCCATGGGCCTGGACGCCCGGGGCTTGCAGAAGCGATTACTGTAAACATTGCAATATACGGTGTATTAATTACATCGAATTGGCATAAAGACAGAGCGTGACATGATATAGTCTATCCGTTGTATCCACCCCCTCTATGGTCACTAATAAAATCAAACTCCTCGAGGACGCGAAGGCCAAGGTCGCCAGGCTGGAGCAGGCCATTCAGGCCCAGCTGGCCAATGAACTGGCCTCGCTGCCCCGGAAATACGGCTTCTCGAGCCCTCAGGCTTTCCTGAAGGCCTTCCGGTCCGTCGCGGGCGACGCCCTGGTCTCGGCGGGCAACAAGGTCGGTGGCAAGCGTCGCAAGCGCGCCATCATCACGGCTGACACGAAGGCCCAGGTGAAGAGTCTGGTCATTGCGGGCAAGACGGGCGGCGAAATCGCGAAGGCGATTGGCATCTCCCTGCCCAGCGTGCAGAACATCAAGAAGGAACTCGGGCTCGTCAAAAAGCGCCGCTGAGCGCCCGGTACGCCTGATCCACCCCGGCCCCCGCCCAATCCGCGGGGGCTTTTTATTTGTCTGGTCGCGCGCCGCGCGTTTGCTGAACACTCCGCCATGCCCGATTACATCCAGGCCAACACGAACGGCCGGCTGCACGACGCGCGGGAGCCATCGCTCCCCCCGCTGAACCGCGGCTATCTCTATGGCGACGCCATCTACGAGGTCTGGCGGACGTATCACGGGGTGATCTTTGCCTGGGAGGAACACTGGCGGCGGCTGGAGTGGTCCGCGGCGGCGCTGCATTTTGCCCTGCCGCTGGCCCCGGCCCCGATGCGGGCGGAGATCTTCAAGACCGTGGCGGCCTTCCGCCGGGTGGTGCCCGGTGACGGCGACCTCTACATCCGCCTGCAGATCACACGCGGGGGCGGTCCGATCGGGCTGGATGTCGCGCTGGCGGACCAGGCCGACTACGTGCTGCTGGTGCAGGCTAACAAGGCGCACCCGGTGGAGATCCTGCGCGACGGACTGAAGCTTTCGGTCGCCACGACGCTGCGGCGCAATCCGGCGGAAAGCCTCAACCCCGCGTGGAAGACGGGCAATTACCTGAACAACATCCTCGGCCTGCGCGAGGCACGGGCCCGCGGGGCGGACGAGGTGGTTTTGCTCAATCACGCCGGTGAGGTGACCGAGGCGGCCGTGTCGAACCTGGCGTTTGTGCGCGGCGGGAAAGTTATCACGCCGCCGCTGACGGCGGGAATTCTCGGCGGGATTACCCGCGAAATCCTGCTGACCGAGGTGGCGCCGAAGGCGGGCATCGCGGCGGAGGAGGGGACGGTCTGGCCGGAGGATTTCGGGCGGATGGAGGAGTGCTTTCTCCTCTCGACGACCAAGGACCTCACGCCGGTGGGTGCGATTGACGCCCAGCGTTTTCCAGTGCGCGCCGATTCCGTGACGGCGCGGCTGAAGGCGGCGTTTGGCGAGTATACGCGAGCGTATGCGACACGGCATCCGGAATTGCGGGTCATTCCCTGACCGAACATGAGCGACACGGAAGATCCGGCGTTCGAGCAGTTCTGGGCGGACGCCCTGCAACCGAAGTGGGCGGACAAATCCGAGTCATCGCAGCGCCGGGTGGACTGGTGGCGGGATGCGAAGTTTGGGATGTTTGTGCACTGGGATCCTTCGAGCCTGGTCGCGAGCGAGATCAGCTGGAGCAAGCAGTACTACGCCGATAACGGCGAACAGCTCCTCGACAACCCGCGGCCGAGTCCGGACCTCCACGGCATCAAGGAACACCGGTTCTGGCTCGACTGGTTCAAGCCGGCGGTCCCGCGGGAAGTCTATGACAACCTGCATAAGTCATTTTATCCGGGGATGTTCGACGCGGACCAATTTGTCGGCGCGGCCAAGCAGGCCGGCATGAAATATCTCATCCAAGTCACGAAGCACCACAACGGCTTCTGCATGTGGGACACGAAGTTCACCGACTTCAATATCATGGCCACGCCGTACCGCCGCGACCTGGTCGTGGCCATGGCGCAGGCCTGTGCCCGGGCGGGGATTCGGTATGGCATCTATTACTCGCAGCGTGACTGGCATCACCCGGACTACGGCCCGGAGCGGATGGCGCAGTACAACGAGTACATGTACCACCAAGTGGAGGAGCTCCTCCTGAAATGCCCGAACATCGAGGTGATCTTCTTCGACACCGAGCACTATTACCCGTGGCAGCTCTGGGACGGGAAAAAGCTTTTCCAGATGATTCACCGGCTGCGGCCGAAGGTGATCATCAATGACCGCTGCGGGGTGGCGGCGGACTGCACGACGCCCGAGCAGAGCATCGGGGAGTACAACCTCGAGCGGGACTGGGAGTCGTGCATGACGTTCACCGGCTTCTGGTCCTGGCACGGGTTTCAGGCTCCGGTGATTCCGTTCGAAGAATGCCTGCGCCACCTGGTGCGCTGCGCGGGTGGGGGCGGCAACCTGCTGATGAATATCGGACCGCTGCCGACGGGCCAGATCGATCCCCGCGAGGCCGACCGGCTGCAGCGCATGGGGGCGTGGCTGGCGCAGAACGGCGCGAGCATTTACGGCACGCGGGGCGGGCCGTTTCCGCCGGGGGATTACGGCGTGTCCACGCGGAAGGGTGACACGGTTTATGTGCACGTGCTCCAGTGGCCCGAGGGCGAGGTCGTGATGCCCGCGCTGGCGCGTCGGGTGGTGTCGGCGCGGCTCTTGGCGGGCGGGAAGGCTGGCCTGCAGCAGAGCGGCGAGGGCCTGCGCCTCATGGTGGCGCCGGCGGACCGCACGGAGCCGGACACGATTATCGTGCTGGAACTGGCGCGCGGGTAACCGGCGCGATCGCGCTCAATACCGCGCGAGGGCCGGGTCGATCTCCACGGCCCAGGCCTCGATGCCACCCGCGATGCTGCTGACGGCGGTGAAACCCTGGTCGCGCAGAAAATGGGTCACGCGCAGGCTACGCTGGCCGTGGTGGCAGAGCACGAGCAGGTGGCGGTCCCGGGGCAGGGAGTTCACGTGGGCGGGAACCTCGCGCATCGGGATGGACCGCGTCCCTTCGAGGTGGGCGATGGCGAGCTCGTCCGGCTCGCGCACGTCGAGGATCAGCGCCTGGTCGGGGCCGGCGGTCACCAAGGCACTGGCCGCGGCGACGGTGATTTCGAGCGGGAAGGGGGAAGACGCCATGACGGCGTAAGAGAGCCGGTTCGACCGGGGTCGCAAATGAAATTGCGCCCGGCGGTGACCGACGCCGGAATCAGGGGCATGCGTTGCCTCGGCATCGATTACGGCACCCGGCGCATCGGGCTCAGCTACGGCGACGAACTCGGCGTGGCGACGCCCCTGCCTGCGATCACGGATGCGGCGCCGGAGAAACGCTGGGCGGCGCTGGTGGCGGTGGTGAAACAGCGCGCCGCGACCGACCTCGTGCTCGGTTACCCGCTGAACATGGACGACACCGCCGGCCCCAAGGCGAAAGAGGCGGAGGCGCTGGCCGTGCGGCTGCAGGGCGAACTCGGCCTGCCGGTGCACCTCGTGGACGAACGGCTCACCAGTTACGAGGCGGAGTCCACCATCGCGAAGTCGAAGCGGCGCGAGGTGCGCGCCAGCGGGCTGATCGACTCGCGGGCGGCGACGCTCATCCTGCAGGATTTCCTCGACCAGAAATCGCCGCCGCCGGCCGTGGAGGAGACGGAGGCGGAGTAATCGCAAAAGCGCTAAAGTTCAAAATGTCCCGGATCGTCCTCCGCGCTTTCGCCCTTTTGCGCTTTTTGCGATAAACCTGCTCCCTAAATACCTTTGACTGCCTTCTCTCGCCAAACCCAACGCTGGAAATGCACCTGTGCCTACGCCGGCACGGGGTTTGCCGGCTGGCAGAGCCAGGCGCGGTCCAATGCGGTGCAGGACATCATTGAGAAACGGCTGGCGCAGATTTTTGGTCAGCCGATCCGGATTCATGGCAGCGGACGGACGGATTCCGGGGTGCACGCGCACGGGCAGGTGTTCCACTTTGATGCCGAGTGGCGTCATGGCGTGGACAAGCTGATCGCGGCATTCCGCGCCGGGCTCCCGGCGACGATCCAAGTGAAGTCGGTGCGGGCAGTGGCGGCGGATTTTCACGCGCGGTTCGATGCCAAGGCGAAGCGGTACGTGTACCACCTGCAGCTCGGCGACGCGGATCCCTTCAACCGGGCATATTGCTGGTCGGTGTTTCGTCCGCTGGATTTCTCCGCCATGCAGGCAGCGGCGGCGGTGTTGCGCGGACGGCATGATTTCCGGGCGTTCACGGCGCTCGGCGGGCAGGGGGAGACACCGGAGAACGCGGTGCGCAACCTGCGCCGGTTGGACCTGGTGAAGCGCGGCCGGAGCATCACCATCACGGCCGAGGCCGAGGGTTTTTTATACAAGATGATGCGCAGCCTGGTCGGGATGCTGGTGAGTGTGGGCGAGGGGAAGGTCACTCTGGCGGAGGTGCGGACGATCCTCGCGTCGAAGAAACGCACGGCCCGCGTGCTGACGGCCCCGCCGCAGGGGCTGTTCTTGGTGAAGGTCTTTTACTCCTGACGACCCCGGCCGTCCGTGGAAGACGCGGATACGGATTTATCGCGGAAGCGTGCGGTGCGGAATGGGGGAATCGATTCATCCTCGGACTGTCATTCTGAACGAAGGGAAGAATCCAGTTGGACGACCGCGAAGCGCGCGGCGCCATCTCACTGGATTCTTCGCTGCGCTCAGAATGACAAACTTCCGGCCTTTCGGGTCCTCGGGGCTTCGTGATAAAACGCTTCCGCCTTCCGTGAACAAGGTGAACGCCACGCTCGGTCAACTTGCGCGCGGGCTGGGCGACGTGGTGTTTCCACCGGGGTGCGTGATGTGCCGGGGTTTGGTGGATGCTGGCGCGGACAACGGGACTGCGGACGGCGGGACTACGGACAGCGGAACTACGGACAACGAGACTACGGACGACCGGGCGGGCGGTTTCCGGCATGTGTGCGGGCGCTGCGTGAAGCAGATTGATTTTGTGTCACCACCGCACTGCTCGGCCTGCGGGCATCCGTTTTACGGCGAGATGGCAGGGGAACGAATGTGTCCGCATTGTGAGGGACTCGCCCCGGCTTACCGTGAGGGCCGGACGGCGGTGCTGTTGAAAGGCCCGGCGCGGGCCCTGGTGCATGAGCTGAAGTATCACCGGGGCCTGTTTGTGCTGTCGGACATGGAGGAAATATTCCGGCGTTCGCCGCACGTGCTGGAGCTGGCGCGCGGCGCGGTGCTCGTGCCGGTGCCCTTGCACCCGCGCAAGGAGCGTGAGCGCGCTTACAACCAGAGTCTGCTGCTGGCCGGCGCGCTGGCCCGGGCGGCGGGGGGAGGGGCCCAGGTGGAATCGTGGCTGCGGCGGACGGCGGACACCGTTTCACAAACGCATCACGATAGGAAAGCCCGCCAGGCGAACCTGAAAAATGCCTTTGCACTGGTCCGGGGCGCCCAGTTGAATCCGGACCTCCACATCATCCTGGTTGATGACGTTTTCACCACCGGTTCCACCCTCAACAGCTGCGCCCTTGTACTCCGTCGCGCCGGCTGTCTGAATCTCGACGTCATCACCTTCGGCCACGGCTAATTCCTCTCATGGTCCACTTCGACAAACCCACCTACACGGTCCGCCGCACGCGGAAGAAAGAGATCCCGCACGGGCTGTACACCAAGGACCCGGTGACGGGTGAGTCGGTGTTCACGAAGGAGCTCGAGGATAACCAGATGGTGGTCCCGAAGAGCGGCCACCACTTCCCCATTGGGGCGCGGGAGCGCATCGCCAAGCTGTTGGACGAAAATACGTTCGAGGAGGCCGATGCCGGCATCCGCTCGGCGGATCCGCTCAAGTTTACCGACTCGGCGCCCTATCCGACCCGCATCAAAAAATACGAGAAGGAGAGCGGCCTGCCCGAGGCGGTCATCTGCGGCACGGGCAACATCCACGGCATCCCGGTTTCACTGGCGGTGATGGATTTCCGGTTCTGTGGCGGCACCTTGGGCTCGGCGGCGGGCGAGAAAATCACCCGGGCCATCGAGGTCGCCTTGGCGAAGAAATGCCCCTGCATCATCTTCAGCACCTCGGGTGGCGCGCGCATGCAGGAAGGCATCCTCTCGCTGATGCAGATGGCCAAGACCAGCGCGGCGCTGGGCCGGCTCGCGCTGGCTGGTTTGCCCTACATTTCGGTGCTCACGCACCCGACGACCGGCGGCGTGTCGGCCAGCTATGCGACCCTCGGCGACGTGATCCTGGCCGAGCCGGGCGCGCTCATCGGTTTTGCGGGTCCGCGCGTCATCAAGGACACGACCAAGCAGACCCTGCCCGCAGGGTTCCAGACGTCGGAGTTCCTGCTCAAGCACGGGCTGGTGGACCAGATTGTACCGCGCCCCGAACTGCGGGACCGCATTGGCGATCTGTTGATGGCCTTGCACGTCAAGAAGAAGGCCCCGCCGCCCACGACCGTGGTCGAGACCTGACGCGGGCGATCGCTTCCATGCCCGCCAGCGACCCGACCGATTATGCGGCGGTGGCCGCGTACCTCTTTAGCCTGAAGGCGAAGGGGGTTAAATTTGGCATCGACCGCATGCGGCCGTTCGCCGCCGCATTGGGCCATCCCGAGCGCGCGGTGCCGTGCGTCCACATCGCGGGCACGAATGGCAAGGGCTCGGTCGCCGCCATGCTTGATGCCATCTTCCACGTGGCGGGCTGGAAGACGGGTCTCTACACGTCGCCGCACCTCGTGAAACTGGGCGAACGCGTCCAGGTGGACCGGCAGATCCTCAGCGAGGCGGAAATCACGGCGTATACCCGCGAGCTGCGCCCGGTCGTGGAGCAACTTGCGGCGCCGGACCCGGACGAGCACCCGAGCTTTTTTGAGTTCATGACGGCGATGGCTTTCGTGCAGTTCGCGCGGAAACGCTGCGACCTGAGCGTGATCGAGGTCGGCATGGGTGGACGGCTCGACGCAACCAACATCGTCAATCCCGAGGTCAGCGTCATCACTTCGATCGCCCTCGACCACGGGGAGTTTCTCGGGCGTGAAATCGCAAAAATCGCCGCGGAAAAGGCCGGCATCATCAAACCGGGCCGCCCCGTGGTGATGGGTCGCGTGCCGGCCGAGGCGGAGCGAGTCATCCGGGAAATTGCCCGGGAGCGCGAGGCACCGCTGGTATCGGTGGTGGAGGAATTCGGCGACGATGTGGCCCGTTATCCGGAAACGAATCTCGAGGGCGACTACCAGCGCTGGAACGCCGCGACGGCCACGCTGGTGGCGCGCACGCTCGGGCTGAAGTGGCGGCTGACCGACAAGGTGATTGCGGCCGGGCTGCGCCAGGTGGACTGGCCGGGGCGCTGGCAGCGCGTGCACGTGGGCGGGCGTCTGACCATCCTGGATGCGTCGCACAATCCCGAGGGCGCGCAGGTGCTCGACAACAATCTTGCGCACCTCGGGGCCGAGACCGGCCGCGCGCCGGTGGTGATCACGGGCGTGCTGGGGGCGGAGCGGGCGGGTCCGCTGCTGGCGGTGATTGCGCGGCATGCGAAGGAGATTCACCTCGCCATGCCGCAGCAGTCGCGCGCGTGCAGCCATGCGGAGTTGGAGGCGCTCATCCCGAAGGACTTCAAGGGCCGTGTCGTGCGTGCGACCGTGGAGGGGCTGTTTCCGAACGCCGACCAGTGCACCGCCGGCGGCCCGGCCGACGTGCTGGTCGTGACCGGCTCGATTTACCTCCTCGGCGAAGTCATGGCCCGCCTCGAACCCCAGCGCGGGTCCGGCGAGGGCCGGCTGCAGGATTTTTGAACGGGATGGAATGTTTCGGCCCACGTCCAGGTTACGTTTTAAAGACGGCTCGTGTTTCGGTGGGTAAATATGACCGCGACCCTTCATCGTAACTGCTGTCCACCTCTGCATGCCACCACCTTGGAAGATTTCCTGCCACCGACTGGGGGCTTCACTGCTGGGGCTGGCGGCGGCCTCCCTGGCCACGGCGCAAACGCCCGCCCCTGACGCGCCCGCCACCCTGGAAGCGGTCACGGTGACCGGGCATCCGGTGCCGGGTGAAAACAAAATCATCGGCAGCTACCAGCAGCCGGAGTGGACGGCGCGCCGGCGCTTTGTCCTGACGCGGGTCTATGTCCAGCCCGACGGTCAGGCCGAGGTGGAACTGGGGTATGATTTTGCCCATGCCGCCGACGGCACCCGGACGCACCTGTTTCATCAGGAAATTGAGCTGGGCCTGCCGCACCGGTTTCAAGTGGATTTGGAGAACACCTCCCAGGACTTCCGGGAAGGCGAGGCGGGGCCGGGTTCTTGGCACGAGGACAGCAGCGGGGTTGAGTTGCATTACGCCTTCGCCGACTGGGGTAAACTACCGCTCAATCCCGCCGTCGCCGCGGGGTGGAAGTTCAACTCCGGGGCGGCGGATGCCGCGGAGTTGCAAGTGATGCTGGGCGACGAGCTTTCGCCGCGCTGGCACTGGGGGGCCAATGTTTTCTACGAGCAGCAGGTCGGCGGTGACCGCTACCGCGAGCAGGCGGTGAGTGGCGGGCTCAGCTACAGCGCGGTCAACGAGAAGCTGAACCTAGGGGCCGAGTTGAAATACGGCGAGGAGTCGACCCAGGGTCCCGGCAGTTACCAGCGACGGCCGTTGACCCTTGGCCCGAGCGTACAATGGCGTCCGGTGGACCAGATCCACCTCGATCTGGTGCCGATGTGGGGACTCAACAAGGGCGCACCCAAATGGGAGGTGTTTATCTTCTTCGGCTTCGAGTTCGGGGACGGCGCCGATGACGGCGACGACAAGCCGAAGGTGGAACCCGCGTCGACGCGCGGCCGGTGAGGTGGGGCGGAAGCGCGGGCGCGCAACCTAGGCCAGCTTTACCAACTCCAGCGTCCCCGGCACATCCTTGATGATCTGGGCCGGGTCGGGGCCGACGCCGAGGTAGCGGAGATTGGGAATCTTCTCCGGGGCGGGCCAGGATTCGTTGGCGTAGGCGGCGTTGAGCGTGGCCTTCACCATCGCGGCGACGTAGCGGCGGGCGTTGAGGGGCAGGTCGGCGAATTTGCGGACGGTGGAGATGTCCTCGGTCCAGCCGGGGTGCTGGCTGTAAACGGGCTTCAGCGTCTTGCGGACGGCCTCATTGCGCGGGACATGGACGTAGCGTTTGCCGTCGGCGTCCTCGTAGGCGGTGCAGATGAGCAGATTGCCCTTCCAGTCGCCGGCGTAAGTGAGGGCGTCGGCCTTGTTGATCATCAGGTCCTGGTAGCCGCCGTAGCGGAGGACATCGCCCTTTTCGACGGCGTCGAACCAGCCGACCATGCGCTGGCGGCCGGTGCTGGTGCCGAACTCGAGCCGCTTCAGGATCGCGGCCAGCGGGTGGGCGTCATCCATCTGCGTGAGGAACGTGTGTGTGCCGACTTTGGTGTCGTAGGCCTTGGCCACGCCGAAGGTGTGGATGCGCTGGACGGGGATGCCGGCGCTCTCGAAAAACTCCGGCGTGAAGGTGTGCGAGGCGGTGACGTTGGGCGAGTAGCCGTGGCGCTTGTCGAGCCAGTAGGCCTGGCCGAACTCGCCGATGATGGTGCGTCCCGCGCGGAGTTCGCGCAGGATGAGTTCGCGCACCTCGCCGATATTCTGCGCGAGGGCGGTGCCGGCCTTCCAGTAGGTTTCGGTCAGCGCGTCGAGATTCAAGGTGAACGGCGCCGCTCCCCGGAAGCGGGTGAAATCGAATTCATCCTTGGCGAACACCCCCAGCTCGAGGCCCTCGGCATTGGCGCGGAGTTCGGCGGCGGTGAGTTTGTCGAAGAAACCGGCGAATGTCTCCGGGCTCACGCGGCAGACGTGCTGGATGGTGCGCAGGGCGCGATCGGCGCGCTGGGCGAGCTTGCGGGCGAAGTAGTTCGGGCCGGCCTGGAAGTCGGCGAACGTGATCTGCCACTGGCCGACCTCGTCGAGGTAGGCGGGGGTGATGCCGCGGCCGGTGGAGCCGCGGGGCTCCTCGGCGAGGATGTGTGTGCGGTAGTCTTCCCACGCGAGGTCGAGCAGGCGGTGGGTGAGGTCGGAAACCATGGTGCGCTCGTCGATGACGAGGCGGGAGAGAATGGCGTGGCCCTTTTTCTCGAGCGGCTTGGTTTCCCACCAGATCTTGCGCGGGTCAGCGACGACGCCGCTGCCGATGCAGAGGTGCGCCGCGTCCTTCACCACCACGCCGGCGGGGAGGAGGTTGAGCTTGATGCCACCGGCGGTATGGCCGGAGTTGGCACCGCCGTTGACCTTCAGCACGACCGAGACGGGTGCGGAGGTATCGCGGAGTTCGTTGGCAATCTCGGGGATGAGGCGGCCCTTGCCCTCGTCACCGAGGGAAATGCCCACATCGGCGATCAACTGGCTGCGAAAAGGAGTAAGCGACATGCTGGAGAGTGCAGCCAGAGAGGAGTCCCCAGTTGCCAAAAAGTAAAAACCCGCCCGCCTGCGTCTCGGCAAGGCAAAAGCTTGTCAAGCGGCGGGGACCGGAGGCACCGGGGGCACCGGGCGGGTGAGGACCCAGGCAAGGATGCCACTGCAGCCGCCGCTGATGTGTGCCAGGGGCACGACGCGGAAGTCGGCGGAATCATGCACCAGCAGCGGGGAGCCGGTGACGGTTTCGAGGGCGATCTTGACCATGACCAGGCCAAAGACACCGACCCAGAACCAGGCGGGCTCGGCGTTGTTTTCGCTCAATTGGACGAAGGCCAGGAAGACCAGCACGCCGCTCGCGAGACCGGACAGACCGGCGTAAACCAGCAGGGTGGGTTCGCCGATCAGCAGGGTCGCCGCGATGACGGGCGGGCTGGCGAGGTAGAACCAGCGGGCGGAGCGGGGGCGGATCAGTTCGAGCCAGCAGCCGGCGGCCACGAAGATGACAAGATTCCAGAGGAAATGGCTCGAGCTGTAATGCACGAGATGCCCGGTCCACGCGCGCCAGATCTGGCCGTGGAGGATCTGGTCGCGGTGGTAGAGCAGCTCGCGGTTGAGCGCCGGCACGCAGAAGATGACCGCGGAGACCACGGCGATGGCCAGCGTCGCAACGGGCAGCGCCCGCGCGGGCGGAGTAGGTGCGGTTGTCTCGGGTTCAGTGGCCACCTGAGCCGAGACAGTAGGGGAAACGGGTTGGAAAACCAGCTTCCAGATGCGACGGAACCGGGGCGAAATTGCGTAGCGAACCCCGGGTCACGCGACCGCGGGTCGCGCGGGTTTTTTGCCCAATCCCACCCCCAGCATCAACAGGGCGCAGGCGGCGGCGGCGAGGTGCGCGGAAGTGGCCACGTGGATCGCCGGGTCGTCGAACCGAATCATGCCGCCGCCCTGGCCGTGGCCGAGGGTGGACTCCAGTACGATTTCGCCCACGTAAATGGCCAAGACCGCCGGCCAGAACCAGTCCTTCCAGTTGTGCTGCCACCCTTGGCCGGCGACAAAGAGCAGCAAAGTGAGGTCCACCGCGCTGAGGCCACCGTAGCGGGACATGCTGGGCGCAAAAAAATACCCCGCGGCGCTGATGACCGCCGGGAGTACCAGGAGCACGACGGGGAGCAGCCGGGACTGATGCGGGCCGAGGATGAAGCCCATGATGAGAAAAAGCCCGACGTCGGCCCCGAAGTGCGGCCAGCCGAAATGCACCAGGTGCCCGCTCCACAATCGCCACCACTGCCCGTCGACGATGGCCGTCCGGTCGTACAGCAGGCTGGTCCGCCAGCCGGTGTGGAATTGGATGACCAGGGCGCCGAAGGCCACGAGGACAAATCCCCAGGGCAGTTTCCTAGCCGTCCAACTTAAGGCGCTCATTCCGCCTTGGGCCGCAGTCGACGCGCGAAGACCAGGAGGCTCAACGCGCCGAGGAACCAGACACTGGGCGCGCCACCGCCGCCACCCCCGCCCGACGGTCCGCCGCCGGTGGGTAGGATGGAGGTCGTGGTGATGGAGGTGGAAGGAGCCGTGGAACTCGCGGTCGTGCTTCCGCCGCCGGTGGGGGGGATGGTGGTCGTTGCGATGGAGGTCGTGGTGCTGGAGGTGGAAGGGGCGGTGGAACTCGCGGTCGTGCTGGTGGTGGTGCTGGTGCCAAAGGCCGTGAAGCTAACGTTGAGTGTGATCGCGCCGGAGTCTGCCCCGCGGCCATCGGAATTATTGAAGCCATCCACGGCGATGGAGTAAGTCGTGCCGCCGATGGCGGTAAACGTGCCCACGCTGGACTGCACGACACCGGGTTGCACGTCATCGAGGGTGGTATCGGTGGCCGCCGCGGTCAGGCCCGCGACCGTGGTGCCGGTGTAGATGCCGAGGGTGGTGTCGAACACGCTGCCGGCCGTGGTGATGGACACGCTCCCGGGACCCGGGGCCGTCCATTTCCACCAGACCGAGCGGCCGCCACTGTTGCCTGCATGGTTGGGTTCGCCGACCTCCTTGTAGGCATTGGTATTGAAACCGGTGACGGTGGTGGAGGTGCCGCTGAAGTTGATCGTCACGGCTGCAGCAAAATTATTGTTGGCCGGAATTCCGGGCGGACCGTAAAGGCGCTGGGCCCCGGTGATATCGTCGGACGCGAGTGAATCGAGATCGCTTACATGGCTGTTCATGACCGCGGCCACCGTCTGCCCGGCCTCATCCGGGTGATCCAGGCCCAGCACGTGGCCGAGTTCGTGGAGGGCGACGCGCTGGATGTCGACCACGCTGCCCCGGCGCGCGCCCCGGTAGGAGTCCCATGTATACGAATTGTTGAAAATAATGTCAGCCTCTATGCGCTGATTGCTGCTGTACCAGGCCGTGGTCACGGCGAGGGTGTTGGTTTCCCACGCCATGCTGTAGGGCGCGTCGGAGTAGAAGATCTCGTTCTGGTGGTTGTCATCGGCGCCACCGCTCCCGACGGGCACGATGGTAGGGGAGAGCTGGGCGTTGCCGAGGTTGGGGTTCCATCCCCGCGTAGAATTCACCATGGCCGCCTGGATGGATTTGGCCCGGGTGAGCCCGTCACTCAGGAGGGTAACATCGTCCACCATGATCCGCATGGGAATCAGGCCCGGGGGCCATTTGAGCGGCAGCCCGGTGGTGGAATTCGTGATGTAGGCAAACCCGCAGAACAGGGCGGCGAGTCCCAGGCCCGCCAGCCCGACGGTGACAAATTTCGCCGGTTTAATTGGCATTGGCGGGAGGCGTCACCGGGCGCTGGGCCAGGGAGGCGCGGATTTTTCCGGCAAATTCGGCCGCCGTGAGGGGCCGGGGCGCCGGGAGCCCGATGGCATTGGCCGCCGTCATCGGCAGCGTCACATCCTTCACATTGTAAAGGGGACTGCCATTGCTCCGCTGGACGAAATCCTGTCCGGAGCTGGAGTCGTGGGTGACCAGGAACTGGCCGTACATGATGGCGACCAAGGGGAAAAACTGCCGGCCGTTGCCCCGGACAAAAAGGATCTGCTCGTCCCCGACGATGAAACCGGGGGCGCCCTCCACCACCATTTCCTCCGTGCCGATCCGGCCGCCCAGCATCTCCAGCACGAGGGGCAGGGTTGGCGCGCCCTTGATGATTTCCCGGACGTCGAGCGTCACCTTGGTGATGATGTGGCGGTTGCGCCCATCGCGGCGCCATTCGGCGGTCTTGGATTTGACCACTGCGCGGACGACGAAGTCCGCCTGTTTGACGAGGGAATCAAAGTCGGGCGCGATGACAGTCGTGGCGCGGCTGATGAGCGGGAGCAGGCCAAGGGCCAGGACCATCCCGGTGATGAGGCGGAAGCGGTTCACCCGGATTATGACGACAGATAGGCGAGTTGGGTTCCTCATTTCCGGAATATTTTGCGGTTTCGACGTGCGGACGGCCGTCAGCGGCAAGTAAATGCCTAGCGGCGGGAGGCGGCTAGGAAATTCGGGCGCGCGAGGCCCGGTTCCCATAACCTGTCCACGGCGGGTCAGCCCTTGCGGGTGGCGACCTCGATCACGTCGTGGGGGGCGGCTTCCTTCTGGCCGGCGGCGCTGACCTGCACGTAGCGGGCCTTGGCGCGCAGTTCGGGCAGCGTGGCGGCGCCGAGGTAGCCCATGCCGGATTGCACGCCGCCAATGAGATTGGCGAGGACGTCGTCCACGGAGCCGGAAACTTCCTTGAGGGCCTCGATGCCCTCGGCGGCGGCCTTGCGGGTCGTGTCGACCTTGTCGTGGCCGTAGCGGCTGGCGGAACCGGCCTTCATGGCGGCGTGGCTGCCCATGCCGCGGTACTGCTTATAAACCTTGCCGCTGATCTCGATGATTTCACCCGGGGCCTCGCGGCAGCCGGCGAGCAGGCCGCCGCAGATGACGGCGTCGGCGAGGGTGAGGGCCTTCACGATGTCGCCGGACTTGGTGATGCCGCCGTCGGCAATGAGGCGGACGCCCTTATTTCGGGCGGCGGCGCTGGCGATGTAGAGGGCGGTGAGCTGGGGGATGCCGACGCCGGCGACGATGCGCGTGGTGCAGATCGAGCCGGGACCCTGGCCGATCTTGATGGCGTTCGCGCCGCAGTCGGCGAGGAAGGACACGCCGGCGGCACTGGTGACGTTGCCGGCGATGAGGGTGAGATCCGGAAATGCGGAACGGACGAGCTTCACCACGGCGCCCATGCTCTCGGTGTGGCCGTGGGCGCTGGAGACGGCGATGGTGTCAATGTGCTCTTCGACGAGCTGGCCGACGTGCGTGAGGATCTGGTCGCGGTCGAGGGAGCCGTCCGGTTTGCGGACCGGGGAGAGGGCGGCGCCGACGACGAGGCGGAACTGGGAGTCGCGGGCGGGTTTGTTGCGGGACTTGGCCTCACCGGTGATTTTCTCGACGTCGGAAATGGTGACGAGGCCGCGCAGGCGGCCGGCGGGATCCACCACGAGCATCTTGTTCAGGCCGACGTGGGAGGAGAAGAAGTGGTCGGCGGCCTTGATCGGGTCCTTGGCGACATCGCGTTCCTGCACCGTGATGAGCTGGGCGCGCGGGGTCATCACCGCGGAGACCTGCTTGGTCTTGTAGCGGTCCTTGACGACATTGCCGGAGAGCAGGCCAGCGAGTTTGCCGCCGGCGTCCACGACCGGGAAAGTGGAGAACGCAAAGCCCCTTGACTCGATCATCGCGATGACATCGCCGATGAGCTGGCCCGGAGTGACGGTGATGGGGTCCTGGATGAGCCCGTGGATGTGGCGTTTAACGCGGGCGACCTCCTTCACCTGCTCGCGGGACGGCATATTGTAATGAATGAGGCCGAGCCCGCCGTTGAGCGCCATGGCGATGGCCATGCGCGACTCGGTGACGGTGTCCATGTCCGAGGAGATGACGGGAATCTGGAGCCGGAGGGCGTCGGAGAGCGCCGTCGCGGTGTTGGCGTCCTTGGGCAGGATCTCCGAGTAGAGCGTCGCGAGCGAGACGTCGTCGAAGGTCAGCGCGGTGGGAACGCTCGCCCGGAAAAACGCGTCGGCCGGCAGGTAAAAATCAGCGTCTGACGGCGTTAAGCCCGGGGTGGACAGGGCGGCCTTGGCAGGCGCTTTACTCTTGGCGGACGCGGAACGGGCGGGAGAGGCAACCTTAGTCATGATTGCCATGAACGCAGTAAGGCCATGGGCGCCGAGCGCAAACAGAAAGTCAGGTTTGCACCGGGCTCGAGGGGCGTGTGACGTGTGCGGCGTGAGTTACCGCCTGCACTACCGCCGCTACCGGCTGCCCTTCCGTTCGCCCGTGCGGACGGCGCACGGCCCGTGGGCGGACCGGGAAGGGGTGCTGGTGCAGCTGCTCAACGCCGCGGGGCAGACGGGCTATGGCGAGGCGTCGCCGATTCCGTGGTTTGGAAGCGAGACCGTGGACGAGGTTGAGGCGGTTTGCCGTGAACTCGGCGAGGCCGTCGATGACCGGAGATTGGACGCCGTGCCGGAGCGGCTGGGCTGCCTGAAAAATGCCCTGGAGGTGGCGCGGGAAGAAGCCGTCAAGCGGGCACCGGCGCAGATTCATCTCGGCGTGGCGGCGTTGCTGCCGGCGGGACGGGCGGCGCTGACGCAGATCGGACCGAAGGCGGAGGCGGGATTTCGGGTGTTCAAGTGGAAGGTGGGCGTGGGCGACCTCGCCGACGAGCTGGCCCTGCTCGACGACGTGTGTGCCGCGCTGCCGGGCGGGGCGAAGCTGCGGCTCGATGCGAACGGGGCGTGGAACCGGCGCCAGGCGGAACGCTGGCTCGAACGCTGTGCCGACCGGCCGGTGGAGTTTGTGGAGCAGCCTGTTTTCAGCGGACCTCCGTCGTTCGCCAAGCCTGCGGCGGGCAGGTCTCCGGGCCCGGCCTTGAGCAAGATGGATGATCTATTGCTGGGCCTGGCGGAGGATTTTCCGACGCCGCTGGCGTTGGACGAATCGCTGACGGGTGATGGGGAAGTGGAGCGCTGGCTGGGACTGGGGTGGCGCGGGGTTTTCGTGGTGAAGCCGGCGCTGCTGGGCGACGTGAAGCGCACGCTCGCCCGGCTGGCCAAGGCGAAGGCGGTGGTGGTGTTTTCCTCGTCGCTGGAAACGCGGCTGGGCGCGAAGGCGGCGCTGCGCGCGGCGTTTGCGTGGCCGGGTGAGCCCAGGGCACTGGGGTTCGGCGTGTGGCCCTTGTTTGCGGATGGACGCTTCGACGGGCCGTACACGGGCCCGTTTTTGCATTGGGAAGACGTCGAGCGGATCCAACCGGAGGCCGTATGGAACGCACTGAGCTGAGTAAATTGCTCCGGTCCACCGGCTGCGCGGAAGTCCGTAACGGGTTCACGTTTCTGTGCGACCCTGCATGGGGCGCGGCCGAGCGCGCGGCCGTGGCCGCGATCCAGCAAGCGAAATTCGAGTCCGCCCTCCCTCGCCTTGGCGAAGGAGGGAATCCAACTTCGAATAGTGCCGACGGCTGGCTCTGCCTGCCGACGGGCGGGACGAGTGGCGAGGTGCGGTTTGCGCGGCATGATGAGCGCACGCTGTCGGCGGCGGTGGAGGGGTTTTGCGCGCATTTCGGACTCGAGCGCGTGAATGCGGTCGGCGTGTTGCCCCCGCACCATGTGAGCGGGCTGATGGCGCGGGTGCGCTGTGCGGCGACGGGCGGCGAGTATCTGGCGGCGGAGTGGAAAAGAATCGAGGCGGGCCGGCGGCCGGTGCTGGCGGCGGAGAACTGGGTGATATCGCTCGTGCCGACGCAGCTGCAACGGCTGCTGCTCTCGCCGGACGCAGTGGTCTGGCTGCGGGGATTCCGGGTGATCTTTGTCGGCGGGGGCCCGGTGTGGCCTGAGCTGGCGGACGCCGCGGCCCGCGCGGAACTGCCGGTGTCGCTGAGCTATGGGATGACCGAGACTGCGGCGATGGTGACGGCGCTGCGCCCGGCGGAATTCCTGGCGGGTGATCGCAGCAGTGGTGCGGCGCTGCCGCACGCGCGGATTGCCATCGACGGCGAGGGCGTGATCAGAATCACGGGCGAGTCGGTGTTCCGCGGTTATTTCCCCGGGGAAAGTGCGGCGCGGGAATTCATCACCGAGGATCTCGGGCAGCTGGATGAACGCGGGCGGCTACACGTCTTGGGCCGCCGCGATGCGGTGATCATCACCGGCGGAAAAAAAGTCCAGCCGGCGGAGGTGGAGGCGGCCTTGCGCGCCAGCGGTGAGTTTACGGATGTGGGAGTGGTGGGTCTGCCGGATCCGGAATGGGGGCAGACGGTGGTGGCGTGTTATCCCGCGGGGGGCAAAGAGCCGGATCCAGCGCGGCTGACGGCGGCCCTGGCGGGCCTGACGGCGTTCAAGCGGCCGAAACGTTACGTGGCGGTGGCGGAGTGGTCGCGCAATGCGCAGGGGAAGCTGAATCGGGCGGCGTTGGTGGCGGCGGTTCGGCTGTAGGTTGCCCGCTCGGGGGCATCGTTGCGCGCGAGCGCGCACCCTACGTTAACCCGCCTTCACCCAGGCGGCCAACGCCGGCGGTAGCGCGGCACGTTCCCGCTTGGTCGGCGAGGTGCAGACGTGCTCGGTGCGGATGCGGGCGGCGAGCTTGTCGCCGTGGCCGAGCCGGGTGATCTCGTAGCGGATCTCGAAGGAATTTTCCGACAGCAGGGCGGGGGTCACGCTGACGCGGAGTTTGTCGCCGCAGGCAAGCGGGCGCAGGTAGTCGGCCTCGCTCTTGGACACGGGCACGACCACGCCGGTGTCCGAGAAAAATTGGGCGAGTTCGATTCCGGCGGCGCCGAGCGACTCTTCGTAGGCCTCATGGCAGATGACGAGATAGTTCGCGAAGAAGACCACGCCGGCGGCGTCGGTGTCGGGGAAATGAACCGTGCGGTGGTAGGCGAAGGGCATGGCGGCGGCGGGCTCCGAGAGACAGGTTCTAGGCGATGGGCGCCAAGCTCCAGAACGAATTTTCCGCGGCCTTGCCCAGCGGGCTTGCACCCGGGGCCCATCGCCGAAAGCCTTTTGCCGAAGCATATGACCAAAAACGAGATCGCTGACGTGCTGGAGGAGATTGGCACGCTGATGGAGCTGAAGGGCGAGAATCCGTTCAAGGTGCGCGCCTACCAGGCCGGGGCGCGGACGCTTGAGGCCATCGAGGAGGCGGAACTCACGCGGCTGATCGCGGAGGAGCAGCTCAAGACGGTGAAGGGTATCGGCGACGCGCTGTCGCAGAAGATCACCGAACTGCACACGACGGGAAAACTGGAGTTTTTCGAAAAGCTGAAGGCGTCGATCGAGCCGGGACTGGCGGAAATGCTGCAGATCCCGGGGCTCGGCCCGAAGAAGATCCGCGCGCTGCACGACAAGCTGGGCGTAGCGAGTATCGCGGCGCTGACAAAGGCGTGCCACGACGGGACGGTGGCCGCGCTGGACGGGTTTGGCGAAAAGACGCAGGAGAAGATTCTGGCCGGCATCAAAAACCGCGAGGCCTATGGCAAGCGGCACCTGTGGTGGGAGGCGTGGGAAATCGCGGCGCCGATTGCGGCCGGCCTGCGGCAACTCCCCGGCGTGAGCCAAGCCGAGTCGGCGGGCAGCCTGCGCCGCGGCCTGGAGACGGTGGGCGACCTGGATTTCATCGTGGCGGCGGGCGACGCGGCGCCGGTGGTGGCGTGGTTCACCGGCCAGCCGCAGGTGAAGGAAGTCACGGCCGCGGGCGAGACCAAGGCCAGTGTGCGCTTTGAAAGCGGGCTGCAGGCCGACTTGCGTATCGTGCCGGAGGAACAGTTTGTGTTCGCGCTGCACCATTTCACCGGGTCGAAGGACCACAATGTCCAGATGCGCCAGCGGGCGCTCAGCCGCGGGCTGAGCCTCAGCGAGTGGGGCTTGGTCCCCGCCGAGGGTGAGGGCACGGCGAAGGAAAAGGCGGAGGCGCTGAAGGCAAAGAAGCAACCTTCGGAAAAGGGGAAGATTAGAAACGAGACGGAGTTGTTCGGAGCGTTGGGGCTGCACTTCATCCCGCCGGAGCTGCGCGAGGGCTTGGGCGAGATTGAGGCGGCGGAAAAAGGCGAGCTGCCGCGGCTGGTCGAGCTCGGGGATTTGCGCGGGGCGTTTCACAACCACACGACCGCCTCCGACGGCCGGAACACCCTGGCGGAGATGGCGGCGGCGGCGGCGGCCCTGGGGTGGGAGTACCTCGGCATCGCCGACCATTCGAAGTCGAGTTTCCAGGCGAACGGGCTGAGCGAGGAGCGGCTGCTCAAGCAGGTGGCCGAGATTCACGCGCTGAATGCGGCGAAGAAATTCAAGACCCACGTCTTCACCGGGGTGGAATGCGACATCTTGTCCGACGGCCGGCTCGATTATGACGACGCGATCCTGGCGAGACTGGATTACGTGGTGGTCTCGGTGCACAATGCCTTCACCCAGGACGAGGCGACGATGACGGCGCGGATCATCCGCGCGATCGAGCATCCGCGCACGACGATGCTCGGCCACCTGACCGGCCGGCTGCTGTTGCGGCGCGAGGGTTACCGGGTGGACGTGGTGAAGGTGATCGATGCGGCCATCGCGCACGGGGTGGTGATCGAATTGAACGCGAGTCCGTGGCGGCTGGACATGGACTGGCGGCACTGGCGCAAGGCCGCCGAACGCGGCCTGGTGTGCTCGGTCAACCCCGATGCGCACGAGACGGCGGGGCTGGATCAGGTGCGCGCCGGCATTAATTCCGCCCGCAAGGGCTGGCTGACGAAGGAAAACGTCCTCAACACCCTGCCCTTGGCCGCGGTGCGCCAGCGCCTGCGCCGGTAGCCGGCGGATTTAGTCGGCGAGCACGACGACCACCGCCTCGAAGCTCAGCAGGTCGAAGATTTTCGCGACCTGCTGCGCCCGGCCGAAAGCCTGCATGCTTTGGGCGTGGTCGGTGAGGCCCGTGGGCAGCTCGATGCGGATGCCGGTATGACGGTCGATGTCGCCCTTGGTCATCAGCTGCAGCACGCGGTCGCGCGAAATGACCGCGCCGGTACGGTCGTGGGCGACGCCGGCCGCATCGAATGTGATGATGTAGAATTTCGGAGCGGCGGGCCGGGCAGCGGCCACTGGCGCCGGGGTGGGCAAGGCGGCGGGCCGCGGCGCTTGGGGAGTGCCGGCGCAGCCGGCGAGAAGACTGGCCGCGACGAACAACGGGAGGGTGGGCAGGCGGGTTTTCATCAAAATGTTCACCGGGCCCCGCGGCCGAAGAGGGCGGCGGGGAGGGTGGCGAGGAGGATTTTGCAGTCGAGCCAGAGCGACCACTCGTCGATGTAGGCAAGGTCGAGCCGGACCCAGTCGGTGAAATCGGAAATTTCGCTGCGGCCGCTGACCTGCCAGAGGCCGGTGAGGCCGGGTTTCACGCTGAGCCGGCGCCGGTGGGTGTCGGAATCGAACTGCTTCACCTCGTCCACCGGCAGCGGACGCGGGCCCACGAGGCTCATTTCGCCGCGGAGCACGTTCCAGAGCTGCGGGAGCTCATCGAGGCTGTGCCGGCGGAGGATGCGGCCGAGCGGGGTGACGCGTGGGTCGTTGGCGACCTTGAACACCGGTCCACGCATCTCGTTCTGCGCGACGAGTTCCGCCTGTTGGTCCTCGGCGCCCGTCCGCATCGAGCGGAATTTCAGCATCCGGAACGAGCGGCCGTTGAGCCCGGCGCGGACCTGGCGGTAGATTGCCGGTCCGGGGGAGGTGAGCTTGATGGCCAGAGCGATCAACCCCAGCAGCGGCGAGAGGACCACGAGAAGGATCGCGGCCGCCAGGTAGTCGAAGACCTGCTTGAGGAAGAGGTGGCTGAGCGCGGCCGACTGTGCGCGGTAGTAAAAAACCGCCTCGCCGCCAAACTGGTCCACGGTCACGCGGGGCGACAGGAGGGCGGAGAGACCGGGCCGCACCAATACTTCCACGCCCTCGCGGGCGCAGGCCAGCAGGATGCCGGTCGCGTGGTCACGCTCGACGCCGGCGAGGTTGAGGATGACGACATTGACAGACTGTTCGTGCAGCTGGCGGACAAATTCATCGATCGGGCGGAGTGCGGGGTTGAATTCACCCGAGTCGTTCAAGGTCGCGCGCTCGGCGCGGGTCAGGGCCTCGCGCAGCCGCCGGTTCTCGTCCGGCAGGCCGACCCAAAGTGCGCGGCGCTGGATCTGGCCCTGGGCGAAATGGCGCGACTGCAGCCAGGCGGTGAACTCGTGCCGCACGTACACGAGCGTGCCGCCGATGAGGCCGACGAAGATGATGACCGAACGCGCGAGCTGTTCGCGCCGGATGAAGAGGAACAGGATCAGCCCGACGACGGTGAAGATGCAGCTGCGCAGGACGATGAAGAGCGAGCGCAGCCGTTGGGTGGGGCGCGGCGGCTCATAAAATCCCTGGCCGGCCAGAACCACGGGCCCGAGCCCGGCGACGGCCGGCAGCAGCCAGATATAGCCGTCGAGGGTTTCAAGCGCGGGCCAGTGAAACCAGCGGGTAAACGCTTCGCGCAGAAAATAGGCGGCCAGCAGCGCGATCGCGAACAGGCAGCCGTCGGCGAGCTGGAAGATCCGCGTGCGCGTCTGCGAGAGGTGCGAGAGCATGACGGGCGCGGGCGCCGGGTGAGAGTGAGGGGTGAGAGGCGATAGGTCCGGCCAGAAGTGGATCCGGAACGTTACCTAGAAACTCTTGACGTAGGTCGCGCCGGAGGCGTCCGCAAAGGTCAGGCTGTCCGCCTCGATTTTCACCAGGCGCAGCCGGAGCTTGCGGTCCACGAGGTCGTTCAGCCGGTAGACCTTGTCGTTCATCAGGACCTTGCTGCCGGTTTCCGAGGTGCGGATGCCGGTGACGCGAATCTTGTCGACGTAATTGGCGATCCGGTCGGCCAGGGAGCCCTCGGCGGCGGGGTCATCGGCCGGAGCAGAAATGGGGGTAGGGACGGGAACCGGGGCGGGGGGCGGAGTGGTGACCGCGGCGGTGGCAGGGGCGGATTGCTGCACGGCCGGCGTTGGCGTCACGGGTTTTTCCACCACCGGAACGGGTGCCTTGATGATGACCGGCGCAATGATCTCAGGGCTCGCGGTGGCAGCGAGCGGAGCGGACGTGGGCGCAGCGGGGGCGGACACGGGTGCGGCGACGACGGGGGCCGCGGCGGCCACCTTCGGGCCTGATGGCCGGTTGACGAAATAGACGGTGGCCACGACCGAGAGCACAACGACGACGGCCGCGCCGGCGATCAGCAGCGCGAGTGTGCCGGTGGGCATGCCCGAGGGACCGCGACTGCCGCCGGAACCGCCGCCGGGCATGGGCGGGGCGTCCAGGCCGCTGCCGGTGCGCTGATGCTGGGCTTTCTTGAGGGCTTCGTTGATGAGGCTCATTGCGCGGCGGGTCAGGAGTGGGTGAGGCTGCGCATGTCCTTGATCGCGCGGCGGACGTCCCAGTAGGTCACCTCGTCGGCGCCACGGATGAATGCGGACAGGATGGATTTGTCGCAGAGATTATTGACGACACGGGGAATGCCCTTGCTGCCGCGGTGGATGGCGCGGAGCGCCCATTTCGTGAAGTGCGGCCGGCCCTGGCTGCCGGCGAGCGTGAGCCGGTGCTGGATGTAATGCTGGATGTCGGTGAACGTGAGCGGGTGCAGTTCGTAGTGGACGAGGATACGCTGGCGCAGCTGGCGGAGTTCATCGCGGGCGAGCACGTCCTTGAGCTCGGGCTGGCCCATGAGGACGATCTGGAGGAGCTTTTGCTTGTCGGTCTCAAGGTTGGACAGGAGGCGGATCTGCTCGAGCACCTCGAAGGAAAGGTTCTGCGCCTCATCCACAATGAGGACGATGTCGCGGCCGGCCCCGATGCGGGCGAGGAGGACGCGGTTCATCTGGGCGACCAGGTCCACCTGGCTGCGGGCGAGCTTGGTTTCCCCGAGGTCGGTGAGAATGGCCTTGAGCATCTGCGTCTCCGTCACCCGCGGATTGAGGATCAGGGCGGTGTCGTAGTGCGCCGGGTCGAGCTCGTTGAGGAAGCAGCGGCAGAGCGTGGTTTTGCCGCAACCCACCTCGCCGACGAGGACGATGAAGCCCTTCTTTTCCTGCACGCCGTACTTGAGATGCTGGAGGGCTTCCTGGTGGGTGGGGCTGAGGTAAAGAAACCGTGGGTCGGGGGTGATGTTGAACGGCATCTCCTTCAACCCGTAATAGCTCTGATACATGCGGGCTTAGGCTAGGGGGTGAGGCCGGGGAAACGCACGCCAAAATCGCGGGTCGGGAGGGGGTTTCACACTTTTGATACGACGGCGTAGCAAACCAAGGCGCCGGATTTTCTATCCGCGAATGAACGCGAATTGACGCGAATCCGTGAGGAACCGACTCCGTTACCAAATCCGGATTCGCGTGCTTCGCGTCCAATCACGGTTAACCCGCCTCCATCCGAAAAATACATTGCGTGGGCCGGAGGTCGCGCCGTTCATTTGGAGAAACTCCATGGTGAACCTGCGGCGCGTCATAGTCGGCTTCTACTTCGTGCTCTTTCTGGGCGTGGGACTGACCGCGGGGGTGTTTTTCCTCCAGGCACGGGCAGAATTCAGCCAGTTGAAGCAGCAGGAGGTTCTCAGCCGCCGCCGGCTGGCGGAGACCGAGGTCAAGCTGCGGGAGCAGGAGATCATTATCGACCGGCTGCGCCACGACCCGGCATTCGTGGAAAAGGTGATCCGGCGCCGGCTCAACTACGCCAAGCCGGGGGAATTTATCTTTCGCTTCGAGGACTGAACCTTGGCCCGCCCCGTCTGACTGTACATCGCATGGCCTCCCCTCAGCTCATCGAGAAATTCCGCCGCGCCGGACAGGGACAGGTCTTTGCGTTTTTCGACCGGCTCACCCCCGCCGCCCAGACGCACCTGCTGGCGGAAGCCGCGGAGATTGACCTTGCGGAGGTGGCGCAACTGACGCGCACCCTGCTCGCGCCGGGGGCGGCGGTGGGCGTGAATCTCGCGGGCCTCGCGCCGGCGCCGTACGAACCGCGGCCCGAAAATGGTGGCGATGCGGCCGCGTGGGCGCAGGCGAAGGCGGCCGGCGAGGCGGCGCTGCGGGCGGGCCGCGTGGCGGTGTTCACCGTCGCGGGCGGGCAGGGCACCCGGCTGGGTTATGACGGGCCGAAGGGCACGTTCCCGGTCACGCCGGTGAAACGGAAGCCGCTCTTCCAGGTGTTTGCCGAAAAGATCCAGGCCGCGGGCGGGCGCTACGGCCGGCCGCTGCACTGGTTCATCATGACGAGCCACCAGAACCACGCGGCGACGGAGGCGTTTTTTGCAGAGCACAAATTCTTCGGCCTCGATCCGGCGCGGGTGCATTTTTTCCGGCAGGGCCGGATGGCGGCGGTGGATTTTGCCGGCAAGATCCTCCTCGAGACCCCGGGCACGCTCGCGCTCTCCCCGGACGGACACGGCGGGTCGCTGCGCGCGCTGGAGCGCAGCGGGGCGCTCGACCTGATGGCGCGCGAGGGCATCGACACGCTGAGCTACTTCCAAGTGGACAACCCTCTCGTGCGCTGCGTCGACCCAGGGTTCATCGGGTGGCACCTCCGGCGCGGCTCCCAGATGTCGAGCAAGATGGTCCCCAAGGCCTACCCCGAGGAAAAACTCGGGCATTTCTGCGTGCAGGGTGGACGGCTGGTCGTCGTGGAGTACTCCGATCTGCCGATGGCGCTGCAGCGCGAGACCGACACCAGCGGCCGGCTGCGCTACCTGGCGGGCAGCATCGCGATTCACGTGCTCGACCGGGAATTCATCCGGCATGTTGCACGGGGCGAGGGGATGGCGCTGCCGTTTCACCGCGCGGACAAGAAAATTCCGACCGTCGACGCCGCGGGCCAGGCAGTGAAGCCAGCGGCGGCGAATGGCGTGAAATTCGAGCTGTTTGTCTTCGACGCGCTGCCGTTTGCGAAAAATCCGTTGGTGATCGAAACCCGGCGGTCGGATGACTTTTCCCCGGTGAAGAACGCCGAGGGCGTGGATTCGCCCCAGACCTGCCGGGACGACCAGGTCCGGCAGTTTGTCCGCTGGCTGCAGGCGGGTGGCGTGACGGTGGAGACCGATGCGACCGGCCTGCCCCGGGGGACGCTCGAGGTCTCGCCGCTGTTTGGCTACGATGAAGATTCTTTTGCCGAGGCGTGGAAAAAACACTCGCCCCGGCCGGCGGTCTCGGACGGTCTTTATCTCGCCTGACCCGATGACGACGCGCGAAAAAATCCAAGCCGCCGGCGTGGCGAAACAACTGCTGCCGGGCGCCGTGGAGAACCTGGGTGCCTTTCTCGGGGCGAATCTGCCGGCCTGGGCCGGGGCGAGCATCGACGAGCTGGTGGCGAAGGCGGCGTGGCCGGAGCTGAACGACCGGTTTTACCGCTACCTCGAGTTTGGCACCGGCGGCATGCGCGGGCGGACCATCGGGGTGGTCCCGGCCGCCGCGGAGACGGGCCGGCTCAGTCCGATCGGCACGCCGGAACACGCGGCGATTGGCAGCAACATGCTGAATGACTTCACGCTCATCCGCGCGGTGGTCGGGCTTTATCGCTACACCAAGAAATATCTCGGCACGCGGCCGGAGGCCGCCCGGCCCAAGCTCGTGATCGCCCACGACGTGCGGCATTTCTCGCGTTCGTTCTGCGAGCTGGCCGCCTCGACCTGGATCCGGCTCGGCGGCGAGGCATTCATTTTCGACGGACCGCGGCCGACCCCGCAGCTCAGCTTCAGTGTGCGCTGGCTCAAGGCGCACGCCGGCATCGTGATCACGGCGAGCCACAATCCGCCACACGACAACGGGTTCAAGGCGTACTTCGAGGATGGCGCGCAGGTGATCCCGCCGCATGACACCGGCATCGTGGCCGAGGTGAATGCCGTGGCACTCGGCGAACTCGGAACGTTTCTCGCCCCGGACATTACGAAGGTCATCACGCTCGGGCGCGCGGCGGACGACGCCTACCTGGCCGTGGCGGCGACGGCGGCGCTGGATCCCGGGGTGCTGCGGACGACGAAGCTAAAGGTCGTCTACACGAACATCCATGGCACCGGCGCGGTGCACTCGCTGCCGCTGCTGCTGCACGCGGGTTGCGAAGTGGAGGCGGTGCCGGGGCAACTGGCTTTCGACGCGCGGTTCCCGACGGTGAAGTCGCCCAACCCGGAGAATCCCGAGGCCCTGGCGATGGCGATCAAGCTCGCCGAGCAGAAAGGCAGCGACGTGGTGCTCGCGACGGATCCCGACGCCGACCGCATGGGCTGCGCCGTGCGCAACCGCGCGGGGAAGATGGAACTGATCACGGGCAACCAGATCGGTTCGCTGCTCGTCGAGTACCGGTTGATGAAATACAAGGAGCTCGGCTGGATCCCGGCGGCGGGGACGCCCAACGCCTGCATCATCAACACGGTTGTGACCACGCAGTTGCAGGCGGCCATCGGGCGCGGGCACGGCGTGAAGGTCATCGAGACGCTCACCGGCTTCAAGTGGATCGCGGCCAAGCTGGCCCGGTATGAGCAAAAACTCTGCGCCGCGATGCCGGCGGGGTTGGACTACGAGGCCATGCCATTCGCCGAGCGGGCGAAGCTGCTCCAGCAGCACAGCACGTTCTACGTGTTCGGAACCGAGGAAAGCTACGGCTACCTGCCCAACGACTACCTGCGGGACAAGGACGGTAATTCCGCCTGCCTGATGTTCGCGGAGTTGTGCGCCTGGGTGAAAAGCCGGGGCCTGACCGTGCCGGAGTATCTCGACGAAATTTTCCTGCGTTACGGCTTCTACCTCGAGGGCGTGATCAACCTCTATTACGAGGGCGCGAGCGGCTCGGCGAAGATCAAGCGCATCATCGAGACCTACCGCGCGAACCCGCCGCAGGCGTTTGGCGACGTGCCGGTGGCGAAGTTCCAGGATTACGGCCGCGAGCAGATCGTGGACGCGGACGGCGAGGCCATTCCCTCGCAGGACCTCTATTTCGTGACGCTGGCCAACGGCTACAAATTCGCCGCGCGCGGCAGCGGCACGGAGCCGAAGATGAAGTTTTACCTCTTCGCCAACGAGAAAGTCGCCAGCGCCGCGGAGTTGCCGGCGGTCAAGGCGAAGACCCGGGCGACCCTCGACGGGCTGATCAAGCTAATCGAGGCGGATGCACGCGCGCGGGCGGAGAGCTAACGCGATCGGTTTTCCCGATCAGAACACTTCCTGCATGACACCCAAACGCCTCACGATTGCTGCCATTGGCTGCGGCAGCCGCACCTTCATCTACTTCGAATTGGCGGCCAAGCAGCCGGAGCTCTACGAGATTGTGGCGGCGGCGGATCACAGCCCGGCGCGCCTGGCCAAGGCCCGGGCGCTGTCTCAGAACCCGGCTTTCCGCGAATTCCATGACGACGTGGCCATCCTCGCCGAGCCGAAGCTGGCCGACCTGATGATCATCGCGACGCAGGATGCGTTTCACTTCGGGCATGCGTCGGCGGCGCTGCGGAAGGGCTACGACCTGCTGCTGGAGAAACCGATCTCAACGAACCTGCGCGACGTGCTCGCGCTGGAGAAACTCGCGCGTGACCTCGGCCGGCGGGTGACGGTCTGCCATGTGCTGCGTTACACGCCGTTTTACCGGAGGGTGAAGTCGATCATCGCGAGTGGTGCGCTGGGCGAGATCGTGTCGGTCGAGGCGACCGAGGGCGTGGAGCCCTGGCACCAGGGGCACTCGTTTGTCCGCGGACACTGGAGCGTCGTCGAAAAGGCCACGCCGATGATCATCGCGAAGTCCTGCCACGACATGGACATCCTGTCGTGGCTGGTGGACTCACCTTGCACGGCGCTGGGAAGTTTTGGCGGCATCCAGCATTTCCGCCCGGAGAAGGCGCCGGCCGGGGCGCCAAAGCGGTGCACCGACGGCTGCCCGGTGGGAGACACCTGCCTGTACAACGCCCACCGCTACCTCGGCGACCGGAAGAACTGGCTCGAGATCATCTTTGACCGGGCGAAGACCGCGACCGATGCCGAGATCACCGACTGGCTGCGGACGAGTCCGTGGGGCCGCTGTGTCTATCACTGCGACAACACCGCGGTGGACCACCAGACGGTGAACCTAAACTTTGCGAGCGGGGCGACCGGCACGTTCACGATGACGGCCTTCAGCGAGGGCCGGGACTTGGCGATCTTTGGCACGAAGGGTCGGCTGTTCGCGGGCGAGCGCGTGAAAAAGACGGCGGGCTGCGACCTGGTGGTGGAGGTGTTTGTGACTGGGAAGCTGGAGCGCGTCACGATCGACCACGAGAAGGACGGCTGGCACGGCGGCGGCGATGCGGGGCTGATCCGGACGCTGCATGCCGAGATGAACAAGCCGCGCGCGGAGGACATGGAGTCGTCGCTGCAGAAATCCGTGGAGAGCCACGTGATGGGGTTCGCCGCCGAGGAATCGCGCCGCACGGGGCGGACGATGGACCTGCCGGAGTTCCGCCGGGCGCACGGGGGGTAGGTCGGGCTATACGCCCGGCAGGCAGTCCCTGATGTCGGGCGTAAAGCCCGACCTATAGCAGCAGCAGCGCCGGGTTCTCGAGGTGGTCGCGGAGGGCGTTGAGGAATTTCGCGCCGACGGCGCCGTCCACCACGCGGTGGTCGCAGGAGAGGGTGAGGGCGAGGCGCTCGCCGATCACGATCGCGCCGTCCTTCACCACGGGAACCTTCACCGACGTGCCGACGGCGAGGATGGCGGAGTTGGGTGGGTTGATGATGGCCGAGAAACGCGTGATGCCCATCATGCCGAGGTTGGACACGCAGAATGTGCCACCGGTGAACTCCGCGGGCGCGAGTTTCTTGTCCTTGGCCCGCTTGCCGAGGTCCTTGGCCTCGGCGCTGATCTGGAAAAGGGTCTTCGTGTCGGTGTCCTTGATCACCGGCGTGATCAGGCCGTCCTCGATGGCGACCGCGAACGACACGTGAGCGGCGCTGTGGTACTTGATGGCGGTGGCGTCCCACGAGCTATTGACCGCGGGGACGGCACGCAAGGCGGCGGCGCAGGCCTTGAGGACGAAGTCGTTCACCGACAGGCGCACTCCGTCCTTGGTCAGGCCGGCGTTGAGGTTGTTACGCAGCGCGCTGAGCGGCGCGGAGTCGACCTCGATCTCGAGGTAGAAATGGGGAATGGTGGTCTTCGACTCGACCAGCCGGCGCGCGATGATTGCGCGCATGTTGGAGAGCGGGGCGACGGAGTCGGCCTGCACGGGGGATTTATCCAGGACCGAGCGCCACGGCCAGGCATTGGCCTTGGGCGCCGCGGCTTTGGTGGCGGCCGCGGCCGGAGCGGGTGCCGGCGGGTTTTTCGCGGCGGTGAGGATGTCCTCACGGACGATGCGGCCCTGGGGACCGCTGCCTTTGACGCGGGAGTAGTCGAGGCCCTTCTCCTCGGCGAGTTTGCGGGCCAGGGGGGAGATGCGGACGCGGCCGGCGGCCGCGGGGGCGAGGGGTGAGGGGCGAGGGGCGAGGGGCGCAGGCGCGGCGGCCGGGGTGGGAGCGGGAGCTGAAACGGCGACGGGGGCAGGTGCCGCGGCCGGTGCCAAGGGCTTCGCCACGGGCGCGGCGATGGGGGCAGACTTGACGGCAGGGGCTTCGATTTTCTCTCCGGGTTTGCCGATGGCGGCGAGCGGGGCACCGATTTCAACCTGACCGCCGGCGGGAACGAACTGCTTGAGCAGGGTGCCGTCGAAGAACGACTCGAGTTCCATCGTGGCCTTGTCGGTCTCGACCTCGGCGAGCATGTCACCGGATTTGACGACGTCGCCTTCGTTTTTCAGCCATTTGACCAGCGTACCCACCGTCATGGTGTCGCTGAGTTTGGGCATATCGATGATTTGGGCCATGGTGGTGAAAGCCGGAAGGCGGAGGTTGAGACGGGGCGTTAGGCGAGGGCCTCGAGCGCGGCCTTGATGACGCGCTGGGGGTTGGGGAGCTGCTCGAATTCGACGGGCGGGCTGTAGATGGCGGGGGCGTCGACCGTGGACAGCCGGTGGATGGGACCGTCGAGTTCGTCGAAGGCCTCCTTCTGGATCATGAACGCCAGTTGGGAGCCGACGCTGCTGAACGGCTTCTGCTCCTCGACGATGAGGACGCGGTGCGTCTTTGCCACCGAGGCGAGGACGGTGTCGATATCCAGCGGGCGGATGGAGCGCAAATCCACGACCTCGACGGAAATATTATGCTCCTTCTGCAGCTGCTCGGCGGCGGCAAGGGAGTGCAGTACGCAGCGGCCGTAGGTGACGATGGTGAGATCGGTGCCCACGCGCTTCACGTCGGCTAGGCCGAGCGGGATCAGGTATTCGTCGGTGGGAACCTCACCCTTGTCGCCGTAGAGGATGGTGTTCTCGAGGAAGAAAACCGGGTCGTTATCGCGGATGGCGGACTTGAGCAGGCCCTTGGCGTCGTAGGGCGTGGAGGGGACGACGACTTTAACGCCGGGATGGTTGGCGAGGACGTTCTCCGGGGTGTGAGAGTGGGTGGCGCCGACATTGGTGCCGCCGTTGGCGGGACCGCGGATGACGATCGGGCAGTTGATCAGGCCGCCGGACATGTAGCGGACGTTGGCGGCGTTGTTGAGGATCTGGTCAAAGGCGACGGAGTAGAAACTCCAGAACATCAGTTCCATGACGGGGCGGATGCCGAGCATCGAGGCCCCGACCCCCATGCCGATGAAGCCGGCCTCGGAGATCGGCGTGTCCACGATGCGCTTGGGGCCGAATTTTTCGAGCAGGCCTTCGGTGACCTTGTAGGCGCCGTGGAACTGGGCGACCTCTTCGCCCAGGACGACGACGTTCTTGTCCCGCTCCAGCTCCTCGGCAAGGGCGTGGCGGATGGCTTCGCGGTAGGTGATCAGAGGCATGAACGGAAAATTGGTTATGGGTTAGCGGTGAGCGGTGACGGGTGCCGGTCCTATGACCTAAAACCCATGACCCATGACCTCAGTCAAAAAAGAGGCGGCCCTGGGATTTGCGTTCGGTGGGATGGTCGGCCTCCCAGTAAACATCCTTCTGGATGTCGTCGGGGGTCGGGAACGGACTGGCCTCGGCGAATTCCGCGGCGGCCTCGGACTCGGCGCGGGCGGACTGATCGATCGACTCGATGAGCGCGTCGGACAGGACACCCTCGGCGACGAGCGCCTGTTGGAAGACCTGGATCGGATCCTTGGTTTTGCGGTATTCCTCGATCTCGGCCTTCGGGCGGTAGGTGTTGTCCGGGTCGGCGACGGAGTGGCCGCGGTAACGGTAGGTGCGGATCTCGACGACGGCGGGTTTGGACTCCTCGCGGGCGAGTTGCAGGAACTTGTCCATCGTGGCGCGGACGTCGTAGACGTCGTGTCCGTCGCAGCTGGCCCAGGCCATGTCGTAGCCCGCGGCGCGTTTGCCGAGGTCGCCGGCGGAGGAACGCTCCTGGCTGGTGCCCATGGAGTAGCCGTTGTTCTCGATGACGAAGATGACGGGCAGCTGCCAGAGGGACGCGAGATTGTAGGCCTCATGCACGGCGCCCTGGTTCACGGCGCCGTCGCCCATGAACGCCATGGCGGCGCCTTTCAGACCCTTGTACTTCAAGGCGTAGGCGAGACCGGTGCCGAGGGGGATCTGGCCGCCGACGATGCCGTGGCCGCCCCAGAAATTGCGGTCGGGGGCGAAGAAATGCATCGAGCCGCCCTTGCCCTTGGAACAGCCGGTGGCCTTGCCGTAGAGCTCAGCCATCTGCTCGTTCAGGCCCATGCCGACGGCGATGGCATGGCCATGGTCGCGGTAGGCGGTGATCACGTGGTCGTTCTTGCCCATCAGGGAGCAGCAGCCGACGGCGACAGCCTCCTGACCGATGTAGAGATGGAGGAAGCCGCCGATCTTCTTGGCCTGGTAGGCGCGAAGGGAGCGCTCCTCAAAGCGGCGGATGCGCATCATCGTGGTGAACAACGCGATCTTGTCGGCCTTGGTCAGCTGCTGGTTGATGGGCGCGCTGAGGGCGGGACTGGCGCAGGGGGCGCTGTCCGCGGCTTGGGCGACGGCCGTGGCACTGGGTTTCTTGTTCACAGGTGAGGGCATCAGATGGGTTAAACGAAAAGTCTTTGTCGGCTGCCCTAGAAATCAAGTGTTTAGTCCGGCTTCAACGGGATGATTTCCTCGATGGCAACCTGCACGGGTTTGCCCGGCGCACAATCGGCCCGCAGGGCCACGAATTTGTCCCGATATTGGTCATAAATGGGCCACAGCGCCTGGCGGTCGGTCTCGGGGATGGCCAGGCAGCGAACGGCGTCGCGCGAAAAGAAGCCGAACTTGCCCTCGACCATGTCGGGGGGGAGGGCGGAGATGGGTTTTTTGCAGCGAAACAGGAACATCAGCCAGTGGGATTCGCCCTCGTAGGCCTGCTCGGCAATCATGGCGAAGAGGTGCAGATCGGCGGTGGTGATGGCGAGGCCGGTTTCCTCGCGGGTCTCGCGCACGGCGCATTCGAACGGGGATTCGCCGACGGACGTCTCGAGTTTGCCGCCGATGGGACTCCAAACGCCGAGATTGGGCGGTTTGGCGCGGAGCAGGAGCAGGTGTTCGCCCGCGTCGTTCTCGATGAAAACGAGGACGGCGAGCTTGTGGGAAAGGGTGGATGGCATGCGGGGTCCGGGCCCGGGGCACGGAGCAGGGCGAGCGTGTCGCGCGGCGGGGGTGGGACAACGCTATTTCCGGACCTGCCGCGGCCAGCCCACCGGGCCGGGTGAGGCGAGGTGCGACTTACAGAAATGTAACGTGGCCGGGTTGGTCCGTTTGGGACGGACCGGGAGAGTCGCTGGGCCCGCCCACTTCACCCTTCCCCGAGAGACCCCCGTGATTTTTTCCTCCCGCCAGTTTGTCGTGGATGCCGGTGCCGGCCATGTCGCCGGCGCGGTTTTCAGCTCTGGACCAGCGGGTAAACTGGTGCTCGAGGAGTTTGCACTGGAAACGCGGAGTTCTGATCCGTCGCTGGAGCCGGGTTGGATGGAAAGCACGGCCCGGGCACTGGCGGCAGTGGCGGGGCGAAGAAAATGGCGCGGACCGGCGGCGCTGGCGGTGCCGGGTCATCTGACTCTGACCAAGTTCGTGAAGACCCCCGCGGTTCCACCCGCGAAGCGTCGCCAGGTCATCCAGTTCGAGGCGGCACAGGCGATTCCGTATCCGCTCGAGGCGGTGGCGTGGGACCATCTCATCGTCCCGGGCGATGACCGGGAGCTCGAGCTCATGTTCACGGCGGTAAAACGCGACGTGATGGAAAATCTCTGCGCGACGGCGGCGACCGTCGGGTTCCCGGTCAAGCGGGCGGCGGCCTCATGCCTCGCGCTCTATCGGGCGTTTGGCTGCAACTATCCGGATGTCACCGGGCCGGTGCTGGTGGTGGATATCGGCGCGCGTTCGACCAATCTGGTGCTGGCGGGGCCGGGCGGCCGTTTTTTTGCGCGCACGTTTTCCCTGGCGGGTAACGCGCTGACCGCGGCCGTGGCGGAGGAACTGAAGCTCGATTTTGCCCGGGCGGAGGAGTTGAAGCTCCACGTTTTATCGGAGCCGCCCGATCTGGCGGAGAATACGGCCGAGCGGTCCGCGGTGCAGCGGGCGATGGGCGATTTCATCGGCCGGCTACAGCTGGAGATCATGCGGACCGTCGGCAATTTCAGCCTGCGCACGGGGGCGGAGAAACCGGTGGTCATGTATCTCACGGGCGGGGGGGCGCTGATTCCGGGGCTGGGCGCGGCACTCGCGAAGAAATTCACCGTGCCGGTGGAACGCTACGACCCGTTCCGCAACGTCGAGCTCTCATCCAGCGCCCGCGCGGCCGGGGCGGCATCGGCTGCGCATGTGCTGGCCAACCTCGTCGGACTCGCGGTGTCCACCGAGATGCAAACGGGCACGGAAGACGGACTGCTGCCGCCGGTGGTCCGGGCTGCCCGCGCATTCCGGCGGCGACAGCCATGGTTGCTCGGCGCCGCCACCCTGCTGGCCCTCGCGCTGCTGCCGCCACTCGGGCATTTTCACCGGCTGGCCATGGCGGAAGAAGGCCGGGCGCGGGAACTGAGGGCGCAGCTGGAACCGATGCGGGCGACGGCGGATCGCAACGCGGCCAACCTGCGGCGAATCGACGCGCTGCGGAAGGAAGCCAGCGCGCTCCGGGCGGTGCTGGATGCGCGAACGAATTGGATCCGGTTCCTCGCCGATCTGCAGGACCGGCTCGGAAAAATCGAGGATGTGTGGTTGGACCAGCTTTCCGTCGTGCCGCCGGCGCCGACCGCCCGGCCGGGCGGCGCGCCTGATCCGGCCGAGGCGACCGGGGTCTGGCGACTCAGGTTGAGCGGCCGGCTGCTCGCGGTGGGAAACCCGGCGGTGAAGGTCAGCGCCGACTCCTATGCCCGGGTGAAACCGTTGCTGGCCGGTTTCGCGGGTTCACCGTTTATCGCGGCCGTGGAGCACGAGCGTTTCGACCATGCCCAGCCGGGTTTGCTGCGCTTCGATGTTACGCTGGCCGTCAACCCGCAGCATCCGCTCTGACGCGGCGTCGCATGAACTGGATGCGCACAAACCGGGTTTTTGCCCTCGTGATCCTGGGGCTGGGACTGCTCGTGATCAGTGAGTCGGGCCTGCTCGGCGAACGCTGGGTGGCGGCGCGCGAAGCCCGCCGACAGCGCGAAAAGGTGAGCCGTGAACTGCGGGCACTCGCGGCGCTTCAGCCGACGCCCACCGCGGAAAATGCCCGGTTAATCGAGGCTGACCGGGTGCGCACAACCCGGACGCTGGCGGAGCTCAAGACGGTTTTGGTGCCGGCGGGGTCGGGCCCGGCGCGCGAACTGCCGGTGCCGGCCCACCGGGCAGAGGCGTTTTTCGAACTCGCAGAATTCGTCGAGGCGATGCGCGCGCGGGCGCGGCAAGCCGGGGTGATGCTGCGGACGGACGAGCGATTTGGATTTGCCGGTTACGCCCACGAGGCGCCGGAATCGGGGCAGATTGCCGCGGTCTTGCGCGAGCGCTTGAGGATGCAGACCTTGTTGGAGGCCCTGCTGGAAGCGCAGCCGCACGAGATCATTTCCTGTCAGCGCGAGTTGCCGGTGGAAAGGGTGGGCGAGGCCCGGAGGTTCATTCCGGAGCGAACGTTGGCGGCACGAGCGCCCGGAGTGACCGGGGAGGATTATTTCACGATAGATCCACGGATTTCGCGGCGGGCACCCGGCCTCGTCGAAACCGCGGCGTTTCGCCTGTCATTCACGGGGCGGACTGAGACCCTGCGGACGCTGCTCAACCGGCTGGGGGAATTAGAACCGCCGGTTTTGGTGCGGGCGGTGGAAGTCACCGTGCCAGATCGACCGCGGGAGAGCCGCCATCCGGTGGGAGTGGGCACCGTGCCGCTGGTGTCGTCGCCCTGGTCACGGTTCACCGTGACGGTTGAGTTCATTAACCTCCCGGCCCAGCCGGCAGAAACATTTTAGTCATGCGCCGACCCAATCTGGAGCAGGTTTTACTGGGCACCGCACTCGCTGCGGCCGTGGGGTCCTGGGTTGGTTACGGCTGGCCCGGGCTGCAGCCTGGGCGGCCCCACCGGGCTTTCACGGGTGGGGCGAAAGTGACCTCGAGTTATCAGCCTGACGTGAGCGCGGTGCGGGCGGCCGGACCCTGGCACTGGCTGTCACCCGGGGCGCAATCCCGGGGCCCCGAGTGGACCTACGACGTGTTTACGCCGCCAGAAATTTCCTATGATGAGGAGACCCGGCGCTTCGCGGTCACCCCGCCACCGAATCCCACCGGAGCGACGGCCCAGTCTCCAGATTCAGGGTTCGAAATGGTCGCCGTTCAGCGCGAACCCTGCAGACTTCAGTTGCTCGGTTTTGTTGGGGATGAACGGAGCTATCGTGGCGCGTTTGAAAACCTGCAGACCAACGAGGTCTTTCTGGCCGGTGCGGGGCGGGCGGTGCCCGAACTGGGAATGGTGATCGTGGATTTTTCCGTGGTGCTTCGTCCGGTGAAAGTGGGGGAAGGCTCGATCGCCCGCCAGCGGGTCGCCACGGCGGTGGTGCGGGATGAGCGCACCGGGGTAAAAACCACGCTGACGGATGGGGCCCGCGGTTACACGGGCGAACTCCGGGCGATCCTGGCCGAAACGGAAGATGAGGACGAAACCCTCTTCGCGCTGCACCGGGGCGAGGAATTCCGGAGTTTGGACCAGACTTACATCGTGGACCGCCTGCAACTGGATCCGCCGCTGGCGGAGCTTACGCAGGTTTCACCCGACACGAAGCAACCGATCCGCGTGCGCCTGACCCCGAGGCTGTCACCGGAGTCACCGTCCGCCAACCCCGCCAACTGAATCACGGTCATGACACACCATTCGACACCGATGAGTTGCCTCACTTCGCTGGCGATTGCGCTCTGGCTAGCGGCGGTGCCGGCGGCCAAGGCCGCGGATCCGGTTGCTCTGTCCGGATCGGATGCCGTGGCGCAACTCATCCGCCAAGGCCGCAGCCAGTATCTTGCCGGGGATCCGGAGGTCGCGGAGCAGACGTTCCGCGAAGTGATCGCCCGTGATCCGGCCAGCCGCGAAGCCAAAGAATTCCTCTCCCGGATTGATCAGGACCAAGCGCGGGAGCGGGCATCGGACCGTGAGCAAACCCGGGCCCGGCTGATGGCGGATGTGGCACGAAGCTGGCAACGCCCGGTGCCTACCTCGTCCCGCGCCAACGATCCTGCGAGGCCGGCGGTGGTTTCCCCATTGGCGGGTAAACTCAACGACATCGTGCTGCCCGAGGTGAGTTTTACCCGCGTGCCCATCACTCAGGTGGTGGTGGCGCTCAGCGCCGCGTCGGAGGAATTTGACCGGACGGGACTGATGCCTAGGGGCGTAAACATTGTCCTGCTCGATCCGGAGAACCGTGCGCCGACGGTCACACTCACGCTCCGCCATGCCCCGCTCCGACGCGTGCTGGATTTTGCGACGGAGGCCATCGGCTACCAATATGAAGTGCAGGCTGATGCGGTGGTGGTGCGTCCCGGCGGGGAAACGTCGTCCCTGGAAACCGCCTTTTTCCCGGTTACTCGTGCGACCGTGCTGCGAATGGCCGGAATCAGTGATCACCCGGCGGGAGCCGTCGGTGCGACTGGAAAACACCCGGTGACCAGAGCGGTGCCGGCCGAGGATGAATCCGCGTCCGGCCCCGTGGCCCGCAGCCGGGAAGCATCGGCGATGAAGTCGTTTCTCCAGCAGGCGGGGGTGGGTTTTGAGTCGGTGCCGGGGGCGAGCCTGGCCTACGACGGCACAGCGATCGTGGTGACGCAGACGGCGCGCAACCTGGAACGGATCCGCAATATCCTGACGCGGTACAACGATGTGCGACAGGTGGAGATTGAGGCCAAATTCATGGAAGTGCAGGACGGCGCGCTGGAGGAATTGGGGGTGAACTGGAGCCTGACGACCAAGGCGAGCCAGGCGAGCGCCGGGGCCCGGGCGGTTTACGCGAGTGGCAACCGCACCCTTGCAGGAGCGTTTGCCAACCGGGCATCGAGCCAGCCGGGGAGCATCATCCGGCCGGAGGGCATCATCGTGGCGCCGGACGGCGGCACCACCGTTTCACCCGGCTTGAATCTGCCCCTCCTGAACAATGCACCGCAAATTCCCGGGGTCGCTGATCTGGCGGTGTCCGCGGGCCCGCTCGCAACACTGACGGGTGTAATCGGCGAATACGATGTGTCGGCGGTCGTGCGGGCCCTGTCGCAGAAGCAGGGGACAGATCTGCTGAGCGCGCCAAAGGTCACGGTGCTTTCGGGCAATCCGGCGACGATCACGGTGGCGCAGGAGATGCGTTACCCGCAGAGCTACGGCCAGACACAGAGCCAGGTTGGCACCGGCAGTGCGAACGGCGGCGGCTCGGCGGGCGTCGCGATCACGGCGGGCACGCCGCAGGAATTCACGTCGCGCAATGTCGGGGTTGAACTCCGGGTCACGCCGACGGTTGAGGAGGACAACTACAGCATCAGCCTCGATCTCAATCCCAAGGTGACCGAATTCGACGGGTTCGTGGAATTTGGCGGACCGAGCATCGCGATCTCGGGTGGGACGACGGTCACGGTGCCCTCGGGGTTTTATCAGCCGATCTTTTCCGTGCGCGACATCGTGACGAAGGTCACGATTTGGGATGGTGCCACGCTGGTGATGGGCGGGCTGACGCGCGAGGAAGTCAAAAAGGTCCACGACAAGGTGCCCATCCTGGGCGACCTGCCGCTGCTCGGCCGGCTGTTCCGCTCGACGGGCCAGAGTGCCCAGAAGCGCAACCTGATCATCTTTGTGACCGCCAAGCTGGTGAACCCGGGCGGGGCGCCGCGGCAACGGCGTGAGCTGCCGGTGCTGGCCGCCCCTTGACCCGCGCCGCGGGGTTGGCTCTGCTCCGGCATGGCGAAATGGCTGCTCATTGACGGATTCAACCTGGCGTACCGCTGCTTTTATGCAGTTCCCGAGCTTACCCGCACGGATGGTTTTCCCACCGGCGCGTTGCATGGCTGGGTGAAATCGCTCTGGCGGCTCTCCGACCAGGAGCAGCCGGCGGCCACGCTGGTATTTTTCGACCTGGGTGGATCGGCCGAACGGCTGGCGCTGCATGCTGAATACAAGGCGCAGCGCGCGGAAATGCCCGAGGCGCTGCAGAAGCAGATTGACCCTATCAAAGCATTCACGCGCGCGATGGGTCTCGTGGGCATCGAACAGGACGGCGTCGAGTCGGATGACCTGCTGGCATCACAGGCCGTGGCGTTGGCGCGGGCCGGCCATGACGTGATCATCGTGAGTGCGGACAAGGATTTTGCGCAGGTCGTCAACGAGCAGATCAAGATCCTGCTACCGCCGCCCACTGCGAACCCAAAGCTCGGCTGGCGCGTGCTCGATGCGGCGGGCGTGAAGGAAAAGTTCGGTGTATCGCCCTCCGGTATTGCCGACTATCTCGCGCTCGTGGGTGATACCTCGGATAATATTCCCGGCATCAACGGCGTCGGGCCGAAGACCGCGTCGAAGTGGCTGGCGGAATTTGGCGATCTCGAGGGCGTTATCGCCCACGCGGGCGAATTGAAGCCGGACCGGTTCCAGGCGGCGGTTGCGGCAGAGGCGGAACGGCTGCGGCTGAATCGGAAACTCACCACGCTCAACCTCGCCCTGCCCACGGTGGCGGCCGAGCCCACGGCGGTGCGCGCGGGTGAACTCTTCCGGTTGCTGGAGGAGATGGAGATGAAGTCGGCGCTGGCCGAGGCGCGGGCCCGTTATGAACAACGCGAGCTGTTTTGAACGCAGGGCAGTCCCGGTCTGACGCACCATTAGCTTCAGCCTGCGCTTGCAAATCGACCGGGAAATCATGCCAAACAGGCACACTTATCGCCATGGATAACAAACAAATGATGCAGGCCATTACCGCCAAAGTCGGAAAAGAGAAGGCGATCGAGATCGTGATGCAGGCATACAACACGGAACTGCTCACCACATGGATTGCGCGGATCCAGGCTGTGAAGCCGATCGGCGGACCGCAGCGCCGGGACCATCTGGCCGATGCCTTGGTGCGCGTGGGTGAAGTCTGCGATCTCACCTCGTAACCAGCTGTAGTGCCGGGACGGGAGAGGCGTGACCAACGGCGCCCAAGGAGCCGCTCCGGAATTTATCGTCCTTCCTGCGACACGCGCTGCGGGTCGAAGATGTAGCCAATGCCATGCACCGTGCGGAAGTCGTCGAGGGTCAGGTCGTGTGCGCTGTAGAACTCGCGCACCTTGACGATGTACTGGTCGAGGGAGCGGCTCTTCACGTCAGCGTGAATGCCCCAGACGGAGTGGATGAGGGCCTGGCGCGAGATGACAGCACCCTGGTGGGCATTGAGGTAGGAGAGGATGCCGAGTTCCTTGCGCCCGAGTTTTTGCACGGGTTTACCCGGGAATGAAATCTCCAGGCGGATGGGATTGATTTGGGCGCCGCAGAAGTCGAAGGGGTCGTCGCTCAGCTTCACGTTCTTGGTGATGTTGAGGTCGTGGTTGGACTCGGTCCGGCGGAGGACGGCGTTAATGCGCGCCACGAGCTCGGCGTAGCTGAAGGGTTTGGTGATGTAGTCATCGCCGCCCATGTTGAGGCCCTTGACCTTGTTGGCCTCGTCCACGTTGCCGGTCAGAAAAATGGCCGGGACAGAGATGTCGGCGGCCTTGAGGGCCTCGAGGAGTGAGAAGCCGGACTGGTCGGGCAACGAGATGTCGAGCAGGAGCAGGTTCGCGAAATTCTTCTGGAGGAATTTCAGCGCGTGGTCGGCCCGGTTGCAGACCTGCGTTTCCATCCCGGCCCGTTCAAGATGAATGGCGATCAACTTGGCGAGCTCGGGCTCGTCTTCAACCACCACTACGAGAGGTTTTGGTTCAGCGCGCATCGACAGAAATTACGAACTGATCAGGATCCTAGATTCGGGCCGGGACTTGTCAATAGGAGTGGTCCGGCCCCCGGGCCGCGAATTTACTTGAAGCTTCAAATGCCGAAGTGTCCTTTGGCCGGGTGTCCGACCCGAAGCCACTCTTGATGCTGGGCCTGCCGAAAGGCAGTCTCGAGGAATCCACCATCAGCCTGTTTGCCAAGGCGGGGTGGAAAATATCCACCAGTTCGCGTTCCTACAAGCCGTCGATCAACGACGCGGAGTTGGACGGTCGCTTTGTCCGCGGCCAGGAGGTCAGCCGCTATGTCGAACACGGTTTCTTCGACTGCGGGTTGTGTGGCCACGACTGGATCCTCGAAAACGAGTCCGACGTCGTCGAGGTCTGCGACCTGATCTACAGCCGCGGTTCCAACAAGAAATCGAGCTGGGTGCTGTGCGTCCCGGAAAATTCGCCCATCAAGAAACCCGAGCAGCTAGCCGGTAAACGGGTGGCGACCGAGCTGGTCGGCACCGTCCGCCGCTATTTTGAGCAGAAGGGCGTCAAGGTGGACGTGGAGTTCTCCTGGGGTGCGACGGAGGTCAAGGTGCCGGACTTGGTCGACGCCATCGTGGACCTCACCGAGACCGGGAATTCGATCCGGGCGAACAAGCTCCGCATCATCGACACGCTGCTCGAGACCAACACGAAATTCATCGCCAACAAGAAGAGCTGGGCCAACCCGGCCAAGCGGAAGAAAATCGAGACCATCGCGCTGCTGCTCCGCGGCGCCCTGGAAGCGGAGAGCAAGGTCGGCCTGAAGATGAACCTGCCGAAGGCGTCGCTGAAGGCGGTCGTCAAGGCGCTGCCCGCGCTGCGCAACCCGACCATTTCCCAGTTGAGCTCGCCCAAGTGGATCGCGCTCGAGACGATCATCGATGAAAGCGTTGTCCGCGAAATCATCCCGCAGCTCAAGGCGCTCGGCGCCGAGGGCATCGTCGAGTACCCGCTGAACAAAGTGGTGTACTGATTTTCGAATCTCGGTTTTCGAATCTCGATTAAACCGCCGGCCGCAAGCGCGGCTTTGCCTTTTCCTGATCGCGACCTATATTCGAAGCTCGTAAATCCAAAATCGAAAATGTCCACGGTCACGCTAGGTCTCCTGCAGCACGCCTGCACTGCCGACCCGGCTGCGAATCTCGCCCAGACCCTCGCACTGGCGGCGCAGGCGGCGAAACGCGGGGCGACGATCATCTGCACGCAGGAGCTCTTCCACTCGCAGTACTTCTGCCAGAGCGAGGATCACGCGAATTTCAAGCTGGCCGAGTCCATTCCGGGTCCGAGCACCAAGGCCTTCCAGCAGTTCGCGAAGAAGCACAAGGTGGTGGTGGTCGCGTCGCTGTTTGAGAAGCGCTCCGCCGGCCTGTATCACAATACGGCGGTGATCATCGACGCGGACGGCCGGCTGCTGGGTATCTACCGTAAGATGCACATCCCGGATGACCCCGGCTACTACGAGAAATTCTATTTCACGCCGGGCGATACGGGCTTCCGTGCGTGGCAGACCAAGTACGGCAAGATCGGCGTGCTGATCTGCTGGGACCAGTGGTATCCCGAAGGCGCCCGGCTGACGGCGCTACAAGGCGCGCAGATCCTGTTTTATCCGACGGCCATCGGCTGGCATCCCAAGGAAAAGAAAGCCTACGGTGCCGACCAGCACGGTGCGTGGCAGATCAGTCATCAGGGCCACGCGGTGGCCAACGGCTGCTACGTCGCCGCCATCAACCGCATCGGCACGGAGAAGCCCGTCGGCGGTGATGGGCTCGAATTTTGGGGCCAGAGCTTTGTCGCGGGCACCAGCGGGCAGATCATTGCGAAAGCCAGCGTGAACCGGGAGGAGATCCTGCTCGTGCCGGTGGACTTGGACAAGGTGGACACCACCCGCACGCACTGGCCGTTTCTGCGGGACCGGCGCATTGATGCGTACGGTGACATCATGAAGCGGTTTGTGGACTGAGTATGGCCCGGCCGACAATGAAGACGCCCGCCGCCCTCGGTTTCCGGATGCCGGCGGAGTGGGAGCCACAGGCCGCCGTCTGGCTGTCGTGGCCGCACAACCGGAAAACCTGGCCGGGGCACTTCCGGCCGATCCCGGAAAAATTCGCCGAGATCGTCGCGGCCATCAGCCGCTTCGAGGAGGTCAGGATCAATGTCGCCAGGGAACTCCAGCCGCGCGCGTGGTCGCTGATCACCCGGGCGAAGGCGGATCTGGCGAAGGTAGAGTTCTATCATCACCCGACCAACGACGCGTGGTGCCGCGACCACGGCCCCATCTTTGTGAAACACGCGCGCACGGGCGAAGTCGCGCTGACGGACTGGAAATATAACGCGTGGGGCGGGAAGTATCCGCCGTTTGACCGGGACAACACCATCCCGCCGAAGATGGCGAAGGCGCTGAAGCTGCGGCGGTTTGTCATTTCGCGCGTGCTGGAAGGCGGCTCCATCGAGGTGAACGGCGCGGGCTCGCTGCTCACGACCGAGGCCTGCCTGCTGAACCAGAACCGGAACCCCACCCTCACCCGCGCGGAGCTCGAGCAGATGCTGCGCGACAATCTGGGCGTGCAACAAATCATCTGGCTCGGTGACGGCATCGTCGGCGACGACACGGACGGGCACATTGACGACCTGAGCCGCTTCTATGCCGCGAACGGCATTGTGACGGCGGTGGAGGAAAATCCGCGCGACGCGAACTACGCGGCGCTGAAAATCAACCGGGAGCGGCTGCGCGGCTTGCGGACGCCGGCGGGAAGGGAGTTCCGGATTGTTGAACTGCCGATGCCGGCACCGTGCTTTTGCGAAGGACAGAGGCTGCCGGCGAGCTACGCCAATTTTCTGGTCATCAACGGGGCGGTGCTGATGCCCGCTTTCCGCCAGCCGCGACGCGACGCGGAGGCCGCGGAGGTGCTCGCGGGCTGCTTTCCGGGCCGGGAGATCATCCCGATTGATTGCCGGGAACTTGTGTGGGGGCTCGGAACTCTGCACTGTATCTCGCAGCAGCAACCCGCCTGAACCATGAAACGCCACCTCGCCTCCCATTTCGCCTCCCTCCTGCTGCTGGCCGCCCTGGGGCTGACCGGTTGTGACTCCATGCCCGGCGAGGTCCATGGGCGACTCGGTCCGGCACCGGAAACGACCCGCACTTTCCAAGCCGACCCGCGCACGGTGTATGATGCCGCCCGGGCTGCGCTGGCGCGGATGGAATTCCGGGTGACCGGCGGCGGCCCGGCCCAAGGTCGCATCGAAGCGGTCAGCGGGTTGTCCAAAAAGGACTCATTGCAGGGTACCCGCCAGATTTCCATATCCATCCGCATCATATCGTTAAGTGATGGCGGTAGCGAGGTGAGCGTTGAACTCAAGGAAGTCATCGAGGAAAATTCCGCCGACCGGCCGGGTTTTGCGACCGAGACGAAGCTCCGCGACACTCCTTACTCCGAGGTCTTCTTTGGCGGGGTGGCGCAGGCGCTGGCGCCGTCCAAGAAGGGCTAAATTTCAGCTTGCGGCAGGGTGCGGGGCAGGGGAGCCTGACCGTTCGCGGCAAAGTTATTGGTCAAGCTGGCGTCGCCGCGATGCTCCCGCCGGCTTTTCACCTCAGTTCAACAGTCAACCCACGGCCCCGCTTTATGGCGGGGTCATCACCGGTGGGCTGGCGCTTCTGGAGCAGGGCGTCTGACCGCCGGTTTTCCGCACATGAGTTCAGTAATGTCAGATCTCCTCGCCCAGTCGTCCTTTGATAAACTCAAGGAAGGCGCGATCGTCCCGGGCACCATCACCGAAATCCGCCAGAACGAAGTTGTCGTCGATATCGGCGGCAAATCCGAAGGCCTCGTCCCCGCCAACGAATTTCTCGACATCGGCGAGCTGCAAATCGGCTCCACGATCGAGGTGCTCGTCCAGAAGCTCGAAGACAAGAACGGCGCCCCCGTCCTGTCCTACGATCTCGCCGAGCAGAAGAAAAACTGGGACAACATCCTCACCAAGTTCCCCGAGGGTTCCGTGGCCGCCGGCCGCGTGAAGGCCAAGGTCAAGGGCGGCCTGATCATCAGCATCGGCGTCGATGCGTTCATGCCCGCGTCGCACATCGACGTGCAGCCCCCCAAGAACCTCGACCAGTACGTGGGCCAGACCTACGACTTCAAGGTCCTCAAGATCAACCTCGAGCGGAAGAACATCGTCCTTTCCCGTCGCGAGCTCATCGAGGAGCAGCGCACCAGCAAGCGCCGCAACCTGCTCGAGAGCATCCAGCCCGGCCAGGTCCGCAAGGGTGTGGTCAAGAACATCACCGACTTCGGCGCGTTCATCGACCTCGACGGCATGGACGGCCTTCTCCACATCACCGACATGAGCTGGGGCCGCATCTCGCACCCCTCCGAAATGCTCAAGCAGGGTGAGGAGGTTCAGGTCATGATCATCGAGGTGAACCGCGAGAAAGAGCGCGTGTCCCTCGGCCTCAAGCAGACCACCAAGAACCCGTGGGACGAGATCGACCGGAAGTTCCCGGTCGGCGCCAAGGTTCACGGCAAGGTCGTCAACCTCGTACCCTACGGCGCGTTCGTCGAAATCGAACCCGGCGTCGAGGGCCTCGTGCACATCACCGAGATGTCCTGGACGAAGCGCATCACCAAGCCCTCCGAGCTGCTCAAGGTCGGCCAGGAGCTCGATGCGGTGGTCCTCGGCATCCAGAAGGATGAGCAGAAGATCTCGCTCGGCCTCCGCCAGCTCGAGCCCAACCCGTGGGACATGGTCCGCCACAACTACCCGATCGGGGCGCGCGTGCGCGGCAAGGTCCGCAACATGACCACCTACGGCGCCTTCATCGAACTCGAAGAGGGCATCGACGGCATGGTGCACGTTTCCGACATGTCGTGGACCCGCAAGGTCAACCACCCCTCCGAAGTCCTCAAGAAGGGCGACGAAGTGGACGCGATCGTGCTCGACGTGGATTCCTCCCAGCAGCGCATCAGCCTCGGCATGAAGCAGCTCGCGACGGATCCGTGGTCGGACATCGACTCGTTCTTCCGCATCGGCGACGTCGTCAAGGGCACCGTCACCAAGCTCACCTCGTTCGGCGCCTTCGTGGAGCTGAAGGATGGCATCGACGGTCTCGTGCACATCTCGCAGATCAGCGAGGAGCGCATCGAGAAGGTGAAGGATGTCCTGAAGCCCGGCCAGGAGGTCAGCGCCCGCGTGATCAAGATCGATCGCGACGAACGCCGCCTTGGGCTGAGCATCAAGGCCGCCAACTACAGCGCCGAGCAGCTCGCCGCCGAGACGACGGCCTACGAGGCGCTCAACCGCCAGAGTGGCACCGACATGATGAACCTCGGCGACATCCTCGACGAGGCGTCGAAGAAGGAATAACCGCCCCGCGGATTCATTCGCAAAACTTCAAGCCGCCCCGAGCAATCGGGGCGGCTTTTTTGTGCCCCAATGGCGCGCGATGGGCCCAAGGCGTTGATCCGAAATGGAGTTGCGGCGCTTCGTCACGGATGGAGGCGAGACGCGGCGAGGGTGCCGCATCCGCCAATGCAAGTAATTCAGGGGCAACGCGCTGCACCGCGCCACCGCCGGGCGCAAAAAAGGCCGGCATGGCTGCCGGCCCTTGGTCATCTTGCGGTGACGCCCGCTCAGTTCCGCCCGGTTTTGGGAGCCGGTTTGCGGGACTTGGCTTCGATGAAGTCGCGGATGACGGCGTTACGCTGGCGCACGCGCTCGTCCTCCTCAATTTCCTCGGTGGTGCGGACGGCCTCGTGCTTCGTCATCGCGCGGCGCATCTTGGACAGCGCGAGGTACTCGAGCTGGCGGATGCGTTCGCGGGTGACGTGGAATTTCTTGCCGACTTCCTCGAGCGTGAGCTCGTCCTTCCCGTCCAGGCCGAAGCGGAGCTTGATGATCTCGGCCTCACGCTCGTCCAGCGACTCGACCATGGCGTGCAGGTCGGAGTTCTGGTCCTTGTCGCGCAGGCCGTCGTAGGGGCTGATGGCGTTGTCGTCGCCGACAATCTCGCCGAACGTGGCGGAGTCTCCATCCTCGCCGACGGGCGCGTCGAGCGAGGCCGGGCGCACGCTGACGGACTTGAGGTGGGCGACCTTGCTGGTCGGGATCTGGAGTTCGATGGCCAACTCCTCATCGGTGGGCTCGCGGCCGAGTTCCTCGGTGAGCTTCATGGCGGTCCGGCGCATCTTGGAAATCTTGTCCACCAGGTGGACCGGCAGGCGGATGGTCTTGGACTGGTTGGCGAGGGCGCGCTTGATGGACTGCTTGATCCACCAGGCGGCGTAGGTCGAGAGCTTGCCGCCCTTGCGCGGGTCGAAGCGTTCGACGGCCTTGATCAGGCCGATGTTGCCCTCGCTGATGAGGTCGAGCAGCGGCAGGCCGAAGTCCTTGTAATCCATCGCAATTTTCACGACGAGGCGAAGGTTGGCCGAGATCATGTGATCGCGGGCGGCCTTGTCGCCGCGGCGGATGCGGCGCGCGAGGGTTATTTCCTCGGCGATGGTGAGAAGGGGGGTCTTGCCGATCTCCTGAAGGTAAAGCTGCAGGTTACTGCGCTCGCCATGTGGGATGGGAGCCTCGGGTGCGGAGCGGTCGGCCTTTTCCAGAAAGGACGGGGGAGCGTCTTGCAACTCGACGCGGAGGGCGGCGGGAGACTCCTCAGTCTCGGCCGCGGTGTCGTGAAACTTGGATTTAGCGGGCATAATTTAAAATCCTCGGGTTAGTGTAGAGGCCTGAAGCCGTTGGTTTGTTCCCAACTGATAGCTAGGTCTGTTCCAAACCTGAAACGGGCCAGCCCTCTGGGCAGATGCCTTAAAAGCACGCTCATTAGGCGCGATTTTGGCACACTTCAGTTCTGCTACGTGTCACCGTGGCGCACTGCTGGCGCCTCGGGCCGCTCAAAACTGCTCGGCCATGGCCACGGCTTTGAAAAGCGCCGAGGCCTTATTGATAGTTTCCTGATACTCGTCCGCGGGCACGGAATCCGCCACCCAGCCGCCACCGGCCTGTATGTAAACCCGGTCGTTTTTCAGGAGAGCCGTCCGGAGCATGATGCAGGTGTCCATGTTCCCGTCATAGCCGAAATAGCCCAGGGCCCCGGCATAGAAGCCGCGCTGGAGCTGTTCAATTTGCGCGATGATCTGCATCGCCCGGATTTTGGGCGCACCGCTCACGGTGCCCGCCGGGAACGTCGCGCGCATCAGGTCGTAGGCGTTTTTATCCGGTGAGATGCGCCCTTCCACCTGTGAAACGATATGCATCACGTGTGAGTAGCGTTCCACCGTCATGAAGTCGGGCACGACCACGCTGCCGAACTGGCAGACGCGGCCGATGTCGTTGCGCGCGAGGTCCACGAGCATCAGATGCTCCGCCTTCTCCTTGGCATCGGCCAGAAGCTCCTTTTCGAGTGCGGCGTCCTCGGCGGCGTTCGCTCCGCGTTTGCGGGTGCCGGCGATCGGCCGGATCTCAACCAGACCATCCGTGAGCCGCACATGGACCTCGGGGGAGGCGCCCACGATGGAGAAATCACCCGCCTCGAGGATGAACATGTAGGGGGACGGGTTGACCGTGCGCAGCGCGCGGTAGAGGTCGAGCGGGGTCTTGGTGAACGGCTGGGTGAAACGCTGGGCTCCGACGACTTGGATGATATCGCCCGCCCGGATGTACTCCTTGGAGTCTTCGACGCACTTTTCAAAGCGCTCCCGGGTGAAATTGCCGGGCGGAACTTCGACCCGGGCCGGCTCGATGAGGGGAGCGGGCGCGAGGTGGCTGGTTTGCTTGAGCAGGGCAAAGAGCGCCTGCACCTCGGTGATGGCGGCGTCATAGGCCCCTCCGGCGTCGCCCCGGATGTGGGCGTTGACGCAGAGGCGGAGGGTTTGCTTCGCGCGGTCGAAAATCAGCAGCGAATCTGACAACATGAAATAGAGCAGGGGGACCTTGAGCTCGTCGGACTTCGCCGCGGGCACGGTGGGCTCGATGCGGGTGACGTATTCGTAACCCACGAAACCGACGGCCCCGCCCGTGAAGCGCGGCAGGCCTGGCAGGGTGACGGGCTTGTAGCCGGACATCTCGGCCTCGATCAGCTGGAGCGGATCGGGCGGGGTGGGGACGTTCTCCGTGGGTTTGCCCGGTTGCCGGATCTCCGTGGTTTGCGGCCCGCAGATGAAGATTTTGCGCGGCCGGCAGCCGATAAAGCTGTAACGCGAGAGGCGTTCGCCGCCCTCGACCGACTCGAGCAGGTACGACGGGCCAGCCGCCTTCAGCTTCGCATAGGCCGAGACGGGCGTCTCGAAGTCCGCCATCAGGTCGGTGTAAACCGGTATGACATTGCCCTGCGCGGCGAGGCGGAGAAAGGCGTCACGGGTCGGGTGGATGTTCATCGGCGGGTCAGGGCTTATGCGTGGGCCTCCGCGCAGCGGCAAGGCGGAATCGGAGGGACCCGCGGCGGGCCGGGCGGCAGAGATCGAAGCCCGGATTCCACCCTGCGATCTCCGAGCTCCGAGCTGCGATCTCCGAACACGGCGCAGCGCGCTTTATTCGACGGTG
>Ga0114958_10000181_pt1 | contig 53432 bp, 59 predicted proteins | sample C_130208_EF_Meta_FD_89577 | JGI IMG/M metagenome (GOLD analysis project Ga0114958, IMG submission 89577) | Freshwater microbial communities from Lake Croche, Canada to study carbon cycling - C_130208_EF_MetaG | ecosystem: Environmental > Aquatic > Freshwater > Lake | place: Lake Croche, Canada... | reverse complement strand
CGGCGCACTCTGGCGGCACACGAGCGGGCGCTGGACGCGGAATGCGCTAAGGCAGGAAAGTGAACGAGATGGCTGGACATTCGGTCTATCAAACATAATTGCGATTTTAAAGGACTGACCCCTAACTTTGTGTCAAAGCCAATAGACGGGGCGTGAATCCTGTCCCAACCTTCTGCAGAATCCGCCGTTCATGCCAATCAAAGATCATGGGAGGCGCTGGCCCAAATGCGCTGGCAAGGTCCATTACGCAAAAAGGGACATACGCAAAAAGGGACAGACCCATAGTGGCGCAAAAAGGGACACGCAAAAAGGGACAGACCCATAGTGGCGAGTGACCGCAACCCGGAGCAGCATCCGCCCTCCCAACCGGTGTCAAACAGTAAGCCGCCCCACCCCGAAAAATCACCCGTTCAGTGGGTCATTTTAATGGTCGTCAGGGGGTAGTCTTAATTGTCGTCGCACACCGGATCCCGTGATTGCCACGTAGAGCCAGACTGGATCCTGATTTACAGAATGGATGGTGACAGCCTTTATCTTGAGCGGACCGGTAGCCACAGCCATCTCTTCAAGTAGAACGATCACCCAACAAGACGCCGCATCTGACGGGCTTTCACCTTCCAGTTTCGCACCCATTGATTTCAATTTCACGCCCGCAGATGGGCTCAGCGTTGGGCGCAAAACATAAATCTTGCGTACCGCACGGCATTGCGTACGCTGCCGACATGAAGACAATTTCAGCCACGTCCGCCCGTTCCGACCTGTATCGGGTCATTGATTCCGCGGTTTCCGACCACGAACCGATCCACATTACCGGCAAGCGGGGCAATGCGGTCTTAGTCGCCGAGGCTGACTGGAGAGCGATTCAAGAGACGCTCTATCTTGTCAGCATGCCTGGAATGAGGGATTCAATTCGCCAAGGGATGGAAGAACGGATCTCGAAGTGCAGCAGGGAGATTGACCTGTGAGCTACGAATTGTTCTACACCAATCAGGCAAAAAAGGACGCAAAAAAGCTGAAAGGCAACCCCTTGGCTAAGAAGGCCAGGGAGTTGCTCGATGTCATTAGTGAGAATCCATTCGCAGACCCACCACCATTCGAGGCCCTAATCGGAGATCTCAAGGGAGTCTATTCACGGCGTCTGAATATCCAGCATCGCTTGGTCTATCAGGTATACGAGCTGCAACGCATAGTGAAGGTCATTAGGCTTTGGACGCACTACGAATAAATGGGACAATTGAGAATTTAGTGGGTAAATAGCTCTAACATTGGCGATTCACACATGATTATCAGCTGGTCAATTCTGAAGAGGTCCCCCTGGCTCCGCCAGGGGGACCTCTTCATTCATTCTGGGCGTCCAACAAGCAATAAACGAACGACCTATGTTTGCGAGCCTCACAGCGATTCTCGGGGTGCCTGATCGCGATATTGGAAGTGGTATCTTCATACAGGTGTACGATCTCAGCGATGGAACCAAAATCACAGTCGGCACGCCGGATAAGAAGTCGGTGATCACAGTCTATCACGACAACATACCAATATACAAAAAAGAGGCAGGACAAGGCGCTGATGGCAATCCGCGAGATGCCGCTCAACGACCCCACGAACTCAAGAAACAACTGACCGCCGATGGCCTCTGACCGCGTTGAGATCTGCAAGTCTGCCGCCACAGCACCTGGGGGCTAGGCCGGAAGTGGATTCCCAGAATCGTGGCGACGATCGAAGCGCTAGAGTCGGATGCACGACCGGCCGGTTGCAAGAAGCTCGTGATTGAGCGAGAGTCTACCCATTGCGGTAACATGCGACTTTTGCGCTGCAGGTGGCCCGATTTGACCCGTATTGAGCGGGCAAGGTGGAGAAATAGCGTTTGCGGAGCCATCTCCCGGACAATAATCTCGTAGGAGGCGTTTTCTGGACCGGGTCATGGGGGAAATTCCCCGGCTACGTGAGGATGAGCATGGATAGGGCGCACAGGCGCTGGAGTTATCGGGCCTGTGGCTATTCCTGAACCGGTCTTGCGAGCTTGTGAGCGCTTGGTGGCGGGATACACGCATCCTGTGAGGCCAGAGGGTGTGAGGCGCGGATCGAGGGGATGGACGGTTTTTTTGCAAAAAACCTCCAGTTTGGGCGGTTGGCGAAAAAAAACCGACAAAAGTCAAAATAGGACTTGTCAGGTCGGGTTGGCCTCCTATGTTCGCCGCCCCGCATTGCGATCTGCCGACTTTTCAAGAGGCGGATCATTAAACAGGGACAATTTATCGGGTGCAGCTCCGGAAAAAAGCTTCAACGAGGTTTCCTCGTCGTTGCTCCGGTTTGCCCTCAGCCAAACCAGAACCACGCAGGAAATCATGCCGACTATCAATCAGCTCGTTCGCAAGGGACGCCACACTCCGGCCGAAAAGTCGAAGTCACCCGCACTTGTGAATTGTCCACAGCGCCGCGGAGTGTGTCTCCAAGTGATGACACGCACGCCCAAGAAGCCCAACTCGGCTCTCCGGAAAGTGGCGAAGGTTCGCCTCACCAACGGATTTGAAATCATCGCCTACATCGGTGGTGAAGGGCACAACCTCCAAGAACACTCGATCGTGCTGGTGCGCGGTGGCCGGGTGAAAGACCTTCCGGGTGTCCGTTACCACATCGTGCGTGGCTCGCTGGACACCCTGGGTGTCGATAAGCGTCGTCAATCTCGTTCCAAATACGGTGCCAAACGCCCGAAGCCGGGTGCCGCCGCCGCTCCCGCCAAGAAGAAGTAATTCACCCACCTTAACCTTCAGCCCTCAAACGCCATGCCACGCCGCAAGCGAATTTTTACCAAACCCGATCGCCGGGATCCCCGCTATGACAGCGCCCTCGTCGGGCACCTCATCAGCAAGGTGATGAACGACGGGAAGCGCTCCCTCGCGCAACGGATCGTTTACGCTGCGATCGACCGTGCCAACGAAGGCATCGACACCGTCGATCCATTGGAAGTCATCACCCGTGCGGTGGAGAATTCCAAGCCGCGCGTCGAGGTGAAATCCCGCCGCGTCGGTGGCGCCACCTACCAGGTGCCGCTGGAAGTATCCGCCGACCGCTCCGAGTCCCTCGCGATGCGCTGGCTGGTCAACTACGCCCGCAACCGCAAAGGCACCCCGATGCATGTGGCGCTGGCCAACGAGATCAAGGACGCCGCGAACAACCAGGGCAGTTCAGTGCGCAAGCGCGACGACGTTCACAAGATGGCCCAAGCCAACCGCGCCTTCGCCCACTTCCGCTTCTAAGCCACGCCGCGCCGACCGGCGCAACCTTCCCCGTGAATCCGAACAGTCCAAACCGCCAATACGTGCTCGAACGCACCCGAAATATCGGGATTGCGGCGCACATTGACGCGGGCAAGACGACGCTCACCGAGCGGATCCTGTTTTATACCGGGATGATTCACAAAATCGGTGAAGTTCACGATGGTGGCGCGACGACCGACTGGATGGAGCAGGAGCGCGAGCGCGGCATCACCATCACCTCCGCGGCAGTGACCACCGAGTGGTGGCAGCGCGCGGAAGAGGGGATGACCAAGCTCTACAGCGAGCAAAAGCACCGGATCAACATCATCGACACTCCCGGGCACGTGGACTTCACCGCCGAGGTGGAGCGCTCGCTACGGGTGTTGGACGGCGCGATCGTGGTGTTCTGCGGCGTCGCCGGAGTACAGCCGCAATCCGAAACCGTGTGGCGCCAGGCGACCAAATACCAGGTGCCGCGCCTCGTGTTCGTCAACAAGATGGACCGCACCGGTGCCGACTTCAACCGCGTGTTTGACGAGGTGAAGGACAAGCTGGGTGCCCATGCCGTGCGCATTCTCATTCCGATCGGGTCCGAGGACCAACTCATCGGCCAGATTGACGTGGTCAATCAAAAGGCGGTTTATTTCAACGACGACGACAAGCTGGGATCCACCTACACCGTGACCGAGCTTGAGGGCGAGCTCATCGACATCGCCAAGGAGGCCTACGACGAGCTGGTGCATGCGGTGGCCGATGTGGATGATGCCATCGCCGACCAGTTCATGCGCGAGCAGGCGATTTCTCGCGACGACCTCAAGCAGGGGATCCGCCGCGCCACCATCGCCAACAAGCTCATCCCCGTCGCCGGCGGCTCCGCTTTCAAGAACAAGGGCGTCCAATATCTGCTGGACGCGGTGGTTGACTATCTTCCAAGCCCGCTGGACATCCCGTCGGCCATCGGCATGGACCCCGACAACGAGGAGACGCGCATCGAGGTGATCACCTCGGATCACGAAAAATTCGTGGCGCTGGCCTTCAAGTTGTGGGCTGACAAGTATGTCGGCAAGCTGGTCTTTTTCCGGGTCTATTCGGGTGTCATCAAAAAGGGTGACATCGTTTACAACCCGCGCACCCGCCGCTCCGAACGCGTCGGCCGCCTGATTCAGATCCAGGCCGACGAGCACAAGGACATCGATGCCTGTTACGCCGGCGACATCGCCGCGATGGTAGGCCTCAAGAATGTCACCACCGGCGACACGCTGGCAGCCGACAAGCACGACGTGGTGTTAGAGCCGCCGACATTCCCGGAGCCCGTCATTTCGATGGCCGTCGAGCCGAGAACCAAGGTGGACCAGGAGAAACTCGCTCTCGCGCTCAACCGCTTGTCCGAAGAGGACCCGACCTTCATGGTCAAGACCGACGAGGAAACCGGCCAGACCATCATTTCAGGCATGGGTGAGCTGCACCTCGAGATCATCGTCGACCGCCTGCGCCGCGAGTTCAAGGTGGAGGCCAACACCGGCGCTCCGCAAATCGCCTACCGCGAAACCATCACCCAGGCTGCGGGCGGCGAAGGCAAGCTCGTCAAGCAATCCGGCGGCCGCGGCCAATACGGTCACGTCGTTCTTTCCCTCAAGCCGAATGCCAAGGGCAAGGGCCTGACCATCGACAACAAAGTCATCGGCGGGGCGATCCCCAAGGAATACATCAACGCCGTGATCAAGGGCATCACCGAGTCGATGACCAACGGCATCATCGCCGGCTACCCGGTCATTGATGTGCATGTCGAAATCCTCGATGGTTCCTATCACGACGTCGATTCCAACGAAAACGCGTTCACCATGGCGGCGATTTTCGCCATGAAGGACGGCTTCAAAAAGGCCAAGTCGATTTTGCTAGAGCCGATCATGGCCGTCGAAGTATCCACGCCCGATGACTATCAAGGAGACGTCATGGGTGATTTGAGCCGCCGCCGCGGCCAGATTCAAAACACCGAATCCAAAGGCAAGCTTTCCATCGTGCACGCCAACGTGCCGCTCAAAGAAATGTTCGGCTATTCCACGGCCGTGCGCACCCTTTCCTCGGGGCGTGCCTCGTATGCGATGACCCCATCGCATTTCGAGCAGGTCCCATCCAATATCGTCGAAGAAATCGTCAGCGATCGCATCGGCTGATTTCTCGCCCTGTAGCCCCACCACGTAAACCGTCCCTAACACTCTCCACCATGGAAAACCAGAAAATCCGCATCCGTTTGCGCGCGTTCGACCACCGCGCCATCGACCGCTCCGCCCAAGAAATCGTGGAGACCGCCAAGCGCACCGGTGCCCGCGTCGCCGGCCCGATCCCGTTGCCCACTCGCATCGAGAAGTTCAGCGTCAACCGCTCGGTTCACGTCAACAAGAAGTCCGCCGAACAATTCGAAATCCGCACCCACAAGCGCCTGCTCGACATTGTCGATCCGACCGCCCGCACCGTGGACGAGCTCAAGAAGCTCAATCTGCCCGCCGGTGTGGACATCACCATCCGCATCTGAGGACGCCTCCGGCATCCAATTTCAAGTTTCAAATTTCAAATCTAAATTCTTCCAGCCATGTCACTCGGCCTACTCGGCAAAAAACTCGGTATGACCCGCCTGTTCGACCAACAGGCCGGGATCATGATTCCTGTTACGGTCATCGATGTTTCCGGCAACACCATCCTGCAGACCAAAACCCCTGACTCGGATGGTTACTCGGCCGTGCAAGTCGGTTATGGCGAACAGAAGGAACATCGCGTCATCAAACCGGACCTCGGCCGCTTCAAGAAAGCCGGCTCGACGCCCAAGCGCTTCCTCCAGGAATTCCGTTTCGAGGCGGGTGCCGCCATGCCGGAAGTTCATCCCGGTCTCGAAACTTTCACCGCCGGCCAATGGGTCGATGTGATCGCCGACTCCAAGGGCAAGGGTTTCCAGGGTGCCGTGAAACGTCACGGTTTCGGCGGCCTCAAGATGACCCACGGGTCCATGATGCACCGCCGGACCGGCGCCATCGGTTGCCGTTCCACGCCAGGGCGCGTTTGGAAAAACCAGAAGATGCCCGGCCACATGGGCACCACCCGCACCACCGTGCAGAATCTCAAGATTGTAGCCATTCGTTCGGAGGATGGGGTGATTCTCGTCTCCGGAGCCGTTCCCGGTGCCAAGGGTGGCTACGTCACCGTCCGTCCCGCCAAGAAAAAGACCGCCTGATCCGGTGGCAATCTCTTAACTCTCAAGCTTCCCAGTCATGTCCGCCAAATCCCTAACCGTCGCAGACGCCCAGGCCGCCAATCTCGTGTTGGTCGGTCCGGAAAAAGGCCGCCAAGCCGTGCACGATCTCGTGACCGCCTACCGCGCCAACCGCCGCACCGGCTCCGCCTGCACCAAGACTCGCGGCGAGGTCTCGGGCAACAACAAGAAAATCTACAAACAGAAGGGCACCGGTGGCGCCCGTCACGGCGACAAGCGCGCCCCGATCTTTGTCGGTGGTGGCGTGGTCTTCGGCCCCCGCCCGCGGGATTACTCCAAGAAGGTCACCAAAACCGTCCGCAAGCTCGCCCTGCGCCGCGTCCTCGGGGACCTGGTGCGCGGCGAGAAAATCAAGGTGGTGGATTCGTTCTCCATCGCGGATGGCAAGACCAAGTCGTTCATCTCCGCGCTCGGCGCGCTGACCGCCCCGGGCAAGATCCTGCTGGTTTCCAACACCTTCGACGAGGCCACCTATCTGGCAGCGCGCAACGTGGCCTGGGCCCAGCTCGTCACCGGCTCGGACCTCAACGTCGAGCAACTCCTCCTCGCGAATTCCGTCATCCTCGTTGGTGACGCGATTCAATCCCTCGCGCACCGCACCGCCTGAACCCCGGACCCAACCCCGAGATCATGAAAGATATTTACCAGGTCATTAAAAACGTCCGCCTCAGCGAGAAGGCCACCTTTCTCCAAGAGACCAACAATGAAGTCACCCTCGAAGTCGACCGCAAGTCCAACAAGCTTGAGATCAAGCAGGCCGTCGAACAGCTCTTCGGAAAAACCGTGCTGGCCGTGCGCACCGCCAACTACGACGGCAAACTCCGCCGCCAACGCCGCGCTGATGCCGGCCGAACCAACCACTGGAAAAAAGCCATCGTCCGTCTGAAAGAAGGCGAGTCGCTCGATCTGATCTGAGCGATTGCGCGCCCGCTCCAAACGAAAAAACTTTACCGTTCCGCGAGTCATGCCATTGAAAAATTTCAAGCCCGTCACCCCGTCCCTACGCTACAAGAGCCTCCCGTCATTCGAGGAGGTGACCAAAAGCAAGCCTGAGAAGAGTCTTCTCACGCCCTTGAAGCGCAGTGGTGGCCGCAATAACACCGGCCGCATCACTTGCCGTCACATCGGAGGTGGTCACAAGCGCCATTACCGACTGATTGACTTCAGGCGCGGCAAACACGACGCCCCGGCGACGGTGGTCGGCATCGAGTACGATCCGAACCGCACCTGCCGCATTGCGCTCATTCAATACGAAGACGGCCAAAAGTCGTATATCTTGGCACCATTAGGACTGGAAGTGGGCACCACGGTGGTCGCCGGCCAGAACGTGGCACCCAAGACCGGCAACGCCATGCCGCTGAGCGCCGTGCCGTTAGGCACCTCGATTCACAACATCGAACTCATTCCTGGCAATGGCGGCAAAGTCGCCCGCGCCGCCGGCCAACTCGCCGTGTTGTCCAACCGCGATGGCGGGTGGGCGCTGGTGAAGATGCCCTCGGGGGAAATCCGCCGCTTCAATGACCGCTGCTTCTGCACGATCGGCCAAGTGGGCAACCGCGACCACATGAATGAAATCTCGGGCAAGGCGGGCCGCACCCGCTGGCAGGGAGTTCGCCCAACAGTTCGCGGCATGACCATGAACCCGGTTGACCACCCCAACGGCGGTGGCGAAGGCAAGTCGAAATCCGGCGGGGGTCGCCAGCACCTGACCAGCCCATGGGGCCACGCCAAGGGCGAGAAGACGCGCAACAAGAAGAAGACCACCGCGGTTTTCATCGTCGCGTCCCGCCACATGAAGAAGAAGTAACACTCCGCCAATCCGTTAGACACTCTCACTTACCGATCCCATGCCACGCTCTCTCAAGAAAGGCCCCTACGTTGATCAAAAGCTTCTCGCCAAGATCGACGTCGTCGCCGAAGCCGGATCCGACCGCAAGCCCATCAAAACCTGGAGCCGCAAGTCGATGATCACGCCCGATTTCGTCAGCCACAACTTCGCCGTCCACAATGGCAAGACGTTCATTCCCGTTTATGTCACTGAAAACATGGTGGGTCATAAGCTCGGCGAATTCGCGCCAACCCGGATTTTCCGCACTCACGGCGGCATCGGCAAGAAGTAAGCCACGGTTCTAGTCCTCACGTTCATGCCACGCACCTTCCATTTCCAAGCCTTTGCCACCGCCCTCGGGCTGCTGGCCGCGGCGGGAATGTGCCAGGCGAAACCCGCGGAGCCCGAACAACTCCAACAGGTGATCCTCGAGCTCCAGCAGCAAAACCAGACGCTCCAACGCAGTCTGGCCGAGGCCAACCGCGGCGAAAAACAAGCCACCGAACAACTCGGCCAGGTCCGGGTGCGTCTCGAAGCGCTCGGCAAGAACCTGCTCGATGGCGGCGACGATCGTCTGGTGCAGGCCGCCGCCGACTTGCAACTCGCTCATGAGCGGGTGTCGGAACTGGAAGGCGCGGTCACCCGGCTGGCTGGCTCGGTCAATGACTACCTGCGTCAAGCGGTGGTTGCCGATCCGGACGCGCGGCTGCGGGTCGAAACCTCGTTAAGAGAGCTTGACGCAGTGCTCGGACTCAGGCAGAAGCCTCGCCCCGATGTGCGGACCGGTTCTCTCCAGCAGGCCTGCATTGTTAGTTTAGATCAGGAAAGCGGCATGATGGTTCTCAATATTGGCGAAAGCCAGGGCGCGAGAATCGGCATGACGTTCCGCCTCTCCCGCGGGCAGCAGCCCTACGGGAAAGCCATTCTCGCCGACGTCCGCAAGGGCGTCAGCGGTGTCTTTGTCGAAGCTCTCGACAATGCCGCAGAAACCCCACGCCCCGGCGATCTCGCCATTCTCGAAATACAAGCCCCAGCGCAGTAACCATTCACGTCCGCCTCTCATGGAAGTCAAAAGCATCACCAAATACGTCAGCCTCTCGCCCAAAAAGGCGCGCGAAGTCGCCCGTGAAATTCAAGGCCTGCCGGTATCGAGCGCCTTGGATATTCTCACCTTCACGCCCAAGAAAGCCGCGCACTTGATCGGCAAGACGCTCAAGACCGCCATCGCCGACGCCGAAAATAATTTCTCGTTGGATGCCAGCACTCTCGTCATCAAGGAAGCCGTGATTGGCGCGGCTCCCACGCAACGCCGGTTCAAGCCGCGTGCCAAGGGTTCGGCTGGTCCGATTCTGCGCCGTTCCAGCCACATTTCCATCACTCTTGTGGGTTCCGCCCCCGAGAAGAAAAAGAGAGTCGCCCGCAAGGCGGCTTCCGCCAAAATCGAAGAAGCTCCCGCCGCCGCGGAAGCCGAAGCCTGAATCCCACTCTCCTAATCTCATCCCGAACCGCATATGGGCCAGAAAGTAAATCCGATCGCATTCCGCCTCGCCGTCAACAAAGATTGGCGTTCCAAGTGGTATGCCCAAGGCAAAGACTACACCGCCAAGCTTCATGAAGATCTCGCCATCCGTGGCTATCTGAAAAACAAGCTTCAGAACGCCGGCTTGGCCCGCGTCATCATCGAGCGCGCTTGGAACAGCGTGCGCGTCACCCTCCATTCCTCCCGACCCGGTTTGATCATCGGCCGCCAGGGCAAGGAAATCGAAGTGATGACCAAGGAAATCACCGACCTCTGCAAAGGGGCCCAAGTCAAAATCGACATCATTGAAATCCGCAAGCCCGAGTTGGACGCCCAACTGGTGGCGGAGCAAATCGCGGTGCAACTCGAGCGCCGGATCAGTTTCCGCCGCGCCATGAAGCGCGCTCTGCAAACCGCCATGGAGTTCGGCGCGGAAGGCATTCGCCTGCGCTGCGCCGGCCGCCTGGGTGGCGCGGACATTGCCCGCGCTGAAGGCTACCGCGAAGGCAAGGTGCCGCTGCAAACGCTGCGCGTCCCGCTGGATTATGGATTTGCTGAAGCCCGCACCGTTTACGGCATCATTGGCGTGAAGTGCTGGGTCAACAAAAAGGAAGAAGACAACGCCGGCAAACCGCCGGGCGGACGCAACGAACGCGGCGGTGATCGCAATGATCGCGGTGGTGATCGCGGTAACCGTGGCGGTGATCGTGGCGGTGACCGTCGTCCCAACGCTCCTCACAACTGATTTTCTCAAATTTCTAACGTTAACCATTTAATCCCTAAAGAGGAGACTGTGCCATGCCTTTGATGCCCAAACGAACCAAGTTCCGCAAAGCCCACCGCGGAAGCCGCTCTGGAAATGCCCAGACCGGAACCACCGTCGCCTTCGGTGACTTCGGCCTCCAAACGCTCGACCGGGCATGGATGACAAACCGCCAGATCGAAGCCTGCCGTATTGCCATCAACCGCTCGCTCAAACGCAAGGGCAAGGTCTGGATCCGGATCTTCCCGCACAAACCGATCACCTCCCGCCCGCCGGAAGTCCGGATGGGTAAGGGTAAAGGCGCCGTCGAAGGCTGGGTCGCCGTGATCCGCCCAGGCAATGTTCTCTTTGAAGTGGGTGGTGTGACCGAATCCGCCGCCAAAGAAGCCATGCGTCTTGCCTCCTACAAGCTCGGCATCCGCACCCGCCTCATCACTCGCAATCCGCACGCTTGATCCATCCCTCACCTAACGTCTGAACCATGGCCAAAACCAAAGCCAACATCGTCCGCGGACTCTCCGCGGACCAACTCCAACTCCAACTTCGCGAACTGAAGCTGGAGGCCCTCAACCTTCGGCTCCAAAAAGCCACCGGCCAGCTTGAAAACTCCGCCCGCATCCGCCAGGTGCGCCGCGAGACCGCTCAAGTCATGACCGCCGTCACCGCCAAGCAACTCGCTTGATCCCCGACTCTAACGCCCCACTGCATCCCATTATGAGCGATACTTCACCGGACACTCAAGTCCACCTGCGTAAAACCCGTGTTGGCGTGGTTATCTCCGACAAGATGGATAAAACCCTCGTCGTTGAGCACATCGCCCGCGTTCCCCATCCGCGCTTTAACAAAATCGTCAAGCGTTCGAAAAAATACTACGTCCACGATGAAAGCAGCCAAGCCAAGATTGGCGACCGCGTGCGCATCGTCGAAACCCGCCCGCTCTCCAAGCTCAAGCGTTGGACGCTTGAGGAAGTGGTCTCCCATTGAGCCGGCTTTGCCGGATCTCAAATCTCAAATCTCAAATCTCAAATTCTCCAATACCATGATCCAGATGGAAACCATGCTCGTCGTCGCCGATAATACCGGCGCGCGCAGCGCAAAAATGATTGGCGTGCTCGGCAAACGCAGCCGCTCCGCACGCATCGGCGATGTGATCACCTGTCACATCCGCGATTCCATCCCGACGGCCGCCGTCAAAAAAGGCAGCGTCGTCAAGGCCGTCGTAGTCCGCACTGCCTATCCGATCCGGCGCGCCGATGGCTCGATCCTGCGCTTCGACACCAACGCCGTCGTCCTCATTGATAAGGACAACAACCCGCGCGGCACCCGCATCTTTGGCCCGGTGGCCCGTGAACTGCGAGAAAAACAGTTCATGAAAATCGTGTCCCTCGCTCCCGAGGTCCTCTGAGCCGCCACCTCAATTTCAACCAATTTCATCCCCATGAGCCGCATCAAGACCCACGTCAAAAAAGGCGATCAAGTCGAAATCATCACCGGTAATCACAAAGGCAAGCGCGGCACCGTGCTGCTGGTGAACGCCGCCAAGGGCCAGGTCGTCGTCGAAGGCGCCCGCCCGGTCAAGAAAGCCACCAAGCCCACCGAAGCCGATCCCAACGGCGGCATCAAGATCATCGATGGCGCCATCCACATTTCCAACGTAAAGAAAGTGGGCTGAGGGGAGCGCCGACATCCTGTCGGCACACCTTCTCCAAGCCCGCGCTTAAGCGCCACACCAACCGCGCTGACCCGCAACCAATATGAAAGCACCCACGCTGCAACAATACTACAAAGATAAGGTCGTTCCCGCTCTGACCCAGAGTCACGGATATACCAACGTCCATCAGGTCCCCCGCCTCGAGAAAATCGTCGTCACCTCCTGCATGGGCAAGGCCGCCGACCGCAAGGTCGCCGTCGATGACGCCGTCAACGAAATCCAGAAAATCACCGGCCAGCGGCCATCGACCACCTTCTCCAAGAAGGCCGTCGCCAACTTCAAGCTCCGCGAGAACGAAATCCTCGGCGCGCGCGTCACCCTGCGTGGTACCCGGATGTGGGAGTTCCTGCACCGCTTCATCCACGTCACCGCTCCTAACATCCGTGACTTCCGCGGGATCTCCTCCAAATCCTTCGATGGCCGTGGCAACTACGCCTGCGGCATCCAGGAACAATCGATTTTCCCGGAAGTCGAGATCGACCAGATCAAGCGCCCGATTGGTTTCGACCTGATCTTCGTCACCACCGCCCCCACCGACGCTGAAGGACGCGCCCTGCTTTCCGAGCTGGGCATGCCGTTCCGCGACATGAAAAAAGCCAACGAAGAATCCGCCGAGGTTGCCGCTGACTAAGCTGCCCAACCCACCCAACCACATCTATCAGGAATACCACCATGGCAGTTCTCACCGATCCAATTTCCGATTTCCTCACGCGTTTCAAAAACGCCGCCAATGCCGGCAATGAGGAATTCTCCGCCCCTTACTCCAAGATCAAAGCGGACATCGCCCGCATCCTCATGGAAGAAGGATACATCTGGAACTATGAAGTCGTCACCGGCACGCGCACCCAGATCAAGGTCAAGCCGAAGTATCTCGAAGGTCGCCCGGTTCTCACCGACCTCAAGCGCGTCTCCACGCCCGGCCGCCGCCATTACGTCGGTGCCAGCGAAGTGCCGCGCGTCATGTCCGGACTGGGCATCTCGATTCTCTCGACTTCCAAGGGCGTGATGTCCGGCGGCAACGCCAAGCGCCACAAACTCGGCGGCGAGCTCCTCGCCAACGTCTGGTAACCCCAACTCGCAACAGAAAATACTACCATGTCACGAGTCGGACTCAAACCAATCGCGCTTCCTGAAAAGGTTGCCGTCAATCTCAGCGGCCGTACGGTCATCGTCGAAGGCCCCAAGGGCAAACTCGATTTCAACCTGCCGGAAGGCATCTCGCTCACCAGCGAGGACGGCAACGTCATCGTTTCCCGGGCCACCGAACTGCGCCAGCACAAGGCGCTCCACGGCACCGCCCGCAGCCTGGTGCAGAACATGATCATTGGCGTCACCAAGGGTTATGTGAAGGACCTGGAAATCCACGGCGTCGGCCTGCGTGCCGCCGTCAAGGGCCAGGACCTTGACCTGTCGCTCGGTCGCTCCCACCCGCTGCTTCACCCGATCCCATCCGGCCTGACCGTCACAGTTGCCGAAAACACCAAGATCAAGGTGGAAGGCATCGACAAGCAACTCGTCGGCCAGTTCGCCGCGGATGTGCGCAATTTCTATCCGCCGGAACCCTACAAGGGCAAAGGCGTCCGCTACACCGGGGAAAAAGTTCGCCGCAAGGAAGGCAAAAGCGTCGGCAAATAACCAGTCACCGCTGCCCACAACCACCAATCTATCACGGCATCATGAGTATCATCAACCGCAAGTCGATCCGCCGACGCATCCACAACCGCATCCGGCGCAAAGTCACCGGCACCGCGGCTCGCCCGCGTCTGGCCGTTCACTACTCGAATCAGCATATCTACGCCCAGGTCATCGACGATTCGACCGGACGCACCCTGGTTTCGGCCTCCACCCTCGACAAGTCCTTCGAAAAGGCCTCGTCCAATGTCGCCAGCGCCCAGCAAGTCGGCCAGCTCCTCGCCGAGCGCGCCAAGGGCTGTAACATCAGCGCCGTGGTCTTCGACCGCGGCGGCCACCTCTATCACGGAAAAGTCAAAGCACTCGCGGATGCCGCGCGTGACGGCGGACTCCAATTCTAACGCTTCGAACAGATACCCATCATGGTAACTACTCCTGATAACGCCCCGTCCGCTCCCGATAACACCCCGGCCGCTCCTGCCAGCGCGCCAAGCGCTCCCGCATCCGCTCCTGACACCCAGCCGCCAAGCACCGGTGGTTATCGTGGCGGTGGCGGCGGCTACGGCGGCGGCGGCCAAGGCGGCCAAGGTGGCCGCAGTTTTGGCGGTGGCCAAGGTGGCCAAGGCGGTCGCGGTCGCGGCGGTCCGCGCCGCGAAGAGCGCGCCACTCCCACGGATGCCGATGGTAACGAGATTTCCGAGAAGGTCGTCTTCATCAATCGTTGCGCCAAGGTGGTCAAAGGCGGTCGTCGCTTCAGCTTCTCCGCACTGGTCGTCTCCGGAAACAAGGTCGGCAAGGTCGGCGTCGGATTCGGCAAGGCCAACGAAGTCGCCGATGCGATCAAGAAAGCGAGCGAGGGCGCCCGCAAGGTGCTCAAGCCGATGAGCATCGTCGATGGCACCATCCCTCATGAAATTTACGCCGAATTCGGCGGCGGCAAGGTGCTGCTCAAGCCGGCCTCGCCGGGTACGGGCATCATCGCCGGTGGGGGCGTGCGCGCCGTCTGCGAAGCCGTGGGCATCCGCGACATCCTCGCCAAGTCGATGGGTTCATCCAATCACGCCAACGTCGTCAAAGCCACCCTCAAGGCACTTTCCCAACTTCGCACCCGCGACCAGGTTCTCTCGAGCCGCGGCAAGAAGAAGAAGGAAAAGGCCATCTGATCAGATAGATCCGTCGGATCGGACCGATCCGACGGATTCTTTGTCCAACACTAGCAACTCACTAACTTTCATGAATCTCAACTCCTACAGCCCGAATCCGGGTTCCAAACACAGCGTCAAGCGGCTCGGTTGCGGCGAAAGCTCCGGCCACGGCAAGACCTCGTGCAAAGGCAACAAGGGTCAGAAGGCCCGTTCCGGCGGCGGCACACGCGTCGGTTTCGAAGGTGGCCAGATGCCCTTGCATCGCCGCCTGCCCAAGCGCGGTTTCAACAACTACGATTTCCGCGACAAAGTGGGCGTCTTCAATGTGGGCGAGCTCGACGATCTGTTTGACGCCGGGGCCACCATCGATGAAGCGGCGCTGCGGGGCCAAGGTCTCATCAACGGCCGCTGCGACTCGGTCAAGGTGCTCGGCGTTGGTGAAGTGACCAAGGCGTTGCATCTGGTTGTCGCGAATGCCAGCGCTTCCGCCCGTGAGAAAATCGAAAAGGCGGGTGGCTCGGTAACGGCCCCCACCGCTTGATCCCTTACCGGACGATCACCGATTTCTGATGAGGAAGCGCTTGTGCGCTTCCTCATTGTGTATATAACCCCCACGTCGCTTTCCCTCTCCAACCAGCCATGATTTCCGCCTTCACCAACACTTGGAAAATCCCGGAACTTCGGGACCGTATCCTGTTCACCCTCGCCCTGATCGTCATCATCCGGCTCGGCGTGCATATCACGCTCCCGGGCGTGGACGGCACGGTCATCAAGGCCTGGCTCGACGACCTGCAGCGCCAGGACCCCAAGAGTCCCACGGGCGGTGTCACCGCCCTGCTTACGGTGTTCTCCGGTGGCGGCCTGCAACAGGCGGGCATTCTGGCGCTGGGGATCATGCCCTATATTTCCGCATCGATTATGGTGCAGTTGATGACGGCGGTGGTGCCGAAGCTCTCGCGCCTGGCGCGGGAAGACGGCGGCCGCCAGAAGATCAACCAATACACCCGCTACATCACCATCGCCATCGCGTTGGTGCAGGGGTTTTTCGTCGCCAAGTCGCTGACCAACCCGGGCAAGATCCCGTATATGTCGGGCATTGAGCGTTTTGGCAATCTGGTGCCCGACCCCTCGGCGATGTGGATGGCGATGACGGTTCTGACCATCGTCGCGGGCAGCGTGCTGTTGTTATGGATTGCAGACCAGATCACCGACCGCGGCATCGGCAACGGCTCGTCGATCATCATCACCGTCAACATCATCTCCGCTCTGCCCGGCGCCTTGATTCAGGCATGGAAATATTTCGTCACCGGTGAGGGCGTGAGCCCGTTCCGCTCGATCATGATGGTGGTGATGATTGCCCTGTTGTTGGTGGTGATCGCGGCCACCATCTCGATCACCCAGGCCCAGCGGCGCATCGCCGTGCAATACGCCAAGCGTGTCGTCGGGCGCAAGCAATTCGGCGGCCAGACCCAGTATCTGCCGCTCAAGGTCAACTACGCGGGGGTGATGCCGATCATTTTCGCCTCGGCGGTGCTCTCTCTGCCGCCGATGATGTTGCAGTATTTCTTCGCGGGCCAGCCGTGGGCGACCAAGGTTTATGGCGAACTGTCGGGTGGCGGCACCTGGTATTATGTGCTCGGCGGCGTGGGCATCTTCCTGTTCTCGTATTTCTGGGTGGCGATGATGTTCCAGCCCTCGCAGATCGCCGAGGACCTCAAGCGCAACGGCGGCTATATCCCCGGCGTGCGCCCAGGCAAACCGACCGCCGATTTCCTCGACTTCACCATGACGCGCCTGACCTTCGCCGGCGCGATCTTCCTGACCCTGATCTTCATGCTGCCGGTTCTCACCGGCAAGATTGTCGGCTTGCCGCCCGGCTCGCTGATTCTGCATTTCTTCGGTGGCACCTCGCTGCTCATCATGGTGGGTGTCACGCTCGACGTGATGCGACAGGTGGAGACCCAACTGCTGCAAAAGCACTACGACGGCTTCCTGCGCAAGGGCAAACTCAAGGGCCGCTATGACCGCCTCAACCAGGGTGGCGGCTCCGCGCCCCGCTCCGCTATCCTCTATCTTTGGACGATCATCGCGGTCATGATTGTCATCGGCATCACCGCATACATCTATAACAGCCTGAACCATTAACGGTTCTCGTTGAGTGCGCTCTCCCGTGTCCCGCAATCCCCGCATCCCGATCAAGTCGCCGCGCGAAATCGCATTCATGCGCACCGCCGGTGGAATCGCCTCGACAATCCTGCAAGCCCTGGCCAAGGAAGTCGCGCCCGGGCGCACCACCCGCGAGATCGACTTGTTAGCCGCGGAGCTGATGCGCCAGCATGACTGCAAGAGCGCGTTTCTGGGCTACCGCGGGTTTGCCGGCTACACCTGCATTTCCCTCAATGAGGAGGTCGTCCACGGCATCGGCGGACCGCGCGTCATCCAGCCCGGCGACATCGTCAAGATCGACGTGGGCATCAGCAAGAGCGGCTTCATCGGCGACAACGCCACCACCGTGGCGGTGGGCGACATCCCGCTGGAAACCAAGCGCCTGTTAGCCGCCACCGAGCAGTCGCTCTTTGAAGCCATCAAGCACGCCCGCGCCGGCCACAAGCTGGCCGACCTGTGCGGCGCGGTGGAGGAGTTTGTCAGCCCGCTCGGATTCACCGTGGTGCGCGAATTCGTCGGCCACGGTGTCGGTCGGCGCTTGCATGAGGAACCGCAGGTCCCCAACTACCGGCCCCGCGGCAAATCCCCAACCCTGCTGGCCGGCATGACCCTGGCCATCGAACCGATGGTCAACGCCGGCGTGCCCTCGGTGCGCATTCTCGAAGACGGCTGGACGGTCATCACCGAGGACCGCAAACCCTCCGCTCACTTCGAGCACACCGTGCTCATCACCGACGGTGAACCGGAACTCCTCACCTGGCGGCCGCGTGAGGCCCTGCCCGAGATGTTAGGCCTGCCCGCCTGGTGACCGCCGCTACAGTTCCCCACTCAGCGCCGGCGGCCTTGTTCCTCGATGAAGATCTCCGCCAGCTTGAAACAGCGGCGCGCCAACTCCTTGGCGTCGGTGTCGCCGATCAGGGCCACGCCTTCCTCGCTGACTTCCGATAGATAGATTTTCCACGCGCGGGTGGCCAGCACGTCCGGGTCGATCTTGACACGCGGCGTGTGGCTCGGCTGGGGCGGTGGGCCGGCCGGCGCGGTGGTGGACTCGGCCGGCTCGCCGTTCTCTAACGGGAAAACCTCGTCGTCGGTTGCGGGTGCCGGGTTTTGCGGGTTGTGGCCCTTGCCCTTTTTGCGGCGGCGCTTGCGCTTGGCGTGCTCGGGCGGCGGTCCGGCGACTCCCGGGCTGGCCGCGTCGGGTTCCGGCCAGTCGCCGCGCGGCGGTGCCCCTGGCGGGCTGTCTGGAAATTCCGGAAACTTGGGGAACTCAGGGGCCTGGACCACAAAGGCCGCCTCGCTCCCGATAGCCGGCGCAGGCTTGGCCGTTTTTCTGGAGCGGGGGTTGGAGATCCGGCGGACGCGCGGCGCTTCGCCGCCGGTTGGGTCGTTAGAAGGCTCGGGGGTGGGTGAGGATTTGGCGCTCATGGAGTGGCTCTAATCAAGTCCGCAGGAGCGCGCGGCGTCGAGCACAATCCGTTGCAATCGCCGCGGGGTAAGGAGGGTTTTCGCGCTGACGCGCCTATCTGCCATCTCAATTTGTTACGCCACCGGTGAGGCGGTGCGCTTAGGAGGCACCACACTCATGTGGTGCGTGAGGAAGAGCGGGCCATGGTTAGGTGCCGGAGGCGCTTGCGCATGGATGATCCTTGCGCCCGACGACAGGAGTGTCGTCGCTCCTAACCAAGATCCTTCCTCCGCCGCTTGCTCGAAGACCGTAGCGAGTGGCCGGTGGCGTGAACGGATCTATCGAATCAGAAGTTCTTGATGTCGTCCCGGCAGGTCGCGTCTGAGAGCGTATCGCTGGTCTTGCGATCCTTGCCCATGCTCCACAGGTCGAAATCGGGGTTTTGCGCGTTGGTATCCGTGCTGATGCGATAGCCGTATTCTGTTTTCCAGGGATCGATGATGGGAGTGGTGGGTGGGATCTGTTTATCGGCTTTGACCCATTTCTGTCTGCTGGTGGTGGGATCCAGCTCTGGGAGATAAATCGTTTTAGCCATGGGCGCGCTGGGCGTGTCAGCCCTGGCGGGGTTTTTGCTGTAATCGTAGCCCTGATAAAACAACTGCACATACAGGGAAGTGCTGCTACTGGTGTTGAGTTTCGAGTCGGGGTATTTGCCCATATCGAGCTTGTAGGCCTCGATACCCTTGGAGAGCAGGGCGATCTGGACCCGGCACTTTTCCTTGGCTTGGCGGTCGGTGACGAAACCCATACCGCCGACGACGAGGGCGGCCAGCATGGCGATGATGGCGATGACCGTCATCAGCTCGATGAGCGTGAAGGCAGGGTATCCTTGGCGTGGGGATGAGTGCATGATCCAGAATGGGGTTAGGTGGTTGGCCGGCAAGCCCGCTGGAGGCCTTACTGGTTGCCCATCGTCGAGATCATCTTAATCAAGGGCAGGAACAATGCAAACACGACTGAACCCACGACCAGGGCGAGAAACACGATCATGATCGGCTCGAGGATCGAGGTCAGCGCGGTCACCGAGTTGTCCACCTCGTCGTCATAGACGTCGGCCACCTTGAGCAGCATTTCGGGCAACTGCCCGGTTTCCTCGCCGACGTCCACCATGGAAATGACCATGTTGGGAAACACGCCCGAGGCCTGCAGCGGGGTGACGATGGTTTCGCCTTCCTTGACCGCCTCGTGGACCTTTTCGATGGCGCGCGAGATCACCACGTTGCCGGCGGTGTCGCGGGTGATGTTGAGGGCCTGGAGAATGGGCACCCCGGAGGTCACCAGCGTGCCGAGCGTGCGCGAGAAGCGCGACACGGCGCTCTTGCGCTGGATGTCACCCAGAATCGGCAGCTTGAGCTTCAGGTTGTCGATCGCCTTGCGTCCCAGGGCGGTGCGTCCCCAGATGTTGAAGAAGAAAATGCCGAGGCCGATGACGAGGAAGATGAAGACGACGTTGGGCAGGAGGAACGTCTGGGCCAGCATGAACTCGGAGGTGCCGAACACGATCTGGGAAATCATCGGCAGTTCCGCCTCGGTGGTGGCAAACATCTCCTTGAATTTCGGCACGATGAAGATCATCAAAAACACGAGGATGGCCACCGCGATGAACATCACGATCACCGGATAGACCATCGCCGAGACAATCTTGTTTTTGAGTTTCTGGGCCTTTTCCTGATACTCGGCGAGCCGGTTGAGGACGATTTCGAGCACCCCGCCGAGTTCGCCGGCCTTGACCATGTTGACGTAGAGCTTGTTGAAAATCTTGGGATGCTGGGCCAGCGACTCGGAAAAGGTGGACCCGCCCTGGACGTTTTCAGCCAACGCGCTGATCGTGGCGCGCAACACCGGGAGGGGCTCCTGCTTCTCGAGCACCGTGAGACTGCGCAACAGCGGCAGACCGGAATCGATCAAGGTGGCCAGCTGCCGGGTGAAAATCATCAAGCCCTTGGGCTTGACCCGGCCGCCGAGTTGGCCTTTGGAGGCCTTCGCGGCGGCCTTGGACTTGCTCTTGGCAGGGGCGACGGCCTTACCCTTCTGGGCCTTGCCCTCTTCCTGAATCCGGGTCGGATAGAGCCCCTTGCTGCGGAGTTGCTGGATGGCTTCGGTTTCGCTGGGCGCGGACACCACGCCGGTGGTTTGATCGCCTTTGGCATCAAGTGCGGAATATTGGAAGTGGGCCATGGGATGGGTGCTGGTGTTAGATAATGGTTTTGTGAACAGTCAATCTGAATATCCAGAGGATAGCGACGGGAAAATGACGGGAATCAGGTGTATTTGAGAACTTCTTCAATGGTGGTATTGCCAAGGTAAATGTTGCGCAAGCCATCCTCGCGCAGTGTGTTCATGCCCAGTTCCATGGCTTTCTGTTTGATCACGACGGTTGGCGCGCGCGCCGTGATGAGCTCGCGCAGCGGGTCGGTGATGTTGAGCAACTCATACAGCCCGCGCCGCCCGCGATAGCCGGTTTGCCCGCAGACCTCGCAGCCCGCGCCGGTGAAAAAGTGCTTGTCACCCAGCTCATGCGCCGAGACCCCCAGCTGGCTCAAAATCGCCTCGTTGGGCTCGTAGGGCGAGTTGCACGACTTGCAGATGGTGCGCACCAGTCGCTGGGCTAACACGCCTTCGAGCGAGGCGGCCAGCAGGAACGGTTCGCAGCCCATGTCCACCAGGCGGGTGATGGCGCCCGACGCGTCGTTGGTGTGGAGCGTGGAGAGCACCAAGTGGCCGGTCAGGGCGGCTTGGATGCCGATGGTCGCGGTTTCCTTGTCGCGCATTTCCCCGACCATGATCCGGTCCGGGTCCTGGCGCAAAAACGCCCGCAACACCCGCGGGAAATCCAGCCCGATCGCCTCATTGATCGGAATCTGGATGATCCCGTCAATATCATACTCGACCGGGTCCTCGGCGGTGAGAAGCTTGGAGTCGATGGTGTTGATGCGGCGCAGCGCGGCGTAGAGCGTGGTCGTCTTGCCCGCGCCGGTCGGCCCGGTGACGATGAAAATCCCGTTGGGTTTCTCGATGGTCTCGGTGATATAGTTATAGATATGGTCGGTGAGGCCGAGGTTTTCCAGCGACAAGTTCACCGACGAGCGGTCGAGCACGCGCAGCACGATCGACTCGCCGTGGTGGGTGGGCAGCGAGGAAACCCGCATGTCCACCTGCTTGTCGCCGACTTGTTTGACGATCCGGCCGTCCTGCGGCAGGCGCTTTTCGGCGATGTTCATGTTGGCCATCACCTTGACGCGCGATAGGATCGGCAGCGCCAGGTGGATGGGCGGCGGCACCATCTCGTAGAGGGCTCCGTCCACCCGGTAGCGGATCTTGAAGTCCTTTTCAAACGGCTCGAAGTGGATGTCCGACGCCTTTTCCTTGATCGCCTGATAGAGCACCAGGTCCACGTAGCGGATGATCGGCGCGGAGTTCGCCTCGGCCTCGAGGTCCCGGTTGGTGGCGGACTCCTTGCCGATTTGGAACTGGCTGAGGATGTCTTCCATCGCCTTGCCTTCGCCGCCGTAACAATCGTTGATCTTGGCCTCCACCAGATAGTCCGGGGCGACCACCACCTGGATTTCGCGCCCCAGGGCAAAGCGCAGATCCTCGGCGGTCTGCGGGTTAAGCGGATCCACCAGCGCCACATACAGCCCGGTCTCATCGAAGTTGACGGGCAGCGCGCCGTGCAGGCGGGCCGTGCCGGCGGGCACCAGCGCCAGCAGCGCCTCGGGCGGCGACCAGTTGCGCAGGTCCACCAGGGTGGTGCCCAGTTCGGAGGCGACCACCGGCCAGATGTCGTCGCGATGGCTGATGACCTGGAAATCCGCTAGAATCTCGGCGATTTCCTTGCCGCTGTGGCCGATTTCGGCCAGGATGTCTTGCGCGAGGCTGTGATCAATGAGGCCGCGCGCTTGGAAGAGTTCGATAATCTGTTGGTTGTCCATGGGACGGGAAAAACGCAGGAGTTGGAAAAAATGGGGTGTGAGATCCGGGGTCAATCGGAGTCTGACATGGTGGCATGGACCACTTCACTGCCGGAAGTGAGCCCGGAGAGCACCTTGCGGATGCCATCTTCGCGCAGGGTGCGCATGCCCAGTTCGCGGGCCCGGCGGCGGAGTTGGGTGGTGGTGAGACTGGTGTTGATCATTTGCCGCACTTCGTCATCGATGGTGAAGATTTCGAAAATGCCCATCCGGCCGCGGTAGCCGTTGTTGCGGCACTTGTCGCAGCCCACCGGTCCGAAGATGGTCGCTTCCGACATCCGCGAAGCATCCATCGACAACGCCCGGATTTCCTTGTCGGTGAGCTCGGAGGGGGTCTTGCACAGCGGGCAGAGCTTGCGCACCAGGCGCTGGGCCAGAATCGCCCGCACCGCCGAGGCGATCAGGAACGGTTTGACCCCGATGTCTGCGAGCCGGGCTACGGCAGCCGGCGCGTCGTTGGTGTGAAGCGTGGAAAACACCAAGTGCCCGGTGAGCGATGCGTTGATGGCGATGTTGGCGGTTTCCGCATCGCGGATTTCCCCGATCATGATGATGTTGGGCGCTTGGCGCAGCATCGCGCGCAGCGCTGCGGCAAAGGTCATCCCAATGTCGGTCTTGACCATGACCTGGTTGATGCCCGAGAGCTCATACTCGATGGGGTCTTCCACCGTGATGATTTTCTTGTCCGGTTTGTTGATGACGTTGAGACACGCGTAGAGCGTCGTGGTTTTGCCCGAGCCGGTCGGGCCGGTGACCAGGATGATCCCGTCCGGCAGTCCTAACAACTGCTCGAAGGTTGTCTGGTCATCGGAGAAAAACCCGAGCTCCGGCAGGCCGAGCAGCATCGCGGTTTTGTCCAAAATGCGCATCACAATCGATTCGCCGTGATTCGAGGGCACCGAGGACACCCGCAGGTCCACTTCCTTGTCGCCCATCTTGAGCTGGATGCGCCCGTCTTGCGGCAGGCGTTTTTCCGCGATGGACATCGTGCCGCTCATCACCTTCAAGCGCGCAACAATCGCGGGTAACAGCTTTTTGGGATGGGTATCGACATGGACGAGCTTGCCGTCCAACCGGTAGCGCACCCGCACCGATGTCTCCATGGGCTCGACGTGAATGTCCGAGGCGCGGACGCGAAACGCTTCCGAGAGCATTTGCAGCACCAACCGGATGATCGGCGCGTCATCACCGACGGTCTGGGCCTCCTCGCCGCCGGTGGTCACCGTCAATCCGGAGGGGCCCGAATCGTCACGCGTTTCCCCGGAGTGATAGAACTGGCGGAAATGCTCCTGAATGTCCTGTTGGGTGGCGCAGACCAGATTGAGTTCGCGGCCGATGATGTGCGGCAGGGTGTCAAGGGCTTCGAAATCCAGTGGGTCGGCGATCGCGATGGTCAGCGAGATGCCCTCGTCCTGCACCGGCAGAACGCGGTAGCGCTTGGCGGTTTCTTCGGAGATCTGGGCGGTGATATTCGGGTCGAAGGAGACTTCACCCAGGCGCACGAACGGGATGCCGGCGTTGGCCGCCAGCGTCTGCGCCACGTCCTCTTGGGTCAGGGGGGTGTGCGCGAGCATGTGCTCGAGGATGGTTTCCGCGCCCAACAGGGCGTTGCGCGCACGGGCGACCTCATCGGCACTCACCAGGCCGGCTTCGGTGAGTAATTCTGCGAGATAATCTTCGTTGGAAAACACAGTTCTTAATATCCTGGGAAAGTTTTTTGGGATGTAAATGCAACACCGAACAGCTGCCGGGCCGCATTTGTCGAAGGTTGGCCAAGCTGCCTTGCCGTTGTCAACCAGCCACATCGCCCGAATCGACGATTTGGTGCAGCTGGGAACAATCTTTCGCAGGTTGTAAACACCATGCCAATTCAGCTTACTGCCGAAAATCCGCTTGCGCTGCGGCTTAAAATCACGGATGGCTTGCTGCGTCCAAATCCTTGCGGACACGCCAAGATGTCGGGGCGTAGCGCAGCCTGGTAGCGCGCTTCGTTCGGGACGAAGAGGTCGTGGGTTCGAATCCCGCCGCCCCGACCACTGGAAAATCAACGGAAAGCTCTGGTTCCTAGGGCGTTTTTCGTTTGGAGGCTAAAGCACGTTCTCCGCCGCTCTCCCTGATTCTGCGAAAAAACCGTGCATTTTTGCCAACTGATCCAGGCGTGCCTTGCGCGGCTGGTTGCTGGGAGCCTTGTCCGGCGCGTCATCCCCACCAAATTCCCTACGCGCTTCCTGCCGGCCAGCCCAAGAACTTTGCCCGCCTGCGGGTGATCCAGCGCTGAGCTGCCGATCATTCAGGCGCCGGCTCCATGCGAATGGAGAATGAGGTGGGGGTTGGCGCGGGTGGGTCTGAATACTCGCGGCTCACGCACCGGGCTGGGGCGGTTTGATTCGCAAGGCGAGTGCCGCCCCGGCTAACAGCAGCAGGCCGGCGGTGATGAACGACGACTGGTAGCTGCCGTCGCTCTGGGAGGTCAGGGTCTGTTGGAGGCGCGGCAGGACCAACCCGCCCACTCCCCAGGCAGTGAACAGGACTCCATAGTTTATGCCGAAGTTTTTCAGGCCCCAAAGATCCTTGGCGAAGGACGGGAACAACGACAGGTTGGCGCCATAGTTGAAACCGATCAGGCTGGCCAGCAGCACGATGACCCCCGGCGTGGTCTCCTTGCTGGCCATCACCGGGATGGCGAGGAACATCAGCGCCGCCTGGATGAGCAGCACCAGGCACAAGGTCTGGCGCCGCCCGATCTTGTCCGAGAGCAAACCGGCCGTGACGCGTCCGCCGGCGTTGCCGATGGCCATCACCGCCACCGCCACAAACGCCATGTCCCCCATGCTCTTTTTGGCCATGCCGCTGACGCTGCCGATGACCATCAGGCCCGCACCCGCACCGATGAAATACGTCACCCATAACAACCAGAACGTCGGCTGGCGCAGGATTTCCCCCGGCGCGGCGTGGGCAGCCGCCGCCGATGGCGCGCGACCTGGCGCGGGTTTTGCCCCGGCCACGAATCCCGCAGGCGGATTCACCAACCACTGCGCCAGCCCGCAGACGATCACCACAAAGGCGATGCCGAGGAGGAACATCGAGTTTTTCACCTGATAGTGGCCTAGCAGGTATTGTGAAGCCGGCGCCAGATAGACCGGCGCCAGCCCGAAGCCCGCGACCACCAGCCCGGCGATCAAACCGGTCTTGGCCGGCGGGAACCATTTCAGGGCCGGCGGCGTGGCCGACGAGTAACCGAACCCGAGGCCTAGGCCGACGAGTACGCCGAAGCCGAGCATCCACACGCCGTAATGGTTGGAGGTGGAGGCTAGCAGAAACCCGGCGCCGACAAGCAGGCCGCCGATGGAGGCGGTGACGCGCGGCCCGATCTTGTCCTGGCAGCGCCCGGCGACTATCATCGTGAACGCGAACACCAGACAGCACAGCGCGTAGGGATCGTTGAGTTGCGAGCCTTGCCAGCCGAATTCCTTTTCGATGGCACCCTTGAACATGCTCCAGGTATAGAGAATGCCCAGCGCCAGGTTGATGCCCAGCCCGGCGAAGGTGACCCGCCAGCCGGGATTGCGCGCCGGGACCGCTCCCGCCTGGGTGTTCGTTTGAATTTGCATGGCGGGCAATCTGGCACACCCCCCGCCCGATGCAATCAAGGAGTTTGCGCCGTGGCTGACGCGTCCCGCGGCAGGCCGTGATGGCGGCGTCTCACCGCCATGGCCACGCTGCCGTGGTGAGAGGGCGCCCCCGCTTCCAAAGCATCCATCTCGGCATCGATGGATTGAAATCAACGGAATCTATCAGGGATGCGGGGTGATGGTGAGGATCGTGATTTGTTTTGTATCGGGCCCGTAATGCCAGAAAATCCGCCATGCGGCAGGCGTCTGGTTCTCGGCGTAGGCCTCGAAAACCTCCTCGTCGCCGGGTCCTTTGAGCGAGCTGAATTTGTGGGTGTTGAGCCCGGGGTGGCGGGGGTTGGTTTCCAACAAACCCAGAGACTTCCGCACGGCCTTGAGCCGTTTCGCAAGGCTGGCATCGGCTTGCAGGATATCGAGATCCGCCGTTGCCCGGTCCGTGAAAAGCAGTTCAAAGCTCACGGATCAATCGATGGGGTCGTTGGCATACTCGACGAAGCTACCGCGCGAGCGCACTTTGCCTTGGGCGGATTGGTCCAATCCCTCGCGCACGGCTGTCAGCGCGGACGGGTTTTCGAAGAGCCACTTTTCCCTTGCTGGAATCTCTGCGAAGGGTTCGAGAATGATGCGGCCCTCGCGATCCTGCGTCGCGTGGAAGCTGCTGAATCCCTTCGCAAGCTTGCCAAGGGAAATGCGCCCTTTCGCGTCGGGGCGAATCGTTAGGACTTTTACCATGCCGCGATCCTGCCACGGGAAGGCCAACATTCAAGTGGGAAATGAATCGTTTCCCACTTTCCGGCGACCCCCAGCCCGGCGATCCGGCCGGTGAACGCCGACGGGAACCCTTTCCAGGACGGCAGCGTGGCCGACGAGTCACCCTCCACAGGAAAATGAAAAACGGCAGGACTGTTCATTTTACCACGGATTAGACGGATTAGACGGATTTTAACGGATTTGCCTGAATCATACAGAATCAAGTGTCAGGCTATCTGCGCTACGCTTCGGTTCACGGAGAATATTTCCGTGTTCTATCAGACTTCGGGCTCACCCAGCGGGTTGGCGGCTCAATCTTCATAACTCTTTAATAATCCGTTAAATCAGTATAGTTTGCCTGAGGTGAATTGGATTGCAGTCAGTCAGGCCATCTCGCTGCGCTCGGGTGTGGTTTCCATTTTCCCTTGTAGAGTAACCGAACTCGAGGACCAGAGGCCGACCCGCACGCCAAAGCCGTGCATCCATGCGTCCCGCGGCAGGCCGTGATGGCGGCGTCTCACCGCCATGGCCACGCTGCCGTGGTGAGAGGGCACCCCCGCTTCCAAAGCATCCATCTCGGTGTCGATGGATTGAAAGCAACGGAGTCTATCAGGGCGGCGGCAAGCAGCCCTCCTTGCTCAGCGCGATAACGGCCAAGGAATCAGATGGGCATGTGGAATCCCCTCGTCGAGAGTCGCCAGACGCATGCCGTGACGCGCCGCCAAATCCACCAGATGCGCGTCGGTCGTTCGGGAAGCCGCCGCACACCAGGCCGGCCATTGCCCGACGGCGGAGCGATCATCGGGCAAAAACCGATGCCGCTTTCCAAGCGAACTCAACATGCCGGACAAAGTCGCCACCGCGTCGCCCACGGGCAGACGCCCCCCGGTGCGCTGCACCGAAACGCGCACAAAGCCGAGCTCGGGAATGGCCGAGGTGACGAATTTGACGCCCCGCTGCGCTTTCATCGCACCAATCCACTCTGCCGCCCGGCGGTGGTCGGCGTGATCCATCCAACCCCAAGCGACCAAAACGTTGACATCCAGCAGGTAATGCATCACGGGAAATTGGCCAGCATTTCGCGCACCGTGGCGGTTGTCAGTTCCTTCGCGTCGGGCATGGGCGCGAAAATCATCGCCCCGGTGAACTCACAACGCACCCGCCGCGGCAAGGCGGGGGCCTTGCCCGGAACCGTCGCCCGTTGGCGCAAATACTCCGAGAGACTGGCCCGTTCCTGTTTGGCCAAGGTGCGGATTAAATTCGCCTCGTCATCGCTGACTTTGAAGCTGATCGTTGGCATGGGTAATACCGTAATACCAACTGGCCCGATGGCCAGCGGTTTTTTGCGGTGGCGGCCGCGTCCCGCCGCCATGAGTCATGCCGTCATACCAATGTGCCCGATGGTCAGCGGTTTTTTGCCGTGCGATCCATCCCCTTCATAAATCGCCAGAGTGATTTCACCTTGGGGTTCTCAAGTGGGTCATGTGGCAAATACCTCCTCCAGAATGAACGAGGACAAATAGCCGGCGATGCGGTCGTAGCTCTTGGCCCAGCGAAGTCGTTCGGCGAGGAGGGGTTTCCCCAGAGACCGGATGCGGCGGGAGGAGTGGTGGTGCGTGGGTGGAGGGGGTTCCTACGGCTTCACCTTCAGACCCTCCGCTTTCGCGGCCTTGCGCTGGCGATCATCGAAGCTGAGAAAGGTGTCGGCTTTGAGGAGCAGGGCCGCAGCCACGTGCATCAGATCGAGGCTCCTCGTGCCGAGGCGCGCGCTATGGCGGTCTGCGAGTTCGGCGGATTTCGCAAAGAGGGTGGAGGCTGGAACCGGAAGGATGGTGAAAATCCCGTGCGCAATGTCATCCAGAAACAGGCGTTTTTTGAGGCTGGCATCGCTTGCACTGAGCTCACCCCGGAATACCGCCAAATGGAGCGCGTTGCGGAATTCGAGCTCCCCTAACTGCGAAAGCCGGATGGATGCCGTCTGCTTGGCCATCAGAGCAACGGCACGCGCACTGGTGCTCTCTTCCTTGTAAAGAGTCGCCACAAACCCCGTGTCCGCATAGGCATTCATCGGTTGCTGCGGTCGTAGTCCACCACAGATGAAAGCCCCTTGCCGGGCTTTTCATTGGGGAAAAGTTCCCGGATGCGGGCGAGGAAGTCGGGCATATTCACCGGGGCCGAGCTTGAAGTATCGACCGGTGCCAAGCGTGCGAAGGGTTTGCCCGAGCGGGTGATTTCCACGCATTCCCCCTCCTCGATCCATTGGGCGACGGTGGGGAAGGAATTGCGGAGGTCACGGATCGATGCCGTTTTCATGGTGAGACAATCGTGTATCACAGAATCGGTGTCAAGCCACGTTCCGCGCTCCATCAAGGGTCATTCTCCAGCGCGCCGGCCAGCAGGGCCGCCGCCTTGGAGTCGGTTTGCCAGGCGGGAAAGCGCCGTGGTGGTGACGCGGGCGAGACGCCGCAGCCACTTGTAGAGGCGTGCGTTGACCTGCACTTGCATGCTTTGCTCAAGCGACCGGCCATGGCAGGCTTGCCCGCTTCGACCGCCGGTGCGCGATGGCGCGGAGGATCGCGTCGAGGGTGGAATCGAGGTGCTGGCCGAGGTCCGCGGCGAGGAAGCGCAGCACGTGGCATCCGTGTTCCTGGAGCAGGGCGTCCTTGTGCCGGTCGCGGCGATAGGCGGCTGGATCGGTCAGGTGCTGCGGGCCGTCGATCTCGATGGCCAGCTTGAGTGGCGCGCAAAACAAGTCGGTTTCCAGTTCGCTCCAGCCGTCGAAGGGGATCGGGAGTTTGGCGTTCAATTTGAACAGCCCGGCGGTTTCCGTTAGGGATTCCAGGCGCTCAAACAGGAAGGCCTCCGACGCGCTGCGGGCGCGTGCGACTCCGGTGGCATCGGCGCCGGCCGGGCCGGTGGCCGTGACGAAGAGCTGGGCGAGCGGAGCCTCGAGCCCGTCGCGGACCAAGCGCCGGACGCTGGCGGCATAGTCTTGTTTCCAGGCCGGATCGATGGGCAGCGGCACGTCGGGCGGCCAACCGGGCAGGGCGCTGGCGGGCAGCAGGATGGTGTAACCGACCGCCTCGTAACCGGCGCAGCGTTTGTCGAACATGCGCGCCAACATCGGCACGTCGAGGTCGGCATAGTCGTGGATCCGAACCTCGCGTTTGCCGTCGTGGAGGCGGTGGAGGCGTCCGGCATATTGGGCGATGATGCCGCGCCAGGACACCGGCATGGTTAGAAACAGGGTGTCGAGCCGCGAGTCGTCGAAACCCTCGCCGATGAACTTGCCCGTGGCGATCACGACCCGCGTCTCGTTTTGCGGGATGGCGGCGAGCTGCGCCAGCGCCTCGCGCAACGCCTTGCGGCCCATGCCGCCCTGCAGGACGATCAGGTGGGCCGCGTGCGGGCGCAGCATCTCTGCCAGGACGGTGACATGCTCGGTCCGTTCTGTTAGCACGAGCGGCGAGCGGCCCTCGCGCAGGGCGGCGGCCACGTCGGTGCAAATCATGGCATTGCGCGGCTCCGAGCGCATGACCTCGGCGCACAGGCTCTGGTATTCCAAGCGCCGGTCGGGATCGGGCTCGGCCAGCGACCGGAAGCCGGTGGGCCGGACGATGACCTGATGGGAAAACGGCCGGGTAGCTGCCTGGGCTTTGGCATCCACCCGGTGGCGCACCGGGCCGCATTGCATGAAGATGATCGGCTGGTGGCCGTCCTTGCGCACCACCGTGGCCGAGAGTCCGAGCACATAGCGGGCCTTCGCCCGGCGGGCGACCAGCTCGAAGCTGTGGGCGGATAGGTGGTGGCACTCATCGACGATCAGATGCCCGTAGTCCGCCACCCGGTCATCGACGACACCCTTGCGGACCAGGCTTTGCACGAGCGCAACATCGATTCTGCCTGATAGTTTCTTGTGGCCGCCGCCGAGCCGGCCGATGGATTTGGCGGGCTGGCCGAGGAATGACGACAACCGCTCGACCCATTGTTCGAGGAGTTGCTGGCGGTGGACGAGCACCAGCGTGTTGACTCCGCGCGCGGCGATGAGCCAGGCGGCCAGCACGGTTTTGCCGAAGGCGGTGGTGGCCGCCAGCACCCCGGTGTCGTGGGCGAGCATGGCGGCGGCCGCGACTTGCTGGTCCGGGCGCAGGGTACCGACAAACTGCACGTCCACGGGCGTCCCGGCAACCCGCTCGTCGCGCATCAACGGTTGGATTTTCAGTTTTGAAAGCAGCTCCACCACCTCCTCCAGGCACCCGCGCGGCAGGCCGAGGTGGGCCGGCAGGTCCTCCGCGCAGGCGATGACGCGCGGCTTGTCGTAGGTCGGCAGCCGCATCGCCTGGGCGCGGTAAAACTCGGGGTTTTGAAACGCGGCGAGGCGCAGCAGGCGGGTGTGCAGCGCGGCCGGCAGGGCTGCTTTTGGCAGGTAGATCTGGTCGCCAAGCACCATCTCGATCTCCTTGGGCAGCGGGCCGGTGATGGGCGCGTCTCGGTGCCGCCGGGATGGCGGGCTGTTCCATGGCTCGGGCTCGTCATCGGGTGTTAGGGCGAAGCGCACGCCGACAACCCGGCCGCAGCTTTCCGCCTCTTGGGTTAGGGCATCCATCCGTGCGCGCGGCAGGCGCGGGATGGCGGCGAGATGGGCCCACTGGTCCTGATAGGGATCCAAATGCTCGTCCACAAACACGCTGTGGCCGTGTTCACGCGGGCCTTTCTGCAGCGGCAGGGCGATCAGGTTGCCGAAGCCGCCCCTGGGCAGCGTGTCCTGGTTGGGAAACAGCCGGTCGTAGGAACTGAAACCGAGCTCGGGGCGGCGCTCCATGGTTTCCGTTAGAACGAGTGACCCGAGCTTGCGGGCCAGCGTGGCCGGTACGGCGGCGGCGAAAAAGAACCAGACATGCCCGCCGTTGCCCGAGCGCGAGCGTTCCAACGCGGCGGGGATTTCCAGCAGCCGGCAGGTTTCCATCACCGCCCGCACGTCGTCGCGCCAGGCGTCCCGGTCGAAGTCCATCGCCAGAAACCAACAGGTCTCGTCGGCCAGCAGCGGATAGACCCCGGCCACGAACTCCTTGCCCGCCGCGTCCCTGCCCGACAGGTGCTGGCGCACCACCTCGTCGGTCACCGGCAGGAACGCGCGCTGCGGGCAGTCGCCGCATTTGATCCGCAGTTTCTCACAGATTCCGCGCGCCCATTCATTGCCGCAGGCCGGGGCGTAGCCGGAGCGGCCGGTGCGGGCGTTTTCGAAGCGGCGCGGATAGACGTCCTCGCGGCCGCGGAACAGCGCCCGGAACAATGCGATCTTGTCCGCCGACGCACTGCGCGCGTGAACCCCGGCGCGTTCGTTGCCCGTGCCAGGGTTATCGGATGCGCCGATCATTGCGCACACTGGCAGGCCGCCGCGAAAATGTCCAGAAGTCCGTCATCTGCGCGGGCTGGAATCTGGGCGGGCTTAAGCCCGCGATCCGTTAGAAAAATCCGCCATCCGCGGGTGGGGATCGGGGTTGACTCAATTCCCGATCTGGCTCCACATTCAATCCCTGCCATGCCGCCGCTGATCCCATCCTCCCTGTGTTGTGTGTTCGCCGCGCTGCTCGCGGCCTGCGCCGCCCCGTCTAACACCGCGGCCTCCTCCGGGCGCGACGTCTGGGGCCACCGCCCCGGCCCCAAAAACTTTCGCACCGTGATCCTCGACGCCGGCCACGGCGGCAAGGACTCCGGCGCCACCAGCGGCCCGACGGGCCAGCGCGAAAAGGATCTCACGCTCGACATGGTCAAACGCCTGCAAGCCGAGCTGCGCGGCTCGTTCCAAACCGTGTTGATGCGCTCCGACGACACGTTCGTCGAGCTCGACGAGCGGGTGGTGCGCGCCAACCGTCACGGCGATGCCATCCTCGTCAGCATCCATTTCAACAGCGGCCCGCCCCACCTCCGCGGCCCGGAAACGTATTATTGGCGAGTCGACAGCCACGGCCTGGCCACCCGCCTGCAGCGCGCGATGACCGGCGTCAGCCCGGCGGCAAGCGGCAACCGCGGCCTGGTCCGCCGCCGCCTGCGCCTGACGCGCAACCCGGAAATCCCGTGCGTGTTGCTGGAGGGCGGCTACCTGAGCAACCCGGCCGAAAGCCACCTGATTGCCGCCCCCGCCTACCGCCAGAAACTCGCCGCCGCCATCGCCGCGGCCATCCGCAGCCAGGCCGCCCTTGGCGATGCCGGCACCGGCCCGCTGCCCCCGCCGCTCTACGCCCCGCCCAGCCGTGCTCACGACGCTCGGCAATGATTTTTCAATTCAACGGGTAACCCTCCCGAGCAACCTCAAGCTTTACCGCAAAGCCCCCAAGCCCGCGAAGTAGTGCAAAGGATGGGAAAATCATCCAATAAGCCCGCCATCGATTTCCCTCGTCAGCACCAGGACCCGCACGACCCAATGGTCCAATTGCAAATCAACCATCAACCATCGTCAATTCGTTCCGTCGGTCGGTCTCATGGCGCGGCTGGCCCACCGACCCGACCATCACGACACAGGCTATTCTGGAGGCAACCCTGAACCGTGGGCAGCGAGCCATTCCAGCGCAGCCGAAGCATCGGTGAAAACCTCGGGACATGGGTGTGGCCGAAAACGCCGACTTCATTGATTCTGAGCTTGTGGTTCCTGCTCCGGTTGGGCGAGGTGTGCCGCAGTTGCGGCCGTTGAGGTGGACTTTGCCGTAAATCTTGCGGATGTGACTGTGCATGGTGTGGCCTTTCCCGCATCAAGCGTGGGGCAGCGTGATGGGTGAGCGCTTGTGGCACCTGCTGCGCGGCGATGAAATCTCGGATCTGCCAACGTCCAGGAAGTCCCTGAGCCACAGCCATGTGTTGCCGCCGGACAGTCGGCCGCCGGAGCGCGCTTGGCCGATCCTCTGCAAGCTGTGACATAAGGCGTGCGATCGCCCACACTTCGAGGGTTTGCTGGCTGGGTCGATTCCCCTCCACCTTGCCTTCCTCCGCGGCGAATCGTCGGCGGCCGAAACCCACACGGCGGAAACTGACCCCACGGTCGCCCTGATGCGGCGGCTCCACCCGCTGTGGAAGGGGGGTCCGGAATCACGCCGCCCGATCCTGCAGGTGGCCGCCCCTGGGACAAGAGTGTGATTTGACAAAGTATATTAATGAACGAGGCTCTACATGTGCGTGTGGGTGGGTTTCAGAGAGATCCAATCGCAGTTTTGGACCGTGATGACTATCCATGACGGAGGCTGCGTGTCATCGGTCTTCAAATTCATCCTCGGACGGGCCCTGTAAACTGACACCTCCAATGAAAAAGAAAAGGCTCTTGATCGTTGATGATGAGGTGATGTTCACAAACGCCATCAAGTTGGCGTTTGGGATCAAAAAAGACTATGAGGTCTGTGTTGAGAACGATCCTCAAAAGGCTATCGCCACGGCCCGGAAGTTTGAGCCCGACGTGATCATCTTGGATGTGGTCATGCCGGTAATGGATGGTGGGGAAGTCCAAAGGCAACTCATGGAGGATCCAAAATTGCAGCATATACCCATCATATTTCTGACAGCTATTGTTCGGCAGCAGGAGGTTGAGGAGCGCAACGGGGTGATCGGTGGATCGCACTTCATCGCCAAGCCCGTGGACGCGGACGGACTGAGTGGCGCGATTGAGAAATACTTGCGATTTTGAGCAACGCTGCAACGTCATGAATAGTCAATCGTTGGACCCAGACCATCCTAGGAGCTTCGATCTCCAGCATCCACAAATGCGAGCCATGAGCGCCTCAAGCCATCTGGCGGCGCTCTCTGGATCTTCTGACGACGCTATCTTCAGTGGAGATCTGAACGGTCTCATTACCAGTTGGAACCCGGGGGCTGAAAAAGTTTTCGGTGATACCGCCAGTGAGATGGTTGGCGCTCCCGTCACGCATGGGATTCCCACCGAGCGTCAGCCTGAGGAGGAGCAAGTTATGGATCAGATCAGGCTTGACCCAAGTGTCGTTCCCTTCGAGACGTTGCGCTTGGCCAAAGAGGGTCGGATCGTTGCGGTCTCAATCCCGGCATCGCCGATCAAGGAACCGACTGGCCAGATCATCGGAGTTTCGAAGGCTGAGCGTGACCTCACCGAGCGCAATATGGCGGAATCATATCAACGCTTGCAAAGCAGTGCCCTGCAAGCTGCGGCCAACGCTGTCGTAATCACCGATCGCAAAGGAGCGATCGAGTGGGCCAACGCCGCGTTCGCCACCATCACTGGATACAGCATTGCGGAAGTGGTTGGCACCAATCCACGATTCTTGAAGTCTGGCAAACACAATAGGTCTTTCTACCGGAATCTTTGGCAAACCATCGCATCCCGAAAAGTCTGGCATGGGGATATTATCAACCGGCGCAAGGATGGCACCCTTTATGACGAGGAGATGACCATCACGCCGATCCTGGATGCCGAAGGAAAGATCGTTCATTTTGTCGCCATCAAGCAGGATATTACCACACGCAAACGGGCCGAAGAGGCGCTGCATGACTCCCATCAGTTTATCGAAGTGATCCTTGAGGCGATGCCCGTGAGGGTGTTTTGGAAAGACCTGAATCTGAATTTCTTAGGCTGTAACGCGTTATTCGCCCGCGATGCTGGCTTTACCGATCCTAAGGACATCATCGGGAAGGATGATTTTCAGATGGTGTGGCATGATCATGCGGAGATGTATCGCAGAGATGACCGCCAGGTGATTCAGAGCGGGTGCTCCAAGCTCCTCATCGAAGAAGAGCAGACGACCCCTGAGGGAAATACCCTAACACTGCTTTCGAGCAAGGTGCCTTTGCGCGATTCCAAGGATGAGATCTACGGCGTGCTGGGAACATATATGGACATCACCGAGCGCAAGCGGGTCGACGAAATACTCAAATCACTTGATTTGCAGCTTATCCAAGCGGATAAGATGGACATGATTGGACGGATGGCGGCCGGGGTGGCGCACGAGGTGAAAAACCCGCTGCAAATCATCCTGATGTACCTCGATTACCTCTCACAGCGGATGGTGGACGCGCATGACGCCGAACTCGAGGGGGTGATCAACGACATGCGTATTGCCACTAAGCGGGCCGACCTGATCATCTGCGAACTGCTCGACTTTGCCCGCTCCGACGCGCTGGAACTGCAACCGCAGGACATCAACGCACTGATTGAAAAGGCGTTGATGCTCGTCCGGCACAATCTCCTCTCCAGTCGCATCAAACTGCAAACGGACTTGGCGCCGGGGCTTCCGCTGCTGGCGCTCGACAGCATGAAGATTGAGCAGGTGTTCGTCAACCTCTTCACCAATGCGACCGATGCCATGCCGGCGGGTGGCACCCTGACGGTGAAGACTTCCCCAAAGACGTTGACGGCAACTTGTCACGATCCCGGGTCGCGCGAGGCGGCCCACTTTTACGTCGGTGATGTCGTGGTTCTGGTTGAGGTGGATGATACCGGCAGGGGCATCGTGCCGGAGTTGCTACACAAAATTTTCGACCCCTTCTTCACCACGAAAGCGACGGGCAAGGGAACAGGGTTGGGATTGTCCATCGTGAAGAGAATCCCCGATCTTCACAACGGAAGCATCGAGATCTGCACTAACAAGGCGGGCGGCACGCATTGCCAGCTCATGTTGAAGGCCCGGGGCGCGAATCAGTCCGTCGCTCACTGATTCCTACCATGGTACACCACCGGGCCGGCAGCGGATTGGGCAGCACCATGCAATGCCGCGATGCATCGGGTCGGCTCCCCGGCAGCGCGGTGATCCGCGGCGGCCCGGGATCAGTCACCCGGACGCAGCGTGACACTGCGGGGCGCAGAATCGACAGGCACGCGGTCCCATGGCGCGAATCACCGCATCACCGACGCCGGTTGGCACGGATATTGGACTATCCTGCGGCTTGGAGAAAGGCAGTGGTCCGGCCTGCCAATCTCGCGGCACCACCACAGGCGAGCATGGCCCTGCCCTTGAAACGAAAAAGCCCGTAGAACGGGGCTGATGCTGCGTGTTGGTGAGTGGTACACCCGGAGGAACTCGAATCCCCAACCTTCTGATTCGTAGTCAGACGCTCTATCCAATTGAGCTACGGGTGCGTTGCGCAAGGCGCGGGCAGCAAAAAGCCCGATTTGGTGGTGGCTGTCAAGAATTTCACGCCGCGGGGTCAAAAAAGCCGTCGCGGATGGCGGGGACCGGCGGGGGCATCGCGGTGGATTGGGTGTGCGCGGTCAGCCGCGGGGATGGCAAAGCCGGAGCGATCGACCGTGTCGGCGGCAGATGTCGCGTGCCGCTGCAGGGACTGTGCAAGTCCCAGGCATTCAATGAAAGTCTCTTGACAGCGCTGGGTGCGCGGTGATTGTCTCGGCCAAGCCAACGGTATGTTGACAAAGCCTATTTTAACCGCTGCGATTTACGCCGCTTCACTCGTTTTTGTCACGCTAGTCGCCCCTGCGGGTGCCCAGGTCACACCTGTTGCTCCGACGCCACCGTCCGCACCCGCGCCGCCGCCGGTGCAGCTATCGCTCGCCGCACAGAACCGGTTGTGGGATGAAGCGCAGAACGCGTTCACGGCCAAGGAATATGCCACGGCCACGACCAAGCTTCACGACCTGCTCACTGCGCTGGGCACGACCAAAAAGGACCCGGCGCTCGAAATCCTGTATTTCAACGTGGGTCTCGCCAATCTGTTAGGCAACGAGAACGCGCAAGCCGAAGTGGCGTTCACCGATTGTATCAAGCGCTATCCGAAAGGGGAATACACCTCGCGCTGCCACCTGGGGGTTGGCCGCGCCTGCGTCGCCCAAGGCACGCCGGAGAAAAAGCAGCAAGCCATGGAGGCGCTCAAAACCGCCGCGATGGACCCCAAATACCGCGCCGAAGCGGGCCTGTGGCTGGGCCAAGTGTACACCGAGTTGGGCAAACACGATGAGGCGTTGACCGTGTTCCGCAGCCTGATGGGCGCGGATGTCCGCACGCCCCAGCAGACCACCGCCGCGGTCGAGGTCATCGGCCTGCTCGCCGACACCGGCAAACTCGACGATCTGTCGAGTTATCTGGACGGTTTGTCGCGCCAATCCGGGGTGCGCGACGCGTGGGCTTGGTTCGCCAACCAGATCATTGTGCGCGGCGACGAGTTGGTGGCCGCCAAGTCCTACGAAACGGCCCTCATCATCTATCGTGCGGTGCCGCCGCGCAGCCAGATTAAGGAAGTTCAGTCGAGCGCGTTGGAGATGATGCGCAAGGACCAGAAAACCCTCGAAGCCACGGTGGCGGCCGAGGTGAACCTGCCCATCGAGCAGCATTCGAGTGCGGGGGCCCTGCTCTCCTCCCTCAAACCGGCGATCGAACTGGCTGCCACCGCCTTGAAGGCTATCGAGGACAAAGCCGATCTGGACGCCGCGCTGTTGATGCGCCGCGGGCGCTGCCTGTTCTTCCTGGATCGTTACGAGGAAGCGCTGGTGTGTTTCCGCGCGATTCGGATCCAATACGCCACCACCCCCGACGCGCAATCTGCCGCCTATGCCGAGATCGTGATTCTCAACAAGCTGCAGAACATTCCCGAGATCAAGGAGAAGTGCGATTGGTTCATGCGGAAATACCCGTCGTCCGACAACCTGGAGCGGGTCGCATCGCTGGCGGGCGAGGTGATTGCCGCCAGCGGCGACTGGAAGGAAGTCGGTGCGTTTTACCGCGGTCTTGAAACCCAGTTCCCTCATTCCGAAAGCTTGGAACGTTACGTGTTCTTCCAGGGGTTGGCGTTTTTCATGGAGCGCAACTTCAAGGAATCCGCGCCGATTCTGGCCCGCTTCCTCAAGGATTTCCCTAACAGCGACCTGGTCGAGAAGACGCTCTACTATACCGCCATGTCCAACTTCATGTGCGGCAAGTATCAGGATACGCTGGCCTCGTGTAAGCAGTACCTCACCCGCTTCCCCGACGGCACGTATGCCGGCGACATGCGCTACCGGCTGTCGTTCATCGACTTCAACGACAAGGAGGATGACCAGAGTGACAAGATCATCCGCGACTTGGGCGGGTTCCTCAAGGATCATCCCGACGATTCGGCCAACGGCTCGATGTACTGCCTGTTAGCAGACACGTACAAAAAGAAGAAGGTCAACGAGAAAGGCGATCAAACCGCCAAAGCCAAGGAAGCGATGGCCAACGAGGATGCGGCCCTCGACGCCTACAAGAAGGCGGTCCTAACGGAAAGCCCGGATGACGTGATGCAATACGCGCTCGATTCGGCCACGGCCATCATGCAGAAACGGCAGACTTGGGCGGACATCGCGACGCTGCACGCGGATTTCATGAAGCGCAAGCCGGACAGCTCGCTGGCGTTGATATCCGCCTCTTGGGTGGCGCGGATGTACACGCGCGAGGGCAAGGGGGCGGAAGCCGCGGTGCTGCTCGCGTCGGCCATGGGCAACCGTTTTGCCAATCCCGCCAGCGACCAGGTGGAGTTTCTGATCGACGAGCTGGTCAAGGTCCTGGTGGATAAAAAGAAGGCCAAGGACGTCGATATCGAGGCGGTGGACAAGCAGTTGGTGGAAGTCCTCAACAAGCTCGCCGCCGGCCAGGAAAACGCCACCACCGCCGCGCGGACCTATTATGCCCGCGCCCGTCTGGCTCAATTGCTCAAGCGCAACGACCGGTCCAATCTCTATCTGAAGGGCATCGCCACCACCAACGCCAAGGATCCCTCCGGGCTGAGTCCCGCGCTGTTATCGGTGTGCGGCGATATTCTTGTCACCAACGGGGACCTGGATGGCGCCGAGATCATGTTCAAGCGGCTGTGCGATCGGTATCATCATTCGATGTTTTCGGATGCCGGCCCGGTGGGGCTGGGCTTTGTCGCCTTGGCGCGCAAACAATACGACGGTGCCCTCAAGATTTTCGACGATGCCCTGGACAACAATACCGGGATGTCCAAATTCAAGGAAACCACCCTCGGCAAGTTGGAGGCTCTGGTGGCGCTCGACAAACTCGAACCCGCGCAAAAGCTCGCCGAGCAGATCGTGGGGGACAAGATGTTTCGCGGCGAAACCTCCGGCAAGGCCTATCTGATCTTGGGGAAGGTGTACCGCAAACTGGCAGCCAAGGCCAGCGGCGGTGACAGCACCGAGTTGCTCAAGAAGGCGTATGGCATCTATCAACGGGTGTATGTCGCCTATCAGGCCCAGCCCGAAATCTGTGCCGAAGCGTATTGGCAGGCGTACGAAACGGCCAAGACCCAGGGCGAAAGCGAGCTGGCCGCCGAAAACCTCAAGGCCCTGAGCAATCACCCCAAACTCACGAACACCATCCAGCAGAAGAAGGCTCGGGGGATGGTTCACTAATTCCAGTTCATGGCCGCTTCCCATTACATGTTCCCCACTGCCCGGCTGGCTTGCTTGTTTGCCGCGTCCCAGCTGGCCGTGGCCGCGGCGGATAATGCCCCGCATGTGGTCTTCAAGGGCGGGCACACCATCCCGCTGAGCGCGCTCGCGCTGCAAGGCGACAAGCTGGTGGTGAAAACCGCGGGCGACGGCTTCAACGCCGGCCAAATCTTCCCGTTGATCTCCGCCGATCACGTCTATGGCGACAAGCCGGCCGCCATCAATCAAGGCATCGCCCTGCTGCTCATGGATAAACCCAAGGACGCGCAGAAGCTGCTCGAGCCGCTGATCGCCGAGCACCGGCTGAGCGCAAAGATCTCCGGCAATTTCTGGTTGGAGGCCGCCCGCGCCTTGCTGGTGGCCTGTGCGCTCAATGGCGATGCGCGGACCTGTGCCGCGCTGGGCAAGGAGATTTCGGATACCACACCCGTGCAGGGCATGGATTCCTTCGTGACGCTCGGTAAGGCCTTGTTGCTGCCACCCTCGACCAAAGCGGACGACCGGTTGATTGCGCTGCGCGACCTCACGGCAGACACCCTGCCACCGGAGACGCGGGCATTTGCGTTTTTCTATTACGGCAGCCTGTGTAAGAAGGAAAAGCGCGCCCCCGAAGCATTGGAAGCCTACCTCTCGGTGTCCGGTGTGGTTCCCACGGGCGGCATGGTGCTCAATGCCGCGGGCGAAATCCAAGCGGCAGACTTGCTCACCGCGCTTGAGCGGCGTGAGGAAGCCACGGCCCTGCTCACTTCCGTCGCTCGTGACGCCCCCGGCACGATCTTGGTGGATGAAGCCCACAAGCGTCTTGAAAGCATCAAATAACCGCCTACCCTCAACTCGAAACCATCGCCACGATCCCATCATGAAAAAAACCATCCATGCGGCTGCTCTCGCCGCGTATCTGTTCCTTCCGACGATCGCATTCGCGGCCGAGGCCGCCGCTGGCGCTGCGCCCAAAGTCATCAAGAAAACCTTCATTCAAGTCCTGCAGGAAGGCGGCTGGTGCATGTATCCCATCGGGGTATTCTCGATCGCCACGGTGTGGCTCGCCCTCGATATCTGGTTCCGCACCAACAGCAAGAAGATGACTCCCGATGCGGACGTGCAAACTGCTCGGGAAGCGTTCCTGGCAGGTGATTACGTCGGTGCCTATCAGGCGATGAAAGCCGCCAGCAGCCCATTCGCGCAGGTGGTGCAATCGGCGCTGGGAAGTGTCGGCTACGGCAAGGAAGCCACTGAGGAGGCGCTGATGGCCGGGGTGGACAAGATCAACTCGACGCTGCAAACCCGGATCAACTATCTCTCGGTGATCGGGGTTTGTTCGCCCATGGTCGGGTTGCTCGGCACGGTTTCCGGGATGCGCGGCGCGTTCGCCAGCCTTGGAACCTCCGGGATTGGTGACACCGGCGCGCTGGCCGGTCACATCGGCGAGGTGCTGATTGCCACGGCGTCCGGTCTGTTTATCGCCATTCCCGCGTTCATGGGGTTCTATTTCCTGCGCAACAAACTCCAGGGCGGTATCCACCATCTGCACGAGGAAACCGAACGCCTGTTCCGCAATGCTCCCTACGAATACCTCAGGGATGCCGACGTCGGCCAGGAGGAAACCTACGCCGCGCTGCCCAACTGGATCACCGGGGCCGCGGAAGCGGCCGAAGCGCCCGCTCTGGTCTGAAGCTGCGGGCGAGCCCATCATTCATCCCACACCTTAAAATCCATGGCCAGCGGCGGAGGAGGAACAGAAAGCGGCGAACCGGAGTTTCAGATCGCTCCGATGATCGACGTGTTGCTCGTCTTGCTCATTTTTTTCATGAGCATCACGACGGCTGAGATTTTAAAGGTCGACCAGAACATCGTCCTGCCGGTTTCGCCCAATGCCAAGCCACGCGATCCTGAAATGACCAAACACGAGATCGCCATCAACGTGGCTTGGGACATGGCGATGAGCAAAGCGCATGTCAAAGTCGATGACCAGGTGTATGACAATCTGGCCGATTTGGTTCCCCGGTTCACCGCGCGCAGAACCAAGGATGACAAGGTGCGCGCGGTGATCCGCGCCGACCGTCTCCTGCCGGCCATCGAAGTGCAGCGGGTCTTGAACACCGTGGCTGAAAGCGGCATCTCCGACATCTCATTCGCCGCTTCCAACAAATAACCCGCGATGCGCAAACGTAACAGACATAAGCAGAGCGCCGAGGTCAATTTGGGTTTCCAGATCGCGCCGATGGTTGACGTGGTGTTCGTCATCATGTTGTTTTTCATGGTGCTGGCGGGTGCGGTCAAAGTCGAGAACGCCCACAACACCAAACTGCCCGGTACCCAGGAAGCGGCCACCGCCACGACCATGCCCGATGAGATCGCGATCCGCATCGAGGACGACGGCCAAGTCTATCTCAACGAAGACCCGCTCGACACCACCGACATCACCTCCGATCAGGGTAAGATGCTGCCGGAGCTGGCCACCAATCTCAACCAACTCCGGCAAAGCAGTGAGGCCTCCAAGGCCGAGGTTCTGGTGACCATCTACGCCAACGAGCAAGCCAAATACGAGCGCGTGGTGGACGTGCTCGACGCGCTGTCCCGCGCGAAAATATCCAACGTGACTTTCCAAGCCGTCGCCCCCGAGTAGAGGCAGGGCGCTCCCATCTAACAATCCAGCCATGGACGACCCGCACTATGATCCACCACCGGAGGCCCACGCCGCGCCGCCCAAACGCCGCCGAGGATTTTGGTCAAAAATAGGGGGTGAGGCGTTGACCTTCGCTCTGTTGATCCATGGGGTCATCCTTCTCATCGGGGCGGTCTGGATTTTCCAAGTCACGCGCGTCCCCGAGAAAAAAATCGATTTCCTGCCTGCCGGGGGTGGCAGTGGCGACCGCAGCGCGCAACAGATCCAGCAGAAGAAGCAGGCCAAGATTACCCCATCCACCAACGTCAAGCGGATCTTTGTCGAGGGTGCCAAATCCCAGTATTCGATTCCCGATCCGGGCGACAATTTCGGCACGATGTCGGCGCTCAGTTCGCTGACCGGTGGTGGCATGTCCGGCGGGATGGGCGGCAAGGGCGGCAAGGGATTTGGTGGCGAGGGCATCGGCAATAACAGCAACGCCAAGCTCTTCGGGTTGATTCCCCAGACCATGGGCAAGCGCTGTTCCAAGGATGACCGCCTCCAGCGCCTCAAGGACAACGGTGGCACCCCCGCCTGCGAGGAGGCCGTCATCAAGGGTCTGCGCTGGCTCAAGGCCAATCAGGCGGCTGACGGCTCGTTTGGCGGAGCCTCCAGGGCTGGCGGTGGCTTCAAGGCCGCGATGACCGGCTTGGCCCTATTGGCGTATTTCGGCCACTGCGAAACCCCGGCATCCGAGGAATTCGGCGACACGGTCCAGCACGGCATCGTCTATCTGGTGAACCTCAACATGAAGAACAACGGCAAGATGGCCTCCAACCTCGCTGACAAGGCCTGGCCCTACGAGCATGCCATCGCCACCTATGCGCTGGCCGAAGCTTATACCTTCTGCAGGGAACTCAAGCATGAGATCCCCAACCTGCGAGAATCCACCGAAAAAGCCGGCCAGTTCATCATCGACAACCAAAACGAAAATGGCGGTTGGGCGTATGCATACACCAAGGAGAAAACGGGCCACACCGACGTTTCCGTGGTCGGCTGGCAAGTCCAATCGCTCAAGGCGTGCAGCCACACCGGGATCAATTTTCGCGGCATGAATCCTTGTATCACCAATGCGTCCAAATACCTCGGCGAGTGCCAGAGCCCAAGCGGTGGCTACGGCTATACGGGCCCGAAGGCCGGCGGCAGCGGCGAATACTTCACCCTCACCGGCGTGGGCATGCTCTGCAACCAGATGTGGGGCAAGAGCGCGTCCGCAGTCCACAAGGGAGCGAAATATATCCTGGCGAACAGCAAGCTCGATTACAACACGCGCTTCTGCGACCTCTACGGCCACTATTACGAGTCCCAAGCCATGATGCAATGCGGCGGCAATGAATGGAAACAATACAACGCCATGTTCCGCGATCAGATCCTCAACAACCAGGACGCCGATGGCTCGTGGAAGGTGCCCGGGGGTGGAGCCAAAGGCCTGCGGGCTGTCGCCCCCACGTGGGTCGGCGACAAGGTTTACCGGACCTGTCTGTGCACCCTGATGATGGAAGTCTATTACCGCTTCCTGAGCACCGGTGGTGGCAGCGCCAAGGAACACTCCGGCATCTAATGGATCGAAGCCGGTGAAATATTCCGGGCGGTAGGCCGGCGCCCCATCCGGGTATTGCCAATGCTTGCGTTGGTCCGGAAGCTGGCTAGACTTCCACCACGTTCATGAAGTGCCTCCATTTCTCCGCCGCGGGGTTTTTCCTCCCCGCGTCCATTGCCTCCGCCACCGCCGCCGCCGCGACCGGTGCCGAAGCCGCACCGAAGCAGATCCATTTCCTGGAGGTGCTGGCCAAGGGCGGCCTGATGATCTTTCCGCTGGGGTTGATGTCGATCCTCACGGTGATCCTCATTCTGCTGTTCCTGCTGACCATCCGGCGCAACGTCATCGTGAGTGACCGGTTCATGAATGTCGCTGAGTCCATGATCCGCAAACGCGACTATCTCGGCCTGATCTCCTACAGCCAGCGCCGCAACGAGTGCATGGCGCGCATCACCCAGAAATCCATTGAGTTCCTAGCCGCCAATCCATCGATACCCTTCGCCAGCGTGAGCGAAGCCGCGCAGACCGAGGGCTCCCGGCAAGCCGGCATTCTCACCGCCCGCATCACCTACCTGGCCGATATCGGGTCGCTCGCGCCGATGGTCGGGTTGTTAGGCACCGTGATCGGCATGATCAAAGCCTTCATCGAAATCTCCAACGGCGAGGTCCAAGGGGTCCGGCAGATGGGCTTGGCCCAAGGCGTGTCCGAGGCCTTGATCGCGACGGCCTGCGGCCTGGCCGTGAGCATCGTGGCGCTGACGTTCTATTCGTTCTTCCGCGGGCGGGTGCAAAAATATGTCGGCGAACTGGAAGCGGCGGCCACCCACCTCGTGGCCGTGCTCCATGGCCAGTTGGAACGCCAATCGCTCCACGCGCATGCGGCAACGGCACCAGCCCCGCGGACGCGCGACGATTTCGGGCTGCCGGTCCACGCCCAGCTCGGCGGTGAGCGCCACGACATTCAAGGGGTTTAACCGATTTGCCGGATGAAATTCGCCAGCCGTCAGCCGCCACCCATCGCCATGCAGTTGGCGCCGATGATTGACATCCTGTTGTTGTTGCTGAGCTTTTTCATCATCAGCTGGCAGTTTAGCCGCTCCGAAACCGAACTCAAGGTGTCAGTGCCTACCGCCCAGGAAGGCGCCGAACCCGACCGCCAGCGCGGCGAAATCATCATCAACGTGCTGCCCGATGAATCCATCCGCGTCGAAGGCGTCACCGTGGATTTGCCCCAACTCCACAGCAAACTCGCCGCCATTTCCCGCCAATTCAAAAACCAGCCGGTGCGCATCCGCGGCGATGGCAAGGTCGACTACCAGCGCATCGTCGAAGTCATCGATACCTGCCAAAAAGCCGGCATCTGGAATATTTCGTTTGCGACCCAGCGCCCCGCGCCGGCCAAGTGATTCGCTTGGCAACCACCCCCGAATCTGGCTACGCTCCATCCATCTTGAAACGCGCGCTCGTCTGCCTGCTTCTCCTCGCCTGTTCCGCCGTCGCCCAGACGCCGCGGGGCGTGGCGGCGGACCCGGCCTTGACGCCCGATGCCAGCACGGATTTTTTCCTGCGCGGCAAAAACCTCTATGACGCCGCCCAAGCCAGCACCGATTTGGCCAACCGGCTTGACTTCTATCAGCGGGCGGCGCAGATCTTCGCCGAGTACCTCACCTCGTTCCCCAACCACCCGAACGCCGAGTCGGTGTGGTGGTATCTGGGTAACAGCTACTATCAGGATGGCCAGATCGATGATGGCAAGCGCTGCTTCAGCACCTTGTTGAACCGCTACGGCAAGGGAAAATGGGCCGCCGCCGCTGCCTACACCCTCGCCGCAGACCACTATAACAAGTCCGAATACGCCTTCGCCGCGCCGATGTTCGAGCGCTATGCCGCCAACGCCGCCAAACCCGACGAGCGCCCGCGCGGCCTGTTCTTCGCGGGCAATTGTTACCGCCTCCTCGGCCGGGACCGCGAGGCGATCGGTTCATTCCATAAGGTCATCGAAGACCCGGAGGGCGGCCTGTTCGCCCCGCAAGCCAAAGTCGCCCTCGGCCAGCTGGCCCTCAAGGCCGGCAAACTGCCCGACGCCCTGGCACAATTCGAAGCAGTGGTCGCCACCCCCGCCGCGTCGAAAGTCCGGGCCGAGGCCGCGCTGCAGGCCGCACTCACCGCCACCAAACTCGGCCAGACCGAATTATCGGACCGCTACCTCCACCTGATCCTGCGCACGCCGGGGATGGAGGATTTCCGCGGCGATGCCCAGGGCGCGTTGATGGGCAACCTCTTTGCCAACAAGCAATACAAGGAGGTCATCGCCGCGTTCCGCGCCAGCCCGATCAAGCCCGAGGGCGACAAGGAGGCGGTGCGCCTGATGCTCGCCGCGCGCGCCTACATGCGCCTCAACCAACCGGGCGAGGCTCTCGGACTGTTTCGCGAGGTCGAACGCCTGGTCAAACCCGAGACGGACGTCGCCTTTCACGCCTCCTACTATCGTCTGTTGTGCTTTTTTGAGATCGAAGGCCGCCATTTGCCTGACCAGGTGGACGCCTTCATCCAGCTCTATCAGCAATCGCACCCGCAGGACTCGCGCATCCACACCGCGCTGATGATGAAGGCTGAGTCCCTCTTCACTCACAAGGAAGTCGCCGCCGCCGCCAAGGTTTACAACGAAATCAACGCCGGCGCGGTGGACGGAAAAAACCGCCCGGGGCTGCTCTACCAGCGCGGATGGTGCCTGGCCGCCGCGGGCGACCCGCGCGGGGCGATCCGATCATTGAGCGAATTCATCACCCGCTATCCGAACGACTCGCGCGTGCCCTCGGCCCTCGGCAAGCGCGCCAAAGCCTATGCCGAGTGCGACGAGCCGCAGAAGGCGATCGCGGATTTCGACCGTCTAACCGCCGCGGGGGCGCCCGAGGATCTGGCGTCATTCGGCTGGCTCGAGTCCGCGCGCATGCGCCGCGGCGAAAGCAACTTCCCTGACATGATCGCCCGCTACCAGGGGTTGTTGCAAAACGTCGCCAATCTCAGTGACAACCTGCAGGCCGAGGCCAACTACTGGATCGGCTGGGGACTGGTCAAAACCAACGCCGCCAAGGACGCCGTCGCCTATCTGGAAAAGGCCCGCGTGCTGCGCCCGGAGGCCTACCGCAAACACGCCGGCATCCTGCTCGCCCTAGGCTACTTCGCCTCGCAGGACCCGCTCAAGCTGGCCGCGGAAATCAACCTCGCCATCGAGGGCAAATACGAGGCGGACATCCCCGAGCAAGTCCTCCAGTGGGCGGGCTTGCAGGCGTTTAATGCCGGCGATTTCGCCTTGGCGGCCAAATGCCTCACCCTCATCGCCAGCCCCGAGGAACCCCGCGCCACCGCCAAGGAGGTCTGGCGCTACCTCGCCAAGGCCCGCCTCGAGACCGGCGATGCCGCCGGCGCTCTCACCGCCGCCACCAACGTGCTCGCCGTTGAGGACAACCCGGCGTGGAAGTCCGATGGGATGTTAGATATGGGCCGCGCGCTCTTGGTGCTGGACCGCCCCGCGGAAGCCCGCAAGGCGGCTGACGAGGCGCTCGCGCTGCGCCCGCAAGGCCGGACCAGCGCCGGCCTGCGCATCCTGCTGGGAAATCTCGAGCTCAAGGCGGCCGACCCCAAGAAGGCCGCCGCCGAATATCTCATTGTAGTGAAGTTTCACGAGGACAAGGACCTCAAGCCGCTCGCCCTCTCGAAGCTCATCACCGCCCTCGACCAACAGGGCGACAAGACCGAGGCCGACCCATACCGCCAGCAACTCAAGAGCGAATTCCCCGATTGGAAAGCCCCGTGACCCGCGGCAGGCCGTGATGGATGCCGCCACCGGTAGGGCGCTGCGGCCCGCAGCGCCCACTCTCCGCGCCGCAGGCGGAACGCTGCTGCGGCCCGGGCCGGCCTGCCCTATCGTTTCCCAATCCGCCCCGTCGCCCGTGGCCGCCGCGTCCCGCCGCAGGCCCAAGCACCTGGCAGCGCGGACGCTGCCCCATCATTGGATTCCAGGCGGACGGCTGCGCTTGGGTCACCATTCGCACGCTCATTTCCGCGGAGATGTCGCTTTCCTTGTTGCTGAATTCATAAAACAGTGCGCGCATCCCGTCAAATACTCCGCGTATCCTGCTGGGGCTTTTTCCGGAATCCGCTCCGTTACAAGCATGAAGAAACTACCCTTCCTTAGGAGTCTGGCAACGGACTATCCGACCGCCTCAATCACAGCTTAGCCACTGGCCCGATTTCCGGGGTCCGCCTCGGTAGCAGTGGCAACGTGTGTGGCTCGGTTCATTCGTTTGCGCGTCAGCGGGGAATAACGGGGAGAGATTCGCGTTGTGGTCCGCAGCCGAGCTTGCGGTTTTTCACTGGCGCGCTAGGGTGGCGCGCAGCACTTACTCATATGTCCGAAACCAAATCATCCCCGAAAGTCACCGCCTACCTCAAAACCTCCTGCGGCTGGAGTGGCGGCATCCGTGCGATCATGCGCAAATACGAGCTGCCCTACGAAGAGAAGGACATCATCCAAAACCCCGCATTCCGGAGGGAAATGGAGCAGCGCAGCGGCCAGGCGCTTTCGCCGTGCGTGGAAATCGACGGCCACATGCTGCCTGACATCAGCGGCGCAGAAGTCGAGAATTGGCTGCTGGCAAACGGCTATTTCGAGGCAAATGACAGCGCGCCGGACGCGCCGATTGATTCGTCTTGCTCCAGCGAGCAGCACGAGGCGATGGCGCGCCAGTCCCAGCCGGCTTCGTTTTAGGGGTCAGTGGGATCAAATCAAAGCTTTCGCTTCGTGGATGAAGCCAATAAACTTTCGGCCCGTTCCCGCTCCTCATCCATGATTCCTCCTGCAGTTCCCGCATCTCCCGCGAAAGTCGTCAAACGCAAGGCCGCCGCCTGGACCACCGAACAATCCGCCGAACTCTACGGCGTGGATTCCTGGGGGCACGGGTTCTTTGGCGTCAATCGCAAGGGCCACGTCACCGTGCGCCTGGAAGACGAAGTGGACGGCAAGGATGTTTCGCTCTTTGACATCATCCAGGGCCTGCGTGATCGCGGCACGCACCTGCCGGTGCTGTTGCGCTTCCGCGACCTGCTGCAATCGCGCATCGCGGAAATCAACGAGTCGTTCCGCAAGGCGATCAAGGATTGCAGCTACCGCGGCGAATACCGCGGCGTCTATCCGATCAAGGTCAACCAACAGCGCCAGGTCATCGAGGAAATCGCCGAGTTCGGCAAAAAATACCACTACGGGCTGGAGGCCGGCTCCAAGCCCGAGCTCATCGCCGCGCTGGCGCACATGCATGATCCGGATGCCTACATCATCTGTAACGGCTATAAGGACGAGGAGTTCATCGACCTCGCGCTGCACTCGCAGAAAATGGGGCTCAAAATCATGCTGGTGTTGGAAATGCCCAGCGAGCTCGAACTCATCCTCGAGCGCTCGCGCAAGATCGGCGTGCTGCCCAACCTCGGCGTGCGCGTCCGCTTGTCCACCCGCGGCTCCGGCCATTGGCAGGACAGCGCCGGCGACAAGTCGGTCTTCGGCCTCAACGCCGCCCAGGTCATCGGCGTGGTCGATCACCTCAAGGAGGTCGGCTACCTCGGCTGCCTGAAAATGCTCCACTACCATCAGGGGTCGCAGATCCCTAACATCGCCGCCATCCGCGAGGGCGCCACCGAGGCCGTGCGCATGTATTGCGACCTGGTCAAGGAAGGCGCACCGATGGGCGTGTTCGACATCGGCGGCGGCATGGCCGTCGATTACGACGGGTCGCACACCAACTTCCACTCGTCGTGCAACTACTCGGTGGCCGAATACTGCACCGACATCGTCGAGGTCGTATCCCAGATCTGTGACAAGGCGGGCGTCTCGCACCCCAACCTCATTTCCGAGAGCGGCCGCGCGGTGGTTGCCTATTACTCGGTGTTGGTGTTCAACATCCTCGACGTCACCCGAGCCCAAACCAGCGAGGCCGAGCCTGCGATCCCGCAAAATGCGCCCCAAGATTTGATCAACCTGATGGACGTCCACAAGACGCTGAACAAGAAAAACCTCCAGGAAAGTTTCAACGACGCCGCCTACTACCGCGACCAGATGCGCTCGCAGTTTTTCTATGGCAGCGCCACGCTGCGCGAGCGCGGGCTGGCGGAAGCGTGGTTCTGGCACATCCTGACACGCATCTCCAACCTCATCGCCCAGCTCGACGACATCCCGGAAGACCTCCGCGAATTGTCCTCCACCCTGGTGGATTTCTACTACGGCAACTTCTCGCTCTTCCAGTCGCTGCCCGACTCGTGGGCCATCGACCAGCTCTTCCCGGTCATGCCGATCCACCGCCTCGATGAAAAACCGCGCCAGCGCGCCGTGCTCGCCGACATCACCTGCGACTGCGACGGCAAAATCGACCGCTTCATCGACAAGGAGGACGTCGCCAAAATTCTCCCGCTCCACGAACTCAAGCCCGACGAGGAGTATTACGTCGCCGTCTTCCTGGTCGGAGCCTATCAGGAAACCCTCGGCGACCTCCATAATTTGTTAGGCGACACCAACGTGGTGGGCGTCCACCTCGAAAAGGGCAAACCGGTCTATACCCACGAGGTCGAGGGCGACACCGTGGCCGACGTCCTCACCTACGTCGAGTTCGACCCCAAGGAACTCGTCTCCAAATTCCGCAGCTTCGCTGAAAAGGCGGTCACCGACGGCCGGATCTCGCCCAAGGAGCGCCGCGAAATCCTCGACCTCTACCGCGAGGGCCTCGCCGGCTATACCTACTTCGAGAGCTGAGGCGCGGTAGGGTGACGCGGCCCGCCGCGGCCACTTCCCACGCGGGCACCGGCGGGCCTTGGATATCCTGGGATACGGCGCGTTGTTGCCCGAGATGACCACCACGTTGCCGGGGCACGGTGACTCATCGTTCCACACCCTGCGCTCGGTTGTGGTTCTATTTTCCTCTTGAGGATGATTTGACCACGGGGCTGGCGCGGGGAATCCTCAATGAACCTCCATAGGAACTTGGCCGATGGGTCCGGAGCGCGGGCTTCAGCCCGCCCAGACCCGCCGGGCTGAAGCCCGCGCTCCATGGAGCCTGTCCCACGGCAGGGCCTAGCGATCTAATAAAATGGTTTCACCTAACACCACTAGGTCCACGCTGCCGGTGAGTGTCTGGTCGAGGAACGGCGTGTTCTGCGACTTCGAGCGCATGAACTCGCGGGTGAAAGTGGTGGTGGCGGCGGGGTCGAAGAGGATGAGATCGGCGGGTTGGCCGGGTTCGATGGCCACGGTCGGCAGGCCCATGAAGCGGCGGGGCTCGGCGGAGAACCGTTTGACGATGAGGTCCCAGCCGAACTTGCCGGTGGCCACGAAGTGGTGGTGGAGCGAGACCAGCGCGGTGTCCAGGCCGGTGATACCGTTAGGGGCGCTGATAAAATCCTGGGATTTCTCGAACGGGGTGTGCGGCGCGTGGTCGGTGGCGATGAGGTCGAAGACGCCCTCGATGAGCCCCTGGAGCAGCGCCTCGGTGTCGGCCTTGGTGCGCAGCGGCGGGTTCATCTTGTAGTGGGTGTCGTAGTCGCCGATGTCCTCGTCGGTGAACAGCAGGTGGTGCGGGGCGACCTCGGCGGTCACCCTGACATCCCCGCGTTGTTTCCATGCGCGGATGGTTTCCATGCCGATCTTGCTAGAGACGTGCTGGATGTGGATGTGGGCGCCGGCGGCGTGGGCCAGGCGGATGTCGCGGTCGATGATGATTTCCTCGGCGCAGGCCGGCGAACCCTTGATGCCGAGCCGGTAGCTCATGGCTCCCTCGTTGAGCGCGCGCGGCCCAGCCAACTCCGGCACCTCGCAGTGGCTGGCGAAGAACATCCCGAACTCGGTGGCGTATTGCATGGCGCGCAGCAGCACCGCAGGGTCGCCGGTGGTGTCGCCGTCGTCGGTGAGCATTTTCACGCCCAGCGCGCGCATCCCGTCGATGCCGGCGAGCTCCTTGCCGGCGCGCCCCTTGGTGACACAGCCCGACGTGTAAACCGGGATGCGGGCGGTGCGCTTGGCGATGTCGAGCACCTGGCTGACCACCGTGGCGGAGTCGATCGCGGGTTGGGTGTTAGGCATCATCACCACCCCGGTGATGCCGCCGTTGATGGCCGCCTCGGTGCCGCTGGCGATGGTCTCCTTGTTCTCGAAGCCCGGCTCGCGCAAATGCACGTGGGCGTCGAACATCCCCGGCAGCACGATCCGGCCGCGCGCATCGATGACCCGCGCACCGGCTGGGGCGGTGAGTCCGGGGCCGACCTGCTGGATTTTTCCGTCGGCGAGCAACACATCGCCGACGGTGAGATTCGGCGAGTTTTCGGTGGCGATGCGGGCGTTTTGGATGAGGAGGGTCATGGGAGCAGGTTTTTTACCGCCAAGGCGCAAGGGCCGCCAAGGGTCGCGGTGGGGATGTTGATTGGAAACAGGAGAAATACAAGGACACGATAGGGCAACCGGATCCGGTGCGCCGAATTTAGCCTGGCAGAGCGCGGCGGCTCTGCCGCGCCCGCTTCACCGCCGCAGGCGGAATCTTCGGCGCGGCGGGCCGCCGCCCTACCTTTCGGCTCCACCCGGCTTGAGCCAGTAGAGCACGGCCATGCGCACGGCGATGCCGTTTTCGACCTGGTCGTTGATGAGGCAGCGTTCGTAGTCCATGACCGCGTCGCAGAGTTCGACGCCGCGGTTGACCGGGCCGGGGTGCATGATGT
>Ga0114958_10000180_pt1 | contig 53452 bp, 47 predicted proteins | sample C_130208_EF_Meta_FD_89577 | JGI IMG/M metagenome (GOLD analysis project Ga0114958, IMG submission 89577) | Freshwater microbial communities from Lake Croche, Canada to study carbon cycling - C_130208_EF_MetaG | ecosystem: Environmental > Aquatic > Freshwater > Lake | place: Lake Croche, Canada... | reverse complement strand
TTTGTCATGGTCTTCTCCTCGCTTGCAGCATCATGCCGCAGTTGCGCAGAAAATCCACTTATCCAAACTGTTCAGTTTTCCCGAGCCACCTCTAGGGCCATTTCTATGGCCTTCCGGCTAAGGGCCTCGGCCTCGCCTTCCAACAGCGCTAAAACAGCCTGTGTGGCCTTGTTGCGCGCCCCCTTGGGCCTTCCAGCATTTCCGGTCGTGAAGGTGCCATCCGTTGATCTGCCGTTCATACGGGGAGCCTCCGAAGGTTGTCTTCCAGCAGGTCAAGTTGGTCGAGGGTCATCTGTTCGATGTCGACCTTCTGCCAAATCGCCAGCACCTCAGGGTCAAGCAAGCTGGCATCAATCATCTGCACCGGTCCATGCGCTGGGCGGCGTTGTTCAAGCTTGGAGAGGCGGCGGGCAAGGGGCGACATGTGTTATAATGTAACACGATTAGACCCTCGGGGCAAACTGGTGCGTGACGGATGTGGAGGGTGTGGAGGGTTTTCCCAGATGCTTTTACCTACACCGCACATATTCTCTGTCGTTCTTGGGACTATATGTTCGATGGAAAGCATTTCCATGTCGAAAAACCCTCCACACCTGTCACAGGTCGGTTGCATGGAAGGTGCCTTTCAGCTTCAGGCCGGTCACCCAATCGCACTCAACGATTGTGCGGGGAGAGCAAACACCTTGACACGTTCCGTGTAATTGTTGCACGTCACTTTAAGACAGTCCTCATAGACGTCGAAAAAAACGCCAGAACGATCTGTACCCCGAACCAAGAGAGCGCTCCGTCGCTAGCAAAATTACGAATAGGAGTGTCGACGATGATTCTATCCACTCAAGGCCTTGGAAGATGGGTTGGGGTGATGTTGGCAGCAATCTTGTCTATGGCGCTGATTCCAGCTCCGGCGCGCGCCGTTACGGTTACGGTCGGTGGAATTGACTATACGCTCAGCACGCTGGGTGGTTCTTTCAACGACAACGCTGCAACTTTGCAAACTCAACCTTGGTGGGGCAGTTATGATGTGGCCTTGGAGTTTGCAACCAAATATGATGCGTTAGTTTCAACCCCAATTGATTCGGCGACATTGAACTTGTTTTCCTATGATTATGACGGAAGTGACGGGGGGCGGGGAGCTTTCAGCGTAATTTATGAGGCTGATGACGTGTTTCATTCCACGCAAGGCGGAACTTACTCCAGCCCAACGCAGACCTTTATGTACGTCGTCCCGACAGAGGTGCCAGAGATCAACGCGGAGCCGCTGTCGCAGGCCATGCTGATTGTGTTCGCGTTCTGGCTGGTGACGCGGCGCCGTGCTTCGTCGCGCATCGCGTGATGGGGTCCCTCCTCAGATTTGGTCATCTCGCGGCGATTGCCTGCGCGGTGGTTCTTGGCGCTGCACCCACGCTGGCAACAGCGCAAGTCGATCAGCCTGCGTCGTCAGACCCCATCGCGATCATCGGCTCGTCCCTCATCTATGACACGGACATCGACCGGATCGCCGCAGGGCGGCCGAATGCTTATGCCGATCTGCCTGAGGACGACCGCAGGCAGCGGATCATGGATTCGGTGGTAGCGGAGTATGTGATAGATTACTTCTATGGGCGCGACACGACCCTGCTGTCGCCCACAGTGCTGGATGCCCTGAATGATGCGAGGCGGCAGGTTCTCCTACAGTTTTACGCGCAATCAAAGTTCACACCGCCCAAGATCACCGAGACCGATGTCGCCAATTTCATCGCTCGCAATCCAGCACTATTTGCTGACCGCCGCAGCTACAGTTTTGCGGTTGTCACCTTGTCAGGCGGGACGGCGCAGGCAAGGCAGGCTCTACAGGATCGGGTCCAAGACATCGGTGGACTGCACACGGGGCAGATCGCAGCCCTAGATGGTCTTGTATCGGGCGCACAAGCTGGTGGTGTGACCGCCACAATCAACACCGTCTGGCAACCGTCCGAGGCATTGTCCAACGACATGCTGACACGCCTTGAGTCCATGATCCACATGCATCGGCAGATCGACATCAGTCAAGAGCCTGATGCGGTGTCGATACTTCTTCTAAACAGTGCTGTGCCTATACCTGCCGATCCTGCAATGTTGCGCGGTAAGATCGAACAACGCCTGATCGGTGAGGCGTTTGACGCGTATCGCGAGAAACTCATTCACCGTTTGGCCCTGACGGTCTTGGACCCACAACAAGCCGCGGTCGAAGAGGAAACAGAAGGCGCAGCACCGATTGTGGCACCACCGCCACTTGGCAGCGTCGTATGGTCAAGCCGCCCCACTCTACCCCGCACCATTCTGGTATCTGCGCTTTTCAGTGCTTACGTGTTTGGGAGTTTGGCGGGTGGTTTGCTGCTTTTTTGGTTTCGGATGGTATCAGAACAATATCCCAAGTTGGTCAATTGGAGCGAGTTTGTGACGCCTCTGAGACGCCGCAGCACGGGAATAATCGTAACTTCGATAGCGGCGTTTAGCCTGCTTGGCAGCGCGGGTCTGGCAATGACCAAAGCTATTCAAACACTGGGTGCAATCACGGCAGGGCTGACACTCGGCGGCGGGCTGGCAACATCTCTTGGCTTAGGCGCGATTTGGTATTTTTGGAACCTGCGCGCTCTCCAACGCGCCGTTGAGCGCGAGAAGCACAAGTACGATGATATAGCGGCCGCGCGTTATTGGGTGCCGCTAAAACGCAGTTCCGCCAATCCACTTGTAGCCGCGTTTGGGCTTGCAGTGCTTTATGTCATGTCGCTCGCTTTGTTTCTGGATGGGCCGATGGGGCCGTCGTGATCATGGTCGTGCGGCGCAAACTCCAAACTGCGAAGCCCCTTGCGATATGGCGTTCAGGGTTCGCTTTGAGTTTATTGGCACAGATTCTTGTTCTGCGCCAAATGTGGCAGGGGCGGTTCTGGCTGCTTTCTCGTGATGTAGAAACATTCCAAGGCCTTTGGTACCTGCACACGGCCGCCAAGGTAACGTTTGTGTTGGCCTTGGCGCTGCTTTTTTGTGCTGTGGTCGAACGCAGATTTAACCAACCCGCTTTGCTATCGCGGCGCTGGATTTGGGCGCTGTCGCTCCTGCACATTGGCGCATTGATGGCGCTGATGGGTATCCTGCCGACACTTCCGACCGTCTCGCATGACCCGCAGATGACAGCAGGGGAAATGTGGCGCTATCCGGCAACGTCCTTACTTTTTTTGGGTTGGCAGGGAACGGCAGTGATGCTCATAGCCCCCCATTCCCTGATCACTGGCTTGCGATTGCGCACGTCAGCCTTTGTTCTATGTGCGATGGTTTCTGCAGTGATCCTGTTCGCCAACAACCGTGCACTCGTCGACATACTACGTGCCGTGGTCGAGAACTCCACCTTGTCGCTGGCTGTAGCGTTCTACAGCTGGTTTGGAGAAGTCCAACCTGTCTTGTCCCTGCGCGACGGGGCCCCGCTGCTGGCTGCGCCTAACTTCGCAATCTTGATTGGTGCGCCATGTGCGGGCTATCAGGGCATGCTTGCCTCTGCCACAATCATGGGCGGACTGATCATGCTAGAATGGCCAAGGTTACGACACGGACGTGCCGTGATCTTGGGGCTTGCGGCTATAGGCGGGATTTTCGTTTTGAACGCGCTGCGCATCGCTTTGTTGTTTTACATCGGTGTGCGGTTTTCGCCCAAAATGGCACTGGATGGCTTTCATTCTTACGCAGGCACGTTGTCGCTGCTGCTGGTGGTGGGCGTGGCGATGCTGGCGTTGCAATGTCGTGGCCTTCGTCAAGCAAACCATGTCCAGACAATTTCTGGCCGGCTAGCGCGCAACGACAGGGGGGATGTGGAGGCTGGCAATTTGATCCTTCCGCTCGCCCTTTATCTTGGCCTTGGCATGGTGACGGGGCTTTTCATCGCCGGCTTCGATTGGACCTATCCGCTTCTGGCGACGGGTGGTCTTGTGCTGCTGGTGGTTTGGCGTGCAGAGGTTCAGCGTGAATTTCTGGGTGAAGGCAGGGCTGCAGCGGTTGCGATGGGCGTCTTGATCTATGGCCTATGGCTTGCGATGGTGCCCGCCAACCCACAAGCCGATGCCACCTTTGCTGTCGCGCTGAACTCTGTCCCATTGTCGGTCATGTTGGGATGGGTCATTTTCCGGCTGATCGGATTTTGCTTAGTGGTGCCCGTACTCGAAGAACTGGCGTTCCGTGGGGGGCTGATGCGTCTTATGGCAGGAAAGCTTGGCCTTCTGACTGGCCCTCGCGCGGCAGCCCTGATGGCCTTAGCGCTTTCTTCGTTGTCGTTCGGCGTAATGCATATGGACGTTTTGGCGGGGACTGTGGCGGGTGCCGGTTTTGGACTGCTGGTCTTGCAAAATGGCCGAGCGGGCAATGCAATCATAGCACACGTCGTCACCAACTCACTCCTTGGGACGACGGCTATTCTGAGAGGGCATTGGTCGCTGTTTTAGCAGGGCCAATGGCTATGCGCGCAAGAAATTCTCTCCGACGGCCCAAACCCGCAAAACAGCCGCTGCGGCCAATAGGAGACTGTTGCGGCACCGCTACTTTTTCTGCGACCTGCTAAGCCGCATATGTCAGGCGGCTCTCGTCAAGGCGCCATTCTGAGACACAAACATGCTCCCTTGGCAAAAAAACAAGCTATCTATTGTGGCACAGTTGATCCCGTCGACCTGCACCACACGTCCTTCAAGCGCTCAAAAAAAGAAGGTTGCTAGACAAAAGATTGTGCGAGCTGCCCACCGATTGCCCAGAAACACAGGGTTTTTATATGATGTAGGTAAAAGCACCTCTGAAAACCCTTCACATTCGTCGCGCACCGATTGTGTGCGCCGTTGGACACTTGGCAACTCCTGCCGCGCATCTTGGCCTTCGGCGGGGACGTTCGACATGCCATGGGATTGGCGCAAGGCGCATTGATACCCACACGGTTCGCCAGCGGCCCCTAGGAACGCAAGTTCAGCGAGATGATGGCCAGTCTGCGAAAATCAAGGGTAGCCATCTGGCGGTCCGCTCACGACTCCTGCGGCCCTGCCGCCCTTAGCGGCGATCGACAGATCGCTGTCGGGTCTTGAACCAACGAGTGGTCACCAGTTGGCATGTCACCAATGTCCCTTGCGCGCGTGAGGCAGAATGTCCCTGATCATAAAAAAGGGGGCAAACACATTTTGTATGTCGTGCGCGCAAGGGACAATGGTGACACTGGGTCTCAATCCTCCCTCTGGAACAAAATCCCCAGAGCGTCTTTTGCTTCCTTACGCCGCGTGGCCTCTTTCTTCGCCCGATCCGCGTAAAGGGCGTGAACCATCGGGTTGACTTGCCAGATCGGCTGCATCGACGGCCGCGCATTTGGAACTCGTCCAAGCCAGCCCATAGCTTCGAGTTGCTCGAAAAGTGGGCGGATGTCCTTGTCCTCTAGGCCCCGCATCGCACGGTCACCGCGCTGAACATCGCGGTTACTGATTTTGTCCAGTTGGTGGGCGAGGATATAGCTCGCGATGGCGCACAGACGGTCGTGGTTGTCCGACAAGCCAAGTGTCCCAAAATAGAAGGCAACCGCATGGGGCAACAAGAATTGCTCCATGAAATCGGCCACCTCTTGCGCAGTTGCGGCATCGATTTTCGAGGGCAGCGGTTGACCTGCATCGAAGTTGTCGGTGGGATCAACCGTACAATGTTTGATACAATGCCAGATCACGCAGAGGCGGGCATATATACCATCGTACTTTCCAATATGGCTTGCCAACTTTCGCGATACGGTTTCCGACGACATGAGCGACAGATGCCGTTCTTCTTGGCGCGTCCGGATGGCTTGCCCCGCGTCGTCAAATTCCAGTGTGCCCATACTGCAGCATCCTGATGGTTTCAGGCGGTTCAAATATTGAATGAGTTCTGAGTACCGACGCCCAACGTCTGGGACCGGCTCATCCTTACCCATCACAGCAGTCTTTAGAATTATCGGCAGCATTCGCTGGAGGAGACCATCGTCTTGCGCCTCCGCAGCAATTTTGCGGATCGGCTCAGGTTGAATGCCACCTAGGAGCGATACTGACAGGTTATCCAGCAGGGAAGTTCCCCTCCCAACGCGGTTAATGGCATACTGGCCGCCATTATAAGATTTCAGCCAAAATGCACGGTCCGCCGATGCCCCCTTGCCGCCACTGTATTTGTCCATCGACCCGAAAAATCCCGATAGCTCGTCTTGCAGGCAGAGGATGCCTTCAGTGCTCCCCTCAAGCACAACTTGCGCGGCTTCGATGGTAACGTCTTCAATGCGCAACCGTTTTTGCGGCGGCGGCGATTTCCCCTTTTTGTCTTCCGGCGCTAGGGCGTTAAACCGGTTCACCGCATGGATCCAGTCGCTCAACATCCTGCTGTCGATCGCACAAAGGGGGCGAGCGGCAGCATTTAGGATGGGCGTTTTCTTTGTCGACGGCGCTCCAACAACAGAGACCCAAATTCTGGCGGACTCGTACCAGTCAGCGTGACGCTTCACCTTCACCTTAATGCTGTCGGAAATGGCGGCACCGCAAACACAAAGGCAAGCCATAGCAATCCCAGCTGCATCAGCTCCCATCTGATCGCCCATCGTAAAAGCGAATGCTTCGATTAGGGGCGGCAGGAGGCCGCGTGGCAAATCAGGCGGCTCAAACTTCCCCCATAGATCAACCGGTTTTGGGTCCGGTTTAGTGGTGGCAGCGGGCTTGGCATCGGTGTTCTTAGCCTCGGGCTTCGCAAACTGTACCGCAGCCATGCTTAGATCAGCATCAAGCTTGTCACTGAAGGTCAGAACGGTGCCGCGCCAGCCCGCGGTGTTTGTCGTGCACTGCTCAAACGCGGCCACAGCCTGCATTTTCACCTGCCGTGCTTTTGCTTGGGCAATTTCAATTTTAGACTGTGGCGCGTCTGGCTCGACGAACCAAGGCATCTGATACCATTCGATATCTTTGGTCAGTGCACTCTCCGGTGGGATGTAAGTGTTCCTGATCTCTTTCCAAGCCGCAGCCAGAGCCGACCCCTCGGGTTTGTGAGCGGCGATCAAGCTTGCGGCAATTCTTAAAAAAACCTCATCGTCGGTAGACGCCATTAGTTCTGAATAGTGCCTGATAAGGTCATGATTGCGTGGACGTGGTGCCAGCCCTCGGTCACGCATTCTGCGACGCATCGCGGCGCGCCGTACTTCAAGGATTTCATCTCCGTGGATCGCCTCTGAAGAGATGCCTTCGTAAAGCAATCCACCCTCGCCGTCTGACGTGATGTTGTAAAGGATGCGTCTTGCGTCTGAGAAGAATGCGACTGCATCGTCTTCGTAGCTGGCTAAGTCGTTCTGGCGGTATGCCACCAACAGTGCCTTCGCCACGGAAAGGACAGCGGGGTGTCCTTGATAAACCTCCAATGGCGGTCGCGAACCAGCCCCACAAATGAAGTTTTCAAGCCCTAGGTCGAAGTCTGGAACCTCGCACCCCGTCGGGTTTTTTGGTTGATGTTTATCAATGTGGGGGTTGCCCAATGCCGGCTCGTTGTCGCCGATTGTTGACGCAAGCACCTCTGATCGGCTTGTAGTTTCCTGTTCGTATTTCATTTCTTAGCCTTCATTTATGTGGAAGGCCGGTTGGAAATCTGCTAGAGTTCAGTTGCTTAGACGGAAAACTGCTAGCTCCGGCCCATTTTTGTTGTCGGGTCTAGCTTTTCTTACCAGCGTTTGAGACGCGTGTTTGTAGCCAGTTGGTAAGATCAGAGGTGCGCCAGCCAACGGCACGCACGCCGATCTTAACAGGTGCGGGAAAGGTTCCCGCGGCAACGCCTTCATAAATTGAGCTGCGGCAAAGCCCCGAGACTTCTTTGACGGCGGGCAAGCGGATGATTTTGTCGTTCATTTGTTTAGTCCATTCTGGCATGCGTCAGCGCACGCCGGTTAGAGCGTTTGATTTCCTTCGTTCTGTTGATCTTGTGGTTGGGGTGGTCGCGACCCGTTGGATGCGATTGCCTGCCAATATACAGAAATGTCCGCCAAAGTCAAATGCTCGGAAGAAGAAAATCGTTTGTATATCGTACGTTACACGATATCTGTCTTCCAACAACTTACTTGTGGGATTAGCCACAAGCGTTGCGAACATTAATGCGATTGCCCCTCAAACTGCGCGTCGATCCGCTATCTGGACTACATTATCCGAGCGTCCCATGACCATATCGGCCCAAGCATTCAGCGCCTTCGCGCGCTCTGGCAGGCGCTGGGCTTTGTTGTAAACGGCTGCGACGGCACTGGCGCGGCTGCCACCTGCAACGTGGTTCTGGATGCGGTCTACCACCGTTTCATCGAAACCCGCTTCCGCTAGGGCTGTGGCTTGTGAACGACGCAGGTCGTGGAGAACCCAAGGCTCAATAGGTTCCAGCCCTTGATCGGCGCGAATGATGTTTATGCAGGCCTTCCAACGGTCCACAGCCTTTGTAACGCCAGACGCTGCTGTCTTCCCGTTGGTCGAAAACACAAACTGGCACCCCTCAATCTTCCGCGATTGCAAGTCCAGTATCTCGGCCATCGCCGCTGGGCTGAGGTGAACGATATGGGGTAGTTCGTTTTTTGGAATAGGAATTTCATACCGCAGCTTTTCGAAATCGACCCATTTCCATTCCATCTTGAGTATATCTTCGCGGCAACGCTGCCCTGTTAGAATACAAAGGCGAAAATATGGCCCCCAAAACTCTCCCTGAGCGAAGGATGCCTCCCACATTTGGGCAACTTCTTGCAACGAAGGGGTCCGCTTTCGCGAAGTTTCCTTCCCTGCACGCCTAACAGCAACAGCTGGATCGGTTTCTATGTAGCCAAAACCGTGAGCCCAAGCAAAAAACGCACAAAGCGCCGCACGCAATCTGTTGGCCATTACGATCTTGCCCTCGGACGCCTTAGAGTTGACGATCTTCTGCAATTCGGCCCGCGTGATCGAAGAGACATCCCGATGAAACAGAGGCTTCAGATAGGTTCTGAGTTGCCTCGTCCGTTCGGTCCTTGACTGCCCGACCTTCAAGTTGCGTTCGATGTGGTCCTTAACGTATTTCTCAAGAACGTCCGCCGTGGTTACCAGCGCCGCGGCCTTTTCTGCAGCTTCTACTGCTGCAAGTTCTGCAGCGAGAACGCGGTCGATCCCGTTCTGGGCTTCCACCTTGATCACAGCCGCAAGATCGCGTGCTTCGGTAACATCAAGTTCTGGATAACTGCCCAGCGCAAAGCCACGACGCACGCCACCTCTGATTTGTTTTTGGTAAAGCCACGTCATGGCGCCCGAGGAGGAAATTCGAAGCTTCAAGCCAATACATTCGCTGTCTGAAACCTCGATCCTGCCTTTGTCTGGGGCCTTAAGTTTCTCAATCTTTTTCTGGGTAAGTTTGACCCTCATCGATCTATTCCTAGCTGGTGGCAGTTTGGTGGCACTGCGGTGGCGTTTTTTGACTGGAAGTGGGCAGATGCGACTGGACGTCAATAGCAGATAAGCGCGGGAATACAAGCGTAACCATCTGTTTTTAGTTAACTAAAAATAGTCCAAACTTGTAGGATCCCGCACAAGGACGCTACTTTCTTGCTGAAATTACACTGACTTTTAATCAGTAGGTCTCGGGTTCGGATCCCGACCGGCTCACCATTTATCAAAGATCTCAAGCATTTGCGTGCTTGGGATCTTTTTGTTACGTGCAGCTGAAACTTGTGGGGCTGGTAAAGCGTTATGCCGGTGATTTGGCAGAGGAATCGTTTTTGGTCCTGCCGGGTGAATTGCTTTGACTTTTTGAGCGTTGTGTATCAAAAAAATACTTGAAGATCGAAAGCGTGGTAACGCATCATGATGATCTGAACCGGCCTGACACCAAGCATGACCAATCTTATCGTGCGCTTCAAAGAAAAACCCAGATGATCAACAACAACACCCGTCTTCTCGTTGCCATAGATGCCAACACGCGCTTTCCGAAAGATTTTAGAGACTATATCGAAAAGTCAACTTTGAAAACAGATGCTCAGGTCATTCAAAAGAAGATCTCGGATGGGGGAGTAGAGGGGGGTTCAACACCAAATCGGAAAAATCTTGCTGAACATTCCGGCGAAAGACCTAATACCGTAAAGCGTAACGGCGATTTTGCCCTGCCGAAGACTGATTATGCCCCGAGTCAATCTAAGATGATCGATCCGGCAGATATTTCTTTAGAAGATCTAATTTGGGCGAACAGTTATCTTATTGTCGCGCCCGTCTATCACACAATGGCATCTCTTAGATTAGAAAGGTTTCTCGAAACGTTTTCGGATCCAACGATCCGACAGCATTTGCGTCGCAAAACCGTGAGCGCCATGACCTTGTCGAGCGAAGCAGATGAACACCACATTGACGTGTTGCAAAGGATCTATGTGGCCTTTTTGTCCTATGGGTCCATTATCGTTCCTGCTGGTCTTTGTGAAGAGTCTGCTGTAGCCCTTCCGGAAAATGCTTTTGGGTATCGGCACGTGGTCGGCAGGAAAGTGGAAGAGGAAATTGTCGATCGGCAAATTCAACGGTTGGTGGATATAACGAATGCCGTTTACTCGCACACCAGAGCGGATGGAGTATTTCAATCTGCAAACAATTTATAGCCTGACCGGGATGCCCTTGAGCATAGTAGAAAAGAGAGGTGTGTGATGAACCCAATGCAGAAGCTCTCCCAGCTGCGCCGTCTTATGTTTGCGGTGGAATCAGAGCTTGGCATTCAGGGGTTCAGCGAATGTGAAAAGAACATTGTTGCCATAATCTCTGGGCAAGATGAGAAGCTGTTTACGACATCTGACATATGCAGCGATGAGTTGATGCAGGGACATTCACGCCCGACGATCTTTAGATCCATTTCGAATCTGATCGACCGTGGGCTTATTGAACGGATTGGCCAATCAAAAAGCGGTGTCTACCGTGTTTTAAGGGATTTTTGATTTTTTCTTGGAAACATTATTATAAATAATAGACCGAAAATTTGCATGTCTAAAAAAACTTTATCGCATTATCAGTCCCTTGCCACAAAAGTTCTGACGGAACAAAAATTTCTCTTGAATTAAAAAAAACTAAGGGATAGTTGTGATCGTACTTTGGATAGGCCCATCGCCTGGGATCGTTCTCGATCGAGTAGCATTATTGCCCAAGAAATCGCGCATGACGAGTAGGGATTGGACGTTTCACCTCTACAGGGGTGTTTTTGTAAACCTCGGGGTGGGTCTTTGCTATATTTTGGTGTATGCTTCAAACACTTTCATCATTTCCCCACTTCAAGATGCGTTTGTGCCTGACCTGTCGAAATCTGTGTCATTGCTGTTTGTACCATGCGGGTTGAAGCTGTTTGCAATCCTTGCTTTTGGCGAGGCTGTTCTTCCGGGACTTCTGCTGGCATCGCTGCTATGTGACTATTTTTTCTGGGGCATTCAGGATATCGACAAGCTTGCAGCGGTCACTGCGGTTGGGGTGGGTGTTTATTACCTTGTGATCGAGCTTTCGGCTAAATTGGGTGTAGACATATACATGCCGGACGATTTTTCGAAAATTCCCAATCCCAGACAAATACTGCTTTTGGGGATGTTCGCATCGTCGTTGAACGGAATTTTGTCATCTGCAATTCTTGCAGACCTAACGCCCTACCAAAACGGGGGTGTCGTGGCGATGCTGTATCTTCTTGGGGACACGCTGGGCATTTTAGTTTTCACCGCCATCGTGTGGCTGGTTTTAAAGATCTTTTGATCGCGATTACCGCTTTACCCCCCTGCGCGTCTTGCTTGAACGGTATTACCGCCTGACAGCGGCGGTCTTTTGTTTGGGCGGGAATAGAAAAGAGCGCGGGTTCGCGATATCTCGTCATAGCGCTTGCGCCCTTGCCAAAGTGACGCCCTTGCGCGGCGCGACAACCGGATGAAAAGAACCGCCAGCACGATCATCCCATACGAAAAACAGCGTGAGGATCTGTGTCGCCCCAGCGCCATCACAGCCGAAGGGTTTTCACCCCGTCAGCCGCCTGCCCCTTGTGCCATCGTAGAGCGGGGTCAGGCCGAACACGGGCAGACCCTGCGCTGCTGGCATCGGGCTAAGCTGGATTACGTCGCCGCAACCTGCGTGTCAGGATCCAGCGCTGCTGTGCTGCCTTGGGCAGGGTGCAGACCACGTCGTTAAGCTTTCTTGTCTAACCGGCTTTTCATTGACGCACAAATATGTCAATTACCTACCCATTAGGGTGAATTTATACCTATAAGTTTACATGGGGCCGCGCGAAAGATTGGAAGTCTGGAAAATGATTCTCTGCTGCCCCGCCCACGCCATCCCCGCGTTTTGGCGCTCTGTCGGGCGCGCCGGTCAACGGTTTGTTAATCATGACCGCCTATGTCGGGTCGCAGACGGAAAGTTTGCCGCCGAGGTGAGGCCGAGATGACATCACGCCTTTTGATTGTGGGTGCAGGCCTGTCAGGTGCGGTGATTGGGCGGCATTTGGCTGAACTGGGGCATCAGATCACGGTGGTTGAGCAGCGCGGCCACGTCGCGGGCAATTGCCATAGCCTGCGCGATCCACAAACAGGGGTTTTGGTGCATGTTTATGGCCCGCATATCTTTCACACCGACGATGCCGAGGTGTGGGCCTATGTCAACCGCTTTGCAAGGTTGCGCCCCTATCGGCATCAGGTCAAGACCGTGTCGGGCGGGCAGGTTTACACCTTGCCGGTCAATCTGCACACGATCAATCAATTCTTCCGCAGCGCCTTTTCCCCGCGTCAAGCGCAGGATTTCTTGGCCGATCAGGCCGACCGCTCGATCACCGACCCGCAAAATTTTGAAGAGCAAGCCTTACACCTGATCGGTCGACAGCTTTATGAGGCGTTTTTCAAAGCCTATACCCATAAGCAGTGGGGGGTGGACCCGGCCGACCTTCCCGCCGCCATTCTAAAGCGGTTGCCGGTGCGTTTTAGCTATGATGACAATTACTTTTTCCACAGATTTCAGGGCATGCCAGAGCAGGGCTATACCGCATTGGTCACAAGCATTCTTGACCATCCCAAGATTACCTTACAGCTGAACACGCCTTTCACGCGCATGCAGGCCGCGGGTTTTGACCATGTGTTCTATTCTGGCCCCTTGGATGGCTGGTATGGGCATGACATCGGGCGTTTGGGGTACCGGACCTTGGATTTTGAACGCTTTACCTATCAGGGCGATTATCAGGGCTGCGCTGTGATGAACTATGCCGCCGCTGATGTGCCTTGGACCCGCATCACCGAGCACAAGCACTTTGCCCCTTGGGAAAGCCATGACACCTCGGTGCTTTATCGTGAAGTGTCGCGGACCTGTGGGCCGTCTGATATTCCCTATTACCCGATACGGCTGACCGCTGAACAAGCTTTGCTGGCGCAATATACAGCCCGGGCCGAGGCAGAACGCGGCGTGACCTTTGTCGGCCGCCTTGGCACCTATCGTTACCTCGACATGGACATCACCATCCGCGAAGCGCTGGATACCGCCCGCCATTTTGTCACCCTATCGGCACAAGGGCAGCCGATGCCTGCCTTTATGGTGCGGCCGGCACGAATGATCTTTCAATCCCAATGATGGCCTATAAGGCCGAATACGCGACGGCGGCGATTGGTTTGGCAGCCTTGGTCGTCACTCATAACCGACGAGATCAGTTGCGGGTGACGGTCGAAAGGTTGCTGGGCGAGCAGGTCGATTTGATTTTGGTTGTGGATAATGCCTCAACCGACGGCACCGCCGATTTGCTGCGCGCTGTCGCTGACCCACGGCTGCATGTGCTGACATTGACGCGCAATATGGGCGGGGCAGGGGGGTTTGAGGTGGGGCTGCGCATCATGGCGGCGCGCTTTAACCCGGCTTGGTGCGTGCTGATGGATGATGACGCCCGGCCTGACGCGGGCACGCTTGCGCGCTTTCAAGGTCAGTCTGCGCTGCTGTCTTTGGCTGGATATGAGGCAATCGCCGCCGGGGTTTTTTATCCCGATGGGCGTATTTGCGAAATGAACCGCCCATCGCGCAACCCGTTTTGGCATTTGGCGGATTTTTTGCGCACCAGCCTTGGCCAAGGGCGGCGCGGCTTTCATCTGCGCGATAGTGACTATACCCGTACTCAGCCCATGCCGGTCGATGCTGCGTCGTTTGTTGGCTTTTTCTTGTCGCGCAAGGGCTTGGCGCGGGCGGGATACCCTGATGGGGCTTTGTTTATCTATGCCGACGATGTGATGTATACCCTGCGCCTGACAAAACTGGGCGGCCGCATCGGTTTTATGCCCGATCTGCGCTTTGAACATGATTGCTCCACCCATCCGCCCAACGGGGCGGGCATCCATCGGCCGCTTTGGAAGGTCTATTACAACTACCGCAACGCCTTACGGGCCTACCGTATGGTTGCCGGTCCTGTGATGTTTTGGCCGGTTTTGATCTTGGTTTTGGTCAAATGGCGGGGGCGCGCACGCCATGCGGGGGCTGACCGCATCGCCTATCTGACCCTGCTGAATTTGGCCGTTCGCGATGCGCTGTCTGGTCGGGCGCAGCGTGACATTGCCGAGGTGCGCAGTTTGGCCCAGACTTCGGCCCAGTGTTCGGCCCAGTCTTCGGCCCCGCCTTGAGCGTTTGGCACGCTGGAACTTGCTTTGAACCCAGATTGACCCCGACCTCGCTTTGTGCTGTTTTATCGACGTGTTTTTGAAATGCTTTAAGTTGCGGCGCTTTTTGGGATGGATTGCTTGGGGGGGTGGTGGTCGCCCAGCCTGTGCCGCCAGCGCCACCAAGACAATATTTAAGAGGCCAAAGGTATTAAAATGAACGAAGTATCGCCCCAAACGCTCTTAGAACCCGTGGCAGTCGTGCGTGAAATCCCGCACCCATCGGGCCCCTGCATAACCCTGCAAAACCTGATTTTTCCCGAAAAAGGTCTTTGCCTTGAACCCCATATGTATGCGCATGCCCATGGCAACGTGGCCCATGATCGCACCTTGGGGGCTTTTTGGATCGCGCAGGATGCCGTCGCCAAGTTTGACACCTATTTTAACAGCCTTTCCATCGCCAAGTGGCACAAGGCCTGCGACATGCAGGGCCTATGGTTGGGCTTGGCGGGCTTAGGCCGGGTCGAGGTGACCGTGCTTCACACCGTTTCGGATTTTTATCATGAGGTCCTCGCAGTCAACGTGCTGTCATTGGCGTTAGACTCTGAAGTTTGGCTGGATCTATCGCATTACAACGACAGCCCCGCGATGGGCTTGATCACGTTCGAGGTTCGCGCCATTGCTCCAGACGTGCGCCTGACAAGGGCGCGGTATGTCACGCAAGGCCAGCCCCCTGCGACCAAGCGTTTGGCGGTGGTGATCACCACCTTTCGCCGCGAAGCGCAAGTCAAGGCGACCGCGCACCGCTTGGGCAAGTTCTTTGACCGATCCGACTTTGGCCCGCAGATGACCTGTTTGATCATCGACAACGGCGACAGTGCCCAGATTGACCCGCATCCCCAGATCCGCCGCCTTGCCAATGCCAATCTGGGCGGCGCGGGCGGCTTCACGCGGGGCCTGCTGCAAGCCCAGGCGGAAGGGTTTTCCCATGTGCTTTTCATGGACGATGACGCGACCATCCCGATGGAGGCCTTGCACCGCAGCTTTGCCTTTCTTGCCCTTGCCAAAGAGGAAAGGGCCGCTGTGGCCGGTGCCTTGATCACCACAACGCAACGCGCCGTCATGGCCGAAAATGGCGCAGTCTTTGACCGCAGATGCTATCCGCAATTTTCCGGAATCGATCTTCGCAACTTTGGTGCTCTCTTTTATCTGGAGCATAAAAGCGCCCTTGTGCGCCCGCCAAAGCTTTACGGTGGTTGGTGGTTTTTTGCCTTTCCGGTGGCCGCTGTGCGCCATTATCCTTTCCCGTTCTTTGTGCGCGGCGATGATGTCAACTTCTCGCTGGCCAATGATTTTGCGATCACCACCTTGAACGGCGTGGCGGCCTTTGGCGAAAGCTTTGTCGATAAGGAAACGCCGCTGACCTGGTACCTCGATTTGCGCAGCCATATGGTGCATCACCTTGCGCTGAAGCAGATGGCCATCGGTCGGTTGGGGTTGATCGGCATCGCTTTGGCCTTTGTGCGGCGCAATATCGTCAGGTTTCAGTATGAAACGATCGAGGCTATCTTGATGGCTTGGCGCGATGTTTTGAAAGGCCCTGATTTTTTCGCGCACGAGCCTGACGCCGCAACCGCCCGCGCAGCGATTAAAGCCTTGGTCAAGACCGAGGTTTGGCAGCCCATCGAAACATTTGATCTTGCAGAGAGTGTGGGCTACCTGGGCAATGACATTGGGCGCCGCAGGCGTTTTTACCCCTACTCGCTCAACGGGCATTTTTTGCCGTTTTTTCGGCGTTGGGGCTCTAAGCGGATCATCTATGCCGAACATCGCGCTTTTACCGATGCGGTTTGGGGGGCGGTGCAACTGACTTTTCTGAATGTCGCAGGTGATAGGGCCTATCTCACCCGCCGCAACACCCTTAGAGCGCTTTGGCTTTTGGTGCAGGTGCTCGCACTGTCGCTGCGCACGATCCTTGTGCACGACAGGCTGCGCGCCCTCTACCGCCGCCGCTATCCCCAGATCACCACGCCGGAGTTTTGGCGCAAAGCCCTGAACCTGCCGCCGTCCGATTAGGCCAAGTGGCTGCGAAAGGCTGCGATCACCTGATCATAGACCGCGCGTTTGAAGGGCACGATAGCGGCAAGCATCTCGTCTGCCGCAATCCAGCGCCATTCGGCGAATTCCTGATGCGGCTGTGCGATTTTGACCTGATCGTCGCGCCCGTCAAAGCGGTACAGATACCACTTTTGCCTTTGCCCTTTGAACTTGCCGCCCCAGACCTTGCCCAGCAACTCGGGCGGCAGGTCATAGGTCACCCAATCGTCCGTCTTGGCCAGAAAGGTCACCAGATCACCCGTCACGCCGGTTTCCTCGGCCAATTCGCGCAAACCTGCGGCGCGGGGCTTTTCACCCTCGTCAATCCCGCCCTGTGGCATTTGCCACGCCTCAGGTGCGCCGTCCAAGCGGCGACCGGCAAAGATCAACCCCGCAGGGTTGATCAGCGTCACGCCAACGCAGGGGCGATAGGGCAGATCGCTCATGGCTGGGGGGCCACAGCGGCCAGACCGCGCAGGATGTCGATGGCATAGGCCAGCTGGAAATCATCGTCGCGCAGTTTGGAAGCCTCTTCGGTGCGTGCGCGTTCGTCTTCCAATTGCTTCTTTTCCTCGTCCGTCATCGAATCGTTCGAGATGATCCCATTCAGATCAGCTTCCGAGGTCATCTTGTTCGCCTCTGCCGTCTTATCCTCGGCTGGTTTGGCGTTGGGGTCGACCAGCGGCTGGTTGACAACGATATCGGGCATCACCCCCAAGGCTTGGATCGAGCGGCCTGACGGCGTGTAATACCGCGCCGTGGTCAGGCGCATTGCCCCTTCGCCGCGCACCGGAATGATGGTTTGGACCGACCCTTTGCCAAAGCTTTTGGTGCCCACCACAATCGCGCGGTGATGGTCCTGCAAGGCCCCCGTGACGATTTCCGAGGCCGAGGCGGAGCCGCCGTTGATCAGCACAACCACCGGTTTGCCATTGGTCAGATCGCCCTTGGTGGCGTTGAACCGCTCGTTATCTTGCGGGTTGCGCCCGCGGGTGGAAACGATCTCACCCTCGTTCAGGAAAGCGTCTGACACATCCACCGCCTGCATCAACAGCCCGCCGGGGTTGTTGCGCAGGTCAAGCACCACGCCGGTGACCTTATCCATCCCGCCCGCCTCGTCAGCGGCTTTCTTCAACTCGGCCTGCAGCCCGCTAAAGGTTTGATCGGTAAAGGACGTGATCCGCACCACAACCGTTGTACCGATCAAGCGGCCCTTGACGGCGGCCACCTTGATCGTGTCGCGGATGATTGACACATCGAACGGCTGTTTGACCCCTTCGCGCACCACGGTGATAATCACCTCTGACCCGATGGGGCCGCGCATCAGGTCAACCCCTTGGTCCATCGTCAAGCCGTTGACTGACTTGCCATCGACCTTGATGATCAGATCGCCAGTTTTGATCCCGGCCTTGTCGGCGGGTGTGCCGTCGATGGGCGAGACGACTTTGATATAGCCGTCTTGTTGGGTCACTTCGATGCCAAGGCCGCCGAACTCGCCTTTGGTTTCGACCTGCATGGCGGCGTAGTCTTTGGCGTTCATATAGCTGGAATGCGGATCAAGCGAGGTGAGCATGCCATTGACCGCCGCTTCGATCAGCTTTTGGCTGTCAACCTCTTCGACATATTGCGCGCGGATGCGTTCGAAGACATCGCCGAACAGGTCAAGCTGCTGGTAAACTGATGTGTCCTTATTCGCCACTTCGGCGATCAAAGGCCCGGCAAATTGTGTTACAATCAGCGCCCCTGCGACCATACCGCCAACAGCGGCCATCACAACCTTGTTCATCGTCTGTCTTTCCCCGTTTGCGGCACGCTTCCCCCGCTTTGGGGGCAAGCCAACCGCCTGTCTTAATCACTTGCCCTTGGCTTACACCAAAGCCCAAGTCCGGCACATCTGAATATCGCCAAGTGTGGGTGTCTTTCCCGTCATACCCATCCCAAACGCATCACATTTGCGTAGCAAGCCCGCGCCTTAAGCCAAAAGCAGGCTTTTGCCCGTCATCTCGGCCGGTTGATCCAAGCCCATCAGCGCCAGAAGCGTAGGCGCCAGATCGGCCAGACGCCCGCCAGCGCGCAGCTTTGCCCCCGCAGGCCCGCCGACCAGAATCACCGGTACCGGATTGACCGTGTGCGAGGTATGCGGCCCCCCCGTCACCGGATCAACCATCAGCTCGCAGTTGCCATGATCTGCCGTCACAATCATCGCCCCGCCCGCCTTTTCCAGCGCCTCCAGCGCACGGCCCAGACCGATATCAACCGCTTCACAAGCTTTGATCGCGGCGGGTAAGCTGCCGGTGTGGCCCACCATATCGGGGTTGGCAAAGTTGACCACGATCAGGTCATAACCCGTCGCAATGGCCTGCACCAACTGGTCCGACACCTCGACCGAGGACATTTCGGGTTGCAAATCATAGGTCGCCACTTTGGGCGATTTGGGCATAAAGCGCGCCTCGCCCGCAAAGGGGTCTTCGCGGCCACCGTTCAGAAAGAAGGTGACATGGGGGTATTTCTCCGTCTCGGCCAAGCGGAACTGGGTTTTGCCCTGTTTGGCCACCCATTCGCCGATCGTATTGACCAAAGAGCGTTTCGGATAGGCCGTGTCCAGATAGGTGCTGGATTGGGCGGAATAGTCCACCATGCCCAAAAGCGCGCCCCACACCGGCCTTTTGCCGGTGTCAAAGCCGGCAAAGTCAGGCTCGGCCAAGGCCGCCATAATCTCGCGCGCGCGGTCAGAGCGGAAGTTCAGGCAAAAATAGCCATCGCCATCGCGGGCCCCTTGGTAATCGCCGATCACGGTGGGGGCTATAAATTCGTCCATCTCGCCTTTGGCGTAAGATGCGGCAACGGCGGCTTGCGGGGTTGGGGCGTGTTCGCCTTTGGCGTTCACCATCGCCTCAAACGCGCGGGCAACGCGTTCCCAGCGCGTGTCGCGGTCCATCGCCCAATAGCGGCCGATCACGGTGGCCACCTTGGCCCCTTGGGGCAGCGACACCATCAGTGCTGCGATGAACTCTGCCGCCGAGCTAGGCGACACATCGCGCCCGTCGGTGATGGCGTGCAGGGCTACGGGCACGCCAAGTTCTGTCAAAGCGCGGGCGGCGGCCAGAACGTGGTTCAAATGGCCATGAACCCCGCCATCCGAAATCATCCCCATCAAATGCGCCGTCCCGCCAGACGTTTTAAGCCGCTCCGCAAAGCGCACCAAGCTGGGGTTTTGCGCAAAGCTGCCGTCTTCAATCGCCAGATCAATCGCGCCCAAGTCCATCGCCACCACACGGCCTGCGCCGATGTTGGTGTGACCCACTTCGGAATTGCCCATCTGGCCGGTGGGCAGCCCCACATCGGGGCCAAAGGTGGTCAGGGTTTCATGCGGGCAAGTCTGCCACAGGCGGTTGAAATGGGGCACATGGGCTTGGGCAGGGGCCGATACCGCCGGATTGGCCCCAATCCCCCAGCCGTCCAGAATGCACAAAACAACGGGTTTCTTCGCTTGCATCGGTCTGGCCTTTCGCTAGGGTTTGGCGCTGTTTACGCGCCATAAACGCCACGCGCAACATCGCAGCCCAAGACTGCGCCCTACGGCTTAAAAGATGACATCGGGAGATTTGGTCGGAGCGAGAGGATTCGAACCTCCGACCCCCTGCTCCCGAAGCAGGTGCGCTACCAGACTGCGCTACGCTCCGACCGTGGGTGCGGGGTTAGCCTGATGCGCGCGCTTTTGCAAGGGGGCGCGCTGCACTCCGCAAGGCTTTACGAGGGATCGTTGCGCTCCGCCCCGCGCGCCTTGCCGCTGTCGAAGAATCTCAGCCATGCGCTGGACCGCGGTTGCAAGCCAAGGTCAAACTCAGACCGCGTTTCCGTCACGGGCTTGGTCTTGGACACGGCAGGTGTTCCCTCGCGCAGCACGATGTAAATGCCCGAGGCGATGATGATCACCGTACCCACCAACGTCCAGACATCACTTTTTTCATGAAAGATCACGACCCCGAAGATCGAGGCCCAGATGATCTGGCTATACTGCATTGTCGCCACAATCGCCGCCTGTGCGCGCCTATAGGCCGCAATCGCAATCACCCCCGCCACAAAGCTTAACGTCGCCATCGCGGCCAAAAGGCCAAGATGTTCCAGCGGCAAGGGTTTGTAAACGAACGGCAGCGCCAGCCCTGACACAAGCGTGTTGGCGATCATCGGGTAGAGCATGATCACAACCGAGCGTTCCGATTGCCCCGTGATGCGCACCAAGACCGAATTGACCGCAAAAATCACCGCCGCCGCAATCGCCGCCAGATGCCCCAGCCCCAGATGCGCCTGCCCCGGACGCAGCACCACCAGCACGCCCAAAAGCCCCAGCACAATCGCCAGCCCACGGTGAATGCCCACCCTTTCGCCCAGCATGGGAATGGCGAACAGGGTGATCAGCAAGGGGGAGGCGAAAAAGATCGGGTAAGCCTCGCTTAACGGCAAGGTGGCAAAGGCGTAAAAGCCGCACAGCACGTTCACCACCACAAGCGCAGACCGCAGCAGCGTCATGGCGGGTTTGCGCGGGATCAGGTTGCCTTCCGAGCGGTCGGTCATCAGCATAATCGCCACCAAGGGAAAGCCGAACAGGCCGGAAAAGAAAATATTCTGAAACGGGCTGTAGCTGGCCCCCATGAATTTCACGATGGCATCGCTGACCGCGTAAATGCCAAACGACAAAAGGGCCAAAAGCGCGCCATTTAAGGCAGAGGTGCGGGCGGGCATAGGCGACCTGATGTTGGGGGCGGGGGCTGAGTCTTTCCTCGCGTCAAACGCGTCTGATTTCAAGTCAAATGCGGGCTCAGGCCGCTTGGTCTTGGGCCCGCTGCCGCCCCGCAACAGCGAGCAGCGCCAGACCTGCCGCAACGATCACGCCAATGCCCAAGGTGGCCGCCAAACTGGGCTTTTCCCCCCATAGCACAAAGCCCAAAAGGCTGGCCCAGACGATCTGGCTGTATTGCATCGGCGCTACGACAATCGCCGGGGCCGTGCGATAGGCCGCGATGATGAACAACCCTCCGGTCAACCCCAAAGCGCCCATTTGCAAGCCCACTTGCCAATCACTTACCGTCAGCGGGTGCCAGACAAAGGGCATAATCAGCCCCCCCACCAAAACCTGCGCCAGCACCGGATAGAGCAAAATCACCCCCGACTTTTCGCGGTGCCCGGTCTTGCGAAAGATCAGCGAATTTAACGCACCGGTAATGGCCCCCAAAATCGCCGTCAGATGCGCCAGTTGGAAATGGGTGGAACCGGGTTGTAGGGCGATCAGCACCCCGCCAAAGCCCGCCACAATGATCGTGCCGCGCAACAGATCAACCGGTTCGCCCAGCATGGGCCAAGCCAGAAGGGTGATCATCAACGGCATCGTAAAAAAGATCGCATAGCACTGCGCCAAGGGCAGGTGGGTAAAGGTATAGGTGACAAACCCGCTGCCCAAAAGCGAGATCACCACCCGAAACGCCGTCAACCCCGGCAAGTTCGGGCGCAGACTGGCGCGGCGATCTTGCCAGAAAATCTGGCCCAGAATGAAGGGCAAGGTGCAAAAGGCGGAAAAAAACATGACTTGAAACGAGTCCATTCCATGGCCCAAAGCCTTGATCGACACATCCGAACAGGCATAGGCGCAAAAAGACGCCAGCGCCAAAAGCGCGCCTTTCAGGGAGTGGTTGGGCTTGATCATAATGCGCTTGTGCCGGTGCTTTGTAACAAAAACGCGCCCGTGACCGTCACGGGCGCGTCGTTTTTCTTAATCCGGTAGGGGCGGGTTACAGGCTGGCGTCCAAAGCCGCAATCACCGCATCGCCCATCTGCGCGGTGCTGACCGGTGTACCACCTTGCGGGCCCATCAGATCCGCGGTGCGCACGCCGTCGGCCAGCACCTTTTCAACCGCCTTTTCAACGCGCGTGGCCTCGTCGCCCAGATCAAACGAATAGCGCAGCGCCATCGCGAAGGACAAAATACACGCAATTGGATTGGCCTTGCCCGTGCCCGCGATATCGGGGGCAGAGCCGTGCACCGGTTCATACAGCGCCTTGGGGCGACCGTTCGCCTGCGGCAGACCAAGGCTGGCCGAGGGCAGCATCCCAAGGCTGCCGGTCAGCATGGCCGCCATATCCGACAGCATATCGCCAAACAGGTTGTCGGTGACGATCACGTCAAACTGCTTAGGCCAGCGGCACAGCTGCATCGCACCGGCATCGGCGTACATATGGGTCAGCTGCACGTCGGGATATTCTTTGTCGTGGATTTCTTGCACCACATCGCGCCACAAAATGCCCGATTCCATGACATTGGCCTTCTCCATCGAGCAGACCTTGTTGTTGCGCTTGCGCGCCAGTTCAAAGGCCGAACGGGCCACGCGGGCAATCTCGGATTCGGTGTAACGCTGGGTGTTGATGCCCACGCGCTCGTTGCCTTCCATGAAAATCCCGCGCGGTTCGCCGAAATACACGCCCGAGGTCAGCTCGCGCACGATCACGATATCCAAGCCCGCCACGACATCTTTCTTCAGCGACGAAAAGTCGGCCAAAGCGTCAAAGCATTGCGCGGGGCGCAGGTTGGAAAACAGGTCCATCTCTTTGCGCAACCGCAGCAAGCCGCGCTCGGGCTTGACCGAGAAATCGAGCTTGTCATATTTCGGTCCGCCGACCGCGCCCAGCAGAACGCAGTCCACCTCTTGCGCCTTGGCCATGGTGGCGTCTGTCAAAGGCGTGCCGTGCGCATCATAAGCGCAGCCGCCCACCAGATCTTCGGACACATCGAATTTGATCCCGCGCTTGGCATCAAACCAAGTGATGATCTTTTTAACTTCGCCCATAACTTCGGGGCCGATGCCGTCACCGGCAAGGATGAGGATTGAGGGATTGGCCATCTGAGGCTCCTATGCTTGGTCGGCTTTGGCCTAACGGGTGGGCGGCACGGGGTCAAGCGGAGCGGGTTCGTTAGGGCGCGGAATCCTTGGCCTAGGGGCGGTTTGGCGGGCTTAGGGCAGGGTCAGCCGCGCCCAAACGGGGAAGTGCTGGGTGCTTGCAACCTCGCCGTCCGCCAAGGGGGGGCGATGCAGCGGCCAAAGCACGCTGGCCGTCTGTACGGTGATGCTGCGCGAGGGCAAAAGGTAATCCAACCGCAACCCCGCGCCGCTTTTCAAGGCGGCGGTATCAAGGGCAGGGTCGCCGCGCTGGCCCGCATCGGAATGGCTTGCCGGACCGCGCGGTGCTGGGTCTTGTAGTAAGGGATTGTTGAGCAGGGCGCGCAAGGATTGCGGCCGCCCTGACCCATCCACAGGGTCAAGATTGGCTTGGCCAAGGATCACGAACGGTTCTGCTGGCGGGGCATAAAGGCCCGCTTCGGGGGCAATCTTGGGCAGCGTGCCGTCCAGCAGATGCAGCCAAAGGGCTGTTTCGTCCGCATTGCGGCGGCCATTGCGATCCTCTGGCCCATCAAACAGCGGCGGGGTGGCCGACCAGACGAGCAAGCGCAGCGTCTTTCCCTGCGCATAAATCACCGGCACCTCATAATGCCCCGCGTTGGACAGACGCTGCAGCAAGCGGGCGTCTTGGTCCATATCCGGCGGAAGATCGGCATCGGGCAGGTCTTTCCACAAAAACGCCGTGAAATCGCGGATATGGGCGCGGTCTATCGGATAGCGCGACAAGATAGCCATGCCCGCTTGCCCCGCAAAGCGCCCATAGGCCTGCGCATCGCGCGGCCCGCTGAGGGCTCCGTCGTGGTTCAGATCCAGCCATGTCGGAATGCCCGTGTTGGGCCGCAGCCCAAGCGCATCGTCATAGATCAAGCCCTTATCGCGCAGCCGCCCTTGCAGCGCGCTAAGGGCTAAGCCGTCATAATCATAGTCAAAATTGGTCAAAAGCAGCACATCGGCCTTCATGGCCACGATCGCGGCGATCTCCTGTTCCACCTGCGCATCGCCGGCCTTTTGCAAGTGCTGCAACAACAGCCCCGGTCCAGAGTGGCTGAACCTTGTGGTAAAGGTGGCGACAGTCAGATCAAACGCCGCTGCAGGGCTGGGCAAAAAAGCCAGATAGATCAATAGGGCCATAAAGACCTTCAGCGCCGGAATTTTACGGGCAGAACGGGTCAAAACTGTATTCCCTTGGCATGGTCGCGACAAAGGCAGGCGATACATCCTGCACAGCCCTTTCCTAGCAGATTACCCCAAAGTTACACTTTGATCTTGCGCAAGTCTTCTTTTGATTGCAGGCACCGTGGCGCAGCGCAGCGTATGCGCAGCAAAAAAGGGCGCAGGAAAGACCTGCGCCCTTTCTCGTCAAGGCTGGTGCGTCTTAGGCCCAAGGGCGCAGGGTCGCGGCCTTTTGTTCGAAACTGTCGATGGCTTTGGCCTTGACCATGGTCAGGCCGATGTCATCCAAGCCGTTGATCAGGCAATCTTTGCGGTGGGCGTCCACCTCAAACGGGAAGACACGCCCGTCCGATGTGGTGACCGTCTGCGCCTCTAGGTCCACCGTTTGGCGGGCGTTGGCGCCTTTCTTGGCGTCCTCCATCAGCACATCGACCACGTCTTGCGGCATGACGATGGGCAGAATGCCGTTCTTGAAGCAGTTGTTGTAGAATATATCGGCAAAAGAGGTGCTGATCACGCAACGAATGCCGAAATCCAGCAAGGCCCAAGGCGCGTGTTCGCGTGACGACCCGCAGCCAAAGTTTTCCCCGGCCACGATGATCTGCGCTTGGCGATAGGCGGGCTGGTTCAGGACGAACTCGGGAATCTCTGACCCGTCAAGATTATAGCGCATCTCGTCAAACAGGTTCACGCCCAGCCCCGACCGTTTGATGGTCTTGAGGAACTGCTTGGGGATGATCATGTCGGTGTCGATGTTGACCAAAGGCATAGGGGCCGCGATGCCGGTCAGTTTGGTGAATTTATCCATCTGTCCGGTTCCTTACACGGTTGCAGTCATCAATTCGCGCACATCGGTCAGATGACCGGTGATCGCAGCAGCAGCGGCCATGGCAGGCGACAGCAGGTGGGTGCGCCCGCCGCGGCCCTGACGGCCTTCGAAGTTGCGGTTCGATGTGGCCGCACAGCGCTCGCCCGGGGCGAGTTGGTCGGGGTTCATCGCCAAGCACATCGAGCAGCCCGCCAGACGCCATTCAAAGCCCGCGTCGATGAAAATCTGCGCCAGACCTTCCTCTTCCGCCTGTGCGCGCACAAGGCCAGACCCCGGCACCACCATCGCACGGATGCCGTCTTTCTTTTTCTTGCCCTTCAAGATCGCGGCCGCAGCGCGCAAGTCTTCGATGCGCCCGTTGGTGCAAGACCCGATGAACACCGTGTCAATCTTGATATCCGACAGGTTCTGCCCCGGTGTCAGGCCCATATAATCCAAGGCGCGCTGCACCGCGTCGACCTTGCCGCCGGTGAAATCGGACGGCGAGGGCACTTTGCCCGTGATCGGCAGCACGTCCTCGGGCGAGGTGCCCCATGTGACCACGGGGGCGATGTCTTCGCCTTTCAGGGTGATCACCTTGTCCCAATGCGCGCCCTCGTCCGAGAACAGGGTTTTCCAATAGGCAACGGCGGCTTCCCAAGCAGCACCCTTCGGCGCGTGGGGGCGGCCCATGCAATAGGCATAGGTCTTTTCATCAGGCGCAATCAGGCCGGCGCGGGCACCGCCTTCGATGGCCATGTTGCACACGGTCATGCGGCCTTCCATCGACAGTTCGCGGATGGCTTGGCCGCAGTATTCGATCACATAGCCCGTGCCGCCCGCGGTGCCCGTGGCCCCGATCACCGACAGGGTGATGTCTTTCGCCGTAACACCGGGGCGCAGGCTTCCGGTGATTTCCACCTTGAAATTCTTGGCCTTGCGCTGGATCAGGGTTTGGGTGGCCAGAACATGTTCCACCTCTGACGTGCCGATGCCATGCGCCAAGGATCCAAACGCACCGTGGGTGGCAGTGTGGCTGTCGCCGCAGACCACGGTCATGCCGGGCAAGGTCCAGCCCTGTTCGGGGCCCACGATATGCACGATGCCTTGGCGCACATCGGACACGGGGTAGTAGTTGATCCCGAAGTCCTTGGCGTTCTTATCCAGCGCTTCGACCTGAATGCGCGAATCTTCAGTCATCGTCGCGGCATTGGCGCGGTCTAGCGTGGTTGGCACGTTGTGATCGGGCACCGCGATGGTCTTTTGCGGTGCGCGCACCTTGCGCCCCGTCATGCGCAGCCCTTCAAAGGCCTGCGGCGAGGTCACTTCATGCACCAGATGACGGTCGATATACAAAAGGCAGGTGCCGTCTTCGGCTTGATCGACCATGTGGTCGTCCCAGATTTTGTCGTAAAGCGTGCGAGCGGTCATGGCTCTTCCTTGGGGTTTGGAATTTCGGGGGTTTGGAAGGACGAACTGCCCGCACCAGCGGGCAAAAGCACACACTCAGCCGCGGGCGCGCTGCGCATACAGGGCACGCTGAAACCGCCACGGCAGGCGATCATGGTCGGCGATGTCGAAAAACCGGATCATGCCCCATCTTTTACGCCGTTCCGGGGCATCTCGCAAGACTTCACGGCAGGGCGCTGGCCTTCACCAAGCGCAAGGTTTGAAAAAACGCCGCTGCCACCCTATATAACGGGTTGGAGGACCGAGCATGCAAATCAAACGCCTGATTTCTCTCGTCACATTTGGCCTTTGGGGCCTTGCCGCACAGGAGCACGCCATGGCCGATGTCTATAACGGCAACGAGACGCCGAAATACGCCGTGATCCGCACCGATGGGCCGATCGAGCTGCGCGATTACGCGCCCCGCATCATGGCCGAGGTGACGGTCAGTGCTGACCGCAATTCTGCTGGCAGCAGCGGGTTTCGCGTGCTGGCGGGGTATATTTTCGGGGCAAACGCAGGTGGGGCCAAAGTCGCCATGACCACGCCGGTCACCCAAGCCCCCAGCGAGACGATTGCCATGACCACCCCCGTGACCCAATCGGGGCAAGGCAACACATGGGTTGTGCAATTCATGATGCCCGGCTCTTACACGCTGGAAACGCTGCCAAAGCCCAAGGACGACCGCATCCGCTTTGTGCAATTACCCGCCCAACGCCAAGCGGTGGTGACCTTTTCCGGCGTGGCCCGCGACAGCAGTTTGACCAAGCAAGAGGCCGCGCTGCGGGCATGGGCCAAGGCGCAAGGGCTGCAGCTTACAGCGGGGCCGTTCTACTATTACTACGATCCGCCATGGACCTTGCCATGGAATCGCCGCAACGAAGTGGCCTTTAACGTGCAATAGCTTGCTTTACCCCTGATTCGCCGCTATCCGCGCCTGCTTACCCTTGACCGGGGCTTTCATTGAGGTTTGTCCCCTTAAATGCTAGGCTGCGGTCTAACCTTGCGTCGGGGTCTGATCGGCGCGCTTGCTTGGAGGACGTTGTCCTGACCCATTCTGACCCTGCGACCGGCTTGCCGGTCGGGCCGCGCACCACCCGCGCCACTACGCCCGCCGAACTTGACTATTCTTCCGAAGACGTTCTGGCCGAGGTTTTGGCCTCGCTGGACGATGACAAGGCCGAAGAGGTCGTGCAGATCGACCTGCGCGGCCGTTCGGATGTGGCCGATTACATGGTGATCTGCTCTGGCCGCTCGTCGCGACAGGTGGCCTCGATCTCGGACAAACTGTCTGACCGCTTGAAAGACCGCTTCAAGATGGGTGCCAAGATGGAAGGCAAGGAAACCGGCGATTGGGTGCTGATCGACGGGTCTGACGTGATCATCCACGTCTTCCGCCCCGAAGTGCGCGAGTTTTACCAGTTGGAAAAGATGTGGATGCCCTCGTCCGGCCACCGCACCGACACGGACGCCGCCGTCTAAATGCGCGTGCATCTGGTCGCGGTAGGCCGGCTGCGCGCTGGGCCGGAACGCGATCTGGTGGACGATTATGTCCAAAGGTTTGACAGAACCGGGCGGCCCCTTGGGCTTGGCCCGCTGGTCGAGCACGAGGTCGAAGATAAAAAGAACCTTGGCATGGCGGCAGAGGCCGAGCTTTTGGCTCGCGCCGTGCCTGCGGGATCGGTTCTGGTCACGCTGGATGAGCGCGGCAAGCTGATGTCCTCGCCCGAGTTTGCCGCCCAGCTTGCGCGGTGGCGCGATGGCGGGCGGCAGGATGTGGCCTTTGTGATCGGCGGGGCCGACGGGATTGACCCCAGCTTACGCGCCAAGGCGGATGCCTCGGTCAGCTTTGGGGCGATGGTCTGGCCCCATATGCTGGTGCGGGTGATGCTGGCCGAACAACTTTACCGCGCCGCCACGATCTTGGGCGGCGGGCCTTATCACCGGGCCTAGCGCTGCCGCCAGCGCCCCAAGATATAAGCCGCCGTCATCAAATCCAGATGCGCCCCGCCGCCGTTTTTGGCGATGGTGATCTGGTCATCGCTGGTGCGCTGGTACAGGGCGGGCTGGTAGAAATCGGCCAGAACATCGGCTTTTGTGATCGCACCCGAGGCGATCGGGTCGATCAACTCGCCGATGTGGTGGATCGTGGTGGCCCGTGCATCCACAAACACACTGGCGCGCTCCATGGCCAGATCGTCCACCTCGCGCATTTTTGGATTATAGGCCCCGATCAAATCCAGATGCTGACCGGGCTGCAACCATTCCCCCAGCACCACAGGCGCACTGGCCGTGGTGGCGGTGCAGATCACATCGGCAGCGCGCACGGCGGCTTCCAGATCCTCGGCCACGCGCAACCCCGCCACGTCCTCCGCCATCTTCCGCGCCCCTTCGGCAGAGCGGTTCCACACGGTAAACTCTGCCTCTGGCCACAGGCTGCTGTAAGCCTGCACCATAGACCGCGCCACGGTGCCTGCCCCCACCAGCAAAAACCGCCGCGCATCCTTGCGCGCCAGTTTTGAGGCGCTGAGCAGACTGTCGCCTGCCGTCTTCCACTTGGTCACCAGATGAAAGTCGATCAGGGCGTTGGGCACACCCGTCACATCGTCAAACAAGGTGACCACGCCGTTGACCGCAGGCAACCCCCGCGCCCCATTCCCTGGCACCACAGTGGCCACCTTGACCAAGGCCCCAAGCCCCGTAATCCAAGCGGCGCGGTCCAGCATCACATCGCGGTCGCGGTATAAGAACAGGTCGGCGATCTCGGCCTTGGGCAAAAGATGCCCCGCCTCAAACGCGGCGGTCAGGCCGGACCAGTCCATGAGGGCCTCTGCCTCGCGCCCCACGAATTCGATCATAGCCCCGCCCCCTTGTTTGACCTTTTTGACATATGCCTTTTGCGCTTTAGCCCGAACGATGCCGAAGCGCCTCGCGGTAAAGCGTATAAAGCCCCGCGCCGATGATCAGCGCAATGCCGATCCAGCCTTGCAGGTCGGGGAAGGTGCCAAAGAAGATCAGCCCCCAGATCACCGCCAAGGGCATAGATGTGTATTCAAACGGGGCCACCAAGGCGGTTTCGTTCATCCGGTAGGCCTGCGCCATCAGCAACCCGCCAATCGCCACCGACACCCCTGTGCCCAGAAAATAAATCCAATCCCCCGCAGGCGGCATCCCCCAAGGCCGGAACAAAAACGCCAGTGAGGCATCCGCAGACCCTGCCAAATGCCCGTCCCCCGTCCACATCCCCATGCTGGACGAGACGATGATAAACGCCACCTGCGTGTAAAAGTTTATGGTGACAGAGCTTTCGGTGTCGCGAAACATCCGCGTCATCGTCTGGGTGATGGCATAGCACAGTGCTGAGATCAGCACCAAAACCGCCGCCCAGTGAAACTGCCCCTCGGGCCGCAGCATCACCACCACGCCGAGCAAGCCCACCACCACCGCGCCCCAGCGGTGCCAGCCCACCTTTTCGCGCAGCACGACGACCGACAGCATGGTCAGCAACAAGGGCGCCACAAAGCCAATCGCCGCCGCATTGGCCAAGGGCAAAGCCGCTAGCCCCAGAAAATAGGTGGCATTGGAAATCATCACGATACAGGCCCGCATCAAATGCATCAGCGGGCGCTGGGTTCGCCACACCTGCCGCTGCCCCGACAGCGCGGCAAAGGCCAGAATAAAGGCCACCCCGACCAGCCCGCGCACCAGAATGACCTGATGCAGCGCATAGGTGCCCGACAGGTGCTTGATGCACAGATCGTTCAGCGAGAAAACCGCCGACCCCGCCATAGCCGCGCCAATCCCCAACACCACGTGTCGGGACTGCTTGGCCTGTGCCAAACCCGCGCCTTTGGGCGAAAGGGATGCATCCTGCGTCATGCGGAGAGCGTAGCAGCGGGCAGCAGCCTGATTCTGTCGCGGATGCGACACTTAAGGCCGCCACTGGTCGGACCGCGCCTTAGCCCGCCGCCGCAGCCCTTAGCACACGGTCCAGCACATCCAAGAACCGCGAGCGATCGGCCTTGCCAAACAACTTGCCGCCGCCTTGCCGAAACGGGTCGGCAGCGCGCAGATCGGCCATCAGGTCGCGGGTCGCCAGCACCATGCCGATATTGGCGCGGGTAAGTTCTTCGCCGTTGTGTTTGATCACCCGCGCCCCGCTTTCCACGCAGCGCGCCGCCAAGGGGATGTCGCCCGTCACCACCACATCGCCAGTGCTGGCGTGTTCGGCGATCCACTTATCCGCCTCATCCGGCCCCTGCGCCACAAAGACGCTTTCCACCAAAGGATTGGCCGAGGGCCGGATACCCCCGTTTGACACCAGCACCATGCGCACCCGCAACCGTGTGGCCACGCGTTCGGCTTCTTCCTTCACAGGGCAGGCGTCGGCGTCGATATACAGTGTCATGCCAGCAGCGCGCGGGCGTGAAAGGCGATGTGGTCTTGCATGAAACTTGCCACAAAGAAATAGCTGTGGTCATAGCCCGCCTGCCAGCGCAACGCGCCATTGCTGCCTGCTAATGCCGCTTCTAAAGCCTGCGGTTGCAGCAGGTCTAAAAACTTGTCCGCCCCGCCCTGATCAACCAGCAAAGGCAAGGTCAGCCCCCGCGCCGCGATCAACTCTACCGCGTCATGCGCCGCCCAAAGCCCCTCATCCGCGCCCAGATAGGCCGCAAACTGCTTGCGCCCCCAGTCTGACCGCGTCGGGTTGCAAATCGGCGCAAAGGCCGAGACTGAGCGGAACCGATCAGGATAGGTCAAAGCTAGCGTCAAGGCCCCATGCCCGCCCATCGAATGGCCCGTGATGGCCTGCCGCGCGGCATCCAGCGCAAAGCTGCTAAACACCAGTTCGGGCAGCTCTTCAGCCACATAGGTCCACATCTTAAAATGCGCCGCCCAAGGGGCCTCGGTCGCATCGACATAAAACCCCGCACCGCGCCCCAGATCAAAGGCCGCGTCATCCGCCGCCTCTGCGCGCGGCGAGGTGTCGGGAAACACCACCGCAATCCCCGCCTGCGCCGCCCATGCCTGCGCGCCGGCCTTGACCATGGCGTTTTCATGGGTGCAGGTCAGCCCTGACAGATACCACAGCACCGGAACCCGCCCCGCCTCGGCCTGAGGGGGCAGGTATAGGCCAAAGGTCATCTCGCCCCGACAGCAAGCCGACTCGTGGCTTACCACCAACTGCCGCCCGCCAAAGGCCCGGTTCTCCGAGATAATCTTCATCTTCGCCTCTTCATCTTGGTCCAAATACTCCGGGGGTGCGGGGGCTGGCCCCCGCTTTGCAAGCCTCAACCGCCCCCGATCAACACCCCTGCCGCAAAGACCAAAGCCCCGCCCAACACCACCTGCAAGGCGGCGCGCACAAAAGGTGTGTCCATATAGCGGTTTTGAATCCACGCAATCGCCCAAAGCTCAACAAAGACCACGCACATGGCAAGCGAAGTGGCCGTCCAGAAATCGGGGATCAGATAGGGCACCGCATGGCCCAACCCGCCCAGGGCTGTCATAATCCCCGAAGCCAGCCCGCGTTTCAGCGGACTGCCCCGCCTCGACAGCACCCCGTCATCATGGGCTGCTTCGGTAAACCCCATCGAAATCCCCGCCCCGACCGAGGCGGCCAGCCCCACCAGCAGCGTGGTGTGGCTGTTTTGTGTGGCAAAGGCCGTGGCGAAAATCGGCGCGAGGGTCGAAACCGACCCATCCATCAACCCCGCAAGCCCCGGTTGCACCCAAGTCAGAATAAACTGCCGCCGCGCGCCTGCGTCCTCTTGCGCCCGCGCATCGCCCGTCAAAAGCTGTTCCTCTAGCCCCACGGCGGATTTCTCGTGCCCCGCCTCTGCCGCCGCCAGATCGCCCAGCAGTTTGCGCGTGGCCGCATCTGAGGTGCGCCCCGCGGCGAGGGTGTAAAACTTGGCCGCCTGCGCCTCCATCCCCGAGGCTTCACCGCGAATCGTGTCCAGCGACAGGTTTTTGGTCAACCAGATCGGGCGGCGGGCGTGAAACCCCGCCACATGTTCGCGCCGGATCAGGGGGATCACCTCGCCAAAGCGTTTGCGGTGCATGTCGATCAGCAATTGACGGTGGCCGTCTTCTTCCACGGCCATAGCGTCAAACACTTGGGCCGAGGCGGGGTAATCGGCCCGCAGCATCTGCCCATAAGTGCGATAAATCCGCGCATCGTCTTCTTCTGACGATATGGCAAGGGCCAGAACATCTTGTTCTGACAGGTCTGAAAAGCGGCGGCGTTGGGTGAAGCTAGAGATCATGGTGCGCCCCTGAATTGGAATGGTTCTAAATAGGCCAAACAGAGAAAAAAGGAAACCCCATCACCCCCGCGCCCTTTCATCCCCGATCCGTCACCCTTTGCCGCCACAGCGTGAACAATCCCGCCGCAATCACGATGGCCGACCCGAAAATCACACTCACCCGCAGCGTTTCGTGAAACAGGAAAATCCCGACAAGGCCGATGAACACCAGTTGCAGATAGGCAAAGGGCTGCACCGCACTCGCTTCGGCCAGATCATAGGCGCGGATCAGGCAGTAATGCCCCGCGCAAGAGGTGCAGCACAAGACCAGCATCCAGCCCCAATCCATTGGCGCCATCGTGGTCCAGACGGGCAGGCCGAAGAACGACATGCCGACAGCGCCCACAACCCCCGTCCAAAAGAAACTGACCTGCGCCTTATCTTGCCGCGCGGCATAGCGCGTCAGCACCGAGTAAATGGCAAAGATCAGTGCCGCCAGCAGCGGCAGCACCGACCAGATCGAAAACACCGACAGCCCCGGTCGCAGCATCACCAAAATGCCGCTAAAGCCCAACAAAATAGCCGTCCACCGCCGCCAGCCGACCTTTTCGCCCAAAAACGGGCCAGACAGGGCGGCGACCATCAAGGGATAGCTGGTCAGCAGCGAATGCGTCTCGATCAGGCCGTTGTGGGCAAAGGCCAGACCCGTCATGCAAATCTGCCCGACCAGCATCAGGCCCCGCGCAATATGCAAGGGCGCTTGGCGGGTGCGCACGGCGGCGCGTAAGCCGCCTGCTTGGCGGGCTGACAGCCAGATGACAAACAGCGCAAAGAACCAAAAGCGCAGCATCACCACCATTTGCACGGGGTACTGCGTGGTCAAATGCCGCGTCACCCCGTCTTGGGCCGAAAAGATCAGCGTGGTCAGCACCATCATCCAGATGCCGCGCCGCGTGTTCTGCTCGGTCATGCAGGGGTTCCCTTGCGCGCTTGGGTCAGGGCGTAAAGCCCTGCCAGCACAACAATGGCCGCGCCAATGGCGACTTCGGGCCGCAACACCTCGCCGTAGATCACAATGCCAATCACCGTGACAAAGACGATCTGGAAATAGGCAAAGGGCTGCACAACCGAGGCTTCTGCCACCTCATAGGTCTTTTGCAACAGCCAGTTGGAAATGACGCAAACCGCCGCATAGGCCATCAGATAGACCCAATCAAACGGTGCCACGCTTTGCCAATGCGGCAGGCCGATGATCGTCGACAGCACAAACCCGATAACCGGAGGCCAAAAGAACGCCGCAAAGAACGGCTCGCCCCGCGTGGTCAGCCGTGTCAGCACCGAATAAAGCGCAAACATAAAGGCCGAGGCCACAGGCAACAGCGCCGCCCACGTGAACACCCCCGCCCCCGGCCGCAAGATCACCAGCACCCCGACACAGCCGATCGCCACCGCCAACCAGCGCTTAAGGCTCATCCTTTCGCCCAAGACGGGGCCGGACATGGCCACCACAAACAGCGGGCAAATGGTAAAGATCGCAAGGGCTTGGATCAGGCCAATCAGCGTATAGGCATAGACCATCACGCAAATCTCGGCCACCAGCAGCACGGCGCGCACAACGTGCCAGTGCAGTTTGGTGGATTTGATCGCCGCCAAACCCTCGGGGCGGCGGAGTGCCAGAACGATGACAAAGGCCGCAAAGACCCAATAGCGCACCATCACCACCATCTGGGTGTTGTACGTCTCGGCCAGATAGCGCGAAAAACCGTCTTGCACGGCGAAAGAAAACACGGCGGCGATCATCAGCCAGATGCCCAAGGTGGGTGCGCGGGTCATGGCAATTGTCCTGTGGTCATATGGCGCTTGCGGGCAAAGCCCGACTGGCGTGTGACGACAAAGCCCGCCCCTTGCAAGGCCCGCCTGACATGGCCTGCAGCGGTATAGGTGGCAAAGGTGCCGCCCTTGGCGGTGTGGCGGGCGACGTGGTGCAGCAAATCTTCGCCCCAAAGTTCAGGGTTCTTGGCCGGAGAGAAGCCGTCCAGATACCACGCATCGGCAAGGCCGTCCCAAGCGGGCAGGGCGGTGCGGGCGTCACCCTCGATCACGCGCACCTCGATTGCGCCCAAGGTGAAGTGGCGCTGCCCCTTGGCCCAAGCCGCCACCAGTGGCCCTGCGACCGCTTGCGCTTGGGGAAAGGCGGCATGGGCGCGGGCCATCTCGTCGGCGGTGATGGGATAGGCCTCAAACGAGGTATAGCGCAGCGACAAATCAGGGGCCAAAAGATGGGTGGCAAGCAGATTCAACCCCGTGCCAAACCCCAGTTCGGCAATGTGAAACCCCGCCCGCAACCGCTGCGGCAGCCCGTTGCCAGCCAAAAACACATGCCCCGTTTCCGCAAGCCCCCCCGCCAGCGAGAAATACGGATCGTCAAAGCGCACCGATACGGGCACCCCGCCCTCTAACCACGCCAGACCTTGTGCCTGTTCACTGCCCGCCATTTGCCCTATGCCCTTTTGGCGCGGACCATGGGCAAGGGCACCAAGAATGACAAGGGTCGATCTGACCATTCGCGGCGGCGGAATCTTCGGCCTTTCGGTGGCATGGGAGGCCGTCTTGCGCGGCGCGCGCGTGCGCCTTGTGGAAAGCCGCCACATCGGCGCAGGGGCCAGCGGCGGGCTGGTGGGTGCGTTGACGCCGCATACGCCTGAGGGTTGGAACCCTGTGAAAGCCTTTCAATTGCAAAGCCTTTTGCGCGCGGCTGAGTGGTGGCTTGGGGTCGAGGCGGAGTCTGGCCTGACGTCTGGCTATGCGCGCATAGGCCGCTTGCAGCCTTTAGATGATCTGGCCGCCGTCACCCTTGCCCAAACCCGCGCCGAAGGGGCAGCGCAATTATGGCAGGGGCAAGCGGTATGGCAGGTTATTGCGGCGACGGGCGATGAATGGGAACCTGCAACGCCATCGGGCCTGATGATCCACGACACGCTTTCAGCCCGCATCAACCCCAAACTGGCCCTTGCGTCGTTGGCCGCGGCGCTGCGGGCAAAGGGGACGCAGATTGTGTTGGGCGATGCCCCGGATGAAGGCGCTATCATCTGGGCCACGGGGGCCGAAGGGCTTGCGGCCTTAAGCCAAGACCTTGGCCAAGCCGTCGGGCGCGGCGTGAAGGGGCAGGCGGTTTTGCTGCGCTTGTCCGGCTACGAAACCCGCCCGCAACTGTTCATCGACGGCCTGCACATCGTGCCCCATGCCGATGGCACCATCGCCATAGGCTCTACCACCGAAAACCAATGGGCCGATCTGGCGACCGATGCCCAATGCAATGCCCTGATCGATCGCGCCCGTGCAGCCCTGCCCGTGCTGTGCTGCGCCCCCGAAGTCGCCCGCTGGGCCGGAGCGCGCCCCCGCGCCGCAAGCCGAGGGCCGCTGATCGGCGCTTGGCCCAAGCGGGTGGGGCACTTTGTCGTCAACGGCGGGTTCAAGATCGGCTTTGGCACGGCCATAGAAACGGCCCGCCTGATCTGCGATCTGGTGCTAGAGGGGAAAGATACGATCCCCGACGCCTTTCGCCCTTAAACCTCGCCCTGCGCCAAAAGCCAGTCTGCACTGGCGTTTAGGGCATCAATGGGGGGGATGAAGTTCATCCCCATCTCGGCCTTGGCACGGGCGTTTGACATTTCAGGAATGCGCCCAACCATGGGCAGCACGCCCTTGATCGCCGGATCGAACAGCGCCAGCAGGCGCAGCACGATCATCGGCGCAACCTTGGTTGCGATGCGGCGCTTAGGGTGGGCGGATTTCAAAAGCCCTGCCATCTGCGGCATCGTCATGGTGCCTGCCGCCGCCAGATACCGCTTGCCCGCCGTTTGCGGCCGTTCTGCCGCACGCAGGTGCATTTCGGCTACATCACGCACATCGACGCATTCAAAGCCCAGCATCGGCACCATCGGGTCGCGCCCGCCCAGCACGCGTTTGACAAGGTTGAGCGAGGTGCCGACATGACGATCCAGCGGTTGGCCCAAGACCAGCCCGGGGTTGATGCAGGTCAGCGCCAGATCAGGCGCGGTTTTGACAAAATCCCACGCCGCCCGCTCGGCCAAGGTCTTGGATTTGGCATAGGCTGTCGTGCCCGCTCCGTTCAAATCACACCAATTCGATTCATCCTGAATCCCGCGCTTGCCCTCGTCATAAACCGCCACGATGGACGAGGTCAAAACCGCCCGCCTGATCCCGGCCGCATAGGCAAAGCGCAGGGCGCGCAGGGTGCCTTGGACGGCGGGGTTGATCAGATCGGCGGGGTCTTTGGGTTGCGCCATGGGGAAGGGCGACGCGGTATGGACCAGCACTGTCGCGCCCCGTGCCGCCTCGGCCCACCCATCGTCAGAGGTCAGATCAGCCTTGGTGAAGCTCAGGTTGGCCAGCGCCGCATCGGTCAGATGCGGGGCTAGGGCCTCACGCACCTCTTGTGCCCTCTCAAGGCTGCGCAGCGTGCCGCGCACCACCCATCCGGCCTGCAAAAACCGCAAGACAACGTGCTTGGCGATAAAGCCCGACACGCCGGTGATCAGTACAATGTTCGTTTCGCTCATAATGCCCTCGGTGAAAAAACTGCCCAACCTTCAATATAGGATAGAAAATGCCTTAATCCAATAGTCGGCGGGCGATCACATGGGCCTGAATTTCGGCGGCCCCTTCAAAGATCGACAAAATCCGCGCATCGCACAGCAGGCGGCTGGCGACATATTCCAGCGCAAAGCCGTTGCCGCCGTGGATCTGCACCCCGTTGTCCGCCGCCGACCACGCCACCCGCGCGGCCAGCAACTTCGACATCCCCGCTTCAAGATCGCAGCGCTTGCCAAGGTCTTTTTGCCGCGCCGCGAAATAGGTGATCTGGCGCGAGATCGCGATTTCCACCGCCATCATCGCAAGTTTCGCCGCCACACGCGGGAAATCGATCAAGGGCTTGCCAAAGGCCATGCGGTCGGTCGCATAGCGCATAGCGATTTCCATCGCGTTTTGCGCGACACCAATGGCGCGGGCGGCGGTTTGGATACGCGCTGATTCAAAGGTTTGCATCAACTGCTTGAAACCTTGCCCTGTCACGCCGCCCAGCAGGTTTTCCCCCTTTACGGCAAAGCCGTCAAAGGCGAGTTCATATTCTTTCATGCCACGGTAGCCCAGAACCTCGATCTCGCCGCCCGTCATGCCGGGGGTGGGGAACGGGTGCGCGTCGGTGCCCGGTGTCTTTTCGGCCAGAAACATGCTTAGGCCGCGGTAATCCTTGGTGTCGGGATCGGTGCGCGCCATCAGCATCATCACATGCGCGCGCGAGGCGTGGGTGATCCATGTCTTGTTGCCCGTCACCAGCCAATCGTCGCCATCTTGCACCGCACGGGTGCGCAACGCGCCAAGGTCTGAACCGGTGTTCGGCTCGGTGAACACCGCCGTCGGCAAAATCTCGGCGCTGGAAAGTTTCGGCAGCCAATAGGCCTTTTGCGCCTCTGTGCCACCGCACAAGATCAACTCTGCCGCAATCTCGGTACGTGTGCCCAAAGACCCCACGCCGATGTACCCGCGCGACAGTTCTTCCGACACCACGACCATCGCGGATTTCGGCAAGCCAAAGCCGCCGTGTTCTTCGGGAATGGTCAGGCCAAAGACACCCATGTCGGCCAGTTTGGAGATAATCTCTAGCGGGATCAGGTCGTCTTTCAGATGCCAGCTATGGGCAAAGGGGGCGACCTCTTCATCAGCAAAGCGGCGGAATTGGTCGCGGATCATTTCCAGCTCGTCATCCAGACCAGATGCCCCAAAGGTCGACACCCCGTTTTGCGCCCGCATCAAGGCCACAAGCCGCATCTTGGCGCCGTCACCTGCGGCGGCGATCAGGGCTTGGGCTTCGGGGCCGGGCAGGTAGGGCGCAATCCCCAGATCGGCGGCGCGGGCCACTTCGGTCTGGCTCATGGCGATGCCGCCCGCGATCTGGGCAAGGTATTCGCCAAAGCCCAGTTGCAAGATCAGGCCTTCCATCTCGGTCAGCTTGGCTTGGTCTGACAGCGATTGCGCCCATTGACGCAGTTGGGCCAGCGATTCCACATAGGTTGCAAGCCATGCCAGCCCGTGGGCTGCATATTGGTGCTGATCCAGTGCCGCTGACGAGACTTTGCCTGCCACCATCACCCGTACCGCCAAGGCTTGACGGGCCAGCGCCAAATGGGCTTGCGCTTCGGCCAAGGCGGGGCCGGTCAGGGCCATCAGGTTCGACAAAAGCGGCGTCATAGACAGGTCTTGACCATCGTGAGACATGGTGCCCTCTGGGATTCGACAATTTTGGCTGAACTAGCGCGTTTGCAGCCGCAGCGCAATAATATTTTGCGAAATAGGTTCAAGACGCAGCATTATAACCCGCCGGAGTCGCGCTTACTTTTGCCACCGGCCCGCGCTAGAACCCTTGCATGGCGTTCTTTATGGCCAACCTGTCCACCCCGGCCTTTGCGGCTGCGATGGTGATCACGCTCTTTGCAGGCTTTGTGAAAGGGGCGGTCGGCTTTGCCATGCCTATGATCATGATGGGGGCGTTTTCCTCGTTTCTGCCGCCGGAATTGGCGCTGGCTGGATTGATCCTGCCCACCTTTGTCACCAACCTGACCCAAGCCTTTCGCCAAGGTTTACAGCCCGCTTTGGCCACGATGCGCAGCTATTGGCGGATGCTGGTGGCCACGGTGGTGTTCATCGTTGTTTCAGCCGCTTTCGTGCATGTCATCCCGCATGGGCTGTTCTTGCTGCTGCTGGGCCTACCCATCACCGCCTTTGCCCTTGCCCAACTGGCGGGTCTGCACATGGCGCTAAAATTGCAGCACCGAGCGCGGGCCGAATGGATACTGGGTGCGATTGGCGGGCTTTATGGCGGGCTGTCGGGGATATGGGGGCCGCCGTTGCTGGTGTATCTGCTGTCTATCGGCGCGGACAAGCGCGAGACGGTGCGCGTGCAGGGCGTGGTCTTTTTGATTGGGGCCTTTGTGCTGCTCTTGGCCCATGTACATTCCGGCGTGATGACCCTGCAAACGGGGGCTTTTTCGGTGGCGCTGACCGTGCCTGCGCAAGTGGGGCAGATGGCGGGCACTTGGGTGCAGGATCGGCTGGACCAGCGGCGCTTTCGGCGCTGGACGCAAGGCTTGCTGGTGCTGACGGGCCTAAACTTGGCCCGTCTGGCGATTATGGCCTAGATGGCGGCGGCTTTGACATCGTCGTCGATAAAGGGCAGGTATTGCGCAAAGTTGGCGGCAAACATCGCCACCAGTTTGCGCGCCTGCGCGTCATAGTCTGCCGCTTGGCCCCATGTGCGGCGCGGGTTGAGCAGGGCGTCGTCTACCCCTGCCACCGCGACAGGCACCTCAAAGCCAAAGTTGGCATCCTTGCGGAAGGGGACGGTGTTCAGTGACCCATCCAAAGCTGCCGCTAGCAAGGCGCGGGTGGCTTTGATGGGCATCCGCTGGCCCACACCGTAAGCGCCGCCTGTCCAGCCCGTGTTCACCAGCCAACACGTGGCCCCGTGCTTGGCGATCTTTTCTTCCAACAGCTTGCCATAAACCTCTGGCCTGCGCGGCATAAACGGCGCGCCAAAACAGGTCGAGAAGGTCGGCTGCGGCTCTGTCACCCCCCGCTCTGTCCCCGCGACCTTCGAGGTAAAGCCCGACAAAAAGTGATACATCGCCTGTGCCGGACTAAGCCGCGCAATGGGCGGCAAGACGCCAAAGGCATCGCAGGTCAGCATCACCACATGCCTAGGGTGCCCGCCCAACCCCGTGGTCGAGGCGTTCGAGATATAGTCCAGCGGATAAGCGCAGCGGGTGTTCGCCGTCAGGCTGTCATCGGCAAAATCAAGCGCCAAGGTTTCGGGATCGTAGACCATGTTTTCCACCACGGTCGCAAAGCGGTGGGTGGTGGCGAAAATCTCGGGCTCGGCCTGCGCGGACAGGTGGATGGTTTTGGCGTAGCACCCGCCTTCAAAGTTAAAGGTGCCCCGATCGCTCCACCCGTGTTCGTCATCGCCGATCAATGTGCGTGACGGGTCGGCCGACAGCGTGGTCTTGCCCGTGCCCGACAGGCCAAAGAACACAGCCGTGTCGGCCGGATTGCCGATGGCATGGTTGGCGCTGCAATGCATGGCCATCACGCCCTTTTCCGGCAACAGGTAGTTGAGCAGGGTAAACACCGCCTTCTTGTTCTCGCCCGCATAGGCGGTGTTGGCGATCAAGATCAGCTTGGCGTCAAAGTTCAGCGCAATCACCGTTTCGCTGCGGCACCCATGGCGGGCCGGATCGGCTTTGAACGAGGGGCAGTTGATCACCGTCCAATCCGGCGAGAACCTGTCCAGTTCTTCCCCCTCCGGGCGGCGCAGCAGGTGGCGGATGAACAGGCCGTGCCATGCAAGTTCTGTCACCATGCGCAGATCGACGCGGTGGATCGGATCGGCCCCGGCGTAAAGATCCTGCACAAAGTAGTCGCGGCCCTGCATATGGGCCAGCATGTCGGCATAAAGCTGGTCAAAGGCTGCGGGTGTCATGGGGGCGTTATTTTCCCACCAGATCGACCCTTCGACCGACGGGCTGCGCACCACGAATTTGTCCTTGGGCGAACGTCCGGTGAAATGCCCCGTTTCGCACAAAAACGCGCCGCCAAGGCCAAGCGTGCCCTCGCCGCGCTGCACGGCGGCGCTGACCAAGGCGGGTTCGATCTGGTTGTAATAAATCCGGCCTAGCCCCGAAATGCCCTGATGCTCCAGCCGCATGGCCGGATTCACGCGTCCTTCATTCATTGTGCTAGCTCCCATCCTCGCCAAAGGGCGATTCCTTTAGATTTCAACCCTGACGACCGAGCCAACAGCCGCCGCACAAGCCCCCGGCCAACAGGAAATATGCCAGCCTATTATAACATACAGATTTCAAACGGGAAAAGCGCTGTTTTGCAGCGTTAGCGCAACCATCCTTAGGTTAGCGCAACCAAATGCAGCCCGCGTATAGTCCTGTGGCATTTTTGCCTAATTTAGGGGAGTTTGGCGTCAAAAAGCCATAAAGTTAAAACTTAAGGGTTGCAAACCTATCCTAAAGTAAACAATATCCGTCGAAATTTGACCCAGATGAGTAGATAGGACGCCGGACATGGCACGGATTGCACTTGTAGACGATGACCGCAACATTTTGACCTCTGTCGCGATGACACTGGAATCCGAAGGGTTTGAAGTGGAGACCTTTAACGACGGCCAATCTGCGCTGGATGCGTTCAGCCGTCGGATGCCGGATATCGCGGTTCTGGATGTCAAACTGCCCCGCATGGACGGGATGGACCTGTTGCAGCGCCTGCGCGGCAAAACGCGCATTCCGGTGATCTTTCTCAGTTCCAAAGATGACGAGATTGACGAGGTTTTGGGCCTGCGCATGGGGGCGGATGATTATGTGAAAAAGCCCTTCAGCCAGCGCATTTTGCTGGAACGCATCCGCGCTTTGCTGCGCCGCCAAGACCCCACGCCTGCCGCCGAAATCGCCCATTTGGATGACCTGCGCATCATCGAACGCGGCCATCTGCGGATGGACCCGCTGCGCCATGCGGTGGAATGGAAGGGCCAAGAAGTGGCTTTGACCGTGACCGAGTTTATGTTGCTGCAAACCTTGGCCCAACGGCCGGGCTTTGTGAAAAGCCGCGAACAATTGATGGACGTGGCCTATGACGATCAGGTCTATGTCGATGACCGCACGATTGACAGCCATATCAAGCGCCTGCGCAAGAAGATGCGCGGGGTGGATGACAGCTTTAGCGCCATCGAAACGCTCTACGGCATTGGTTATCGTTACATTGAAGAATGACAGCCACGTTTGATCCAAGCCGCGCTCAGGCCCCCGGCCTCAGGCCAGACGTGGCGGGTCTGGCCAAAACGACAAGGCTGCGCTGGCTGTCTTGGAAGCGCGTTCCTTTGGCGGTCAAGCTTGTTTTGGCGAATCTGTCGGTTCTGGCGATCGTCATGGCCGGGATTTTGGCGGTAGAGGGGGTGCAGCCAGCGCAGGGGCCGCTCTGGCTGGTCTTTGCTGGTGCGGTTGGGGTTTGCGTCGTGCTGTCTGTGGCCTTGGGTCTGGCCATTACACGGCCCTTGGCGGCGCTGGCCTCGGCGGCAGAAATGGGGCGGGGTCCGGGCGGACGGGCTATGGCGCTGGGGCGTGTTTGGATTCCTGACCTGTCAGACCGCCCTGACGAGATTGGCCGCCTGTCGGCCGCCCTGCGCAGCATGGTGGCGGCGCTATGCGACCGCATAGACGCCAACGAACATTTCGCCGCCGATGTCAGCCATGAAATCAAAAACCCCCTTGCCAGCCTGCGGTCGGCCGTGGGCTCTTTGCGCATGGTCACCAAACTGGAACAGCGCGAAAAGCTTTTGGATGTCATCGAGCATGATGTCCGCCGGTTGGACCGTTTGGTCAGCGATATCTCCTCGGCCTCGCGGCTTGAATCCGATCTGGTCAAGGAAGAGGAAGAGACCTTCAACCTGCGCAAGACCTTGGTCAACCTGACCGATCATCTGGCCACGCAAGCGCAGTGGAAAGAGGTTGACATGATCACCGACTTTCCGGATCACGCCTTGAACCTGGTCGGGATAGAGGCGCGTTTGGCGCAGGTCTTTGTCAATCTGATCACCAATGCCATTTCCTTTTGCGGCCCGGGCGATGCCGTGCGCATCTGGGCGCGCAGGCGTGACAATCGGATTTTGATCGTGGTCGAAGACACCGGCCCGGGCATTCCCGAACAGGCCCTGACCAAGGTGTTCCAGCGCTTTTATTCCGAACGCCCGGACACCGACTTTGGCAATCATTCGGGCCTTGGGCTTGCCATATCCAAACAGATTGTCGAGGCGCATGGCGGCGTGATCTGGGCGGAAAACATCCGTGCCGACGGGGCCGACCCTCGCGCTGTGCCCTTGGGTGCGCGCTTTGTGGTAGGGCTGCCGGTGTGAACGTGCAAATCCTGCACGCCAGTTGCGTTGCCGTGCAAGGGCGCGGCGTGCTGATTCTGGGGTGTTCGGGGGTGGGCAAATCGGCGCTGGCCTTGCAGTTGATGGCTTATGGCGCGGATTTGGTGTCAGACGACCGCACCGAATTGACCGCCAACGGCGCGGCCTTGATTGCCCGCCCCCCCACCGCCCTGCAAGGTTTGATCGAGGCGCGGGGCCTTGGTTTGCTGCAGGCACCTTTCATACCACAGGCAAAGATTGCGCTTGTCGTCGATCTGGATCAGACCGAAACCAACCGCCTGCCACCCGAACGGCACATCAGTCTTCTGGGGATAAGTCGGCCTTTGGTGCTGGCCGTCCCACAGGCCCATTTTCCTGCGGCCATTCTGTGCTATCTGAAAGGTCACCGTTTCGCCTGACCAACGGCCTTGGTTTGACCCTATGACCGACCTTGCTGAAAATCTCAGCCTGCACCACCTTGTTCTGGTCACCGGACCCTCCGGTGCTGGTCGGTCAACCGCGTTTCACGCGCTGGAGGATCTGGGATACGAGGTGATCGACAACCTGCCTCTAAGCCTGATTGCACGCCTGCTGGATGGCCCGCCGCTGGATCGGCCCATCGCCTTGGGCATTGATGTCCGCAACCGCGATTTCACGACTGCTGCGGCGGTTGAACTGATCGACCGCCTCAGCCGCGATCCGCGCCTGATGCTTGAGGTGCTATACCTTGATTGCGCCCCGGGCATTTTGCAAAGCCGCTACAGCCAAACCCGCCGCCGCCATCCCTTGGCCGAGGCCGTTTCCCCCGGAGAGGCGATCGACCGCGAGATCGACCTTTTGGCCCCCATTCGCATGCGCGCCGATCATCTGATCGACACGTCAGACCTATCGCCCCACGATCTTAAGGCCGAGATCGGTCTGTGGTTCGCCCATGGTACTCAGGCGCAGTTGGCGATTTCGGTGCAAAGTTTCAGCTACAAGCGCGGCCTGCCGCGCGGCGTTGATATGGTCTTTGACTGCCGATTCTTGGGCAACCCGCATTGGGTGCCCGCCTTGCGCGAAAAAGACGGCCGCGAGGGTGCGGTTGCAGCCTATATCCAAGACGACCCGAATTTCGCCGCTTTTTTCGAAAAACTGCAGGAAATGCTCTTCATTTTACTCCCTGCCCAGTTGCAAGAGGGCAAAGCCCACCTGACAATCGGCTTTGGCTGCACCGGCGGACAACACCGTTCTGTTGCAGTTGCAGAAAAATTGGCCAAAGTGCTTGCAGAAGCCGGCTGGCAGGTGTCAAAACGGCACCGAGAGCTGGAGCGGCGAGACACCTCGCCACTGCCGGATGGGATCATGGGCGAAACAGGGGTAGGTCGCGGGTGATCGGAGTTGTCATCGTCGCACACGGCGGTCTGGCCAGAGAGTATCTCTTGGCCGTCGAACACGTTGTGGGCAAGCAAAGCGATATGCAGGCCATCTCGATCGAGGATGACTGCGACCGCGCGCAAAAGCAGGCCGAAATCTGCGCTGCGGCCAATGCGGTCGATCACGGCGAAGGGGTTGTCGTCGTGACCGATATGTTCGGCGGCTCGCCGTCGAACCTGTCGCTGATGGCGGGCTGTGCGGGGTCTGAACGGCGGATCGTCTACGGCGCCAATCTGCCCATGCTGATCAAACTCGCCAAATCCCGCACCCTGTCGGTGAATGAAGCCGTTGCCGCCGCCTTGGAAGCCGGTCGTAAATACATCAACAGTCTTGATCTGGGCGTGGGGGCCTGACACATGGCCCAGCTTTCGCTTTTGATCGTCAACGAAAAGGGCCTGCACGCCCGCGCTTCGGCCAAATTTGTCGAGGTGGTGGAAGAGTTTGACGCAAACGCCCAAGTGACGCGCGAAGACATGACCGTGTCGGGTGACAGCATCATGGGGCTTTTGATGTTGGCAGCCTCGCGCGGAACCACTATTGAGGTGCAAACCAGTGGTCCTCAGGCTGAGGCGCTTGGTGTGGCGCTGACCGCACTTGTGGCCGATCGCTTTGGCGAAGACCGCTGAGCGGTTTGCAAAGGAAGGCGGACGGCTCGTGACGCAAACGCAAATAACCAAGCCTGTGGCGCGGCCCAAGGCTGGCCGCAAGGTCGAAGTGGCCAACAAATATGACATGCGTCGCCTGTCTTATGCGGGCACGTTCACCAACCCCGTCAAGGTCGTCACGATTCGCGCCATCGAATGGATCACCGCCAAGGTCAAGCTGCTGCAAATGATCCGCAGCTTTGAAAAATCCGGCGCACCGGTCGGCGTGACCTTTTGGTCCAAGGCCGTGGCGCATATGGGCATTCGCATTAACACCCCGCCCGAAGAAATCGCCCGCATTCCCGCAACGGGGGCGGTGGTTGTGGTGGCAAACCACCCGCATGGGCTGGTCGATGGGATGATCATGGGCGAATTGGTCAGCCGCGTGCGGCCAGACTTTCGCATTCTGACGCGCAGCCTGCTGACGGGCATTCCCGAAATTGAAGAATTCATGATCCCCGTGCCCTTCCCGCACGAAGAAAACTCACGCGAGTTGGGCCTTCAGATGCGCGATTTGACCATGGCGCATTTGGCGGCGGGGGGTTTGGTGATTCTGTTTCCGGCGGGCAAGGTGGCGTGTTCGCAGACATGGTTTGGCCCCGCGATTGAGGCAGAGTGGAACGTCTTCACCCATAAGATGATCACCAAGTCGGGGGCGACCATTGTGCCCATCCACTTCACCGGCCAAAATTCCCGCGCCTATCAGATCGCCAACAAACTGGCCGCTACGTTGCGGCAGGGCCTGCTGCTTTATGAAATTCGCCGCTCGCTCTTCAAACCGCAGCGCCCGCATGTGGGCCTGCCGATTTCGGCCGCCGAGTTAGACAAGTGGAAGGGCAACCCGCGCGGTTTTCTGGCGTGGCTGCGCGAGCATACGCTCTCTTTGGGCCAAAGCTAACCCACCATCGCCGCTGCACGGTTTAAATCAACGCTGACCAGTTGGCTCACGCCCTGCTCGGCCATGGTCACGCCAAACAGGCGGTCCATCCGGCTCATCGTGACGGCGTGGTGGGTGATGACCAAAAAGCGCGTTTCGGTGCGGCGGCGCATTTCGTCCATCAGGTCGCAAAAGCGGGTGACATTGGCGTCATCCAAGGGCGCGTCCACCTCGTCCAGCACGCAGATCGGCGCGGGGTTGGCCAGAAAGACGCCGAAAATCAGCGCAAGTGCGGTGAGGGTTTGCTCGCCGCCTGACAGCAGCGACAGGGTTGAAAGCCGCTTACCGGGGGGTTGGCACATGATCTCTAGCCCTGCTTCCAGCGGATCATCGCTTTCCACCATAACCAACCGCGCCTCGCCCCCCCCGAAGAGGTGAGTGAACAGGGTGGCGAAATTGGCGTTGACCTGTTCAAAGGCGGTCAAAAGCCGTTCGCGCCCTTCGCGGTTCAGCCCCGCGATACCGGCGCGCAGTTTCTTGATCGCCTCTTCAAGGTCGATCTTTTCAGCCACAAGCGTATCATACTCGCCCGACACCGCCTTTGCATCCTCTTCCGCGCGCAGGTTCACCGCCCCCAATGCTTCGCGCTGGCGCTTAAGGCGGTTCACATCGGTTTCCAAGGCTTCGGCATCGGGCATCCGGTCGGGGTCAAAGCCCAAAGTGTCCAAAAGCTGATCGGGGGTCGCGCCAAGGTCTTGCGCGATGCGGTCGGCGGCTTGCACCACGGCGGCGCGGGCGGCGTCTTGCTGCACCTCGGCACGGGCGCGGGCCTCGCGGGCCTCGCTGGCGCTGCGTTCGGCGTCGCGTTCGGCGTCTTGGGCTTGGCGCAGCAGGGCTTCCGCCTCGGCCAAGGCATCGGCCGCCTGCGCGCGGCGCACTTCGGCTGTGGCTATGGCCTCGGCCAGATCATCGCGGCGGGCGGCGATGTCTTCGGGCAGTTCCATCGCCTCGGCCAAGTCGTCTTCCGCCTCTTGCCGCCGCTCGGCCAGTTCAAGGGAGCGTTTGGTGGCGGTGTCTTGGCGGTGTTTCCAGCCGGAAAGCTCTTTGACGGCCTCTTGCCTGCGGCGCACCCGCGCCTCGCCCTCGCGCTTGAACTCGTCGTAAGCGGCGCGGCGGGTCATCATCGCGGTGCGTGCGCCTTCAACGGCTTGGCGCATGTCTTCGACCAAAGCCCGTGCTGCGGCCAGATCGCCCAAGTCTTGCAGACCCGCTTCAGCCTCGGCCAGACGCGCGCGGGCAAGGGTGGCATCGTCGCTGTAGCGCGCCACGGCGGCAAGGGCGGCCTCTCGCCGACCCTCTGCGATAGAGCTTTCGCCCTCGGCACGGGTGGCAGCACGGTTGGCTTCTGTCACGCGCTGATCCGCCGTGCGCCGCTGGTCGCGGGCCAGTTGATCGGCGCGGGCGGCATCGGCCAGCCTTGTTTGCAGCGCATCATGCGCTTGCGCAGCGCCAAAAGCCTTGGCGGAGACTTCTTCCAGATCGCGCTTCACCTGCACCAGCCGGTTCAACTGCCGCAACCGCGCCGCCGCTGCTGAGGGCGCATCCGCCGCCGCCGCGCGAAACCCATCCCACCGCCACAGATCGCCCGCGCGGCTGACCAGCCGCTGACCCGGGCCAAGCAAGGCTTGCAGGCGCGGGCCATCGGCGGCGTCCACCAAGCCGGTCTGCGACAGCCGCCGCGCCAGCACCTCTGGCGCGCCGACATGGCGGGCTAGGGGCGCTGCCCCCTGCGGCAAGGGCTGGGCCGGATCAAAGGCGTCAAGCCGCACCCAGCCGGATCCGGCATCCCCCGCCACCTCGGCGCTGCGCAGATCCTCGGCAAAGGCCGCACCAAGGGCAGCTTCATAGCCCGGCTCGACCTCGAGCTGGTCCAGCAATTGCTGGCCAGCTTGCGCTTCGCGCTGCACAAGGCGGGCAAGCGCGGCCACTTCGGCGCGCAGGGCGTTCGCTTCGCCTTCGGCCGTTGACCTGACGGCGCGGGCTTGGGCTTCAAGGGTTTGGGCGGTGGCGCGGGCCTCTTCGGCGCGGATCAGCGCCTCTTCGGCGGCTTCGGCCATGCCAAGGGCATCTTCTTGCGCTTCGGTTGCGGCTTGGGCGGTTTCCAAGGCGGTGGCGAGGGTATCTTGGGCGGTTTGCACCGCCCCCGCAGCCCGCGCGGCTTCGTCCTGCAACCGGTCCAAGGCTTTGCGGTTGTCGGCCACCAAGCGTTCGCCGGATTGGTGCCGCGCGGCCAAGCGGGCGGCGTCTTCGGTGGCTTGCGCCAAATCGCCTTCGCATGCGCCAAGGTCACTGGCGGCGGCGCGGGCAAGGTCGGCTGCGTCTGACAGGCGCTCGTCTTGGCCGTCGCTCGCGCGCAAAAGCTGATCCACCTCCCACTCCAGCCGCTCGATCATCTCGGCGGCATCGCGGTTGAGCGCGGACTCTCGTTCGCCATCGCGGCCCATCTGCAGGATGCGGGCTTTGAGCGTGTCAATCGTGGCCAAGGCCCGTGTCTCTTCGGCGGCAAGGGCGTCGCGCTGCAGGGTCAGGCGTTGCAGAATGGCACCGGCTATGGCTTCTTCCTCGCGGCGCGGCGCTATATCGCCCTCGGCATCGGCGCGGCCTTTGGCGGCAAAGCGGGCGGCCAGTTCGGCCTGTGCTGCGGCTGACAGACGTTGGCGCAGGGCGAATTCGGCGGCGGCCCGCGTCACCTCGGCCTCGCGCCAGCGGCTGTAGAGCAGCATGCCTTCGGTGTGGCGCAACTCGGTGCCGATCTCGCGGTAGCGCGCCGCCTGTCTGGCCTGCCGCGTCAGGGTGGAAAGCTGTTGCGCCAAGCCTTCCAGCACGTCATCCACCCGCAGCAGGTTCTGCTCTGCCGCCGACAGGCGCAGTTCGGCTTCATGGCGGCGTTGGTATAGGCCGCTGATCCCTGCCGCCTCTTCCAAGATCATCCGCCGCGCCTTGGGCTTGGCGTTGATCAGTTCGGTAATCTGCCCCTGCCGCACCAAAGCGGGCGAGTGTGACCCGGTCGAGGCATCGGCAAACAACATCTGCACATCGCGGGCGCGCACATCCTTGGCATTGGCCTTATAGGCCGACCCTGCATCCCGCGTGATGCGGCGCACCACTTCGATCGTGTCGGCATCGTTAAAGCCCGAAGGGGCCAATCGGTCCTGATTGTCGATGACCAGCGAGACTTCGGCAAAATGCCGCGCGCCGCGCCCGCCAGAGCCGTTGAAGATCACATCCTCCATCCCGCCGCCGCGCATGGCCGAGGGGCGGTTTTCCCCCATCACCCAGCGCAGCGCCTCGAGCAGGTTGGATTTGCCGCAGCCGTTGGGGCCGACAACACCGGTCAACCCCTCCAGAATCATCAGATCGGTGGGATCGACAAAGCTTTTAAAGCCGTTCAGGCGCAGCCGCGTCAGGCGCATTCAATCCCTTTCTGCAATCAACCCCTATCTTTGCCAAGCCTGCGCCCAAGTCAACCAACTGCGCGCTCCTTCACCGAGGCGCAAATACTCCCCAGGGGGGTCCGGGGGGACGGGACGTCCCCCCGGCTTGGGGGCAAGGGCAAACCCCAAAGCAAAACGCCCGAGGTTGCCCCCGGGCGTTGGCAAGTCTGTCAGCCGGATTAGCGTGCCGAGGTCACCGCGCGGCCTGTCATCACCTTGACCAGATTGGCGCGGTACTCTGCCGTGCCGTGCAAATCGCCGATCATGTCGGTCGCATCCACCGTCAACCCCGCCAAAGCGCTGGCCGAGAAGTTGGCCGCAAGGGCTGCCTCTGCCGCTTTCCAGCGGAAGACGCCGTTGTTCGAGGCCCCCGTGATCGCCACGCGCACCGATCCATCGGCGGCTTGGGCCACAAAGGCCCCCGTCAGGGCAAAGCGGCTGGCGGGTTGGTTGAACTTGGCATAGGCGCTGCGCTTGGGGATGGGAAATTCCACGGCGGTGACAATCTCGCCCTCTGCCAGCGCGGTCGAGAACATGCCGGTGAAGTAATCATCCGCCGCAATCCGGCGCTTGTTGGTGATCACGCTCGCCCCTGACCCCAGCACCGCCGAAGGATAGCACGCCGCCGGATCGTTGTTGGCGATGGAACCGCCAATCGTGCCACGGTTGCGCACTGCCGGATCGCCAATGCCGCCCGCAAGACCCGCCAGCCCCGCAAAGACGCTGGCCGCGTCTTTGGCGACCTGTGCGTGGGGCGTTGCCGCCCCAACCCACAGCGTGCCGCCGTTTTGCTTCACACCCTTTAGTTCGGCAATGCCGGTCAGGCTGACCAGAACATCCGGCGTGGCCAGACGCTGCTTCATCGTGGGCGTCAAAGTTTGCCCGCCCGACAGGGCTTGTGCGCCCGATTGTGCCAAGGCTGCCACGGCTTCTGCCACGCTGGAAGGTTTCACGAAATCGAAGTTCTGCATCTTTTTGCTCCCCCTTACGCGTTCATCGCCGACCAGACGCGCGAGGGCGTCAGGGGCATGTCGATATGGGCAATCTTGTGACCACCCCGGTTCAAGGCATCTAGCACCGCATTCACCACCGCTGGCGGAGAGCCAATCGCCCCCGCCTCGCCGCAGCCCTTCACGCCCAGCTTGTTATGGCTGCAGGGCGTGACGCAGGAATGGTCAACCGTGACAAAGGGCACATCATCGGCGCGTGGCATGGTGTAATCCATGTAGCTGCCCGACAAAAGCTGGCCATTCTCGTCATAGACGCCATGTTCCAGCAGCGCTTGCCCGATGCCCTGCACCACACCGCCATGCACCTGCCCGCGCACGACCATGGGGTTCATCACATTGCCAAAGTCATCAGCACAGGTGAAGTTGCACACATCAACCTTGCCGGTGTCGGCATCGACCTCGACCTCGCACAGATAGGTGCCGGCGGGATAGGTGAAGTTCGCCGGATCGTAAAAGGCGGTTTCTTCCAAGCCCGGTTCCAGCGTGGCCAGCGGATAGTTGTGCGGCACATAGGCCGAAAACGCTATTTCACCGAAGGTTTTTGACCGGTTGGTGCCCGACACAGCAAAGACCCCGTCCGAGAAGACAATCTCGGCCTCGGTCGCTTCCAGCATATGGGCGGCGATCTTTTTGCCCTTGGCGATGACTTTGTCGGCGGCATTGGCCATAGCCTGTCCGCAAACCGCCAGCGAGCGCGAGCCATAAGATCCCATCCCGAAGGGGATCTTGGCCGTGTCACCATGCACGATATCCACCGACGACATCGGAATGCCGAACATCTCCGAGATGATCTGCGCAAAGACCGTCTCGTGGCTTTGGCCGTGGCTATGCGCGCCGACCATGACCGAGACATTGCCCGTGGGGTTCACCCGCACGGTCGCCGCATCGTACAGGCCCACGCGGGCTCCAAGGATACCCACCAAGTTTGACGGCGCAATCCCGCAAGCCTCGATCCAGGTTGACAGGCCCAGACCGCGCAGCTTGCCCTTAGCGGCAGCGGCTTTGCGGCGTGCCTCAAAGCCTGCCACATCGGCCAGTTCCATCGCCTTATCCAGCGTGGCGTGGTAGTTGCCCACGTCATAGGCCAGACCGGCGGGGGTGGTGTAGGGGAACATGTCGGTCGTGATAAAGTTCTTGCGGCGCACCTCGAACGGGTCAAGGCCCAGTTCGCGGCACATCTGATCCACCACACGCTCTAGGCTATAGGTCGCCTCGGGGCGGCCAGCGCCGCGATAGGCGTCGACCGGGGCGGTGTTGGTGAAGACGGTTTTCACGTTCACATAGACATTGGGCACCTTGTAGGGGCCAGCCATCAGCGTGCCGTGCAAGAAGGTGGGTGTGACGGTCGAGAAGTTCGACAGATAGGCCCCCACGTTCGCCATGGTTTCGGTGCGAAATGCGATGAAGGTGCCGTCTTTTTCGCAGGCCAGTTCAATCTTGGTGACATGGTCGCGGCCATGCGCATCCGACAGGAAGCTTTCCGAACGCTCTGCCACCCATTTGACCGGCTTTTTCAGCTTTTTGGCCGCGGCCAACACCAAAGCCTCTTCGCCGTAGTGGTAGATTTTCGACCCAAAGCCGCCGCCCACATCGGGGGCCACGACTTGCAGCTTGTTTTCCGGAATCCCCAGCACAAAGGCCGCGACCAGAAGGCGGGTCAGGTGGGGGTTCTGGCTGGTGGTGGTCAGCTTGTAATCGCC